>ONZT01000172.1_pt1 | contig 66198 bp, 54 predicted proteins | sample 1671571 | NCBI WGS metagenome assembly ONZT01 (sample SAMN06348170, study PRJEB24527) | human gut metagenome | biome: human gut; feature: ankylosing spondylitis patient; material: feces | host: Homo sapiens | place: China | collected 2015-10
TTAAACTATTGATTACAAGAAATGAATGTGATACTATTTAAACATCAAAAAGAGCACGAGCACATAAAACAGAATACAAGAAAAATAAAGAAATGGTATAAAGAAATATACTATTTTAAAAAGCAAATAAATGTGCACGAACACATAAATGAAAAGATTAGGAAAAGAGGTATATGGATTATGAAATTTGGAGCGTTATATTCTTATTGGGGACATGAATGGAAATGCGATTATATCGAAACAGCAAAGAGGATGCATGCATGTGGGTGTGAAGTACTTGAAGTTGGAGCGCCACATCTTTTGGAAATGACCGATGATCAGTTAAAAGAACTGAAAACTACCTGTGATGAGCTTGAAATGGAGATTACTTCTAATATCGGACCTTCCAAAGAATATGACCTGGCTTCCGAAGATCCGGCAGTTCGTGCCAATGGTGTAAAATATCTCACAGATATCCTCAGAGCAATGAAAAAGATCGGATCTAAATCTCTGGTTGGTGCAATGTATTCTTACTGGCCGTGCAAAGATTTTAAATATGATGATAAAGAGGGAGCATGGGAAAGAAGTATCCAGGGAATGAAAGAAGTTGCTAAGGTCGCAGAAGAACTTGATATTGAGTGCTGCCTGGAAGTTCTCAACAGATTCGAAACTTACATTATGACAAGCTGTGAAGAAGCTGTGGAATACTGCAAGAGAGTTGGAAGTAAAAATGTCAACATTCTTTTGGACACTTTTCATATGAATATTGAAGAAGATAATCTTCCGGATGCAATCAGAAAAGCAGGCCCGCTTCTGGGACACTTCCATGTAGGAGAAGGAAATCGAAAACTTCCTGGAATGAGTAAAGGTTCTATGCCGTGGGAGGAAATGGGAAAAGCGTTGAGAGAGATTGGATATAACAAAGCAGTTGTTGCAGAGCCGTTCCTTCTGCCAGGAGGAAGTGTTGGAGCTGATATTAAGGTTTGGAGAGATCTGAGCAATGGAGCTGATGAGGCACAGATGGATAGATATCTGACAGAATCTATGACATTCCTGAAAGAAAAATTTAACGGATAAGAGGTACTGATATGGCTGAGATAGTAATTATGGGAGAACTGCTCGTTGAGATCATGCGTGCAGAAGAAGATGTACAGTTATACGAAACCGGAAAATATTTCAGAGGACCGTTTCCAAGTGGAGCACCTGGGATTTTTGTCAGTACAGCAGCAAGGCTGGGACATAGCGCATCAATCATTTCAGGAGTAGGAAATGATGACTTTGGAAAAAATATTCTGGATCGGTTGAAAGAAGTCGGAGTAGACTGCAGCAGAATTCTGGTAAGTAATGAAGCTTCTACAGGAGCTGCATTTGTAACCTATTTCAAAAATGGTGACAGAAAATTTATTTTCCATATCAATCATACACCGGCTGTAGCAGCCAAAGCTCCAGAAAAAACAGATGACTTTAACGATACGAAATATTTTCATGTGATGGGATGTTCTTTAATGGCATCCGTAGAATTTGGAAAAGAAGTTGTAAAGACCATGCACATGTTGAAGGAAAAAGGAGCAAAAGTCAGCTTCGATCCAAATGTCAGACTGGAAATGCTGAAGGAGCCGGAGGCAATGGAAGTTGTGAAACAGGTTTACAGGGAAGCAAATATTTTTATGCCTGGAGTATCTGAATTGAAAATGATCACCGGAGAAGAGAATCTGGAAAACGCAATCAAAAAGGTGTTTGATGACAATAAAAATATGGAACTTTTAGTCCTGAAAAATAGTTCCAAAGGATCTGAAATCTATGGACCTGATGGCTTGCTGGAAAAGGTCGGAGTATATCCTGTAACACAGGTAGATGCTACGGGAGCAGGAGACAGCTATGATGCAGCATTTATCTGCGGTCTTGCCGAAGGAAAAAATGTAAAAGAAGCAGCGCAGATGGGTGCAGCAGCCGGAGCACTGAATGCAGCAGCATTTGGACCAATGGAAGGCGACATTTCCAGAGAAACTGTTGAAGAAATGATTAAGCTGCATGAAAAATAGTAGGAGGGATAACATGGGAAATTATCGCTTGGAAGTGCGAAATTTACATAAACGTTTTCCTGGAGTATATGCAATTAAAGGGGTAAGTTTTCAGGTAGCGCCGGGCGAAGTTCATGCTCTGGTAGGCGAAAATGGTGCTGGAAAATCAACTTTAATGAAGATGATCACAGGAGAATATACTCCTGATGAGGGTGAGATTTTTCATAATGGTGAACAGATAAAACCGAAATCAATTGCTGATTCACAGAAAACAGGTATATCTATGATCCATCAGGAATTAGCACCTCTTCCGGATATGACAATTGCGGATAATATATTCCTGGGTCAGGAGATCATGAAAGGAAAATTCCTGAATGATCGCGAAATGATTGAACAGACAAAAGGTATTCTTCGTGAATATGGAATGGATTTTGATCCTAAATTAAAGGTCGGAAGCTTAAGTGTAGCGCAGATTCAGATGCTTGAAATCATTAAGGCAGTAAGAAAGAATGCCGATATCATTATTATGGATGAACCTACATCTTCTCTGTCAGATGAAGAATCTCAGAAACTTTTTAAGATAATAAAAGAACTGACAGATAAAGGAGTTTCCATTATTTATATCTCACATCGTCTGGAAGAAATTCTGAAGCTGACAGACAGGATTACAGTTCTTCGAGATGGAGAGTATATTAAGACGGTTGATGCGAAAGGCGTTACACAGAATGAACTGGTAGAGATGATGGTAGGACGAAGCCTGGATCAGATCTATCCGAAGGAGAAAGTCTGTATGGGAGATGTGGTGTTCGAAGCCAAGAATCTCAGCAGAAAAGGTGTTTTTGATGATATCAGTTTTCAGGTTCATGCAGGGGAAATTGTTGGATTCTCGGGGCTGGTAGGTGCCGGACGAAGTGAGATCATGAATGCTGTCTTCGGACTGGACAAATTAGATAGTGGACAGATTTTTATGGACGGTCAGGAAATAAAGGTAAGATCGCCACAGGAAGCTATAAAAAATAAGATTGCACTGGTAAGTGAAGACAGAAAAATATACGGTCTGGTGCTATGTAGATCTATAAAAGAAAATATATCACTTCCTAATCTGCCGAAATTACACAAAAATCTGTTTATCAATTCTACAAAAGAAAAAAATGCAGTAGAGGATTACAGAAAGTCATTGGGAATTAAGTGTGCAACGACAAATGTTGCCGTAGGTACTTTATCCGGTGGAAACCAGCAGAAAGTAGTCCTGGCAAAATGGCTCCAATCAGAACCTAAATTATTGATATTAGATGAGCCGACGAGAGGAATTGATGTAGGTGCAAAATTTGAAATCTATAAAATGATGGTGGAATTAGCGAAAAAAGGTATTGCAATTATCATGATTTCATCAGAACTTCCTGAGGTAATGGGAATGAGCGACAGAATTATGGTAGTGTCAAAAGGCAGAATTACCGGAACTTATACAAAAGATGAAATTGACGCGGGCTCTGTCACACAAAATAATCTGCTTAGCAGTGCGTTACAGGAAGTGTAGGAGGTAAATATGAAACGTAAAGTTTTTGATGCAGAATTTATAAGAAAATATGGAATATTGATGGTTCTGGTCATTATGTGGGTAATCATGCTGGCGGTATCTCCTACATTCAGAACGGTATCTAATGCGGTTAATATTCTTCGCCAGGTTGCAGTGAATGGAATACTGGCTATTGGAATGACATTTGTTATCATGACAGGCGGCATTGACCTGACAGTAGGTTCTCTGGTTGCTGTTGCAGGCGTTATCAGCGGAAGTATACTGGTTGTACATCCGGAGCAGGTAATTTTGGCTGTGCTTGCAGGAATCGTAGTCTGTGGTTTGTTTGGTGCAATGAATGGATTTTTTGTAGCATATATGGAAGTTCCTGCGTTTGTAGCAACTCTGGCAGGAATGACAATTGCAAGAGGATTTGCCTATGTTTATTCAGATGGAAAGCCATATACATTAAATTCTCCGAAGTTCAGAATCATAGGCCAGGGTATGGCTCCGATCATTATTTTTCTGGCTATCTTACTGATCTGTCATATCGTACTTTCAAAAATGAAATTTGGACGTTACATTTATGCAACTGGCGGTAATATAAAAGCAGCAGAAGCATCTGGCGTAAATACAAAAAAAATACTTATGAAAGTGTATATTCTGGCAGGTACTCTTTCTGGTATTGCAGGTATTGTCCTGGCTTCAAGAACAAATTCCGGTCAGCCTGCAGTTGGAACCGGTTTTGAAACAGATGCGATCGCAGCGGCTGTAATCGGTGGAACAAGTATGACAGGTGGAATTGGAACAATACCGGGAACTCTGGTAGGTATTCTGATCATTGGAACATTAAATAACAGCTTAAACCTTTTAAATGTATCTTCCTATTATCAGCAGATCATTAAAGGAATCATTATATTAGGTGCAGTATGTTTTGATATCGTATCAAAGAAAATTCAAAATAAATAAAACGAAAGAAAGAGGGAAAAACAATGAAAGCAAGAAAGGTAATGGCAATTTTAACAGCAGTATGTATGAGCGTATCTATGGCAGGCGTAGTGAGTGCGGCAGAAGAGAACAGCGGTGCAGATCCATCTACAATTGAAAAGGCGGCAGAAGATTCCAGTGTAAAAATTGGAGTTCTCATGAAGACAATGTCTGATGCTTATTCCAACAAATTAGGTACTGCAATTCAGGATTATGTAGAAAAGAATTATCCGAATGCAGAATTATATCTGATGGATGGACAGGCAGATATTGCGAAACAGATTTCTCAGGCAGAGGATATTATTGCGAAACAGGTAGACGTAATTATCCTGAATCCACAGGATGCGGATGGTTCTGCACAGGTACTTACTCTGGCAGCAGATGCTGATATTCCGGTGGTAGAAGTTAACACGGAGACGACAAGTACAGATTATGTATCTTATGTAGGTTCCAATGACTCTGAGGCCGGAGAAATGATGGGAAATTATGTAATGGAACAGTTAGGGGATGGCGGTCAGTATGCAATTCTTGAGGGCGAAATGGGTCAGAGTGCACAGTTGCTTCGTTATCAGGGATTAGAGGAGACTATTTTAAAAGATGATAAATATGAGTGTGTTGGTACATTATCTGCGAGCTGGCAGCGTGATAAGGCAATGTCTACTACAGAAGACTGGATTGGAAAATATCCGGATCTGAAAGCTGTTATCTGCGAAAATGATGATATGTCCATGGGCGCATTACAGGCAGCGGAAGCAGAAGGTAAAGACCTTGTTATCATTGGTGTAGATGGAATCAGTGATGCACTTCAGGCTGTAAAGGACGGAAGACTTTCTGCAAGTGTACTTCAGGATGCAGATGGACAGGCAAGTGCAGTAATTGATGTTGCAGTAAAAGTTGGTGTTGGTGAGGAAGTAGAATCAAGATATAATGTACCATTCCAGTTAATTACTGCTGACAATGTTGATGATTATTTAGAATAATTTGCAGAAATCCGCTTGAATAATTATATGGAGGAAATAATCTCATGTCACTGGTTACAACAAAAGAATTATTATTAAAAGCTCAGGAGGGTCATTACGCAGTCGGTGCTTTTAATGTAGAAAATATGGAAATGGTTCAGGCAGTAGTGGCGGCAGCAGAAGAGTTGAATGCGCCTGTTATTATGCAGACAACGCCTTCTACTGTGAAATATGCAGATGTAGATTACTTTTTTGCAAATGTAGCAACGGCGGCTAAAAAAGCCAAAGTTCCGGTTGTGATGCACCTGGATCATGGAAACAGTTTTGATTTGGCTATGAAAGCGTATCGTGCTGGTTACACCTCCATTATGATCGACGGGTCACATGAAAGCTTTGAAGATAATATTAAAGTAACGAAATCTGTTGTAGATGCCTGCCACTCTGCAGGTGTTCCAGTAGAAGCAGAGCTTGGAAAAGTTGGTGGAAAAGAAGATGATCTGGAAGGCGGTGACGGAAATCCGTATACAGTTCCTTCTGAAGCAGTTGAGTTTGTGAATGCAACAGGGGTAGATTCACTTGCGGTTGCGATCGGAACAGCTCATGGTGTTTACAAAGGAATTCCGAAGCTTGATGTGGACAGACTCAGTGAGATCAGAGAAGTCGTATCCATTCCGCTTGTTCTTCATGGCACTTCCGGTGTACCGGATGATGCGGTAAAAGAATGTATCAGCCGTGGAATCTGCAAGGTAAATTATGCAACAGATCTGCGTATTGCTTTTACAAAAGGTGTGAGAAAATACCTTATGGAAAATCCGGATGCAATCGATCCAAAGAAATATAATGCATCAGGTCGCGAAGAAGTGAAACAGTATGTAATGTCAAAGATCAAAGTCTGCGGAAGTGTAGATAAGGCATAAGACCGAAGCGGGGAGAAGATTATGATTACTACGGTGACTATGAATGCTTCAATCGACAAGGCATATTTTATGGATCATACGATTGAAAATGGGACTGTCATGCGAGTTGCCAGATGCAGGAATTCAGCAGGTGGAAAAGGACTGAATGTGGCCCGGGCAATTAAGCTGTGCGGGGAAAAAGTACAGGCAACAGGAATTACTGGTGGATTTAATGGACAGTATTTGGAATCCATGCTTGCCCGGGACGGAATTGCATATCATTTTGGACATATGGAAGGAGAAACGAGATGCTGTATCAATATTCTGGACGAAGGATATGGCTCTACGGAGTATCTGGAGCCAGGATGTGAGATTTCTGCAGAAGAAGAGGTAAAGTTTATGGAGCAACTGCCTAAAATTGTAAAAGACAGTGAGATCGTTACGATTTCAGGCAGTGTTCCCCGCGGAATGGGAAAAGATATTTATGCCAAGATCATTACAAAACTGAAAGAGGCTGGTAAAAAAGTTATTCTGGATACCAGTGGCGTTCTTTTACAGGAAGGAATGAAAGCAGCACCAACATTGGTGAAACCGAATCAGGATGAACTGGAACTGCTGTTTGATACTAAAATACATTCTATGGATGAAGTACTAAAATATGCAGTTGAAATTCAGAAATCAGGAATTCCGTATGTGGCAGTTTCGCTGGGTGGAGAAGGAGCACTTCTTGTGTGTGAAGAAGGTATTTATCATGGAAAACCTCCCAAAATCCAGGTGGTAAATACTGTTGGCTGTGGTGATTCTATGGTTGGTGGCTTGGCAGTTGCTCTTAAGAGAAATTACAGGGCAGAAGAGGCATTGCGTTATGCTGTAGCAGTATCAGCAGCAAATGCACTTTCTCCAAATACGGGAGATTTTGATCCCGTAGAATATCAGAAGATATATGACAAAGTTGTTGTCGAAAAGCTAAGATAAGGATATACTTATCCGGGACTTTTTAAAGTCCCGGATAGTGCATCTTGAGCAAATAATATATACAAATACAAAAATATAAAAAATTTTAAAAATCTGCTTGCATTTTCCGGAAAATGTGGTATTATAATTAATGCATTACAGATGCGGGTGTAGTTCAATGGTAGAACACCAGCCTTCCAAGCTGGATACGTGGGTTCGATTCCCATCACCCGCTTTTTTTGTTGCGATAAAGCACCGATTTCTTAGAAATTGGTGTTTTTTATATACTGGAAAAATTCAGGAATAGCTGTTAATATGAAGAAAAAGCAAAGGAGCGATCGGGATGAAAGATTATGCAACAGGGATCCAGCATGTAGGAATTCCTACGAAGGATATGGATGCAACAAAAAAGTTTTATGAGGATCTGGGATTTGAAGCTGCGTTTGAGACAGTGAATGACGAAGCGAGGGTGTGTTTCCTCAAAATGTACAATCTGGTTATGGAAGTTTATGAGTCGGAGGATGCAGCAGGAAAAATCGGTGCCATTGAGCATGTTGCGATCGATGTCACAGATATTGAGCAGGTTTATAAGGAAATCTGCGATAAAAATATGAACACACTGCAGGACGAGATCCATTTTCTTCCATTCTGGGATAATGGTGTCCGTTTCTTCACGATCAAAGGACCGAATGAAGAGAAAATAGAATTCAGCCAGTTTCTGTAAGATTTACAGAATTGGACAAATATGAAATGAAAACTCCCCGGTGGACCGCTAACCTCTATATATGAGGGGACGATCTGCCGGGGAGTTTTTTATTGCATTGTAATCAAAAAGACACTAGTTGTGTATTTATTGATTGATAGAATTATCCTTCAATCACTTTCCTGATTGCATCATACAGCTCATCATAAGTCTCGTATGCCGGGATTTCCGGGTATTCGGATTTGATGGCGTCGGTGCTCTTGAAGAGGAAGCCTGCTTTGCTTGCCTGGATCATGCCGAGGTCGTTGTGGCTGTCGCCGCTGGCGATGGTGTCGTAGCCGATAGACTGCAGGGCTTTGACCGTAGTGTATTTGGATTTCTCACAGCGCATCTTGAAGTCTGTGATCTCGCCGTTGTCTGCTACAACGAGAGAGTTGCAGAAGATAGTCGGGTAGCCGAGTTTTTTCATCAGAGGTCCTGCGAACTGAGAGAAGGTATCGCTGATGATGATTACCTGTGTCATTTCTCTGAGATTGTCGAGGAATTCTTTTGCGCCCGGAAGTGGATCAATCTTGGAAATTGTTTCCTGAATCTCTTTCAGTCCAAGATTGTGCTCTTTCAGAATATTGAGACGGTATTTCATTAATTTGTCGTAGTCCGGCTCATCTCTTGTTGTTCTCTTTAATTCCGGGATACCGGTTTCCTCTGCGAATGCGATCCAGATTTCAGGTACCAGTACGCCCTCAAGGTCTAAACAAACAATTTCCATAATAATCCTCCGTTCTGAAGCGGCTTTAACGTTGTAATAAGGTGCCGCGTCTCTCTAAGTGTGTGTACAGACTTTATTATAGCCGAAAAATGTCGAAATCGCTATATATAATTTTGCAGAAAGAAAAATTAACAAAAACAATCGTTATCTGCGAACAGTTACAAAGAATCTCTATTGTATCTTCCTCAGGAATAGTGTTATGATAGAAACACTGGAAAAGAGAAAGGTATGGTGAAATCATATGAAACAGGAAAATTATATAAAGGGAATGGTCATGATCATTCTGTCGGCATTTTTCTTTGCCTGCATGAATGTCAGTGTCCGGCTGGCGGGTGATCTTCCTTCCGTTCAGAAGAGCTTCTTCCGAAATCTGGTAGCGGCTTTTTTTGCGGTTATTATCCTGGCAAAAAATCATGTTGTGCCGAAGGTACAGAAAGCATACTGGGGTCCGCTGATCATGCGATGTACATTTGGAACTCTGGGAATCCTGTGTAACTATTACGCGATCGATCATCTGCTTGTTGCAGACGCATCTATCCTGAACAAACTGTCCCCGTTCTTTGCAATTATCTTTTCATTTCTGATTCTGAAAGAAAAGATCACGCCGGTACAGGGGGCCTGCGTATTCCTGGCATTTATAGGATGCCTGTTTGTTGTGAAGCCGGGATTTCAGAATACGGCTTTGATCCCGGCACTGATCGGAGTCTGCGGGGGACTTGGCGCAGGAATCGCGTATACGATGGTCCGTGTACTTGGAACACATGGGATCAAGGGACCGATTATTGTATTTTATTTTTCTGTGTGTTCCTGCCTGTTTGTGCTTCCGTATCTGATTTTTAATTATGTCCCGATGACAGTTACACAGCTTGGAACGCTTCTGATGGCAGGTCTGTTTGCAGCAGGAGGCCAGTTTACGATCACGGCGGCGTATAGTTATGCACCAGCGGGCAAGATATCGATCTTTGATTACTCACAGATCATATTTGCAACACTTCTTGGATTTTTCCTTTTTGGCGAAATTCCGGACAAATACAGCTTTATAGGATATGGACTGATCATTCTGGCATCGCTTGGAATGTTCGTATATAACATGAGAGCAGCAAAGAAAAATTAATTCTTTGCTGCTCCTGTTATTTTTATGAGTGTTTTTCTCTGCGTAATTTCTCGATAAAGTTCTGAAGATGTGACATGGCAAGCTTCAGATTCTCGAGAGAGTAAGCGTAGGAAATACGGATGTATCCTTCGCCACATTTACCAAATGCGGATCCCGGAATAACAGCCACGTGTTCTTCACGAAGAAGTCTTTCGGCAAATTCTTCAGAAGTCAGACCGAATTCCTTGATTGACGGGAAAACATAAAAAGCACCAAAAGGTTCGAAACATTCCAGTCCCATCTCGCGGAAAGCGTGCATCAGGTAACGGCGGCGGCCATTGTAAGCCTCACGCATTTCCTGTACAGCTGATTCACCATTGCGGAGTGCTTCGATCGCTGCATACTGGCTGGTAGTCGGTGCAGACATGATTCCGAACTGGTGAAGTTTGGTCATCTGTTTGATAAGTTCAGCAGGTCCGCATGCATATCCAAGACGCCATCCAGTCATGGCGAAAGTCTTGGAAAAACCGTTCAGAAGGAGTGTACGCTCTTTCATTCCCGGAAGGCTTGCGATGGAAACATGCGGCTCATCGTAATAAGTCAGTTCTGCATAGATCTCGTCAGATACTACGATGAGATCATTCTCGATCACAACCTGGGCGATTTCTTCCAGTTCTTTACGTGGCATGATGGAACCGGTCGGGTTGTTCGGGAATGGCATGACCAGGATCTTGGTACGGTCAGTGATCGCTGCGCGCAGATCATCTGCGGTCAGGCGGAATTCGTTCTCAGCTTTGAGGTCGATAAATTTCGCCACGCCGTCTGCCATGACAGCACATGGCTCGTATGCAACGAAGGATGGCTGCGGGATCAGGACTTCATCTCCAGGTTCCAGCATGGCGCGCATGGAGAGGTCGATCGCCTCACTGCCGCCTACGGTTACAAGGATTTCACTCTTGGGATCGTAGGAAACTTTGTATTTGTTCTGTACATATTTGCTGATCTCCTGACGGAGTTCCAGGAGTCCGGCATTGGAAGTGTAGTATGTCCGGCCTTTTTCCAGGCTGTAGATACCCTCATCACGGATATGCCATGGAGTATCAAAATCAGGTTCGCCGACACCGAGAGAGATTACGTCATCCATTTCACTTACGATGTCAAAAAATTTACGTATTCCAGATGGCTGGATGGCTGCCACCTTGTCTGCTACAAGTTTTCTCAAGGTGTCACCAGCATCCTTTCGTCTTTGATTTTCTGATCGAAGATCGTACCGTGGTCTTTGTATTTCTTCAGGATGAAGTGGGTTGCGGTACTTAAGACAGAATCCAGTGTGGACAGTTTGTCTGTTACGAACTGGGAAACTTCTTTGAGGGTTTTGCCTTCGAGAATGACCATCAGATCGTAGCCGCCTGAGATCAGATATACGGAACGGACTTCCGGATATTTGTAGATACGTTCTGCGATGGAATCAAATCCCTGGCCACGCTGTGGTGTTACACGCACTTCAATCAGTGCAGTGACCATTTCGGAGCTGGTCTTGTCCCAGTCGATCATGGTGTGGTAGCCGCAGATGATTTTTTCTTCTTCCATCTTGCGGATCTCATTTTCGACAACATCTGGTTCTGTGCCAAGCAGAATGGCGATCTCTTTGGAATCCATTTTGCTGTTTTTTTCAAGATAACTTAATATTTGTTTTCTCAAGATTATTTCCTCCAAAACTAAAATCACATAATCTGTTCCGGGATATTTCCGGAGATTATTTCTATCATACCACGTTCGACGGATTTTTTACAGTAAAAACGGGAAAAATACGAAGAGAGTTGAAACTGGATAAAAAAAGTAAAGTATTCAACTAAAAGTGTTTCTTTTCCAGAAAAAGGATGCTATAATAGAAGAAACAATGAAATGACAAAAGTCAAGGAGGCAGAAATTACAATGCAAATCACGAATGATATCTTATATGTAGGTGTAAATGATCACCAGGTAGACCTGTTTGAAGGTCAGTATGATGTGCCGAATGGAATGGCGTACAATTCTTATGTGATCAAGGATGAGAAGATCGCAGTTATGGATACTGTTGATGCAAACTTCACAAAGGAATGGCTCGATAACATCGCAGCAGTTCTGGATGGCGCGAAGCCGGATTACCTGGTAGTTCAGCATATGGAGCCGGACCACGCAGCAAATATCGAGAACTTTATGAATACATATCCGGATACAACGATCGTGGCAAATACCAAGACTTTTGGCATGATGAAGAACTTCTTCAGAAACCTGGATCTTGAGGGCAGAACTCTTGAAGTTGGAAATGGTGAGTCCCTGACCCTTGGCAGACATGTGCTTACTTTCGTGTTTGCTCCGATGGTACACTGGCCGGAAGTTATGGTAACTTACGACAGTACAGACAAAGTTCTGTTTTCTGCTGACGGATTTGGTAAATTCGGCGCACTTGATGTAGAGGAAGACTGGGACTGCGAAGCACGCCGTTATTATATCGGTATCGTCGGCAAATATGGTCCGCAGGTTCAGAAGCTTCTCAAAGTGGCTGCAACTCTGGATATCCAGATCATCTGCCCTCTGCACGGACCGGTCCTGACTGAGAATCTGGGACATTATATTGAGAAATATGATATCTGGTCTTCTTATAAAGTAGAAGATGAGGGTGTTGTGATCGCATACACATCCGTTTATGGAAATACTAAGAAAGCTGTTGAAATCCTGGCTGAGAAACTGAAAGAAAAAGGCTGCCCGAAGGTTACTGTATTTGACCTTGCCAGAGATGACATGGCAGAGGCAGTTGAGGAGGCATTCCGCTACGGTAAACTGGTTCTTGCAACCATTACCTACAATGCAGATATCTTCCCATTCATGAAGACATACATCGATCATCTGACAGAGAGAAGCTACCAGAACCGAACTATCGGTCTGATCGAGAACGGAAGCTGGGCTCCGAATGCAGCCAAAGTTATGCAGGCGAAATTCGAGAAGAGCAAGAATATCACCTGGCTGGGCAACACAGTCAAGATCATGTCTTCCTTAAGTGATGAAAATATCGAAGAACTGGACAAGATGGCAGAAGAACTCTGCAAATAAAAAATGCCCAGATACTAAAGAAGCCCCTGCGAAGTAAGGAAAACTTCGCGGGGGCTTTTTTTTAATTACTGGAGTTGCCTGAAGAAAGAAAAGATAATAAATAAACAAGCAATATTAAGGGGGTAATATTAAAGCTCCAGGATCAAAACCTGATAATTGTCAAGTGTTACAGTATTTCCGCTTACAGATACTTCCGGGTAGTTGTTGAGAAGTACTTTTTTGTATGCAGATGGAAGGACTGCACTCTGTGGTTCTTTCTGGAAGTTTCCGAGAACCAGGAGAGTTTTGTCGCCTTTTCGATAATAGGACATCAGATTGTGTTGTTCCTCAAGGTAAGGGATCAGTTTACCGTAAACGATGGTTTCTTTGTATTCTGGGTCTTTGCGCAGAGCGATCAGTGCTTTGTAGAAAGAGAATAAAGAATCCGGGTCATTTACCTGAGCTTCTACATTGATGTCTTTGTAGTTCGGGTTTACAGGAAGCCATGGAGTACCTTTGGAAAATCCTGCGTTTTCGGTGGTATCCCACTGGACCGGTGTACGGGCATTGTCACGGCTGTATCTGGAGACACAGGCGAGAGCTTCTTTTTCGGTGCAGCCGGCATCCAGGGCTACATGGTATTCATCGATGGAACTGATATCATCTACCTGGTCAATAGAAGTGAATGTCAGGTTTTCCATACCGATCTCCTGTCCCTGATAGATGAACGGCAGTCCGCGGAGCATGAAGTACATGGCAGCCAGGAATTTCTTGCTCTGGAGAGAAAGATCTCCGTCAGGAATGTAGTGGCTGACACCTCGCGGCTCGTCGTGGTTTTCGATGATATTGGACAGATATCCGATATCGCCGATACGTTTCTGAGAGTGGAAACAGCATTCCTTGTAATCTTCCGGTGTGATCTCTTTGTGGTCGTACCATCCGTTCGGACTTGCACCGAATACGGTCGTGGAGAAATCAAACATACTGGAAAAATATCCGTTGCTTCCGATGAAATCAGGAAGTTCTTCTTCCTTTTCATTGAAAACCTCACCTACAGAAAAAGCATCGTGTGGTTTGAAAGTATGGTCACGCATCTCGCCGAGGAATTCTCCGACACCGGTTGCATCCTCAAGCATATAGTGGATACTGGAAAGTCCGTCCGGGCGGTCAACCGGGTAATCTTTGAATGGAAGTTTTTTCTTGATATTGATGATCGCGTCAATACGGAATCCACTGACTCCACGGTCAAGCCACCAGTTGATGTTTTTGTAAACTTCCTCGCGTACTTCCGGGTTTTCCCAGTTAAGATCAGGCTGTTTTTTGTGGAAGACGTGGAGATACTGTTTGTCCGGATGTCCCGGGAGCGGTTCCCAGACTGAGCCTCCGAAATAACTTCTCCAGTTGCACGGGAGTTCTCCCTCTTTGCGGTCTTCGATGTAGAAGAAGTTTCCGTATTTTCCATCCGGATCCTCACAGGCTTTTTTGAACCATTCGTGTTCATCAGAGCAGTGGTTTACAACCAGGTCTAGGATGATGTACATATCGCGTTTTTTTGCTTCGGCAAGAAGATGGTCCATATCTTCGAGAGTTCCGAATGCAGGGTTGATGTCATAGTAATCCGAAATATCATATCCCTGATCTGCAAAAGGAGATGGATAACATGGAGAGATCCAGATAATATCCACACCGAGGTCTTTGAGATAATCTAATTTCTGTATAATTCCCGGAATGTCACCGATTCCGTCATTGTTTGAATCATAAAAACTTTTTGGGTAGATCTGATAGGCTACTTTGTCCTGCCACCATTTACGTTCCATAAGAAATTCCTCCTTAAATTCTGTACTTTATTATAATGGTCAGAATGAAAAAAATCTTATGAGAATCTGACCAAAAACTACGATATTTTGACTTTTTACAGAATAACTATTGACAAATATTCTCATTTAGCATACGGTTAGTTCGTACGTACTGAGAAAAAGTATCATTACTGTTCGCTTCGCTCACAGTAATTTGGTCAAAATGCATTCCAAATCACCTTCGGTGATGGCATTTTGCCCCGTATGTCTCGGGATTTTGCCATATTCATGGCAAAACACCTCGCAGGATATTTCCTGTGAACAGTAATAAATATCAATAAAAACTAAAGAACAGAGGAAAGAAGAGGAAAGCAGATTATGACATCATTAAGAGAACTGCCGATCGGGAAAACCGCGACGATTCGCTCTGTCGGTGGCGAGGGGGCTTTGCGACAGCACTTTCTGGACATGGGTCTGATTCCGAAGGGTGATGTGACCATGGTGAAATATGCACCGATGGGAGACCCGATGGAACTTCGTATCCACAGTTATGAACTGACACTGCGTCTTGCAGATGCGGAAAAGATTGAGATTGAAAATATCCGTGATGCAAAAGAAACGAAACAGAAGCCAACGCCTTTGCAGAAGAAAGCAGCCGAGGCGATGCCGCATCCGGGACTTGGCGAGGGTGGAAAGTTCCATGAAAAGAAGGATGAACATCCACTGCCGGATCATGTACCATTGACATTTGCACTGGCGGGAAACCAGAACTGTGGCAAGACGACGCTGTTTAACCAGCTTACAGGATCAAGCCAGCATGTGGGAAACTTTCCGGGTGTTACGGTAGACCGTAAGGATGGAATGATCCGTGGCAAAAGCAATACACTGGTAACAGACCTTCCGGGAATTTATTCCATGTCACCGTATTCCAGCGAAGAGATCGTAACGAGGAATTTTGTCCTGGATGAGCACCCGAAGGGAATCATCAATATCGTTGATGCTACTAATATAGAAAGAAACCTTTATCTGACCATGCAGCTGATGGAGCTGGATGTGCCGATGGTCCTTGCATTGAACATGATGGACGAGGTGAGACAGAATGGAGGCTCTGTTCTGGTCAATCACATGGAGGAAATGCTTGGAATTCCGGTCATACCGATCTCGGCAGCCAAGAACGAGGGTATTGACGAACTGGTAGAGCATGCGCTTCACGTTGCGAAATACCAGGAGAAACCACGGATCATAGATTTCTGTGATGCAAATGAAGACGGAGGCGCTGTTCATCGATGCCTTCATGCAATCATGCATCTGATCGAGGATCATGCACAGGCAGCAGGAATCCCGGTCCGTTTTGCAGCGGCAAAGCTGGCAGAGGGAGATCAGCTGATCATGGACAGCCTGAAGCTGGATCAGAATGAGAAGGAAACTCTGGAACACATCATAAAGCAGATGGAAAAAGAACGTGGACTCGATCGGGCGGCGGCGATCGCACATATGCGGTTTGATTTTATTGAGAGAGTCTGTGATGAAACGGTTGTCAAACCAAAAGAGAGTAAGGAACATCTTCGCAGTATGAAGATCGACCGGATTCTGACCGGCAAATATACAGCGATCCCGTGTTTCGTGGGAATCATGGGACTTGTGTTTTTCCTGACATTCAGTGTGATCGGAGCATTTCTCCAGAATCTGCTGGATATGGGGATCACGGCACTTGGAGGTATGGTGGACCGTTGGATGACGGCAGCGAATGTGAGCGATGTCATTCATTCTCTTGTGATCGATGGTGTGTTTAACGGAGTGGGAAGTGTCTTGAGTTTCCTTCCTGTTATCGTGACGTTGTTTTTCTTCCTCTCGCTTCTGGAGGACAGTGGATATATGGCGCGGGTTGCGTTTGTGATGGACAAACTGCTTCGTAAGATCGGGCTTTCCGGCAGGAGCATCGTTCCGATGCTGGTCGGTTTTGGATGTACCGTACCGGGAGTTATGGCGAGCCGTACACTTCCGTCAGAGCGTGACCGTAAAATGACGATCATGCTGACACCGTTTATGAGCTGTTCTGCGAAGCTTCCGATCTATGCATTTTTTACAGCGGCGTTTTTCCCGGAACATGGAGCGATCGTGATGATCGCACTGTATTTTGGAGGGATCGTGATGGGAATCCTGATGGCACTTCTGATGCGTCGGACACTGTTCAGTGGAGAGGCGGTTCCGTTTGTTATGGAACTTCCGAACTATCGTATGCCGGGAGCAAAGAATGTCGGACATCTTCTCTGGGATAAGGCAAAAGATTTCCTGCAGAGAGCATTTACAGTTATTTTCGTCGCAACGCTTGTGATCTGGTTCCTGCAGACATTCAATGCGCATCTCAGCATTGTGGAGGATTCCAAAGACAGCATTCTTGCCATGGTGGCAAGTGTAGCGGCACCGATCTTCAGACCGATGGGATTTGGTGACTGGAGGATCTCCACAGCACTGATCACAGGATTTATGGCAAAGGAAAGTGTTGTTTCCACACTGTCTGTTCTGTTTGGAAATACAGCGACACTGCTTTCCTGTATTACACCGCTCTCAGCAGCAAGCCTTCTGGTGTTCTGTCTTCTGTATACACCATGTGTGGCAGCGATCGCTTCTATAAAGAGAGAACTTGGTGGCAAATGGGCAGTTGGTGTTGTGATCGGGCAATGCGTGATCGCATGGCTGGCAGCGTTTGTGGTCTATCTTGTGGGAGGATTTTTTTTCTAAAAGACATTAGTTGGTTATCTTTACATATAAGATTTATCTGCGGTGATGACTGACGTTCAGGGCAAGCCCCATTTCACCGAGAAGGAATACAATGGAAGTTCCTCCGTAACTGATGAAGGGGAGGGTGATCCCTGTGTTGGGGATCGTGTTGGTGACAACGGCGATGTTCAGGATGACCTGGATCGCCAGATGTCCCATGATCCCGGCAGAGAGAAGCGCACCGGAAAGGTCTGTACTGTGCATGGAGATCACACAGAGCCGCCACAGGAGCAGACCAAAAACAAGGATCAGGAGAATGGCTCCGGTGAGACCGAGTTCTTCGCAGATAATCGAATAGATCATATCATTCTGGGCTTCGGGTACGAAGCCCAGTTTTTGTATACTGTTACCCAGTCCCCGTCCAAAAAGCCCGCCGCTTCCGATTGCGTAAAGTCCCTGGATCGTCTGGAAGCCTTTTTCATATTTTTCAGGATCCCGCCAGATCGCAAGGCGCTCCAGACGGTAACTTTCTGCAGCAAGAAAAATGGCGATAAATCCAATGCCTGCACCGCCGAGAGCGATGAACTGGAGATAATGAGGTGACGATGCAAAAATCAGAATGACACCAATTCCGAGAATGATGATCGCGGTACTTAAGTTGTTGGAACCGACCAGGCCGATAATGGGAAGCAGGGTAAACATCGTCCGGCACATGAACCAGAATCCGTCCGTCTTTTTGCGGGAGCGATCGATCTGCCAGGTCAGAAAAAGGACAACAGCGACTTTGGCAAATTCGGATGGCTGGAAAGAAAGAGGACCGAGATTCAGCCAGCGCCTGGAACCGTTGATCTCCTGTCCAAAGAGAAGCACGGCTGTTGAAAGAAGCATGGAAAGAAGATATGCTGCAGGGGCGAGCCGGACAAAAAAGTGATAATCTATACTGGAAACAAAATACATAGCACTCAGCCCGAGCGCAGAGGCAAAGAGCTGTTTTTTGAAGTAATAGGCAGAGTCATGGAAACGGACTCTGCCATTGTATTCGCTGGCACTGAGAAGAATGACAAGACCAAAAACAGTCAGGAGGATCACCAGGGTCAGCATGGTCATATCCATCCGGGAAGAAGCTTTTTGTTTGTCCCTTGGCATGACAGACTCCGAAAAGGCTTTTATCTAAAGATATAAAGAAAACAGGAAAAATATACCTTAGGGATTGTACGAAAGAGAGGCTTTTTATATTCTGCGAGGGGATTGACATGGTATGAGACGCGGTATATCATGTGCAAAAAGGGTAACAACAGTAAGAAAAAATCTGAAAACGAGGGACATTATGCAGGATAAAAAACTGCTCCAGATCGGAGAGGTGGCAAAAATTTTTCATGTCAGCATGGGGACTTTACGCCATTATGAGCAGGAAGGACTTCTGGAACCGGAGTATGTGGATGAAAAAACAGGCTATCGTTATTATGGAGTCCGTCAGCTTGAAGTGCTGAATACGATCCGTTATCTGCGGGTGCTGGATCTGCCGCTTTCGGAGATCGCGGAGTTTCTACATGACAGAGACACACAGGTGATGGAGGAGAAGTTGGTCCGGCAGAAAGAGATCATCGAGAAAAAAAGACAGGAGTTGGATATCATTGCAGGGAAGATCGACCACCGCCTGGAACAGCTTCGGGATGCGGTGAGTTCAGAACTGGATCAGATAAAAATGGTCTGTACACCGAAATGCAGGATCGCATGGATGAAAGATTCCCTGAAGCCGGAATCGTATCTTGATCTGGAAACTGCCATCCGCCGTCTGCAGAAAGGGCAGAAGGAGCCGCTGGCATTCTTGGGCAAAGTTGGCGTGGGGATTTCAGAAGAAAAAATAAAGAAGGACGATTTTCAAAGTTATGACCTTGTTTTTCTGAGACTTGATGAGGAAGATATTTACGAAGGAAAAACGGAGATTTTTCCAGAACAGAAATGCGTATCGATCCGTTTCTGCGGAGGGCACAATGCGGCACCGCAGTATTACAGGAAACTTCTGGAGTACATACGGGAACGGGGCCTTAAGATCGCCGGATTTTCCAGGGAGATCACGCTGATCGATTATGGAATGACGAATGATACGGACAAGTTTGTGACGGAGATCAGGATTCCGGTTGTGTGAGAGAGGAATACAGATAAAAATACAGAATTTGGGGAGACAGTGAAATGCTGGATATTGAGAAATTAGAGGAACAGTTATTTGAAATGCAGGATTTGAAGTACAGGGATTTCCACAGTAAACTTCTGCCGGGGATCGATAAGGAAACCCTGATAGGGATCCGTACACCGATGCTGCGTAAATTTGCCAAAGAATTTGCAAAGACACCGGAGGCAGAAGAATTTCTGCAGGTCCTTCCACACCGATATTATGAAGAAAATAACATGCATATGATGATCGTGACAGGGATCAAAGATTACGAAACCTGTCTTGCCGAAGTGAAGAAGTTTCTTCCATATATAAATAACTGGGCGACCTGTGACCTGCCAGCACCGAAATGTTTTGCGAAGCACAGAGAAGAACTTCTGCCGGAGATCAGAAGCTGGATCGCCTCCGGTGAAACTTATACGATCCGTTATGGGATCGGTCTGCTGATGAGTTTTTATCTGGACGAGGCTTTTGAACCGGAATACCTGGAACTTGCAGCAGGAGTCCGTTCGGAAGAATATTATGTAAACATGATGATCGCCTGGTATCTTGCCACAGCTCTGGCAAAACAATGGGAAGCGACCATTCCCTATCTGGAAGAACGGCGTCTCCCGGAATGGGTACACAGGAAGACAATCCAGAAAGCCGTCGAAAGCTACCGGATAACACCGGAACAGAAGGTATATCTGAAGAGCCTGAGATGAATCATGTGAATCGAGTGAAAACTTCTTGACTTCAAGTGTACTTGAAGTGATAATCTTCTATAAAAGCAATAAAATATATGCGCATATTGGGAGGTAAAAATCATGTACACTGCATCAAAAGACAGATATACAACTATGGAATACAGTCACTGCGGGAACAGTGGGCTGATGCTGCCGAAGGTGTCACTGGGGTTGTGGCATAATTTTGGGGATACTGCGAATTTCGAAAATATGAAGCAGCTTTGTTTTACAGCATTTGATAATGGGATCACACAGTTTGATCTGGCGAATAATTATGGACCGGAGCCGGGAAGTGCGGAGAAGAATTTTGGCAAGATCCTTAAGGAAGACCTGGGAGTTTACCGTGATGAGCTGATCATTACGACAAAAGCCGGTTATGAAATGTGGGATGGCCCTTACGGAAACTGGGGCAGCCGCAAATATCTTCTTGCGAGCCTGGATCAGAGTCTGAAACGTATGGGACTGGAATATGTGGATATTTTTTATCATCACAGAATGGATCCGGATACTCCGCTGGAGGAAACAATGGGAGCATTGGCAAGTGCTGTCCAGAGCGGCAAGGCACTTTATGTCGGACTTTCCAACTACGATGGCAAAACACTCAGTGAGGCGGCTGCCATCCTCAAAGACCTGCGCTGCCCGTTTGTGATCAACCAGAACCGTTATTCTATCTTTGACAGAACGGTAGAAAAGAACGGACTTAAGAAAACAACCGGCATCCTCAAGAAAGGACTCATCACATTCAGCCCGCTTGCGCAGGGACAGCTCACTGACCGTTATCTGAATGGCATTCCGGAAGACAGCCGTATCCGTACAGACGGCAGATTCCTTAAGGAAAGCACTCTTGACGAACACAGACTTGATCAGATCCGTAAGTTGAACGATCTGGCAGCACAGCGTGGAGAGAAACTTGCAGATATGGCTCTTGGATGGCTCCTTCAGCAGAAAGAAGTGACCAGTGTACTGATCGGTGCATCCAAACCGCAGCAGATCCTCGACAATGTAAAAGCGATCAGCTGTGCACCATTTACGAAAGAAGAACTGAAGCTGATCGATGAGATCTCACTGAATTAAAAGAATAAGGAATGTTTACAAGAATCCCCTGCATACACTATAAAAACAGTGTCTTCGGGGGATTTTCCTTTGAAAGATTATATTGAAGAGCGGGCAGTGGAAGTAGCATGTTACATAATTGAGACCAGGGCAACGGTGCGGCAGGCGGCGAAAAAATTTGGGATAAGCAAGAGTACGGTGCATATGGAAGTAACAATATAGAACGGTTCGTTTGGGTAATAGAATAAGAAAAACCAAGGAGGAACGAACCATGAAGGATTTGAAAACAAGAATTACGGAGAATGGCATTGATTATGTACTTGTCGGGGATTATTATATCCCAGACTTGAAGCTGCCGGAGGAAAAGCGATCTATCGGTAAGTGGGGACGAATGCACAGGGAGTATCTGAAAAAGCAGTGCTACGGTAGATATTCCAGTTTACTGCTGACCGGAAAACTTTGGAGCTATCTGGAGGATTTGGACGAACAAGCGGAGGAACGGTTTACGTGTATTGTTGATCAGATGAAAGCGGCTGAGGGAGTGACGGAGGAATTGAAGCGGAAAGATGCTATGCTTTGGGTACAACGGTGTAATAATATTAGAAACAGAGCAGAAGAAATTGTACTGAACGAAATGGTTTATATTTAGTATGGAGCAGTCAGCCGAAAGGCTGGCTGTTTTTCTTTTCCTAGCGACAGAAAATGATTGACAATGTTATAAGACTGTGGTAGTCTGAAAACAAGAACAGACTACTGTAGTCTTATAGGAGGCGAAACAAGTGACAGAGGAAAATATCAAACTTTTTGATTCGGAATTAAAGGTAATGGATGTTCTGTGGAAGGATGGTGACGTGCCAGCGAAATATGTTGCAGATACTTTAAACAGAGAAGTCGGCTGGAATAAAAACACAACGTATACATTGATTAAGCGGTGTATCAATAAAGGCGCGATTGAACGAACGGAACCGGGATTTATGTGCCATGCGCTTATAGCAAAAGAACAGGTACAGGATCTGGAAACAGATGAACTTATTGATAAGATATATGATGGATCTGTTGACAAGTTGTTTGCGGCACTTCTTGGCAGAAAAAAACTTTCTATGGAGCAGATTAAGAACCTGAAGCAGATCGTCAGTGAATTGGAATGAGGTGATGTATATGAGCCTGCTGCAAATGAGTTTTCTGGGAACGGTTATTATTTTACTTATTGTGGTATTAAGGGCTGTGCTTATCAACAGATTACCGAAGAAAACATTTTTGATTTTATGGTGGATTGCATTAATACGGTTATTAGTTCCATTTTCCATAAAATCAGTCACAAGTATTTATTCTCTGTTGCAGAGTATTTATTCTGATATAAACCCAGTGAGAACGGCGCAAACGACAACATTTTTACCCATTCATGGGAATATGCCTGAGATAGCAAATGGATTATCAGAGGCTATGGTACAGAGAACAGAATCCATTTCGATTTTGAGTGTAATATGGCTGGCAGGTCTGTTACTTTGTTTTGGATTTTTTGCGGTTTCCTATATAAAATGTTATCGGGAATTTCGATTTTCGCTGCCTGTTGAAAATGATATTTTGGAAGCATGGAAGGAAAAACATCCACTAAAAAGGAGTCTATCCATCCGGCAGACAGAAACCATAGCTGCACCACTTTCTTATGGTGTGATTCGCCCAGTTATTTTAATGCCGAAAAATACAGAATGGAAAAATATTTATCAGCTTCGTTATGTGTTGGAACATGAATATGTGCATATCAGACGGCTTGATATGCTTACAAAGCTGATAATGATTGCTGCAGTATGCATTCATTGGTTTAATCCTCTTGTGTGGGTAATGTATATTCTTTTTAACAGAGATTTGGAATTATCCTGTGACGAAACCGTAGTCCGTAGATTTGGAATGGATATAAAGTCGGTATATGCAACTGCTTTAATATCTATGGAAGAAAAAAAGAGCGGACTGACACCATTATGTAACAGTTTCAGTAAAAATGCGATTGAAGAGAGGATAAGAGCAATTATGAAGATAAAGAAGACATCTAAGTTTGCAGTAATTATAAGTGCAGTATTGGTAATTTGCGTGACAGGTGGATTTGCAACTTCCGCATCATCCTTGGAGAAAAAGACAGAGACAGCGCAAGAAAACGGTGAAACAACAGTTGCTTTAAACGAAGTGAATATCCGGGAAGATGAATCACTTTCAAGTTCGGATGTGGAATGGTGGACAGCAGAAGAGTATGCGAAATGGCTGGACGAGGAAAAAGAAGTTCTGCAGTCTATGATTGGTGAAAAAGCTTATACAGGCGGCGACGGATGGTTTGTATGGACACAGGAAAAGGTAGATGAGACGATTGCACTTTATGAGGATAATCTTCAAAAAATAAAAGATGGGATGAAGTTGTCGAAATCATCTGATGATGCAGTGGGAATTACAATGGCATATTCTCCGGAAAATATAGAATATGCGAAGCAGGAAGCAGAAACGGTCACCGAAAATAAAGACAGTAATGAAAATGTATTCAGCGAAGAACAGCTTTCTGAATATGCAAAAGCGGGAATAACTTACCAGAAAGAAACAGGATTTCTGATGTATGATGGAAAGACCATTGGATATTTCCGGGATGAGTTTAAGCCGGGTACTTATACAATAAGTTCCAAACGTGGAGGTACGCTTCGAGTTGAAGTGCAAAGGGAAAACTATGGCACCATCACAGACGTAAAGGCAGAACCGTTATCAGATGATTTTTGGTCAGAACCGGCAGTATTGGTTGAAAGTTCCGGCGGAGAAGCTGTAACTGCAGATGAAATGAAAGGATCTGTTTTTGAAGAAGGAGGAAGTGAGAACATAGCGGCTGATGACATGGGCGAATATAGCAGTGAAGAGGGAAAAGGTCTTAATATTGCTGTTCCACAGGAGTATGCTGATTATGGAGTATCTTGTGATGCTCAAGGAAACTGGGTTTATAATGGTAAGATTATAGCAGATTTATATGATGAGGGAAGGGGAATCTTTTCTAACAGCAACGGAACTATGTACATTGAAGTAACGAGAGACAAAAGTGGAAAGATCAGCAGCTTTCAAAAAGTAAGCAAAAATAGAATGCAGGAATTATTTACTGAATTTAATCCGGAAGCGGAAACATTTGATGGATATACTTCAGAGGCGAAACATTAAGTTAGTATTAAATGAAACGAGGACGATTAGGTGGGAAAAATATTGCTGGTATCATTCGAGGGAGCTGAGGAAGATTTGGTAAATTCTGTTATTTCTGTGTTAGATTCCGGCAGAGAGAAATTTCTTTTTCAGGAAATACAATTTCAATCGAAAATATGGCATAAGGGTATAGCGATTGATTTGAAACGGAGAGAAGTCGTTCGTGATAATAGAAAAATAGAATTAACTTACACCGAGTTTGAAATCCTGCAGTTATTAGCACAAAATCCAGGAAGAGTATTTAGTAAAGAACAGATTTATGATATAGTCTGGAAAGAATCCTATTTTGGCGATTACAATATAGTAATGAGCCATATCAGTCATATTCGTGAGAAAATAGAAGATGATCCGGGTAACCCGGTATATATTCAAACCGTCTGGGGTGTAGGATACAAGTTCAATGAGAAGGCAGGCAGCGAGTAAATTCGCTGCCTTTCCTTTACAGGGATGGATTCAGATTTTGCTGAGTTTTAAGATAATATTGCTCTGCTGATACAACCAGTCTGTGAATTCTGTCGGACTGGTTGCTCCTGCCTTTACAGCTTTCTTACGCTGCAGAGCTTCTTTCTTAAAAAGGTCAAACGCATTTTTCATTTCTTCCAGGCGTTCAATCGGAAAATTAGCAGTTTTTTGGGACTTATTGATTTTATTACGCCAATTCTGGCATTCATTTTTATAAAGCAGATCATAGTTATTTTCTCTGGCTCGTTCATCAAACTCCCTTTTGTTTTGAAGTGCCTGTGCTTTACGGCACTTATCACTGCACAGTTCATAACGCTGGCTTTTTGCCAGAAAATATTTTCCACAGACTTTGCACTGACGGAAACAAAGGCCCCAGTCATTCAGTCGATTCAAGTAATAAGTGATAAGCGGATAAAAAGAGCTATAGGCAGCTACGCATTCTGTTCTGCGCCTATTATCCGGAAACCAAAGTTCAAGTCGAGTGATTTCAGCAGGAGTGTTGCGGAAATAAAGACTGCCAGTATGAAAACGTTCTGGTTTTCCGGTATCAGAATTAAAATTCATGACATTTTCTGTTTGGAATGCCTGAGTCAAAATTTGGATTTTTTCTATAAAACGATCACAGGCAGTATTACGGTCACGATATTCCCTTGTAACAAGATATTCATTCCAAATACGGAATGTAGCATACATTCTCACCGGATCACCGGTGAGATATTTTTTTGCCAGAAAATCACCAGCAGTCTGTTCCAGTGCAGGCTGTTTCCAACGGTTAGTGTGCAATGCATCACGTAGGGGAGCAAGTCCATATATATTCCAGTTCTTTTCTTTATCATATTCAAAATCTATCAGAAAACGTCCTAGAGGACGTGTTATATCATATATGACATCGTTATCTTTATTTCCGTCCAGTCGAAAACGGATTTGCTGTTCCGTTCCGATTAAAATTCGCTCCTTCATTTTGTCTCTATCCAATGCCAGAACGAAGAGGATGTGGTCGTAGCAAGGTTCTTGCCTTATAAATTGATAAGCCATTTCTATTTGCTCCTGTTTTGTATGGTAATTTTAAAAAATATAATATTAGTTACATTTATGGTATCGCGAAAGTATTGAAAAGTCAAGATGAGATTGATAAGATACGATTGAATGGTAATTTCGTACTATGCAGTGTACTTTGACAACTTTATGACCGTCTAACCTGAGATAAACCGCCATGACCTTCGATAAAAGAAGTGAGCGCATCCGAATGGATGACGTGTTGTATGCCTTGACAGCAGTATGACTCAGGAAACAGGAAAGAGAAAACGGCAATGAGAAGCTAAAAAAATGAGATCAAAAATGGAGGAACAACATGAGTGAAAATAAGAGATTAAACAATTATGATGAACTGCCTCTTGTACTGGATGTGGCTGATATTCAGCGGATTATGGGGATTTCCAGAGTAACGGCTTATGAACTGGTTCATACACCCGGTTTTCCGGCATTTCGAAGCGGCAGATTAATTAAGGTTAGTAAAATTGCTTTTTTCGAATGGATGGCAAAGGGGAATGGAAGGGTGCCGGAGAATAGTAACTAAATCTGGAGCAGAGCGGAGAGCGAAGTCTTTTGTGCAGGTTAAGGGCGGCAGCCATTGCCCAGTGAGTTGATGCGTGCGTCTACTCGTACTGGGTATTACCTGACGCAAATTCACGCAGGTTTGCAGCTTCGCTGCCTTATTTAATTTGGAAAAACGTGAAAAAGGAGGGCAAGAAAATTATTGAAAGCAACAAGACACAATGGACGCTCCGGGAAAAATGGCACTTATAATCCCAGGCATAATGATCGCCGTTTCGACTTGGAAAACAGTGAACATATTGATGCTGGAAGAGTCAGAGAAAATATTTACTGGGACTGTTACCGTGGCTATACCACAATGCAGAACAGGGAAGAAGATTCTCAGGATATCAGTTTTGAGAAAATTGAATGTACTTTTTATCAGGAACATTATGGAAAATATATAGAAGCGCAGAATGAAAGAAATGCAAGAACCCGTCATACAGAGCGTAACCGATCTGTGGAAGATTTACTAAAGAACAATAAAACCTGTCCAGAGGAAACTATTTTTCAAATAGGAACAGTAGAAGAATCTGTTTCCTATGAAATATTACTTGCGGTCGTACAGGACTTTACAAAGCAGTTCACAAATCGGTTCGGTTCTCATGTCCATATTCTGGACTGGGCACTGCATTTGGACGAAGGAACGCCGCACATTCATGAACGTCATGTTTTTGATTGTGAGAATAAGTACGGGGAAATCTGTCCCCAGCAGGAAAAAGCACTGGAAGAATTAGGGATTGCACTTCCAAAACCGGATAAACCTAAAGGCCGCAATAATAATCGAAAGCAGACTTTTGATGCTATTTGCCGGACAATGCTTTTTGATATAACTCGAAAATACGGGTTGCATCTGGAAGAAGAACCGTCTTATGGAGGGCGAGATTATCTTGAAAAGCAGGATTATATCCTGTTTAAGCAAAAGGAACAGATGAAAAACCAGACAGAAATACTGGATACACTTACTTTGAAAATTGAAGAAGTAGAAGCTTTGATCGATGAAGTTTCAGATATTGCTTACGACAAAGCTGTGGAGGTTGTGACGGATGAGGTCAGAGTGGAAACCCATAAAGAAGACATTCGTCTGGTAGAACAGTCAAAGGCGTGGGTGCTTTCCCCTGAGCGCAAGGCTTCCCAAAAAGAAAGAACTTATGCTGTAAGTCGATTGGACGGAGTAATTACCAAAATTACAAAAGCTATGCAGACAGCAGTTAAAACAATCCAGACCACGCTGATAAAACCGGAAGTCAAAAAGGTGAATACCGAACAGATTAAGAAAAAAGCCAGAAGTTCCATTCTGGATAGGCTGGCAAAAGCAAAAATTACTGCGGAACAGGAGAACCGAGAGCGATGGGAACACGAAGGAAGAACTAAATTGGGAAGGAACGATATGGAGTTGTGATGTAAAGAAAAGAGGAAAAGGATGAATATATTTGAAGCAGTTAAACAGTCTGTGACTACCCGGCAGGCTGCAGAAAGCTATGGAATACGGGTAAACAAGAATGGAATGGCGGTCTGTCCATTTCACCGTGACAAGAATCCAAGCATGAAAGTGGACAGGCGTTTTCATTGTTTCGGATGTCAGGCAGATGGGGATGTGATTGATTTTACGGCACACTTGTACAATTTAAAACCAAAAGAGGCGGCAGAGAAATTGGCAAGAGATTTTTCTATACATTATGAGAACATGGGGCACAGCCCGCCACAGAGAAAACAAATCAAACGACAGCTAACACAGGAACAGAGGTATCTGCAGGCAGAAAATAGATATTTCCGTGCACTGGCAGATTACCTGCATTTGTTGAAACAGTGGAAAGAAGAGTGTGCTCCGAAACAGGTGGAAGATGTCTGGCATCCGCTGTTTATGGAGGCATTGGAAAAAATATCAGAAACAGAGTACCTGTTGGATACATTATTATCAGGCACATTAGAAGAACGAGTTGCCGTAGTGGTGGCTCATGGGAAGGAGGTGACAGCGATTGAACAGAGAATTTCAGACTTTATCACCACAGACACGACAGGAATTGTGCGAAGTAATGGATATAATGGAAACGGAGTTGACAGTAGAGGAAATCAGAGAACAACTGGAAATGACACAGAAGGGTGCTGTGAAAAACAATCGGCATAACTGTAAGCTAATTTTAGAACATGATCCTCTGTTAAAAGATGTATTCCGGCACAATATTTTGACTGAGCAGACAGACATTGTAAAACCCGTGTGGTGGGAACGGATAAGCCCGGCATTCACAGATATGGATTTGAACTATATTATGCTTTATTTGGAAGAGACTTACGGTCTGACGATGGATAAGATTGTGCAGAAAAGTATTGTCCATCAGGCAGATCGGAACAAATATCACCCTGTCCGGGATTATTTGAACAGTCTGCAATGGGATGGGCAGGAACGTATCCGCTATGTGCTGCATCATTTTCTTGGTGCACCTGTGGATGAGTTGACCTATGAAAGTATGAAAATGTTTTTGCTGGGAGCTATTGCCCGTGCGTTCCGCCCCGGAATTAAGTTTGAATATATGCTCTGTCTGGTCGGGGGTCAGGGCGTGGGAAAATCTACATTTTTTCGTTTCATGGCAGTAAAGGATGACTGGTTCACTGATGACATCGGCAAACTGGATTCGGAAAAAGTTTATTGTCAGCTTCGTGGTCATTGGATGATTGAAATGTCTGAAATGGTCGCAACGGCACGCTCTAAGAGTATTGAGGAAACAAAGAGCTTTCTGAGCAGGCAGAAAGAGACTTATCGGGATTCTTATGCAGTATATGCTCTTGATCGTCCGAGGCAATGTGTATTTGGAGGAACATCCAATATTAAGCGATTCCTGCCGTTTGACCGTACCGGAAATCGAAGATTCGTTCCGGTTCAGACGAACCGGGCAGAGATGGAGGTTCATATCCTCGAAAATGAGAAGGAATCCAGACAGTATATTGATCAGGTGTGGGCGGAAGCAATGATGTTGTACCGTAATGGAAATTTTAAACTGGCGTTTTCAAAGGAAACAGAAACACAGCTTGATAAACTGCGGCAGGAGTTCATGGCGGATGATACGGAAGCCGGAATGATACAGGCATGGCTGGATGAACATGAAGACAGAAAAGTCTGTTCATTGATGCTTTTTAAAGAGGCACTGGACAATCCTTATGTAAAGCCGAAGAAGGCGGAGACAGACCGCATCTGTGAAATCATGAATACAAGCATTGTGGGTTGGAAACAGGGGACGATGACAAGATTCAAGGATTACGGTACACAGCGTTCGTGGGTATGTGTAAACGAAAACTGTAAACGAGACGCAAAAGACTTAAAAAATGAAAATGACTGGCATCCGATTACTGAGAAGGAAGCCCGGCAGGTGGAGTTACCTTTCCAGTAAAATGCCAGTCAGGTTTACGGTAGTTGGCGTGTTGTTTACACTTTTTTCTATGGATATTGCTTTGACTTGTAGAATTTGTAAACAGTAAACAGATATATAAGAGTAATTTGGTATTGAGGAAAGAAAACTGAAAAAACAAAAAGAATTAGATTTTTTGGAGTTTGTTTACAGCGGTGGTTTACAACAGGGATGCCCCTTTGACCGGCATCTATTTAAGTTGAACAGGAATGGCATTTGGCAGGACTATTTCAAAAAACATTTTCATAGTTATGGACAAAGACATACGGGAGGAGGTGGAAATTCCGCTATGAAAAAGAGAAAACTTAATTATCGATTCCATAATCCAAACACTGCGGAAGTAACCGCCGACTATCTGTTAAAGATATTGATTGAAGCAAATGCAAGTAAGGTGGAACAGGCAATACAAGAAGCAGCGGATGAGCTTCCCAATGAACCAAAACATGATGGAGGGTGTCCTGCGTAGCGCGTGGGATGCCTTTTATTTTTTTGCTATTGCTTGTGTTCTGTCTGAAAATCAGTTAAAATTAGTTCTAGAAAGTCATAGATTAGTCATAGAATTTAGTCATAGAAAATTTTGAAAGGCGGAAGAATATGATATATACGGATAGCCAATTAAAAGAAAAGATTGTTCGCATGATAGAATCTTTTGAAAATGAAGTTGTAGAATTTAAAGAAGCACGCACAAATTATTCGTTTAATGACATTGGTAAATATTTTTCTGCACTTAGCAATGAAGCAAATCTTCGGGGATTACAGGAGGCGTGGCTGATTTTCGGAATTTCGGATGATAAACGATATGTAGGAACGGAATTTCGGAAACAGGGAAGTCTGCAAAGTTTGAAAAAGGAAATCGTAAATGGAACCAATGAACGATTGACATTTCTGGAGATATACGAACTGACAATGGAAAAATGTCGAGTGATAGCATTTCAAATTCCTCCAGCTATTAGGGGGATTCCGACAACATGGCAAGGGGCAGCGTATGCCAGAGAACATGAATCTATATCACCGCTTCCGATGAATAAAGTAGATCTACTTAGAAGTCAAATAGGAATGGATTGGTCAAAAGAAATTGTAGAAGATGCAACGATAGAAGACTTGGATGAAGAAGCGATTAAAAGAGCAAGAGAACTTTTCTCAAAACGTCAGAGTGATCGAAAAAAAGCACAGGAAGTTTTAAAGAAACTGTCTGATATTGAGGTTTTAAATAAAGCTGGTATTACAATAAAAGGAAAAATCACCAGAACGGCATTATTGTTATTAGGAAAAAGTGAGGCTAAATATTTCTTTGATGGCTTTATTCCTAGAATTACCTGGACACTTTATAATGCAGATAATTCGGTAAAAGCTTATGAACATTTTGATATACCGATGTTAATGGCAGTGGATAAGGTATATTCCAGGATCAGAAATGTAAAGTATCGTTATATTGCCGGACAGCAGACTTTGTTTCCGGATGAAGTAGATCAATATGAACCAGAGCTGATCAAAGAGATTATTAATAACTGTATTGCTCATCAGGACTATCGCTTGCGTGGAAAAATCAACGTAGAGGAATTTGAGGACAGACTGGTATTTATCAATGAGGGGGCTTTTATACCAGAAACTATTGAACAAGCACTGGAACCGGGATATAAACCACCGTATTATCGAAATGTGTTTTTGTGTAACGCAATGGTAAATCTGTATATGATTGATACAAATTCAATGGGAATACCAATGATGTATCAGATACAGCGTGATAAATGCTTCCCATTGCCGACATATGATTTGAACACAATTAATAGAGTTACAGTGACTGTGTACGGAAAGATATTGGATAAGAATTATACTCAGCTTTTATATTCCAATGAAGATTTAGATATGAGAACTGTATTTTTGTTGGATAAAGTTCAGAAACAGGAAGTAGTTTCTAAAGAAAGCTTTAAGGATTTGAAGAAAAAAGGTCTTGTGGAAGGACGTTATCCTAATGTTTTTGTATCTTTCAAGGTGGCAGATATTGTCGGACAGAAAGCTGCTTATGTTCGAAATAAAGGGTTAGATGATGATATTTGCAAGCAGTTAATTATAAAAGCACTTCAGTCAATGGGAGAAGCCAGCAAAAGAGATTTAATGGAAGTACTGGAAAAAGCATTGCCAGAAGTACTTAGCGATGAACAGAAATCGAAGAAGGTTTCTAATTTGTTACAGGCAATGAAAAAGGATGGAATTGTTGTTACAACAGGAACTAATAGGTATGCAAAGTGGTACTTGATAAAAAATGATTGATTTACAAAAATGCGAGGGGGATGAAAAATGAAATATATTACACAAGATTGGACATCTACTAAGGATGGATATTTATTTTTTGTTCAAAGACTACAAGAAATGTTGTTTCATTATTCAGATGATATTGTTAAAGCGCCTGTTCATAATACACAAACATTATTAGAAGAATATGTTGATACTGAAAAAGATGTGGTGAAAGGGAGTATTAAGCAATATCAATTAGATATAATTGCAAAAGAGATTAAGTCGAGTTTAATGACAGACGTTATTGTTCGAGAGTTGTATAAATATGAAGTTATTGAAGAGATGGCAAAATTTTTAGATAAAGATCAAAGAACAGCGGTACATTATATATTCAATAAGATACCAAAGAAAAAGTACTATGAAATATGTTGTAAATACTTGAAAGAAAATTTGTCGGAATCAAACCGTAAAACAGAAATTGAAAAAGGACTTCGTGCTTGGCTTGCTTTTTTGCTATGGCATGGATATTCATCGGAATATATATATAGATTCCTGAGAAATATATTTGAGGAAAGTATAAATGATCCAGAAAAAAAAGCACAGATTTTTTTGAATAGGTTTGATTTTGAAATTGGTAAATACAAAGTGTACTTTGTTTTTTATGAAAAATTAAAGCCATATCAAAAGTTGTTAAATGAAAGATTGCATATTTCGTTTGAAGATGATGGTTGCTTTAAACAGATTAAAAGAAAGCAAAAGTCCTTTATAGGGGTTATGGAAACAAAGGCATATGATAATTATTCAGCAATGAAACGAGCGTATTCTGCATTAGAAATTTTTTTGAGATATTTAGAAGTTTTTTTGAATGATAATATCAGTGTAATAGGTAAAAACGGATTGGTAATTCGACAAGATACCCAAGAGGGAATAATTCTTCCCGTAAAAGCGTTTGGGTATAAAAGTATCAAGCCTGAGCCACGAGAAAATTTTAAAACTGAAATAGATACAATTGTTTTGGGATGCCAAGAAAAAGGAAAGGAAACTTATTCTCAGCTTAATAAGATTGTTGATTTGCATAATGCGGCATTAAATCAACAAGACTTAAATGATGCATTTCTTAATTTGTGGTCAGCGTTGGAGGTTGCAAGTGTTACAGATAGTTCAAAATCCAAAATTGAAAGCGTTACTGATAATATAGTTTCCATTCTACAAAATGACTATTTCGAATGCATATTTTCTAATATACTTGACGATTTGAAAAATAATTTAGGTAATCGAAAAGTAAGTTTGTTGCTTAAAGATATAACAGAATTCGATAAAGAGATTTGTAAAATCGCAGGCTTTATATTTCTTGAAAAATATGAGAAATATCGAGAAGATTATTTTGCGAATGAGCTTAAGTATTATCCCAATATACGTTATAAAATATATAACTTATATGAGCAAAGAGAAAATCGCGAAAAATTATGGCATCTTTCCGAAAAGTATTGTCAAAGAATTGAATGGCATCTTTATCGCTTATATAGGCTTAGAAATGCTATTGTTCATGCAGGGGAAAGCCATAAACGAATACAAATGTTAGGAGAACATTTGCATATCTATGTGGATCGTGTAATTCTTGAGTTGATGGTTAAATTAGCAAAAGATAAATGCCTTGGGACGATACAAGATGTTTTTACAGATACATATTTGTTATTGAATAAAAAGAAAAAAAATTTAAAAGAACCAGGTAATGTTGATGAACAATCCATTATGCTATTGTTAGAAAATTTTTTTATCGAAGAGTAATGCATATAAGGAATATTCTGAAGAAAGGGTATTCCTTATTTTGCTATTTACAATTATATTTTAGATGGTACAATAAAGTTGTAACAGAACGACTTAAATATAACAGAAAGGTATTAGATATGAATATAGCTGCTTATTGTCGTGTCTCCACTGATAAAGCTGATCAGCTCAACAGTCTGGAAGCTCAAAAGCAATTTTTCTCTGAGTACACCCAGCGTACTGGTGACAACTTAGTTAGATTATATGCAGATGAGGGTATTTCAGGCACGAAAATAAAAAATCGAAAAGAATTTTTACGCATGATGGCTGATGCTGAACATGGACTATTTGATATGGTAGTAGTAAAGGACATCTCTCGCTTTGCCAGAAATACTGTAGACCTTCTGCAGAATGTCCGCAAACTGAAAGCATTAGGAATCGAGACACAGTTTTTGACGGCCAACATGACCAGCATGGGAAACAGTGAATTTGTTCTGACAATCTTCGGTGCATTGGCGCAGGAAGAAAGTGCCAATACTTCAAAGCGTGTGAAATTCGGCAAGAAAATGAATGCTGAAAAAGGACGAGTTCCGAATATTGTGTACGGATATGATAAAACCATTGGAGATTACTTTAATTTGGCAATCAACGAGGAAGAAGCAGCTGTTATCAGGCAGATTTATAAATGGTATATCGAAGAAGGATATGGTGCCGCCAAGATTGCAAACATGCTGAATGCGAAAGGCATCCGAACAAAGCGTAATTGTCAGTGGAGCCAGAATGCGACGTGCCGGATTTTAACGAATGAACTTTATACCGGAAAAATTATCAATGGAAAGCAGGAAGTAACTGACTTCCTGACCGGACAGAGAACGGAAAAAGATGAAACGGAGTGGATGGTAACAGAACGTCCGGAACTGCGGATTATTGAGCCGGAAATGTATGAAAAGGCACAGGAGATTTTGGAGTGCAGAAGCAAGACTTTTAAATTAACAAAGGAACGGCAGAGCAATAAGTATTTGTTTTCTACTCTGATTAAATGTAAGGAATGTGGCTGGTCATTTCGACGAACTGTTCGTACTTATAAGAATACTTATATTCGCTGGGTATGTTCCGGTCATAATGGACGTGGGGCGGATAGCTGCCCGAATGCTCAGACAGTGGACGAGGAAGAGTTGATTGAAGTTCTGTCCGAATACTTTTCCGAGCTGCTGAAAGCAAAGAAAAATGTAATTCGTCACGTAACAGGCGAATTCCAGAGGGTTTACAAAGCCAAGGATGAGAACCTGAATTACGAAAAGGAATTGAACGCACAGCTTCACAAGCTTCAAAAAATGCGTCAGAAATACATGGATATGTACACCGATGACCTCATTACACGTGAGGAACTGAATGAAAAAATCGGCGGCACAAAACAGGAAATCGAGCGTCTGGAGAATGAGTTGAAAATGGTTGCTTATCACCTGACAAAAGGTGAACAACTGGAAACAATCTTGAATCGCACGTTTAAAGAGATTGAAGATATTTCCGATGTTCACCAGATGACCAATGCACAGCTTAAACGGATTATCCAGAAAATTGAAGTAGACAAGGATGGTAACGTAGATATTTACTTACGAATCTTCGGTGATTTAGGCTTAGATGAAACCGTTCTAATTAGTGACAACCAAACACAAAGACTGTGCAGAACGTCTCAGAATGATCAATCCATCCCTGGCAATGGAAGTGAGGAAGGTCCTCGATGTAAACAAGCAGGAGCGTCATATCCGTGGGGGACTTGCTACGAAGGAAAAGTATCTGCATATGGTGAGATAATGTTGCGTATATAGAAATATTTGTACTAAATATAAGCGTGGTTTATATTTTTATACTATAATGCACCATAAAATAACAAAAGTGCAAAAAAGCATTGGCAGGAAGGTACACTTATGATGTTTCATGAAGAACTGAGAAAGAGCCTGGACGAAATGAACTGTACACAGAAAGAACTTGCTGAGGCGGGAAATCTGCCGGCCAGTACGGTAAATCGCTATGTTTCAGGAAAAAGAGTTCCGGAGCAGAGAAGTGAACAGTTAGAAAAAATACTCGATGGGTTGCAGATTTTAAGTAACAGAAAAAAATATACTGGATTTTCCAGAGAAAACTTTTATAAGATACTTGAGAAGCAGCTGGAAATAACTTCATTTGACTATGAGAGATTTCGCAAAAATCTGAATATGCTGATCGATACGCTTGAGATCAAAGTCAGCAAGATGACAAAGGAGCTGTATTACGAACCTTCCTATATTCAGAGAATCAAGAGCGGACAGAGGCGACCGGCAGATCCGGAGGATTTTGCAGGAAAGGTCGCGGCATATATTCTGGAACATCATATTGCGGACCGTACAGGGATCCGGCAGTTACTGGGAGTTGAGAAGGATAAGATCAGAAACGATGAAGAAGCTGTAAAAGCACTGGAGGAATGGCTGTGCACCGGAGAAGATCCACTGGTTGATCCGACAGATATATTTTTACGAAAAATAGATGAGTTTGATCTGAATGAATGCCTGCATAAGATTGATAAATCGGGAGAGTCCTATGTGACCCTCCCTTTTACGACACGAAAAATATATTATGGAAAAGAAGGAATGATGAAGGCAGAAATGAATTTTATCAGGCTGACGCTGGCTTCGGAATCTATGGAGCCGTCAATTCATTACAGCGATATGCCTGTTGAAAATATCTTCGGAAATCCGGAATTTTGTAATCGATGGATCGAGGGGCTTATGCTTCTGCAGAAAAAAGGTTTGAAACTGGTAGTTATCCATAATATGAGCAGATCGCTCCATGAACTTCTTCTTGGGATGGAAAAATGGATTCCGGTTTATATGGCGGGACAGATGGAGTCTTATTGTCTTTATCAGAGCCGGAGAAATAATTTTTGTAACGGGATCAGAGTTTCAGGTGCAGTTGCGCTGCGCGAAGGTGCGGTCAGGGGCTTCGATGAAGACAGCAAATACTATGTGACAGAAAAGAAAGAGGAAGTGGCTTATTACAATAAACAGATCCGAAATCTGATCTCAAGGTCAAATGTCCTGATGAAAGTGTACAGAGAAGAAAATAAACAGGAATTTTCCAGGTTTCTGCTGGAAGATCAGAAGGAACAGGGAAAACGGAGAAATATCCTTCCGTCACTGCCCTTATACACAATGTCAGAAGCGACTTTAGATGAGATCATTTCCGAAAACTATTTTTCTTCTGAATTTATAAGAGAGCTGAAGTATTATTATCTGAACCAGAAAATAAGGGTGGAAGATATTTTGAAACACAGTGAAATGGAAAATGAAGTTGCCGTGCAGGAGGAGACGAATATTGAATCCTGTTTTATCCCGCTGGCAGGTATCTTTGGCGGTCAGGAATTATGGTATGCTGCAGATTTATACAAAAAACATCTTGAAGAAACGAGAAATTTTGCTGCCAGCCATACAAATTATATTCTGATCGAAAATTCTGCACCAAAATTCAGGAATCTTCAGGTATCCATTATGGATGAAAATTGGATCATGCTTTCCAAAACAAAAAATCCAACGATCCACTTTGTGATCCAGGAACCAAAACTCTGTAAAACTGTGTGGAAAATGATAGAGAAACGAAAGGCAAAAGAAAGTAGAGAATAAGACAAAAGCAGCTGGATCACAGCTGCTTTAATACGTTAAGTAAACGTGCGTTATCCTCTGGCATCATGATGCAGAAGCGGATGAATTCTCCGTCAAGACACTGGAAAGAAGCACAGTCACGGATCATGAGTCCCTCTTTGATGCAGGCTTCGAAGGCATCGGAAGAAGTAAGTCCTGTTTTCTGGATCTTGAGCAGGATAAAGTTTGCATAGGCAGGATAAACTTTGTATGTTGGGATTTCTTTCAGTTCTTTGTAAAGTTTGTCCCTTTCAGAAAGAATTAGATTTCTGGTCTTCTGGATATACTCCTGATCTTTGAACATTAATTCTCCGGCATAGGCACCAAGACTGTTGAGGGACCATGGTGTCTGTTTTTCTCTCATTTTGGCGAGAAAATCCATATTTCCGGTGACACCGTAGCCAAGACGCATTCCCGGTGCGGCATAGAATTTGGAAACGCCACGCAGAACCATGAGATTCGTAAATTCCTGTGTAAGCGGAACTGCGGTGATCTCATTGATATCCGGTGCAAATTCTACATAAGTTTCATCGATCATCACGAAAATATTATGCTTAGCACAGAAAGCGATCAGTTTACGGAGTTCATTCTGGGTAATCGCAGAGGAAGTCGGGTTGTTAGGATTACAGAGAATAAGGAAATCGTAACCATTTTCGAGCGTCTTGCAGAGATCATCAATATCCAGGAAAAAATCCCGTTCTTCCTGAAGATGATAATATTCCTGTGTGCTTCCGGAGAAAGAAAGTTCACGGGAGTATTCGGAATAAGTTGGTCCCAGGATCAGGGTATGCTTCGGAGCTCTTTCCTGGATCAACAGAGAGATCAGCTCGCTGGATCCATTTCCCGGGAGGATAAAGTCAGCCGGAATATTGCAGTATTCAGAAATTGTATTTCGAAGAGAAGTATAATTTCGATCCGGATAGGAAGAAAAAAGGTCAATATTTGAAGCCAGTGCATCCCTGACTTTGGATGAGAGTCCAAGCGGATTGACATTGGCACCGAATTTTACGATATCTTCTTTATTTAAATGATAGTACTCACATATTTTTTCTATGTCACTTCCATGAAAAACTATCTTTGTAGTCATAGCTGTACACTTCCTCGTATTTTTTTAGTCTTTTACTATCATAAAGCATTCCGGATCTATCTGCAAGTAGATAAACTTGCTTTTCAGGCGTATTTTGCATATAATAGTAGTCAGTTTTGCAGATAAACAGTTGGAGGGAAGAGAAATGCGATTACAAAAAGTACAGGATGCATTGGAAAAAAAGAATATCAAATATGAATACACAGAAGAAGACGGATGCGGGAGCCTTGATTTTATGTTCCGCGGCCTGAAATTCCATGTGTGGGAATATCATGATGGAGTCTGGGGGGTAGAGACCAATATTTATGAGGCTGGAAGAAGCCAGGATATTGAAGGAGATTATGAAGCGGAGATTTCAGCGGAGATCCTTTCCTGGCCGGATATGATCAGCAATTAACAGACAGGAGTCGGAAAACTATGAAACTAATGAATATTGCAGATGAGGGAGCGGGATACAAAGCACAGCTTTATGAATTGTATGACAATGCATTTCCAGAGCAGGAAAAAAAGCCGCTGCATGTAATGGAACAGCTTGTCGATGACGGCAAAATGGAAATGCTTGCGATGGTGGATGGAGATGAGTTTGTAGGACTTGCCATCAATATGATCAGCGGGGATCGTGCGCTTCTGGATTACTATGCGATAACACCGGAGAAGCGGAGCTGCGGCTATGGAAGTAAGGGACTGGAAGTCCTGCTTGCACATTTTGAGAATAAGAAATATATCTTTGAGATCGAGACACAGGATGAACAGGCCGATAATGCAGAGGAGCGTAGACGGAGAAAAGCTTTTTACCTGAGAAATGGTCTGAAAGAGACCGGGCTGTCTGCGAATGTATATCATACAGATTTTGAAATCCTCACACCGGATGGGGAACTGTCTTTTCAGGAGTATGTGGATTTTCTGAGAGAAGTTCTGGATGAAGAGTATGTGCAGATGCTGCGTCCTACTCTGATTTCTGAGAGATAAAATAAACAAGGAACAAGGGGAGAATTATGGGAGAACACATTGTTTTAGTCTATCTGGTTGTATGCTTTTTTGTATTTCTGGCAGGTTTTGTGGATTCGATCGCAGGCGGAGGCGGGCTGATTTCACTTCCGGCCTATATGATCGTAGGTCTGCCGGCGCATACAGCGATCGCAACAAATAAGATCAGCAGCAGTATGGGAACAGCAGTATCATCTTTTTATTATCTGCGTCAGGGATTTATGAAATGGAAGATCTGTGCACCATCCATTGTAGCGGCCTTTATAGGATCTGCACTTGGGGCAAAGATCACACTGATGATTGATGAGAAAGTACTGAAGATCGCCATGCTGATCGTGCTGCCGATCATTCTTTTTTATGTGCTTCGAAGCAAAGCACTACAGGAAAATCCAGATTACGAAGTGGTAGATAAAGTAACTCCGAATCTGATCATGAAATGTATCGTTATCGCATTTACAGTTGGAATTTATGACGGAATCTACGGACCGGGAACAGGCACATTCCTGATGCTGCTTTTTACAGCTTTTTGTCATCTTTCTCTGCATGATGCGGCAGGGACAACAAAAGCGATCAACCTGACTACAAACATTTCGGCACTTGCAGTATTTCTGTTCAACGGGGCTGCGTATATTCCGCTGGGACTTGCAGCAGGGTGCTGTAATATGATAGGAAATTATCTGGGAAGCCATTGCTTTACAAGTAATGGAAGCAAGATCGTTAAGCCGATCATCGTGGTTGTGATCGTGATCTTTTTCATAAAAGTATTAACAGAATTGATAGGATAAGAAGAAAGACCGGGGCGTTAATAGCCCTGGTCTTTTATAAATTCATAAGTTCGTCTGCGATTGTTGTGGTCGTGATAAGCGAGATATTTCTTTCGCATTTCTGCGTATGCAGTCTTTTCTTTAAAACCATTTTCATAGTATTCGTGAATCTTCGGAAGCAGTTCCTCTCTGGTAAGGCAGCGTTCGCCGAAGAGATCTTTTTCCATGTCGATATAGCTTCCATTTGTTTCATTGTATTTGTCCAGATCAAACTGATAAAAAAGTATCGGTTTGCCAAGATAATAAACATCCCACGATACACTGGAATAATCGGTGATCAGCATGGAACATTTCATAATAAGCTGGTTCAGCGGAACACTGCCAAATGGGATCAGCCTTATCAGCGGATCATCTGCATGAAAAGCAGAGATGTACTCCCGGAGTTTCGGATGGATATAAAAGATCAGTTCGGTATGCGTCTGATGCAGAAATTCCCGGAGTTTCGGATCATTCAGAAGGGCAGCATATTCTCTGTAATAACTGCTCTGCCGGAAGGTTTCATCACTCTGGTCTTCCAGCCAGCTTCGCCATGTTGGCATAACAAGGATGGAAGGATGCGAAAGATCTGATCTGTCTTTCAGAACATCCCAGCGGCTGAGACCGGTCACAGGGATCTGTTCTGGTCTGTATCCGAAGTCCTGCTCGATGATCACTTTTTCCATTTCGGAAGAAGCTGTGAAATAAGTCATGGAACTTGTGCCGCTGGCTCCAAAAAGATTCTCTACCCGCTTCAATGCCAGAACACCGTGCTGGAGAAAATAAATATCATGTTTGTTGATCTCCCGGGAGATAAGGTTTGGCATCGGTTTCCACGCAAAGGCATGAAGCCGGCTGTCAGAAGCAATATACAGCCGGGCTGTCATGAGGTACAGAAGATGGCAGAAACTCAGGAATGGAATGACATTGGAACGATACTTCCGTGTGGCCTTCCATTGTGGGGAAGATTTGTCCAATATAAAGAAAATGTTTTTCTTTTCTTCTGCTGGAAGATGTTTCATACAATACTGGAAAAAATAAAAACCATTGTCCTGAGCAGAAATACAGTATTTTTCATAGATCAGCCAGATATGCCGTTTCTTAAAGAGTGGGTTCATCAGTTTGCCAAGACCAAAAGCGGCGAGTTCTTTAAAATGAAAAAGAGGACTGTCGTATGACCGCAGTGGACGGCTCCGCAGGATAAAACGATGCCCGGTACTCCCCATCGGGAAAAACAGACATGTGTCTTTTTTTACAGAGTAGCTGCCGAGAATAAGCTGCATGCGAAGACGGCTGCCAATAACAGGCATCCAGGAGTCTGGACAGTCGTTTGAATACAGCCGCAGGTTCCAGTCGTTTTCACCAGGTTCCAGAACAGAGACATCGATCTGAAAGATCAGGTTCTGTGGATTTTTGGAAACACAGCGGAGCTGATGCCGGAAATTTTGTGAAGAATTCTGATAAAAAAGTTCTGCCTGAATCTTTATATCCGGTCTGGGGAGCTGTATTGTGAGATAAAGCTGTGATCTTTTTATTTTTATATGGGTTACATGTAATGAATGTTCCATGAAAAACTTCCTGTCCTTGTGATGTTTTTATTATAGTTACAGAAATTATACAGAACGGAGGAAAGATTTGCAATGGGTTTTGTCCGGTGGAATTGTGATATTCCTTTGATTGACAATCGATAAGAACCTGAGATAGAATGAAACAATACCAGTGATAACAAAAATTTATGAGGAAACGTAAATGGAGAGAAAATTTAAATTTACCAAAGCAGATACGGCTGCGGTGAAAGGAATTGCGATTATATTTTTGATTCTTTATCATGGCTTTTCAATAAAAAGCCGGCTGTATGGGTATCCGGTAAGCTTCTGGCCGCTGTCGGAGGCAAAGGCAATGGCAGTCTGCCGTGTGATGGTTCAGTGCGTTGGAATTTTTGCATTCCTGTCAGTGTATGGTCTTACTCTGTCGATGAAAGCCCAGTATCATGAATATGAGTTTACAGGACATGAGGCAACATTGTTTGTTCTGAAACGGTATGTGAAACTTGTGCTTTCTTTTACCCTGCCATTTCTGTTCTGCATGGGGGTAACTTACCTGACACATACATCCCGCTACAGTGATGGATTTCCGATTAATCTGATCAATGCCGGAATGGATTTCCTCGGGTTGGGACATCTCTTTGGGACGCAGATGCAGATCAATACCTGGTGGTATTTGAGCCTTGAGATTCTGCTGATCTTTTTTATGCCTTTTCTGGTCAGATTTTATAAGCGGTACGGGTGGCTGATGGTCTTCATGTTCCTGCTCATCGGAAGCTTTATGCTGGAAAAGCATGTGCATCTTACAAAGTATTTACTTGTAGCTCCGCTGGCAGTCTGCTTTGCAGATCAGAATGTTTTGGAAAGGCTCAGAGAATTTCATATTGTAAAAAACGCAGTATTAAATAAACTGCTGAAATTTATTTTGAGCACAGGTGCATTGTATGTCCTCTGCAAAATGTTTAATACGCAGTGGGGAATTGATCATTTTGAATTTGCACTCAACGGTGTGATTCCGGTGCTGATCGTTTACTGGTCTTATGAGTTTGTGATCGGAATTCCGGGGATTCGCCAGATTCTGCAATTTATAGGAAAACATTCTGCAAATATTTTTTATATCCATACATTTATAAGAGCAGTATGGCTGAGAGATCCTACCTATTCTCTTGGACATGCGGCAGTGATATGGCTGTTTATCCTGGTTGTGAGTCTCGCACTTTCTATTTTACTTGGCGTTGTGCAGAAAATCATACGATTTGATAAATTTTCTGCATGGATCAGTAACAGCATTATAAGCTGGGCAGATCGTACTTTATAAAACAGATAAAAAACGCAGTACCGAATCTGAAATAAATCAGGTTCCGGTTACTGCGTTTGCTATTTTAATGGAATCTTTTTTTGATTTCCTCGCAGATATGTCTGCTGTGTTCGTGATCCTTAAACTGGAGATATTCTCCGCGCATTTTTTCGTATTCCGGTTTTAAGCGGAAGTCATTTTGTACGGTTTCTTCCAGATAGTCAAGAAGCTGTTCCTGAGTTGCTGCCCTGTCGCCAAAAAGTTCTGTTTCCATATCAATATAACTTCCATGTGCTTCGTTGTATTTCTCAATATCAAACTGATAAAACAGACTTGGTTTATCCTGATAAAGAATATCCCAACATACACTGGAATAATCCGTGATAAGCATACGGCAGCGCATCAGCATTTCATTTACGGCAACTTCACCAAAAGAGATCAGATGGATTCGTTTACTGATTGATTTGAAGGTATCTGCATATTCCTGAAATTTTGCATGCAGATAGAAGTTGACTTCAAGATCATATTTTTCCAGAATCTGATTCAGACGTTCAGAATTCAGGAGCCCCATATAATGGCGGAAATAATCACTTTCTTCGAAATCTTTATCCGGTACGGAATCCAGCCAGTTTCTCCAGGTTGGCATGATCAGAATTTCACGTTTGCCCTGGGATTTATCTTTGAGTACATCCCATCGTGGAAGTCCGGTGTTGATGACTTCGTCAGGTTCATATTCAAAATTCTCAACAATTGTCTGTTTTTCCTTGTTGGTGGATACGACGAAGAGATCGCAGCCACCCTTTTTGCCTTTGCCGTAGAAGTTATCGACACGTTTCAGAGCGATAACTCCATGCTGGAGGAAGACAAAAGGAATTTTTTTGATATAACGGTTAAAAATACTGTGGCGGGACTGCATGGCATAGGTATGGTATCTGGAATCGGAGCTGACGATAAGATCTGCCGCGAGCAGATAAACCATGTGCCGGATGGACATAAAATCCAGAATCCGGTTCTTATAAGGTTCCACTTTGGAACGGTCCGGAGAATCTTTATCTATGATATAGTAGATTTTTTTATTAAGGAAAGCTTCCTCGTCCTGTTCCATGCAGTGTTTGAAAAAGTAATAACCATTGTCCTGCGCCATGGAAGAAAATTTCTCGCATACCAGGCAGATGTGCTTCCGTTTCCAGTAAGGTCTGGCGACACGATAAAGGAAAACGGAGAGGAATTCCTTGAAGATGATATCCATGCCGTCATATTTTTCTCTCTGACGGTTTACAAATGCGAGAGTCTGTTTACTTGTATAATATGGATAAAAGTAAAAATTTTCGTCTGTCTTGTAGGCAACATTGGAAAGGAATTTTTGCTGCATTCGCTGCAGAGCGGTCATAAAAATCGGAATTCTGGAAACATCTCCGGTATCTGCATTTCGAACCAGAACAAAAATATCCCAGTACAGGCTCTTCCATTCAATAGAGCGAAGGTTCAGGGAAACGGTTATTCGCTGAAGATTTCCGTTGGATTTTATGCTTTTGGTGGTGAAATCATAAGTTACGGCATCTTCGGCAAGCTTGCTTCGGAAAAAAAGTCCGGTTTTTATATATTTGTGCCTGCTTTTTTCAAGGTCGAAAGATATCCGGAGAACTCCATGGCTCATCTTAAGACTGTGGTAGGCACAGGTCAGAAGATTTTCCATAAAATATGTCCGGCTGCATAAATCTATAATAAGAAGATTATCTAATCTGGCAGTAAATATACCGATATATTCTGCAGGCTCAGAAGAAGTATCTTCCGGGAAATAAATATCTTTGGCAAAAATGTGATATTTCTTATTAAAATTATTATCCGGACGGAGAGCATATAAGGTATGGCTGTTATCAGAAGCCACACAGCTTAAAGTGAGAATAAACTCCGAATGTCGTTTGAACTGGAAATATTCCTGAAAAGGCAGCAGGTCCAACTGGAATGTACAGAGATCAATCTGCGCAAAAGGAATGGAAATATCTTCTTTTGTCTTAGGATTCCGTGCAAGGAAACGATAAGAAGAAAAAGCTCCGGCAGAAAAGTCTGCGAATTTCAAAGTCACTTTCGTAGAGGAAAGAGCTGAAATATAAACAGAGAGGTTTCCGTTGATCCAGGAAAAGGATGAATCAGATGTATGTGATTTGATTTTCATAATTCCTCCAATATAATCTGTGGTTAAAGTTTTATAAGTAACATAATTATAACATAATATTAATAAAATTTAAACATTTTTCGACTGACAAAATATTTTGCTATTTTGCTAAAAAAATACTTGACATATAAAAAAGAATATGCTATTCTACCACAGAACGCTGCCGAAGACAGTAGGTGCCGTAAGGCATAAGGATCACAACGCCTACCGAGGACTTAGTATTCTATATGAGATTACATGAGACCTTACTGTCGTTATGCAGTAAGGCTTTTTTTATGACGCGGCGGTATAAATCTATAAGGAGGTGTACCATTTATGGCAAAAGTAGAACTGAAACAACCAATCGTAGAAGAAATCGCAAACAGCATTAAAGACGCACAGGCAGTAGTACTTGTTAACTACAGTGGTCTTACAGTTGAACAGGATACAATTCTGCGTAAAGAGTTAAGAGAAGCTGGTGTTCAGTACAAAGTTTACAAAAACACAATGATGAAACGTGCATTCGCAGGTACTGATTGTGAAGAACTTAGCCAGCATCTGGAAGGAACTAATGCTATTGCAATTTCTGCAACAGATGCTACAGCACCGGCAAGAATCCTTGCTAAATACGCAAAGCAGTTCCCAGCTCTTGAGCTGATCGCTGGTGTAGTTGAAGGAAACTACAACGATCAGGCTGGAATCCAGGCTCTGTCCCAGGTTCCGTCCAGAGAAGAACTTCTTGGAAAACTTCTTGGAAGCATCCAGTCTCCTATCACAAACTTCGCTCGTGTGCTTAATCAGATCGCTGAGGCACAGGGTGGCGCTGATACAGAGGCAGCAGCAGAATAATCCTAAAATAATAATAAAATATAATAAATGGAGGAAATTAAAATGGCAAAATTAACAACAGAAGAATTTATTGCAGCAATCAAAGAATTATCTGTATTAGAATTAAATGATCTCGTAAAAGCTTGCGAAGAAGAGTTCGGTGTATCCGCAGCAGCAGGTGTTGTAGTTGCAGCAGCTGGAGCAGGCGCTGAAGCAGCAGAAGAGAAAGATGAGTTCGACGTAGAACTTACAGAAGTTGGACCGAACAAAGTTAAAGTTATCAAAGTTGTTCGTGAAGTTACCGGTCTTGGACTGAAAGAAGCTAAAGCAGTAGTTGACGGTGCTCCGAAGGTTGTTAAAGAAGGCGCATCCAAAGCTGAAGCTGAAGACATCAAAACAAAACTTGAAGCAGAAGGCGCTAAGATCACTCTTAAATAATTCTGTTAAAGAAATAAGTGATGCGGGGACACCTGATGGTGTCCCTAAATTTTTGTGTAAAAAATTAAAAAAGTTGTTGACAGCTTGATTTTGCTATGCTATAGTGAAGAATGCTATATTATGGCAAGATATGCCTGTTTATCTCAAACCGTAAACAGGGTCGTGTTGTAAAATAAATAAAAAAAACAGGGGTGAAACGTCAATGGAAAAAAACAGAATTCGTTCTGTAAAAACTGGAAAAAGCATGCGCATGAGCTACCAGAGACAAAAAGAAGTTCTGGAAATGCCGAATTTGATTGAAGTCCAGAAAGATTCCTATAAGTGGTTTCTCGATGAGGGCCTCAAAGAAGTGTTTGATGATATTTCTCCGATCGCGGATTATGGCGGAAAGTTCAGCCTGGAATTCATCGATTTCACGTATGACGCAAAAGATGCAAAATATAACATTGAGCAGTGCAAAGAACGTGATGTAACTTACGCGGCACCTTTGAAGGTTCGCGTGCGACTGATAAATAAAGAAACAGAGGAAATCAACGAACACGAGATCTTTATGGGAGATCTTCCGTTAATGACAGAAACAGGTACTTTTGTTATTAATGGTGCAGAGCGTGTTATTGTCAGCCAGCTGGTGCGTTCCCCTGGTATTTATTATGCAATTGCACATGATAAAATTGGTAAGAGATTATTTTCCAGCACCGTCATCCCGAACAGAGGAGCATGGCTGGAATACGAAACTGATTCCAACGATATCTTCTATGTACGTGTGGACAGAACCCGTAAGGTTCCGATCACTGTGCTGATTCGTGCCCTTGGTGTCGGCACCAATGCAGAAATTGTTGACTTATTTGGTGAAGAGCCGAAGATCCTCGCAAGTTTTGGCAAGGATACTTCTACAAACTACCAGGAAGGTCTTCTGGAACTTTACAAGAAGATCCGTCCAGGTGAGCCGCTGGCAGTAGAGAGTGCAGAGAGCCTTATCATGGCAATGTTCTTCGACCCGAGAAGATATGATCTTGCCAAGGTCGGACGTTATAAATTTAATAAGAAACTTCATTTCAATAAACGTATCGCAGGCCACAAGCTGGCAGAAGCTGTTGTAGATCCATCTACAGGAGAGATTCTGGCAGAGGAAGGTACTAACGTTACAATTGAACTTGCAGATCAGATCCAGAACGCTGCTGTTCCATATGTATGGATCCAGGGCGAGGAGCGCAAGATCAAAGTCCTTTCCAATATGATGGTAGATCTTACATCATATGTAGATCTTGACTGCAATCCAAAGGAACTGGGTGTTACAGAATTAGTATATTACCCTGTCCTTGAGAAAATTCTGGAAGAAAATGATAACCTTGAGGATATCAAGGCTGCAATCGTCAGAGATATCCATGATCTTATTCCGAAGCATATCACAAAAGAAGACATTTTTGCTTCTATCAACTACAATATGCATCTGGAATATGGCATTGGTAATGACGATGATATCGACCATCTGGGTAACCGTCGTATCCGTTCTGTTGGAGAACTTCTTCAGAACCAGTACCGCATTGGTCTCTCCAGACTGGAAAGAGTTGTACGTGAGCGTATGACAACTCAGGACACAGAGAGCGTTTCTCCGCAGTCCCTGATCAATATCAAACCTGTAACAGCAGCAGTTAAGGAGTTCTTTGGTTCTTCACAGCTGTCACAGTTCATGGATCAGAACAACCCTCTTGGTGAGCTGACTCATAAGAGACGTCTTTCCGCACTGGGACCTGGCGGTCTGTCACGAGACAGAGCCGGATTCGAGGTTCGAGATGTCCACTACTCTCACTATGGACGTATGTGCCCGATCGAGACTCCTGAGGGTCCTAACATCGGTCTGATCAACTCTCTTGCATCCTATGCAAAAATCAATGAGTATGGTTTCATTGAGGCACCATACCGCAGAATTGACAAGTCTGATCCGGCTAACCCAGTCGTAACAGATGAAGTTGTTTATATGACAGCAGATGAGGAAGATAATTACCATGTAGCACAGGCGAATGAACCTCTCGATGAAGAAGGTCATTTCATGCACAAGAACGTATCCGGTCGTTTCCGTGAAGAGACACAGGAATACGAGAAACACATGTTTGACTACATGGACGTATCTCCTAAGATGGTATTCTCTGTCGCTACTGCACTGATCCCGTTCCTGCAGAACGACGATGCTAACCGTGCGCTGATGGGATCAAACATGCAGCGTCAGGCCGTTCCGCTTCTTACAACAGAAGCTCCTGTTGTTGGAACTGGTATGGAGACCAAGACTGCTGTTGACTCTGGTGTTTGTGTTGTAGCCAAGAAGTCCGGTACTGTTCTTCGTTCTACTTCTACAGATATCAGCATCAAGAATGATGATGGAACAAAAGATGATTATCATCTTACCAAATTCCTTCGTAGTAACCAGAGTAACTGTTATAACCAGAAACCGATCGTGTTCCAGGGCGAGCATGTAGAGGCTGGACAGGTTATCGCTGATGGTCCGTCTACCGCAAACGGCGAGCTGGCTCTTGGTAAGAACCCGCTGATCGGATTCATGACCTGGGAAGGTTACAACTACGAGGATGCCGTTCTGTTAAGCGAAAGACTTGTACAGAACGATGTATATACTTCTATTCATATGGAGGAATATGAAGCAGAAGCCCGTGATACCAAACTTGGACCGGAAGAGATCACAAGAGATGTTCCGGGTGTTGGAGATGATGCACTCAAGGATCTGGATGAGCGTGGTATCATCCGTATCGGTGCAGAGGTTCGTGCCGGTGATATCCTCGTTGGTAAAGTTACTCCTAAGGGAGAGACAGAACTGACAGCAGAAGAGCGTCTTCTTCGTGCAATCTTTGGTGAGAAAGCAAGAGAAGTTCGTGATACTTCCCTTAAGGTTCCTCACGGAGAATATGGTATTGTTGTAGATGCCAAAGTATTTACAAGAGAGAACGGCGATGAGCTGTCTCCTGGAGTAAATCAGTCTGTTCGTATTTATATCGCTCAGAAACGTAAGATTTCTGTTGGCGATAAGATGGCTGGTCGTCATGGTAACAAGGGTGTCGTTTCCCGTGTACTTCCAGTTGAAGATATGCCATTCCTTCCAAATGGCCGTCCGCTTGACATCGTGCTGAACCCTCTGGGTGTACCTTCCCGTATGAATATCGGACAGGTCCTGGAGATCCACTTAAGTCTTGCAGCCAAGGCACTTGGATTCAATGTTTCCACACCTGTATTCGATGGTGCGAGCGAGGTTGATATCCAGGATACACTGGAACTGGCAAATGATTATGTAAATATTGAAGATTTTGAAGAATTCCGTGCAAAATATCAGGATGTACTTGCTCCTGACGTTATGGAATATCTTGATGAGCACAAAGACCACAGAGAACTGTGGAAAGGTGTTCCGATTTCCAGAGATGGTAAAGTTCAGCTTCGTGACGGACGTACCGGTGAGTACTTCGATGGACGTGTAACTATCGGTCACATGCATTACCTGAAACTGCATCATCTGGTAGATGATAAGATCCATGCACGTTCAACTGGTCCATACTCCCTCGTAACACAGCAGCCTCTGGGTGGTAAAGCTCAGTTCGGTGGACAGCGTTTCGGAGAGATGGAGGTTTGGGCTCTGGAGGCATATGGTGCTTCCTACACACTGCAGGAGATCCTGACAGTGAAGTCCGACGATGTTGTAGGACGTGTTAAGACCTACGAAGCGATCATCAAGGGTGACAATATCCCTGAGCCGGGTATTCCGGAATCCTTCAAGGTACTTCTCAAAGAACTTCAGTCTCTGGGTCTTGATGTCAAAGTACTCAAAGATGACAATACAGAAGTACACCTTCTGGAAACAGTAGATTATGGTGATACAGATCTTCGTTCCGTAATCGAAGGTGACAGCAGACATCACAGAGAAGAAGAGTCCTTCGGCAAACATGGTTATACCAAACAGGAATTTGAAGGCGAAGAACTCGTAGATGTAGAAGAAGAGGATGAGGGCGAAGAGGATTTCCTGGACTTCGACGATTCCTATGATGATGATGACGACAAGTAAGAAAGGGGAAAGAATACATGGCAGAATCAACAACTACCAATGAAACATATCAGCCAATGACTTTCGATGCCATCAAGATTGGACTGGCGTCCCCTGAGAAGATCAGAGAATGGTCCAGAGGTGAGGTAACAAAACCGGAGACCATCAACTATCGTACTCTGAAACCAGAGAAGGACGGTCTTTTCTGTGAAAGAATTTTCGGACCAAGCAAGGACTGGGAGTGCCACTGCGGTAAATACAAAAAAATCCGCTATAAAGGTGTTGTCTGCGACCGATGCGGCGTAGAAGTAACCAAATCTTCTGTACGAAGAGAGCGTATGGGACATATCGAGCTTGCAGCTCCGGTATCCCATATCTGGTACTTCAAGGGAATCCCATCCCGTATGGGACTTATCCTTGACCTGTCTCCGAGAACATTGGAAAAAGTTTTATACTTTGCAAACTATATTGTACTGGATCCGGCTGACTCCGGACTTCAGTACAAACAGGTTCTCACTGAGAAAGAATATCAGGATGCCCGTGAAGCATACGGATACAATTTCCGTGTTGGAATGGGTGCAGAATCTATTATGGAACTTCTCAAAGCGATCGATCTTGAGAAAGATGCTGAGGAACTCAAGACAGAACTGGTAGATGCAACTGGACAGAAACGTGCCAGAATCATCAAGAGACTGGAAGTTGTAGAATCTTTCCGTGAATCCGGAAACCGTCCGGAGTGGATGATCATGACTGCAATCCCAGTTATCCCGCCAGATCTTCGTCCTATGGTACAGCTCGATGGTGGACGTTTTGCAACATCTGACCTGAATGATCTGTACAGAAGAATCATCAACCGCAACAACCGTCTGAAACGTCTTCTGGAACTGGGAGCACCGGATATCATTGTTCGTAATGAGAAACGTATGCTTCAGGAAGCAGTAGACGCGCTGATCGACAATGGTCGTCGTGGCCGTCCGGTAACAGGACCTGGAAACAGAGCTCTCAAATCCCTTTCTGACATGCTGAAAGGTAAATCCGGACGTTTCCGTCAGAACCTTCTTGGTAAACGAGTTGACTATTCCGGACGTTCTGTTATCGTCGTTGGACCTGAACTGAAGATCTATCAGTGTGGTCTTCCGAAAGAAATGGCAATCGAGCTTTTCAAACCTTTCGTTATGAAAGAGCTTGTTGCAAACGGAACTTCCCACAACATCAAGAATGCCAAGAAAATGGTAGAGAAACTTCAGCCGGAAGTATGGGATGTACTGGAAGATGTTATCAAAGAACATCCTGTTATGCTGAACCGTGCACCTACACTGCATCGTCTGGGTATCCAGGCATTTGAGCCGATCCTTGTAGAAGGTAAAGCTATCAAACTTCATCCGCTCGTTTGTACCGCGTTCAACGCCGACTTCGATGGTGACCAGATGGCTGTTCATCTTCCGCTTTCCCAGGAAGCTCAGGCAGAGTGCCGTTTCCTTCTGCTTTCACCAAACAACCTTCTGAAACCTTCAGATGGTGGTCCGGTAGCCGTTCCTTCACAGGATATGGTCCTTGGTATCTACTATCTGACACAGGAGAGACCAGGAAATCCGGGCGAAGGCAAATACTTCAAGAGCGTAAACGAAGCAATCCTTGCTTACGAAAATAAAGTTATCACATTACAGTCCAGAATCCATGTACGCTGCACAAGAAAACTGGCAGATGGAAGAGAGCTGACAGGAACTGTAGAGTCCACACTTGGACGTTTCCTGTTCAACGAAATTCTTCCGCAGGACCTTGGATATGTAGACAGAAGCATTCCGGGTAATGAACTTCTTCTTGAGGTTGATTTCCTGGTAGGTAAGAAACAGCTGAAACAGATCCTTGAGAAAGTCATCAACACTCACGGAGCTACCAAGACCGCAGAGGTTCTCGACTCCATCAAGGCTATGGGTTACAAATATTCTACCCGTGCAGCTATGACAGTATCCATTTCTGATATGACTGTGCCGCCTCAGAAACCTGAGATGATCCAGAACGCACAGAATATCGTTGACAAGATCACAAAGAACTACAAACGTGGTCTTATTACAGAAGAAGAGCGTTACAAAGAAGTTGTTGAGACATGGAAGAAGACTGACGATGAGCTTACCAAAGCCCTTCTGAACGGTCTTGATAAATACAACAACATCTTCATGATGGCTGACTCCGGTGCCCGTGGTTCCGATAAGCAGATCAAACAGCTTGCCGGTATGCGTGGTCTGATGGCCGATACAACTGGTCACACTATCGAGCTTCCTATCAAGTCAAACTTCCGTGAAGGTCTTGAAGTACTGGAATACTTCATGTCCGCGCATGGAGCTCGTAAAGGTATGTCCGATACCGCTCTTCGTACAGCCGACTCTGGTTACCTGACCAGACGAATGGTTGACGTATCTCAGGAACTTATCGTTCGTGAAACAGACTGCTGTGAAAACAGACCGGAGATCTCTGGTATGTATGTCAAAGGCTTCATGGATGGCAAGGAAGAGATCGAGAACCTTCAGGAACGTATCACAGGACGTTTCTCCTGCGAGACCATCACAAACAAAGATGGTGAAGTTCTTGTTAAAGCAAACCATATGATCACACCAAGACGTGCAGCACGTATCATGAGTGAGGGTGTAAACGCTAACGGTGGTCCGATCGAAGAAGTTAAGATCCGTACGATCCTGACCTGTAAGTGCAAGGTTGGTGTCTGCGCTAAATGTTACGGTGCAAATATGGCAACTGGTGAAGCTGTTCAGGTTGGAGAATCTGTTGGTATCATCGCAGCACAGTCTATCGGTGAGCCTGGTACACAGCTTACCATGCGTACATTCCATAGTGGTGGTGTAGCCGGTGGAGATATCACACAGGGTCTTCCTCGAGTTGAGGAGCTTTTTGAGGCAAGAAAACCTAAGGGTCTTGCTATCATCACAGAAATCCCTGGTGTTGCAGTTATCAACGATACCAAGAAAAAACGTGAGATCATTGTTACCAATCCGGAAGACGGCGACTCCAAGACTTACCTGATCCCTTATGGATCCCGTATCAAGATCACAGACGGACAGGTACTTGAAGCTGGTGATGAGCTGACAGAAGGTAGTGTAAACCCACACGATATCTTGAGAATCAAGGGTGTTCGTGCTGTTCAGGATTACATGCTCCGTGAGGTTCAGCGAGTATACCGTCTCCAGGGTGTAGAAATCAGTGATAAGCATATCGAGGTTCTGGTCCGCCAGATGCTGAAGAAGATCCGTATCGAAGAAAACGGAGATACAGAATTCCTTCCGGGAACACTTGTTGATGTTCTTGAATTCGAAGAAGTTAACGAAAAACTTGAAAAAGAAGGCAAGACACCGGCAGAAGGAAAACAGGTTATGCTTGGTATTACCAAGGCTTCCCTGGCAACAGATTCCTTCCTGTCAGCAGCGTCCTTCCAGGAAACAACCAAAGTCCTGACAGAAGCTGCTATCAAGGGTAAAGTTGACCACCTGGTAGGTTTGAAAGAGAACGTTATCATTGGTAAGCTGATCCCGGCCGGAACTGGTCTGAAACGTTACAGAGACATTCAGCTTGATACAGGAATGCCGGAGGAAACACCTGTGGCAGAAGAAGAGCCTGTAGATGAACTTCCAGAGGATGATGAAATGCTGACAATGGAAGAAGAATCCGCAGAGGATGTTTCTGATGATGCAGAGGATGAGATCCTTCTGGACGATGAGGATATCGATACAACAGAAGAATAAATGAACTACAGAAGAAGTTCCAGATTTATGATCAAAGTAAATCTGGGGCTTCTTTTTTTCTTTTTGCAGGAAAAGTATAAAGATTGTGTGAAAAAAGATGGAAGAAAAGCGAAAACTACAGACAGACGCGGGTGGACATGCTATACTAAAAGCACTTCCTGATGGAAGTTTCAAAGATACAGAGTTTTAAAGACATAGAGTTACTTAGTGTTTTTTATATAGATATAGGATTTAGAATAAAATAGAAGTTATGTAACTGTGAGGCTATTGAACAGTTACGAATTACATTCAAATAAATATAGATCATATTACGAGAGGAGAGGAGGGAGGATAGATGGACAAACAACTTCCGGTTTCTGTATGGCCGGAATGGAAGATCGTGGAGAAGATCGGTGAAGGATCCTTCGGTAAGGTCTATAAGGCAAAACGTACAGAGCAGGGCAAGACCTTTTATTCTGCGATCAAAGTTATTACGATTCCCTCGAATGCCGGAGAATTGAGCAGTATTCGTTCGGAAAACCCGGATGAACAATCGGTAAAGGAATATTTTCACAGCCTGGTAGAAGAATGTATCCAGGAAGTGAATACGATGGAGTATTTTCGAGGCAATTCTCATGTAGTCTCTGTTGAGGATTATAAAGTAGTGGAATATCTGGACGATATTGGATGGGATATTTACATCCGAATGGAATATCTGACCAGCTTTCTTGATTATTGTGCCGGACGCGCACTTTCAGAAGATGATGTGATACATTTAGGAATCGATTTGTGTAAAGCACTGGAATACTGCCAGTGCCAGAATATCATTCACAGAGACATTAAACCTGAGAATATTTTTGTTTCCAGATTTGGGGAGTTCAAACTGGGAGATTTTGGCATTGCCCGGGAACTGGATCGGACAATGAGTGGGTTATCTAAGAAGGGTACATTTTCTTATATGGCACCGGAAATGTACAAAGGAGAGGCATATGATGCCAGAGTAGACATCTATTCCCTTGGAATTGTACTTTATAAATTAAGAAACCATAACAGACTTCCTTTTATCAGCCTTAAGAAGCAGTTGATCACGTATCGGGACAAGGAAGAGGCACTGAACAGGAGAATGGCAGGAGAGGAACTGCCTCCGCCGGCAGAAGCAGGGGAGGCTTTTGCAGACGTGATTCTCAGAGCATGTGCTTATGATCGCCATGATCGTTATGAAAGTGCTGAGGAATTTCGAATGGCACTGGAGCAGGTTCGATATCCTGGGCAGCCGGAACTGTCGGATATCAGAAAACCGGAGATCATATCAGATCCTCCGGAAACAGCCAGAAATTTTACAGAAGAAGAGAAACCTGAGGAAACGGTTGTACTGAGAAATACAGACAAAAGGACAGGCAGAAGAATCAGCCGTTCTCCACAGCATCGAAGGAAACCTGCAAAGAAAAAGCAGAAATTTGAGCCACTTGTTGCGGCTGCTGTCATTATGGTGATAGCAGTTTGTATTGTTGTGGGCGTTTTTATCTGGCTTCTGAAAGAAAATGCAGAATTACAGCGTCTGAAGCAGTCAGTTACAGAGACGGTTCAGAGTGCAGAAAATAAACAACTTCAGGAGACTCTGGAAAAAATTCAGTCACAGGCAACAGAGATCAGCGATGATCTGAATGATTACAGCTGGATCGGATCTGAAGAAGAAGGAAAGATCAGTTACCTGAAACAGCGGGATAATGGAGACTGGCAGGTTATGAAGATACTGATCTATCCGGATCTGTCAGAAGATGGTTATTATGAAGAATATTATTACTGGAATGATGAACTGTTTTTTGCCTATATATGGGCTGATAACAATACGCTGAGTGATCTGAAGGACGGAGAGCAGAAAATAGACAGATATTATTATGAGGACGGTAAGCTGATCCGCTGGATCGATGACAAAAACCGTTGTCATGATAACGAGACAGACAGTGAGGAGTATGTAACAAGAGGAGAGAAATACTGGGATCGTGCGGAAGAGTACAAAGCTCAGTTGAATCTCTCTGCTGACAGTACATCTGCATCCTGAGAAAGGAAGGGCTATGGCGTATCAGATTGAATATGCATATACGTGCCACATAGGTAAGGTGCGGAATAATAATGAGGACAATTTCTGGTGCTGTGGCGAGAGTCTTGATTCAGAAAACAAGGGAATGAGTCATGTCCGCAGCGGAAAGATAAAACAGAAGGATTTTCCGCTTCTTGCCGTATTTGACGGAATGGGAGGCGAAAGCTGTGGAGAAATGGCAGCATTCCTTGCAGCAGAATCCTGTGGTGAGTTTTATAAAGAAAAAAAGAAAGAAATCTCAGAATATCCGGAAGAGTTCCTGAATGAACTCTGCTTCCAGATGAACCGTGCTGTATGTGATTACGGACAGGAAAATAAAATAAACAGCATGGGAACAACTGCAGCAATTCTTGCTTTTGGGGCAGACCAAGTATATTCATGCAATCTGGGTGACAGTCGTATTTACCGCGTTTCGCCGGAAGGACAGATACATCAGCTTTCGCTGGATCATGTCCTTGGGGGAGGAAGATTCGGCAAGCCGCCGCTGACACAGTATCTTGGGATCCCGGAGGAAAGCATGGGACTTGAGCCGACGATCACAGCACAGGAGGCAGTGATCGGGACTCGGTATCTCATATGTTCAGATGGAATCACAGATATGCTTACTGACAGTGAGATCGCGGCTGTTCTTGCAAGGGAAGTTCCGGTAGCGGAAACAGCAGAGCTTCTGGTAGAACAGGCCCTCCAAAAAGGAGGCAGAGACAACATTACAGTAATACTCTGCGAACTTGCAGAGCAGGAACAAAACTGGTTTGGAAAATTATTAAGTTATTTTTTATAGAATATGAAGGTGACAGACTATGAAAAACCGTATGCAGGATTTGGATTTTGAACAGACAGTTGCTTTTGATTCTGTCAAAGATTTTGAATTCACACGAAAAGCAGCACAGAGATTCCGGCAGGTCGTCAGTCTGGATGGGTTTGAAGACGAAGATGCTGATGTTATTTTTCATTATTTATATAAAGAAATGGAACTGGTATCTTTTGGAGATCACCTGAAACGATATATTTATGAACGTGCAGGACTCGAAGAACCCTATAATGAAGTAACGCAGGATATTTACAGAGACATCGTGATTGAGTCTTTTCATGAGACTTGTACACCGAAATCAATGAATCCTACATCAACGAAACTGACATCTCTTGTCAATAACTGGCTGACACAGGCATCTGTCAAGAGAGAGACTGTATTTTTGCTTGGTTTTGGACTTCGTATGAGTTCGGAGGATGTTTCGGATTTTCTGACACGGGTACTGAGAGAGCAGGATTTTGATTTCCATAATCCGGATGAGGTGATCTACTGGTATTGTTATACCATGCAAGTTGGCTATCATAAGGCAGAAGAACTTAAGAAAGCCTATGAGAAACTGGAGCCTGATCCGGATTACACCGAGGCATCCAAGGTATATTCAGGCGCATTGATCCTGGACAATGAGGAGAAACTTCTGAAGTATCTGGCCTATGTCAAGGTTGGAGCGGATGACCCGATGTCAGAGAAGAGTCAGGCATTTCAGGAATTTGTGCGCCTTCTGACTCATGCCAAGGAAATCATCGCCAGGATGTATCAGGGTGATGAAGTGGAAAAAGACCGCAACAAAGTGTGGAATATTTCTGATATTACGGATTCTGATGTGGAAAAAGTTATCTGCAGTGGAATTCCTGTAAATAAAATGGGAAATCTCAAAAAAATGTCTGCGTCTATTCTGGCGAAGCATTTCAGCCAGAAGCGGTTCAGCAGACAGCGGATCAACAGCATCATAAATCATAAGTTTCCGGTGGAACGTTTTGATCTGATCACGTTGGAGTTTTTTATTGTTTCGCAGGAGATGCAGGATGATGATCCATATAATCGATATCATCATTTCCTTGAAGAAATACAGAAGATCCTGCATAAATGTGGAATGAGTGAGATTTATATTGTGAATCCGTATGAGTGCTTTTTGCTGATGTGTCTTCTTACGGACTGCCCGCTGGCGGTTTTTGCTGATATATGGGAGATGTCCTATGAAGATACAGACGGGGAAACCTCGGAAGAAAAAAGCTGATTTTTTTATAAAAATAAAGCCATACGATCTGTTTAAACCGTATGGCTTTTGGGTGATGCGTTTTATTCGTTGTAGTATCCGTAGATCATACGGGAATCCTGAGCAATCGTTTCCTGCGCATTGCCGGTACTGCTCAGATTCTGAGACATGAAGCATACAACCAGGTCGATGCCTTTGGTTGTGTTGTAGATGATTCCAACATCATTTTCAACATTGTCGAGTTCGCCGGTCTTGTTTGCAACGCTGACACCTTCCGGCATGTCTGCCGGGATTTTGTTGCGGCGTTCCTGCATCTTGAGAAGAGAGTACATGGCATCGGCATGGGATAAAGTTGGGTTCTCAGCAGTACCTGCATTGATCTGGTAGATCTCTTTGAGAAAATGTCCGCAGTCATTTACGGAAGTATAATTATCGCCATTTTCATTGCTGTGTAGAAGAAGTCTGCCCATGGAAGTACTGGTATATCCGTGCGCCTGGCAAAAGGCATTGACTACATCCATGCCAGCAGAATCATCGCCGCCGCCGAGCATATTTACGAGAGTATTTGCAGCATCATTATCACTAACAGTAATCATAGGATTGAGATAACTGTTCAGGGTATCTGCATCGTATGTTTCGCAGAGCTGATCGTAGTTTTCGTAAACGGCGCCCATAATGAACAGCTTGATCAGGCTGGCAGCCTGCATCGGCTGATTGTCGATCGTGCCTTCGGTGCCTTTCATAAGGTTGCAGACGTAAACGGACCAGTTTCCATTATCCTGTGGAAGAAGAGTTCTGACTTGTGAAAGAAGATTGTTCAGACTTTCATCCGTTGTAGTCTCAGAGGAGACCGTTTCGGAGGAGTGGGATGGGGAAAGCGTTCCTTCTTCCTGACTTGCAGATTCAGCAGAAACTGTATCGGAAGACGACTGCTGATTTTGTTCCTGGAGCTGCTTGAGTTCATCGGACTGAGCAACGAGGTTTGCGGATGTTTCTGCCATTTCCTGTACGGTATCCTGAAGTTCAGTGACTTTGGACTGGAGGGAGGCAAGACCATTCAGTGAATACAGAGCCAGTCCGCCAAGTCCGATGACTGCTACAGCCAGAATGCTGATGATAATGTACAGAAAAAAAGGTTTTTGCTGTTTAGGGGTATTCATATTAAGATATCCTTTCTTTTTAAGTGCAGCAGGTTATTGATCGCTGAAAAGATCTTCGGAATCCTGCGGGTTGGTCTCAGCTGTTTCGTCTTCAGTATCGTTGTTTCCCCCTGAAGTGAAAGAATTGTATTCGGGCGAAGTATTCTGATTGAAAACAGAGGTCTGTGTATCAGCAGATTCTGCTTCAGGAAGGCGTTCACTCACGGTCTGATGTGTACCGGAATTCTGCTGTTTCTTCCAGTTGAGAAGATCCTTCTGAGACTGGATCGCATCAGCGTAAGCGGAACTGGCGTTATCAAGTTCTTCTTTTTTGGCATCCACCTGCTGAATGAAGGTGTCCAGCTGGGCTTCGTAATCGGAGATCTGCCGGGCAGTTCTGAGTTCGACAAGGAAAATTCCGGCAATAAAGAGAAGACCAGTCAGGACCAGCAAAAGAATGCCAGGATTCAGCTTTTCTTTCATGATGAGAAATCCTTTCTTATTATATAGAAGTAAAGCAATAAAGTAAAAATGATTATCAGCATCAGCGAAATAATCTTTTCAATATTATAAACAGAGTACCTTCAAAAAGCAATAATCAGGAATTCGTAAAAAAAAGAAAAAATCATGTAAAATGCCTTGACAGCCGCATTTTTACGGGATATAATGAGCAGGCGTGCAACAGGAACGCTGTTTTTTTGTTGCCCGGCATTTAAATTTGACAATAGCAACCGCGCTACCCCATGGCAAACCATGGAGAAAATAATCGGGAGGTGAAATGGAATGCCAACATTCAACCAGTTAGTAAGAAAAGGACGTCAGACATCTGTAAAGAAATCTACAGCACCGGCTCTGCAGAGAACATTCAACTCTTTAAGAAAGAAAGCTGTTGAGCAGTCTGCACCACAGAAACGTGGAGTTTGTACAGCAGTTAAAACTGCAACACCTAAGAAACCTAACTCAGCTCTTAGAAAGATCGCCAGAGTTCGTCTTTCCAACGGTATCGAAGTAACAAGCTATATCCCAGGAGAAGGACATAACCTTCAGGAGCATAGCGTTGTTCTTATCCGTGGTGGACGTGTTAAGGACTTACCTGGTACCAGATACCACATCATCAGAGGTACACTGGATACCGCAGGTGTAGCTAACAGAAAACAGTCTCGCTCCAAATATGGTGCTAAGAGACCTAAAAAGAAATAAAGCAAATTTCGCAGCTTAGCGAGAAATTTGCGATACTTCTTGAATATGCAATATTCAAGAAGGTTCCCGTCTGAACGGGAGACAAAATAGAAAATAAGCAATCAATCGAAGATTCACTTATAGCTATAAATATTGTACGGTATTCCATATACCCTGTCGGTTGCGGGTTAAATATAGGACTTTACCAGTGCGAACACCTTAGTTTTTATAGTGAGTACCGATGATTTAATCATTTTGATTAAGGAGGGAAGTAACGTGCCACGTAAAGGACATACTCAGAAAAGAGACGTTCTGGCAGACCCGATGTACAATAACAAAGTGGTTACCAAGCTTATCAACAACATCATGTTAGATGGTAAGAAAGGTGTCGCTCAGAAGATTGTATACGGCGCATTCGCTAGAATTGAAAAAAAAGCTGGCAAACCAGCTATCGAAGTTTTTGAAGAGGCTATGAACAACATCATGCCGCTTCTCGAAGTAAAAGCAAGACGTATCGGTGGTGCTACTTACCAGGTTCCGATCGAGGTAAGAGCAGACAGACGTCAGGCACTGGCTCTTCGCTGGCTCACCACATATTCTCGTAAAAGAGGCGAGAAGACTATGGAGGAGAGACTTGCAAACGAGCTCCTGGATGCAATGAACAACACAGGCGCATCTGTTAAGAAGAAAGAAGATATGCACAAGATGGCTGAAGCAAATAAAGCATTTGCTCACTATCGTTTCTAATCAAGGAGGAAATCCAATTGGCTGGAAAAGAAGGTAGAGAATACCCGCTTGAGCGTACCAGAAACATTGGTATCATGGCTCATATCGATGCAGGTAAGACAACTCTTACAGAACGTATCCTTTATTATACAGGTGTCAACTACAAAATCGGTGATACTCATGAAGGTACCGCAACAATGGACTGGATGGAGCAGGAGCAGGAGAGAGGTATCACAATTACTTCCGCTGCTACAACATGTCACTGGACTCTGCAGGATCACTGCAAGACTAAACCAGGTGCTCTGGAACACCGTATCAACATCATTGATACTCCAGGACACGTAGACTTCACCGTAGAGGTTGAGCGTTCACTCCGTGTACTTGACGGCGCTGTCGGCGTCTTCTGTGCAAAAGGTGGTGTAGAACCTCAGTCTGAAAACGTTTGGCGTCAGGCTGACACTTATAACGTACCGCGTATGGCATTCATCAACAAGATGGATATTCTCGGTGCAAACTTCTACAATGCTGTAGATCAGATCAAGACTCGTCTTGGTAAAAACGCAATCTGCTTACAGCTTCCAATCGGAAAAGAAGATGAATTCAAAGGAATCATCGACCTTTTCGAAATGCAGGCTTACATCTACAATGATGAGAAAGGTGAAGACATTTCCATCACTGAGATCCCAGAAGACATGCAGGAAGAAGCAGAACTTTATCATACAGAACTCGTAGAGAAGATCTGCGAACTCGATGATGATTTAATGATGGAATATCTGGAAGGTGAAGAACCGACTGTTGAAAAGATGAAAGCAGTTCTTCGTAAAGCTACTTGCGAATGTACAGCTGTACCGGTATGCTGCGGTACTGCATACAGAAACAAGGGTGTTCAGAAACTTCTGGATGCGATCATTGAATTCATGCCTGCTCCAACAGACATTCCTCCAATCGAGGGTGTTGACCTGGAAGGCAACCCGATCGTGAGACATTCTTCTGATGAAGAGCCGTTCTCCGCTCTGGCATTCAAGATTATGACAGACCCATTTGTTGGTAAACTGGCATACTTCCGTGTATACTCCGGTACTATGAATTCTGGTTCTTATGTACTCAACGCTACTAAGGACAAGAAAGAACGTGTTGGTCGTATCCTTCAGATGCACGCTAACAAACGTATGGAGCTGGATAAAGTATACTCTGGAGATATCGCAGCAGCAATCGGTTTCAAATTCACCACAACTGGTGATACAATCTGTGATGACCAGCATCCGGTAATCCTTGAGTCCATGGAGTTCCCGGAACCGGTTATCGAACTTGCAATCGAGCCTAAGACAAAAGCTGGCCAGGGTAAACTTGGTGAAGCTCTTGCAAAACTGGCAGAAGAAGACCCGACATTCCGTGCACATACAAACCAGGAAACAGGTCAGACAATCATCGCTGGTATGGGTGAGCTGCATCTGGAAATCATCGTTGACCGTCTGCTTCGTGAATTCAAAGTAGAGGCTAACGTAGGTGCTCCTCAGGTTGCATACAAAGAGACTATTACTAAGGCCGTAGACATCGACAGCAAATATGCTAAACAGTCTGGTGGTCGTGGACAGTATGGTCACTGTAAAGTTAAATTCGAGCCTATGGATGCCAACGGAGAAGAACTGTACAAGTTCGAATCCACAGTTGTTGGTGGTGCTATTCCGAAGGAATACATCCCGGCTGTTGGCGAAGGTATCGAGGAAGCTATGAAAGCTGGTATTCTGGGTGGATTCCCGGTAGTCGGCGTTCATGCAAACGTATATGACGGTTCTTATCATGAAGTCGATTCCTCTGAAATGGCATTCCACATTGCAGGTTCTCTTGCATTCAAGGATGCTATGCAGAAAGCATCTCCGATTCTTCTTGAGCCTATCATGAGAGTCGAAGTTACTACTCCGGAAGATTACATGGGTGATGTTATCGGTGATATCAACTCCCGTCGTGGTCGTATCGAAGGTATGGATGATATCGGCGGAGGTAAGATGATCCGTGGATTCGTTCCGCTTTCTGAAATGTTTGGATACGCAACAGACCTTCGTTCCAGAACTCAGGGACGTGGTAACTACTCCATGTTCTTCGAGAAATACGAACAGGTTCCGAAGTCCGTTCAGGAAAAGATTCTTTCTAAGAAAGACTGATAAATAGAGAGACTACTGTTTGCAGAGAATATTCCGCGAGGTGTTTTGCCATGAATATGGCAGAATCCCGAGACATGCGGGGCAAAATGCTATCACCGTAGGTGATTTGGAATACATTTTGACCAAGTTACTGTGAACGGAGTGAACAGTAATAAAAAAGCTTGCAAATATCCTTGATTTGCAATATAATCAAGGATAGCAAGTCTAAAACTGATAAAATGCTCTGGAAGAAAGAGCATAGTTTTTTAAGGAGGACATTTTAAAATGGCAAAGGCTAAGTTTGAGAGAACAAAACCGCATTGTAACATTGGTACCATTGGACACGTTGACCATGGTAAAACAACTTTAACAGCAGCTATCACAAAAGTTCTTGCAGAAAGAGTTGCTGGTAACTCAGCTACAGATTTCGAGAACATCGATAAAGCTCCAGAAGAAAGAGAGCGTGGTATCACAATCTCTACAGCACACGTTGAGTATGAGACAGAGCATAGACACTATGCACACGTTGACTGCCCAGGACATGCTGACTACGTTAAGAACATGATCACAGGTGCAGCTCAGATGGATGGTGCTATCCTCGTTGTTGCTGCTACTGATGGTGTTATGGCTCAGACAAAAGAGCACATCCTTCTTTCCCGTCAGGTAGGTGTTCCGTACATCGTTGTATTCATGAACAAATGCGATATGGTAGACGATGACGAACTTCTTGAACTGGTTGAGATGGAAATTCGTGAACTTCTTTCCGAGTATGACTTCCCAGGAGATGACATCCCGGTTATCCAGGGATCCGCTCTTAAAGCTCTTGAAGACCCGAACAGCGAATGGGGCGACAAGATCATGGAACTCATGGATGCAGTTGATGAGTACATTCCGGACCCACAGCGTGACACAGACAAACCGTTCGTTATGCCTGTAGAGGACGTATTCTCCATCACAGGACGTGGAACAGTTGCTACTGGTAGAGTAGAGGCTGGTGTTCTTCACGTATCTGAAGAAGTTGAAATCGTTGGTATCAAAGAAGAAACACGTAAAGTTGTTGTTACAGGAATCGAAATGTTCCGTAAACTTCTTGACGAAGCTCAGGCTGGTGATAACATCGGTGCTCTTCTTCGTGGTGTTCAGAGAAACGAAATCGAGCGTGGACAGGTTCTTGCTAAACCAGGAACACTTACATGCCATACAAAATTCACAGCTCAGGTTTACGTTCTGACAAAAGATGAAGGTGGACGTCATACTCCATTCTTCAACAACTATCGTCCACAGTTCTACTTCAGAACAACAGACGTAACAGGTGTTTGCGAGCTTCCAGCAGGAACAGAGATGTGCATGCCTGGTGATAACGTAGAGATGACAATCGAGCTCATCCATCCAGTAGCTATGGAGCAGGGTCTTACATTCGCTATCCGTGAGGGTGGACGTACAGTAGGATCTGGACGTGTTGCTACAGTTATCGAGTAATTAAATATTATTCAGTAAATTCAAGGGTTTCGGAGATTTCTCCGGAACCCTTTTTACATGCGATAATAATGAAGATGGGTGTGAGCGGTGCCAAAACGGTGCCAAAAAGAAAAACTCCGTTGAATTTTGCTATTCAACGGAGCTTTTTTCTTACCATCCCTTAATCTGTTTTACCTGTTCTGCCCGTTCGGGATCTCTGTGATATTGTAGTTTGAATTGTATCGTTTCAACCACTTCTTTCCTAGCTTCATCATCCAACTGATAAAAAGAAGTCAGAAGATTATCCACATCCGGCATACTATTTTTACCGAATAGGTACATAAGTGGATAGAGAGAGTTTTTCAAGTAGGTTTTGACTCTGCTTGCATCCAAGGCTCCATTCAATCCATCTGGGAGAGTGGGATATATTTCTTCTTCGGTAATAGCTCCAGAGAAAGGACTTGCAGAGCATATCTCATTCACATCAATATCTAAAGCATTGGCAAGACGAAGTGCAAAGTCAAAGCGGATATTGGAATCTTTTTGAATAATCGTGTATAACGTGGTGGCACTAATGCCGGTTTCTTTTGCAATTCTGCGTACATTTGTACCTTTTTCATCAAGGTACTCTTTTAATTTCTTTCCATCGCCCATAAGTAACCTCCTATTTTCATAGACAAAGTAATTACGAAAAACATAAATCCAATTGTTATCATATCACATTTACGAAAAACATAAAAGTGAAAATTA
>ONZT01000197.1_pt1 | contig 59816 bp, 41 predicted proteins | sample 1671571 | NCBI WGS metagenome assembly ONZT01 (sample SAMN06348170, study PRJEB24527) | human gut metagenome | biome: human gut; feature: ankylosing spondylitis patient; material: feces | host: Homo sapiens | place: China | collected 2015-10
CCACTCGTGACTGGAGTTCAGACGTGTGCTCTTCCGATCTCCAAAAAGATTTATGTGAAATGATTGAAACAATTTTTACAAATGCCGGATTTACTAACCTCACCATAGCCAATACTGGGGCGCAAGCTCTTCATCTTTGGTCAACCCTTAATCCAGATATGATAATACTAGATGTTATGCTACCTGATATAGATGGCTTTACCATTTTAAAAGATGTCCGAGAATCTAGCAGAATTCCAATTTTAATGTTGACTGCTCGCGGAGAAGCAGATAGTAAATTCTTAGGGTTTGAAAATGGTGCTGATGACTATCTAACTAAACCATTTCTTCCTAAAGAATTGCTCCTAAGAGTACAAGCACTAATGAAACGTGCTTATCCTAATCCAAACCACATTGTCCATTTAGCAGCATCAACAGTAGATCTTGACTGTGCTAAGGTACAATGTGGAAATAAAACTTTTACTTTAACTTCTAAAGAACTCTTATTATTTAAAAAATTATATGAGAATGTTGGAAGAATCGTAACTACAGGCTCTTTATGTCAAACCATTTGCGGAGATTATTATTGGGAAGGATATGAAAGTACTTTAGTAACTCATATACGACATTTACGTCAAAAAATTGAAGCTTCACCTTCCACTCCACAATCTCTCATTACTACAAAAGGAATTGGCTATCGTCTATATCTAAAAGGAGAAAAGCCATGACACGAACTCAAAATTTTTTTCGCAAGTATATTCTCTCTACGCTTCGCATTCTTGCCCTTTTTCTATTGGTAAATGCTCTCTTAATATGTCTTTTTTTATTGATATTTTATTTAGAAGGAGCTTCCAAATCACAGTTTCCAATAGAAAAATTTTCTTCATTAATTGAAAATAACAACAATCAAATAGAAGCTCACGAAGATGTAGAAGCCTTTTTAAAGTCTTTTGACGCATGGGCTATGCTTTTAAACGACAACGGAGATGTTACATGGGAATGTAAAATGCCACAACAGCTCTCTCGCCATTATTCTGCAACAGATATAGCTTTATTTAGTCGCTGGTATCTGGAGGACTATCCCGTAAACATATGGAAACGCTTAGATGGGTTACTTGTTGTAGGGCTATCTCCCGATAAGGTCACTCAATTTTATACATCATTTAATAAGAAATATTTTGTTACTGGTATGTATATTGTGTTAGCTATTTTTCTAGCAAATATATGTCTGATCATTTTTTTCTTTTTACGAAATATTCATCAAATCGAAAAAGCCGTTTCTCCTATACTCGATAGTATTCACTCATTATCAGATGGTTCTTCTTTTCATCTTGACGAAAGTGGTGAATTAGTCGAAATCAGAGCAGAGCTAAATCGTGCTGGAAAATATCTTATAAAAAAAGACAACACACGAGCGGATTGGATTAGAGGAATATCTCATGACATACGTACCCCACTATCAATGATTCTCGGCTATTCCAGTGAAATAGAGGATAACCCCGATGTTTCTGAAACAGTCCATAACCAAGCACGCATTATCCGTACATACAGCGAATATTTAAAAAATTTAGTCGAAAATTTAAATTTGACAACAAAGCTCGAATATTCTATGTACACTATTGGACATAACTCTATAAACCCTGTTGAGCTTGCTAGACAAGTAATTGCTGAATTTATAAATAATAATTTATCCGACAAATATGAGCTTATTCTCTCCGAATTTTATGAGAAAAACCATCTTCAAATAATAGGAGATACTTTCCTATTGAATAGAATGTTGACTAATCTCATACGGAATAGTTTTATCCATAATCCAAACGGTTGTCATATTACTGTCTCCATTAATCAAGATACAAATTTTTGTATTTTTTCTATTGAAGATACTGGGCAAGGAGTTGATATATATACTTTGGAACACTTAAATAAAAATGGATTTATTCGCAATCCCGATAATACAGAACATGGATTAGGTCTGAAAATTGTAAATCAAATTGTCCATTTACATCATGGAAAAATCAAATTCTCAGCGAATAAACCTCATGGACTAATTGTTCAAATTTCTTTACCTCGAGATTTTACAAGCATGCCCAGAAAATAAAAATTTTTGTTGAAAAATATGCCCCTTTCCAGAAAACATAACATCTGAAAAGGAGCATATTAAATTCAAAAATTTGTATCTTCATTAAAGCAGTTTGCAAACTCTATTCATGTAGCCAAACAAATTGTGTCTCTGGAGACATTACCTCATTATAAATTATATCTGCCATTTCCTCTTCTGTTGCCTTATTATTATCCTCGCCAATTTCTCTTCCTACTGCATTATTATGTAAATCCATATCTCTATGAGCTGCTTTAGGATAACCATCTGATTCATTTCCAGTAACATCTTTATCCTCATGAGCTGTTGCAAACAATTCCGCTTTTTCTTTTCCAATCAGTATCGTCATTTCTGCATTCCAAATTCCATGTCGAAAAGCGTCACTTCGATCCCCCAGTCCATTCATTCCAAATTTGCTCTCTGTTTTTGATGTTGCTATATTTTTCGCCGTGTTCACTTTTAATGCAGCAAAAGGATAACGAATACACAGCTTTTTTTCAGAATCTGTAAGAGAATTCCATATATCACTAATACCCCGTTCAAATTTAGTATGATTCTGATCTATAATCTCCAAAATCCTTTCATCGTTAAATTCCGGATGAGCTTCTTTAATACATTGAATTTCATCAATAAGTGTACTAAACGCCTCCTGATCTGCACCTTTCAAATCATCTCCAAAGCAATTATTTCCTTCTGCTCGCACTGATGCTGGAAATATCATTATTGCCAATATCAATACCATTACCAACTGTTTCAGATTTTTTTTCATAGATTTAACCTCCTAATTTTATTTTCTTTTAGTTTATCATACTAGCTGACTCATTATTTTTTGATGTAATTATTACGAATATTCATGTTATTTTTTTATCTAAACCCTATATAGTTATGCAGGATAACGAGGGCAAGTTTCGCAACGTAGCACAATAACCCTTTCCGGGCTATTGACCACTTGCAACTTGATGGGGATTTCGTTTCCCCATACCCTCGCCCACAATCACAGATATGTGTATTGGTTTCCATTTACATGGTCACAGTGCGATAATTTTTCATCACTTACTTTCCCTGCAGGCCGCAAAATTTGGATTTTCTTATGAAACCACTACCACGAAGAAAGGAAGTTATCAATGACAAGACCTAAGAAAGAGGAAACTCTTGCAAAAACTAAAGATGTGCATTTACGCATGAATGAAACTGAATATGATCTTCTTGCAGAAAGAGCCAAGGCTAACAGCATGACGGTTTCTGATTTTATCCGAAATGCCTTGGTCAACCAGAAAGTCATCATCAAATACGAAATTACCGCAGATCTTCCCGAAATAAAAAAACTTATTAGCGAGTTTGGTAAAATTGGCAGCAACCTAAATCAGATTGCCCGATATTTTAATCAGGGTGGAATCCTCTCTTCTGAAATGAGAAATGAAATCCGAAAGTCTCTCCGGGATATTTATGAAATGAAATATGAAGTGATGAAAATGGCAGGTGATTTTCGTGGCAGTAATTAAACATATCGCAAACAAAAACTCTGACTATGGAGAATCGGAACGGTATCTTATCTTCCAGCACAACGAGTATACGCAAAAACCGATTCTTGATGAAGAAGGGCATATGATACTGAGAGAAGAATATTATCTGGACGGTCTGAACTGTGATCCATTCTCTTTTGCATCTGAATGTCAGGAACTGAACAGCTACTATCACAAGAACAAAAACTTCAATGAAATAAAATCCCATCACTATATCATCAGCTTCGACCCAAAAGACAGGGATGAATGTGGATTGACCGGTGAACGTGCCCAGCAACTCGGATTGACTTTTGCAAAGAAAAACTTTCCCGGTCATCAGGCTTTAGTCTGTACTCATACCGACGGTCATAACAAAAGTGGAAACATCCATGTGCATATCGTAATTAACAGTCTCCGTAAATATGATATACCACAAGAACCCTATATGGAATTTGACTGTGAAGCAAAAGCCGGTTATAAGCATCATCTAAGTGCTGCCTATCTTGCCCATCTAAAACAGGAAGTCATGGATATGTGCAAAAAAGAAGGGTTGCACCAAGTTGATCTGCTCACTCCTGCTGAAAGAAAAATCACCGAAAAAGAATACTGGGCACAACGCCGGGGACAGGAAAAATTAGATAAGCTGAATCTGAAAATGAAAGAAGATGGAATCACACCGAAAGAAACTCGTTACCAGACAGAAAAACAATTTCTCCGTGACGCTATTGATGATGCTGCAAGTATTGCCCGATCACCAGAAGAATTTTCAAAAATCCTTGACGAAAAATATCACATCATCCTCAAGATCAGTCGAAACCGGTACAGCTATCTTCACCCTGGCAGAAAAAAATTTATCACTGAAAGAACTCTTGGGACCAGATACACAGAAGATTTTCTCTTGAAAGCATTTGAAGAAAACACGAAATCCCGTAGAGAACTGAAAGAAGAAATTCTGGAACAGCAGGCTCCGAATACTTCCACAGATTTACCACCTGTTCCTTTCTCTGATACTTCTGCTATCCCTGCACCATTCATTTTCATAAAATCAAACCTCCGGCTTGTCATAGATCTGCAAACCTGTATTAAAGCACAGCAGAGCGAAGCCTATGCTCAAAAAGTAAAGCTCACCAATTTAAAGCAGATGGCTCAGACTGTTGCCTACATACAGGAACATGGCTATGATTCTCTTGATGATTTCCATGCAACACTCGATCAAGCATCAGACCAGACCAGTGCTTCCAGAAAATCTTTAAAAGATACTGAACAACAGCTCAAAGAAGTGAATGAACAGATTCATTTTACCGGACAATATCTGGCATACAAAAATGTGTATGCTGATTATCGTACAAGCCGAAACAAGAAAAAATTTTATGAAGAACATCGAGCAGAACTTTCCCTGTATGACACAGCTCTACGAACACTCAAAGAAAAATCTGGCGGGAATAAATTGCCTTCCATGAAAGCTCTCTATGCTGAAAAGGACCGGCTTGTTGAATTGAGGGATAGACAGCGTGAAGATTTTTCTAATCACCAGGATTATGAACGGGAGCTTCGCACTGTATCTGCGAATATTGATATGATTCTTGGGAAGAATCGTGGGCAGGAGCAACAGATTGAAAAAGAGCAGAATTTATAAACCTTTTCATCTCCAAGCACCCAAATATCATTTTCAAATCTATGCTAATGAATAAATTCCTGTTTGCATCTTTCCTAAAAAGATGTATGATATAGAAAAACACAGGAGACATCATTAAAATGAAGGCACATAAATATTGGTCACTCGGTGCATTGGCATCCATGATCGGAACTTTTTACTGCTTCTCAAGATATGAAATCTGCTCATAAATATTTTGCTTACAGCTCTCTTCTCTGTATGATTATGGCTATCTATTCTGGTCATAAAATGATTTCTGGAAAGTCCTTAAAAAAGAAAGACTCTGTTTCCGAAGAATCTGCTGAATAATCAAAGAAGGAGTTTCTCCATGTGTGGCGAAATAGAAAAATGCTATTAAAAAGTTCACATAAAATACATTGCTTATGTAAATGTACCGGTATTCTCAAACAGTTATAACGAAAATACCTATTGAAAAAGAACTCACAACCATAGTTCATTTCATAAATCAATACAAAAACATTGATGTTTTTCTTATTTACAGTATGATATAATTAAAAAGAAGATGCAGTATTAAAGGGAGAACTGCCCAGACAGCCTGGCCTCAGAAATATGCACCTTCCTCTATAAATATATTATGTGGTATCAACACCTTTTATACATAAATAAAAAGATACAGTAAACAAAATGGTACTACCCAGGTAGCCCGTTTCTTGCTCATGTATCTCAATCTATCTTAATCTTAGTCGATAAATTTTAATTTGTCAAGATAAATTTCAAATAAAAGAAAGGAAAAAAGGTCTCACTTATGTTAGAAAAGAACAAAGCAGATAGCAGAAAATATTTTATTTTCAAAATACGAGATTTGGTACATAATTCTTTCCACACACTTGAAGAAAAGCGAACAGAAAGTTTATTGCAATATATGGGTATCTGTATCAGCACCTATGATGAACTTAGGGCATCCCTTGACCCAACCAAACTAAAACGCTCATACGAAGGATTGTTAGAAGGACTGGATTACCAGATGCAAATACATCCTTTTCATAAGCTTGATTTATACCAAAATGATTTTTCTCACTTACATCAGCTCATAAATCTTGCAAATGAAGCTCGCGATAAAGAACTTCATAACATTCACCGTAGCATTGTAGCTTTAAAAAAGAAATTGGAAGCTGAAAATCTCATAAATTGTTATATTCAATGCTTACTCACAGAAACCACATTCAAAGGCATGGATTATTTAATGGAGGCTCTTATTAGTGATTTATTATATGCAGGACATTCTATGTCTCATATTTTAGATTTTTTCAAAAGACAGCAGCAAGAATTTCTAGAACATAATGATGCTGAAAAAACTATACAGAATCTTAACGAATTTGACAGAAAACCTATACCTTTTTCTATTCATATCTGTTTTAAAATTTCAAGCCAGACGCAGAAGGAACTGGCACTTAATCTTATAAAACAGCAATTTGAAATCCATACTAACCAAGAATTAGGGATACCTCATATAAATAACGATACCTTAATTGCCAGTAAAGAGTATCTAGCTTTAGATGAATTCAAAGCAATCGACTTAGCTCAAAAAGAATTCCAATCCGTTACAGAACTGTTTGATATGTGGCAAAGCACAACCAATTGTATTCGCGATGATTTATGGTATTATTGGAAAGAAGACACGGTTTTTCATAAAATCAGCTTAAACAGCATTGATCCCATAAAAATGCTTAACCATATTGACGCAAACTATAAAAAACAGTTGGAACGTTTTTTACAGTTGCGAAATGATCTTGGCAGCAACAATATTAGAACTTTGGAACGAATACTTTATACTCTTAATTCTGCCAAATCGCTGACTACTCAAAACCGTTTTCTTAACTTTTGGTCATCCCTTGAATATATTTTATATTCATTTCCACGCTTTACAATCATAGAAAAAGCACGCGTTGTTGTTCCAGAAGTTTTTGGATTGTTCTATCTAAAAAATAAACTTAATATATTTTGGGCACGACTTACTTATTGTATGTCTAACAAAAAGGATTATGCTGAGAAATATCCTACTTTACAAAATTTTATAATGAATTGTCAGGTCACTGAAAAAGATTATTCTACCCCAAAAGTAATTGCTTATCTAAGTGATGTAAATAAATATAGTGCTATTTTATCTGAGCTTTCTTTCCATATTGTCCTTGAGCGAGAATGTCGTGAAATAATTATGCTTTTAACTGAGCCAGAAAAAACAAGCAAGGCAATTCAAGAATATTTTGACGGTATTAAGCATGATTTAAATTATATTTATCGTCTCCGAAATCAACTAATTCATTCTACAAAGGATATTGACGATTCCCTGGAGTATATCAGCTTTCGATTGTATCGCTATGTTAACTCTGTACTTTCCACGATATTATACTATCAGGAAAAAAACAATTTATATAGCATTACAGATATATTAATTTCTGTAGATGCCACCTACCAAGACTATAATAAAAAATTATCGCCAGATATCAAAAAGAAAAAGAAGAAATCTTCTTCCGAGATTGCTTCAGAAACCCTTTCTCCTGAAGACATCTATCGCATTGTACGACCAAAATATTTATTCATTGAATAGTATTTTAATATTAAGATTCATCTTTAAAATACATTATCTAAAAAGTGGATGCTACTTTAACTAAAAGTTACAGTAACATCCACTTCTTAAAAACTATTTCTTCTTCCTCTCCATTTCTTCTTCGATTTCCTTCTGTGGCTGTCCTTTTCTCTGACTGGCTATCTTCTTCTGATGATTACGGAGTCGTTTCAGTACCGATCTTCGTGGAGCATTTTTATCTTTTTTCCTTGGAATGTTGTTCATCAGTCCATCAATCATATTGTAGTTGGCTTCTTCTGCCATCTCTGCACTGCGAAGATATTCTCCATTATCCATGACCTTCTGCCAGTTTGCCAGCTCTGGTTTCTTCTTTTGTGTTTCTCCAGATTGTTGCTGTCTGATCTGGGATTGTGCCTGCATTTCCTGTTGTTTTTGCTGTGCCTGCTCTGCCTGTTGCTGCATGAAGTTCTGGATGTTCCGTCTGGCTTCTTCATCAAAGCCATTGTAACAGTCATTCATGACTACGGCACCTTCCTCACTGAGAATCACATAGGCTGCTCTTGTTCCATACTCCTCATGCTCCATCAGAAACCATTTCTTCTCGTTCATCAGGATGTAATCCTGTGCAAGCCATGTTCCTTTCTTTCCTTCGATTTCGTACCCGGTTGTATCAATGGAAAGTCTGGTATCGGAAGAACTTTTGATTGTGAGAAATTCTGGAATGATGATAAAACCATCTTTGTTGACATAGTAAGCTGTGGTTTTTCCATCGTCGGTGATGACGATCACATCACTGCAACCAATGGAATGACCTTTGAAGTTCTTCGGTCGCTGCTTCTGTAAACGGAGTTTAATATCAGCCGGAGTTTCCCCCGGCTGGATTCTTCCAATATACACCTGCTGATAGTTTTCTACCTGGACTGTTCTTCCTTCGCTTTTCAGTTTCTCGTAAGAACGGAAACGGACATCCCGGTACTCTGGGGTATCTTTTACCTGATATACTGCACACTGACTTGTATTCATTCTTCATCCTCCTCTTCCAGTTCCATTTTATATTCTTCCAGATCCATAAGAAAAACCTCATATCCTTCATCGCTCATGCAGAACAGTTTTCTTATGGTATTGCAGACAAGCCCGATCATATCTGCATCGCCTTTCAGAAAAGGAATGATATGATCGATTGCCTCCATCGTGTCATTTCTGTTTCCTTTATCAAACATTGCTGTTACTAAACATTCATCCGCATCAAAGTTCATCGCCAGATCCATCATAATTCCACTTCTCCCTTCTTATGTGTCTTGGATTTCTCCGTTGTCTTATTCTGCTCCTGTGCTTTTGCCCTTGCCTGAAAATCTTTTAAAGACTGCAGCACAGATTTCTTCACTTCACCTTTTGCTCTGCTTGCAGGTTCTGCCTTTTGTGGCTGGCTCCGATTTACAGATACCGGTTCCTGCTCTGCCCTTCTGTCTGCCGCAACCGCAGAAGGTTTCTGTCCACTTCCTATTACTGTTTCTGTCGTATGTTCCGTTTCCTTTACCCTTCCATGCTTTTCATCCAGATACTTTTCCATGTCTGCGATTGCTTTCTGCACCAGAGGGCTTTCTTTATAGTGTGGAATCATATCTATCAGATCACGCCGTATCCGGTCTGCACTCATCAACTCATATTCTCCGGAATAATTTTCATCACCATCTTGCAGATCAAATCCGATTCCTTTAATCCCATGCAGTCTCTCTGCTGGGATACTCTCATATATTTTAATGGCTTCTTCTAAAGTGAGGTTGTTATGGTACTCTCCCATGACCGGAAACTCCATGCACTCTGCGACATAAAAACTGATCGTGGCTTCTGGCTGTTCCTGCTCCGGCTGTTTGTCAAAAATAGAAAATCGCTCTGTATCTTCCAGACGGGAAAGTAAAGAACGGGCAGTTATAACATCGCTGTCTATATCGGATTCCTCGGATACCTCAAGCAGCCAGTCCTTGATAGTTTCTGTTTTCTTATTCAAAATATCCTCCGTGAGTTTTTCCACCTGTTCTTCTCTATTTTCAACTGTATCGTTATACTCATAGGTATCAACGTCATAGCTAAAATTATCCAGGTCCACAGCGAGCTTTTTAATCTCCTGCTGGTCAAGATATTTTTCGGATTCTTTTATATACTCTGCCAGAGTGATTCGCTCCTCTGCAATCGGGTTAATATCCACCTTAATTCCTGCCATCGCTATACCAGATTCATTTAAGGCATTGAAAAAGCTATCTTCTCGAATATCACCTTTATAGGAAAGAACCACATCAAGGTCAGAATCTTCCCGGTAAAGGTCTTGTCTGCTTCTGGAACCATACACTCTTGCAGCAAGCAGCTCTACCTCCTGTTCCATTCCCATATCTTCTAATACTGCCTGTGCATGATACAAGACACCTCTTTCAACATCTGCCCTGCTCAGACTGTTTAATGCCAGTTCATTTCTTCCAATCTCAGAAGTCGCACGAAGTTCCCCCTCCTGCAATAAATCTTTAGAGTGCTGGATCGTCATTTCTTCAAATTCTTTATAATCCACTTTGACACATTCCACATCATCCATTCTTTCACTTTTAAGGATTTCATAAGCAGCTTCCTGAATGGATGCGTCTGGATTATCATAATCACCACCCTGGATTTCATGCAGATCAGAGTCATAAAAAATAAACGAATATCCTTCTTCTGTTGCCTGTATGGTCAGATACCCTTTACTCCTGGTAAACTGCATTGCGATTCCTTCATAGGTTTGCATTGCTTCTTCCCTGCGAAATCCTTCAAAAATACTTGCCGGGCAGTTCTTTTCTAATTGTATCCGCTGCATCTGTTCTTCCTGAACTTCTTCCACATCTGCCATCAGATCTTCGTAATCCACTACTTTTGCATCTTCCAGTGAGTACCCTTTATCTTCTAAAATATCACTGGCAGCTTCATCTACATAGATTGTCGGATTGTCATAGATTCCTCCATCATCCTCCTGATAATCTTCATTATAAAATGTATAGTCATAACCATCTTCTGCGGTCTGGATTGTAAAGTATTGTTTTCCAATCTGATATGCAATCTGTACCTCATTCCAGTCCAGCATGTTTTCCATTTTATTTACCACTTCATATATTTCTGGATTCAGCCACCCTCCGATCTGTTTATACGCATGGGTCAGCCGATCTATCCCGTTTTCACATCGGATAAAATCCATGCTTTCCTGCATCGTTTCCGTATTCTGGATACCAAGCACTTTTTTCTGATGATTTGGCAGACGTAAATATTCCTGCATCGCTTCATCCAGTGATTCATACCGGTTTACTTTTACTACACCCTCTGCATTTACATCTTCCATCACATAAAAATTATCAACGTAATGAATCTCTGGCATTTTTAACTTTATGCCTTCCGGCAGCTGCACCTCACTGACTGCATGAAAATTAAACCGGACATCCGTTCCAGATTCATTTTTTCCTGCCATCGTTTCTTCCCAGGTATCTTTCTGTACTGCCTGTATTTCTTCGATTGTAAGTGTCTGTCCACTCCGCAGGGTTACAACAGAATCTTTCGGGAATTCCGTCAAGTCATAAAGTGTTGTTCCATTTTCCTGCAAATATTCTGAAACTGCTTCCAATGCTCCTGCGTCAAACCCGTTCCATAAGTCCTCCGCTACAAGCTGTCCATTTTCTGCTACGATAATGCCTGCCACATCGGAGCCAAATTCATCCTGTTCCATTAAGAAAAACTTCTCCCCGGCATATTCCTTTTCATCAACCGTATGCCATGTTCCGTTATGTCCTTCTGCTTCATACCCTCTTGTCTCTGCCGTAATCGTCACTTCGTTTTCTCCTATCGCCTGTTCTATCCTCTGCATCCGGATCTCAGCTCTTGCCATGTCGATAAACCCATCTAAAACTGCCGGGTGGCTTTCGATCACATAATCCAGGTTCAGATTTCTGCCCCGGCTGATATTTTCCGGGACTTCGATATGCTCCGCCCAGTCTTTGTTCTGTCTGGAGAATCTTCCATCATGGGAAAGTTCCTGGATGGTATTTGCCATAACAAAATTCATACGTTCTTCCCCAAAGCGTTCCACGACTTCTTTTGCTGCATTCTGCTTTAAGTGCAGCCCGTCAAAATTCTCCCGGATAGCTTCTTCGATTGCTTTCTTGCAGTCCATGTTTAACTTTCTCGAATCCAGATAAGCATCCACATCCCGTTCTCCCATTGCCTGTTCCAATGTTCCTTTATAAACTGGCGGATATGCCCTGACGGAATTATGTTCCAGTATGTTCATTCTCTGCTGGACAAACTCCGGAAGTTCCTGAAATCCAAAAGAATCTACATAATAGGCTGTAATCTCTGCACCCCTGTTTATCACGATCACATCACTTACCGATAAAGAATGACCACGGAAATCTTCCGGTCGGTCAATGTTAAAGCGTTCAAATATATTTTCTAACGTGATTGTTGGCATCCATGGTGCTGCATAAACCATCCGGTAATCCTTTCCGTCAATGGTATATCCCAGACTCTTTGCGGATTCCATTCCCATAAACTGATAAGTATGCTCATCCCCACTATCCATCTGATAAATGGCAAACCTTCCGCTTTCTCCATGCAGAAGAAGTGTCTCATCAATCTTTTCTGCACTCTGCTGTTCCAGTGCTTCCTGTTTTGTAGCAGATATTTCTCTTTCTTTCTGCACTTCCCATTCTGTTTCTGTGATTCCAAAGATACCGTCATATCCAAGAATTGCATCTTCTGTGTCTACAAGTGTTGATTCTGCCAGCTGTGGATTCTCTTGATTTCCATGTAACACATAAATTTCTGCCCCTCCACGGTACAATTCATATGCACGGTCTTTCGTAAGCGGAAGCATATGGTCTAACTGGATTCCTGCCTCGTGCATTTCTGTAAAACCAACCATGCCATCCGGGAAATTGTCAATCTGTGCCTGTATTTCATTCATAAGGCTTCTCGTATATTCACTTCCCGGTCTGCGGATTGCAGTCATCATACGGTTCACCAGTCCAAGCACTTCGTCTTTATCATCCATCTTATATGCAAAATTCACAATAAGATTTCTCTGGGAATCTGTGAAATCTCCCGTATTGGCAGCTTCTGCTGTTTCAATCAGACGGTGGGCATACTGCATGGCTGTTTCTTCTGCAATTTCCGGCTCTTTCGCTGGGAAGTTCGCCCTTGCTGCCTGGATCACTTCATACACCAGCTTTGAACCGGCTTCATCGTAAGATTCCCTCATATCCCATACCAGGTCATTCAGTCTTTCCACCTGTCCAGGGAAGGTTTCTGCATATTCATTTACAAATGCCTTTTCATTTTCCGAAAAAATATTTCTTGGAAACTCTGCTTTTTGCACCAGCATCTCTGCCTGATCTTTCGGAGAAAGGTCAGAAAAATAAGTAACGCCTGTGTCAGCATCATATTCCACATCATAAAAATCAATCGGATAGTTCTCTCCGTGCCCACTGCTGTCATAGAGTGGTGTGACGGCAGCACCTTTTTCTTCCAGAAAACTTTCCAGTGGTTTCTCATTTTCCTCTATCTCACCACTTTCCAGAAGGCGGACGTATTCCCCCACATTCTGCTCTAACTGTTCCCTGCTCATGTTTTCGATCAGATCATAAGTAAACTCGGAACCCATACTGCCTGAAAGATGCAGAATTAAATCTTCCTTATGAAAAGTATCCCGAACTGGTCTTTCCATTTCCAGCTCGTGCATCTGTGTCTCGATATTCTCAATGACTTCCGCAGACGTTTTCCGGATGGTATCCATAGATGCCCGGAGTGCTTTCATATCCTTGCTTTCACACCAGCTGGCAATATAGGTAAAAGAGTATTCGGAAGTATCCAGACCAAAGTGGTTGCAGACAATATAGGCAATACTTTCTGCTTCCACTTCTTTGGTTATCCGGTCTTTTAAAATCCCTTCCGCATCCATTACCTCCCGGTCATGCAGCAATGCATGGCTTACTTCGTGTACTCCGGTTTTCATGGTCTGGAGATTACTCATATCTTCCTGAATTGCGATATACTTTTCTGTCTGATGATAATACCCCTTTGCTTCCCCTTCTATTTCCATCATGCGGATTGGCACAGGGGAAATGTTCTGCAATGCTTCCATAAACGTGTCATAAAACTGTACACTCCCGGTAAGTTCCGGTACTTCCAACTCTACAATCGGCTCTCCCTCTGTCTGGCTGACATCAAATACCGTTGTCACACGAAACCTTGGAATGACCATCTCCACGATCTCTGTTTCCGGCTGACCGTCATCCCCGATCACCGGCTCTTTTGTTACAGGGTCAATCTTTTCAATCTCCTGTTTCTCACGGATGGGTGCCGGTGCGATGATCTGGATTCCTTTTTCCCCTCTCTTTACATGGCGGTTAAATTTCTTCTGCCACGCCTGATACCCTGCCACCAGAGTAGCCTCCGGTTTCTGCATGGTGATCAGAAGGGTGTTATTAAAACTGTAATTATGGAACTTGGACATGGTATTCAAATATTCCGTATATCGTTCCGAAGTAAAAATCTCCTTTACGCCCTGTTCCAGCCGTTCCGATATTTCCTTTAACTGTTTCTCTATATTATTTGCCATAAACAAACCCTCCATTTTATGTCCCCGCCAGAGAAAACTCTGACGGGAAATCTTTTATAACTCCTGTTCGTGTTTTTTCTTTGCAGTTTTCTGTGTAACGGTCGGTTCCGCTGTATTCTGCTGTGCCTTCTCCTGCTTTAAGCGTTCCAGAATAGATGGCTTATGAATTCTGTCTGCTGTTTCCGGAAGTTCTTTTTCTTCTACGGCATCCCTGCTGTCTGTGTTACTTCCTTCTCTGCCAATATCCTCATCTGCCATAATCGTCTCATTGCCCTTTTCATCCATGTTCAGCAACGCATTTAACTCGGATAACCGTTCCATCTTTTCATTCAGCTCTGCTTCTTTCGGGAATGGTTTCTTTACCTCTTCCTGTGCAGTCGCAAGCTGCTGTTGTACGGTTTCCAATTTCTGCTCACTTTCCGTCAGCTTCCTGTCGATAGAAGAAAGGGTGTTATGGATACGCTGCATATTTCCTACCGGGTCTTTTCCGATCTCCAGCTTATAAGAACATTTCCCTTTGACCGTCAGTTCAAATGCATTGGAGAACATATTGTAGGAAGCAGATAACGTAAACCCATGATATTCCCCGACCTTTCCACCGGTGCTAACGGTTTTTAGTCCTGCACAGGCAGCGATCAATGCCTCGCCTGCTTCTTTCTTATCTTCATAAAGGACATTTCCTACTGTCATGGCAAACGTGTCATTATCCTGTAAATCCACGCTTTTTACTACCTGGGAATCTATCTGCATCCCGGCAATCCGCTCTTTCAATGCACTGATCTGTACCGGGAAATTCTTTGCAATATCGGATTCCAGACGGTAAATCTGACTGGTATGGTTTGCCTTTAAGAGTTTCAGTTTACTCACCTGCACATCCAGATCCATTTTTTCCTTAATGTACGGATTGCCTGTAGCAAGTGCCTTGATCTCTGCATAGGACAGTGCCGTATCATCCACATCTTCACAGGCCCTGACCGGGGATTTACTGGTCATGATCTGACTGATGAACTTCTGCTTATTCTCCAAAATCTGCCACATATACGCATCAAAAGTGTTCTCCGTCACATACCGGAATATCTTTACTTTGTCATTCTGGTTTCCCTGTCTTAAAATACGTCCTTCCTGCTGTTCCAGATCAGACGGCTTCCACGGACAGTCAAGGTGATGGAGGGCAATGAGCCTGTCCTGTACGTTTGTACCAGCACCGAGTTTTGGAGTGGAACCCATAAGGATTCTCACCTGCCCGGCCCGTACCTTTGCAAACAAATCTGCTTTCTTTGTCTCCGTGTTGTATTCATGGATAAACGCAATCTCTTCTTTCGGGATTCCCCTGGCAACCAGTTTGTTTCGGACATCATCATATACATTGAAAGTCCCATCCCCTTTTGGAGTAGACAAGTCACAGAAGATCAGCTGTGTTGTCCGATCTGCTTTTCCCTCGTCCCATACCTGAAAAGCATTTTCCACACAGGTATTGACCTTGCTTTTTTCTGCATCCGGAAGGAGTTCATTTAATAGCCTCTGATCCAATGCACATTTTCTTCCGTCATTGGTAATCTTGAGCATGTTGTCCACCGTTGGATTCACAAGACCGGCTCTTACTTCTTCCGCACGTTCCGAAAAGGCACTGACCATTTCCTGCTGTTCTTCACTTGGTTTTAAGACTTCATTGATAAACTCTGCTTCCGGTACAGGAAGATTCAGCATATCCGATGTCTGAATATCCGCAGCTTCCTTAAAAATGGAGATCAGCTCTGGAAGATTAAAAAAACGGGCAAACCGTGTTTTCGCACGATAGCCCGTTCCTTCCGGTGATAATTCGATTGCGGTTACTGTCTCCCCAAACGTTGCCGCCCAGGAATCAAAGTGTCCCATACCCATACGCATGAGTGTGTCATACTGGAGATAACGCATGATAGTGTAAAGCTCGGTCATACTATTTGATACAGGAGTACCTGTAGCAAAGGTGATTCCTCTGCCGCCTGTCAGTTCATCCATATACCGGCATTTCATAAACATATCCGAACTTTTCTGTGCATCCGTCTGTGAGATACCCGCCACATTCCGCATTTTTGTATACAAAAAAAGGTTCTTAAAACTATGGCTCTCATCCACAAACAGCCGGTCTACACCCAACTGCTCAAAAGTTACCACATCATCCTTTCTGGTCTGGTCATTGAGTTTCTTCATCCTCGCCTGCAGACTCTTCTTTGTTTTTTCCAACTGCTTGATGGTATAATTCTGCCCTGCCTGATGTGCCGCTTCTTCAATGGAAAACGTAAGATCTGCGATCTGATCTTCCAGCATGGCAATCTGCCGTTCTCTTGAAAGAGGGATTTTCTCAAACTGCGTATGGCCGATGATCACGGCATCATAATCCCCTGTCGCAATACGGGAACAGAACCGTTTTCGGTTTGCCGGCTCAAAGTCTTTCTTCGTTGCCACCAGGATATTTGCTCCCGGATAGAGACGTAGGAAATCACTGCCCCACTGCTCGGTCAGATGGTTTGGCACAACATAAAGATTCTTTTGTGAGAGTCCCAGCCGTTTTGATTCCATACCGGCTGCGATCATCTGGAACGTCTTTCCTGCTCCTACGCAATGAGCCAGTAACGTATTATTTCCATACAGCACATGAGCCACTGCGTTTTTCTGATGCGGCATCAAGGTGATCTCCGGGTTCATGCCGACAAACTGAATATGGCTTCCATCATATTCCCGTGGACGGATGCTGTTAAATCGTTCATTATAGATCTTACAGAGATCTTCCCGTCGGTGCAGGTCTTTAAATATCCACTCCTTAAATTCCTCTTTGATCAGCTCCTGCTTCTGCTGTGCCAGCATCGTTTCCTTCCGATTTAATTCCCGGTGTTCCCCATCGGCATCCTGTACCGTGTCATAAATCTTGGTATCTCTAAGGTTTAAGGCATCTTCCAAAAGGCGGTAGGCATTGGCTCTCTGTGTTCCATATGTGGAAGTAACAAGGGCATTTCCGTAGCTGTCCACATTTTTTCCCATAACATTCCACTGTCCGGTCACTTCGGCATACTGGACTTTGACCTTGCTCCCTACATAATATCTTGGTGTATGGAATGTTTCTGCCATGAACCGTGTAATGTAATCCTCGGAGATCCAGGTTGCCCCAAGTCTTGCTTCAATCTCTGATGCATCCAGATCTTTTGGCTGTACCTGCTCCAAATACTGCACATTCACCTGATATTCCGGGTGATCTTCTGCAAACTGTTTTGCGATCTGCAGTTTCTCCCTCACATTTCCAGAAAGATATTCATCCGACGGCTCCCATTTTTCACCGATCGGATTCTTAAAGATCACCCCTGCCAGTTCTTCTGTAAGCTCCTCTTCTGTTTTCCCTGAAAGCTGTGCCATATAGGAAAGGTCAACGCCTGCCCTCTCACCAATGCAAACCGCAAGTGCTTCACTGGCAGTATCCACGGAAGTTACCGTTTCTGCCCTGCGGATCGTCCTTTTGGTAAAAATATCCGCTTTCCGTTTCAGTTCTCCCTTATCATCCAGAAATTCCAGAGAAGTCAAAAGACAATAGCTGCTGTCCTGACTAAATGCCCTCTTATTGGCATTGCTGCTGATAAGACCATATTTTGCTGTAAAGATATCATATTCTTCATTGAGTTTTTCCTGCAGCTTTGTGATCTGCTCATCGCTTCCCTCTTCCATCTGACACCGGATCAGTTCATTCGTAACATCACGGATCTTCACCATCCCTTTGACACGTTCCGCTGTCATTGCCGGAAGCTCCATGCAGTTCATCACAGAATTTTCCCGGTAATAGACTTCCTCATTCACTACGGTAAAACTGAAATTCTTTACCTCCGGGTCTGCCGGTATAAAGACAACATCCTCCTCCAGCTCTGTATCCGAAAGTTCCAGTTCCGTGATCGTGCCATGGATATTCTGGACAGCTTCTTTTAATTGTTCTTCTAAGGTAATTCCTTCTTTTGGTTTTACGGTCACTTCCTGCTTTCCATACTGGGTACTTTCTGTAGTAAACTCACCAAGCACCATTTCCGGATGCTCTGCAAAATAAGCATTGACTGAATAGCCTTCTGGTGTTTCCTTTAAATTTAACCATTCCAGTTCCTCAATGGATGCCCTGTCCCTTTTCTGGAAAAACAGAATATCAGAAACAACGCTGGTATTGGCATTTCTCTGGAACGCATTATTCGGTAATCGGATGGCTCCAAGCAGTTCTGCCCGGTTTGCGATATACTGTCTCACTGCCGGGTTCTGCTTATCCATCGTTCCACTGGAAGTTACCACTGCAACTACACCGCCCGGACGGACCAGATCAAGGGATTTTGCAATAAAATAATCATGGATCATAAAATGATGCCGGTCATATCTGCGGTCACTGACCTGATACGCCCCAAATGGAACATTGCCTATCACACAGTCAAAAAAGCTGTCCGGATAACTGGTTTCCTCAAATCCCTGTACTGCAATCTTGTTTTTCTGGTAAAGCTGTTTTGCGATTCTTCCCGAAACCGGGTCGAGTTCCACACCGTACATATTGGCTTTGCCCATACTCTCCGGGATCAGTCCCATAAAGTTACCGACACCACAGGACGGCTCCAGAATATTTCCCTGTTTCAGTCCCATATTTTCCAGTACTTCATACATACTTCGGATCACGGTCGGGGACGTATAAAAAGCATTTAAGGTCGATGCCCTTGCTGCACTGTATTCTTCCGGCGATAAAGTATTCTTTAATTCCAGATACTCATTCGCCCAGCTGCTGTTACTCTCCTCAAATGCCTGTGGGATACCACCCCAGCCAACATAACGGGATAAGATTTCCTGTTCTTCGGGTGTTGCCAGACGTTCTTCTTTCTCCAAAGTCTGTAACAAATGGATGGCTTCCATATTTGCTTTATACTTTGCTTTCGGACCGCCTGCTCCAAGGTCATTATCCTGAATCCGAAAGTTATGCGGTTCTGTTACAATCTTTTCTGCTTCCGGTTTCAAATATGGCTGGAATTCTCCTTCATATCCAAACAGTTCATTTTCTCCGGGAATATAATTGCGTCCGGTTTCCAGGCACCGGAACACATCGGCAGTTGGTGCATTGCTGACTGCATAAAACTCATCATACGAATATTTAGGGAAATCTTCTGTATGATAGGTCGACAGATGAAGTTCTGTATTGGAACGGGTCTGTGCAACCAGATCTTTTCCCTCTAGTCCTTCCGGCAATACCCCTACTGCTTCAAAGTGATACCCCTGATACTCAAAAACACCCTCATCCCAGGACTCTGCCAGTTCTTCTGCGGTTTTAGCTGTTGTCTCTTCTTCTGGTTCAGTTGGTTCCTGTCCCTCAGAATCTTTCGTTGTTTCCTGTTCCTGACTTTCCAGAATAGATTCTTCGGCAGTAACCTCTTCCTCTTCTATTTCCTCCACATCTGACATATCGACTACGGTCGGTTCTGCCACTGCCTTCGTATCCAAGAAATCAAACATGGTCATCTGGTGCCCTGACGGTTCTGTAAAGAATGGTTCTGCTTCTGGTGTCGGGAATATCGTATAGGTTCCTTCTGCATACTGATGAAGTTCCGAAAGAAGTTCTGTTTTTTGCTGATAGTTTGTCCCATACGCTTCAAAATCCAATGGAAGAGCTGCCAATGCTGCATCCATATTCTGTAACAGTTCTTCTGTCTGCTCTGGATTCTCTAAAACTGCCATCATTTCTTTTCTTGGTTTTTCCCAGAAGAAGTCCTCCGTAAATGGTCTGTCCATCTCTTCCGGAAGACGGTCATAAAAACGGAGTACCTTATTTGCCATCTGCTCCCGTTCATATTCCGGCATACGAGCATAATCTTCTGCCTGCAAGAACTGGTCATTCTTTATCAGATAAGCTACTCTATTTGCAACTTTATTCCAGGATAATAAAATTGACGTATATGGATTCCCATAAGCACCTCTTGCAAGAAATAATCCTTTTCCATCATAGTTTGCGTGTGAATCATCGGCACCAGACAGTGCATGACTGCTTCCACCGATCCCATACTGTTCCTTGATAAAACCTGTCCTCGATCTTTCATCTTCATGCAGCAGATAAAAGGAATACGTCCTAAGCCTGCCCTGCGAATACGCTCCACCTCCTGCAAGATAAGCATCAATCTCATCCTGTGTAATGAACATCGGATGTTCTTTCCAGGCAAAGCCATCCCTAGCCTGATATGGAATCACCTCATCCGCAAACTTCTGAAACTGCTTTGAGATATTTATAGGATTATAATGATGGAAACGCATAATAGAATGATTTTCTTCATAGGCTTCTGCCAGTGCATCCAGTCTTTCATTCAGTTCCGAAAGCCACTGTGGATCTTCCAGCTTTTCTTCCAGATAATCCGTGATCTCCGGATAGATACTGTGAAGATGTGGTAAATCCTCCTCATCAAAAACAATCTCGGCTACCCCTTCTGCCATATCCCCTTTCATATAGGCAAGAGCCTGTGCATGTTCTTTTACTGCATTGTTTCTTGCTGCATCCAATACAGACTGCGGTGCATATTCACCCTGGTCTAAAAGCTGATGGATACGTCCGCTGACATCTTTCCAAGATAAAAAGGCTTTATCCAGAATCTGGTCTGCCACCGTGTGCCCGACTGCGATCTGCATCCCGGTTTCATCAAACCAGACGGAATATTCCCTTCCATCCATCTGAAAACCTTTGCCGCCTTTTCCATACTCACGCTTTACAAACTCCGTGTATTCTCCCGGTGACTGTTCACTCATAAAGTTATAGATGATACGCAGCTGGCTTCCTGTCCGGTTTCCTCCCGTCCGTAAAATATCATCCACAACACTTTCCGGAATAGGAATCTCCCCGGCATATAAAGCAGCTACCCTTTCACCAATCTGCCTTTTCTGTTCATTTGCTGTGGGATATTCGGGCAAAGATAAAGCAGAGGCGATTTCTTCCTCTGCTTTGCTCAGTCCATCTTCTCTTGTATCTTCAACTAGCTGTATACCAATTCCGTCAAGATGCTCTCTTCCGCTGTTGCCATCAGTGCGTTCATATGTGCTGTCCAGGCCATCGGGTCTGCTTCCTTGTCCGGTGCCGGATGGTTCTTCAGCAGTTTCTCCATCTGGCTGTCCATCCTCTCCTGTGCTGCCTTCTCGATCTCTGCCAGATGGCTGTTCAGCTTTCCTGTCAGGAACAGGCTCTGATACAGGCTGTTCTTGTGTTCCTTCAGGAATGTTCTCCGAAGCATCCCGTATTTCCCGATTGTCACTTCTTCCTCCTCTACGGTCAGGTTCGGAAACAGGTAATCCCCCTTGCGATGATATGTCAGTTCCATAGTCGGTTCCTCCTTCATTCTCGATATTTTCTTCTTTGTTGTTTTCTACATCCTGATTTTTATTTTCACGCATTAACGTGTTAAAGTTATTATAATTCCTTTCATTGGAAATTTCAACCTCTTTTCTGGCTTCTTCCAGAGAAATTTTATGTACCGTCCTTCCAATGTCGATCAGAACACTCTCACTGATCTGGCTTGCTGCATTTCCAAGAAAGGTCAGTACAGACAGCCGGTTATAATCGGTGATGTGCATAAAATCCTCTTCTTCCAGAAGCTCCATCGGTTCCAGACCACACCGTCTGCAAAGCATGTAATATACGCTGTCCGTTGCAAGCTGGCGGAAATCACTGCGGATCGTAACTTCATCCAGATCTTCTAGATACGTTCCTTCCGCTGCATACTCCAAGCCGTCCAGATATTCTTCCAGACTGTCTGCGACCATTTCCCTTGCAACCGCCATCAACGCATCCGATAAAGTCCCTGTATCTTTTTCTTCCAGACCATACGCTTCTGCCAGATGGGTAAGGATCTCTTCCTGCTGATGTTCCTGCATCTGCCACAGGTAAGGGCTTCTTCCGCCTGCCACCATGTGCGTATCTGAAATATCAAACACATACCGGAGTCTGGTATTATGACCATTCTCGTCAAGCAGGGCGATTCCCCTAGCTCCCCGGTTTACCCAGCGGAACATTTTCTCATTCCACAGTTCCAGGGACGCACAGGCGGTTGCCTGTGGATGCTGTGCGTGGATCAGTAACTGGTCTGTAAAAGGATACCGGTATAGTCTCGCTGCGGTATCCATATAACCCATCCAGTCCCTTGGCGAACTGCTCACCAATGTCGCATGTTCCTGTGCCAGTTCCCGGATGTCCTGTAATTTCGACATACTGCCTACCTCCTTGCCTTATTTCTTTTTCTTCTTTGGAAATTCCAGATGGAACCTTGGCTTTCCGTCCTCCAGTGTCAGTAAAAGATCTGCGTCAAACTTTATATCTTTTTTTCTGGAATACAGCCCTTTTACATGGGTGCAGGCTTTATCAAGAAGCTCCACTGCCATCTTTTTATCCAGTGTTTTCTCCATGCTTCCTAAGAAACGGTTTTCTTTCCAAAGGGCAAAATCACACTGCCTGTTGGAGCAGTAAAAATTTTGCTTTCCTTCGTAGACATCAGAGCCGCAGACCGGACACTTACCGATCACTTCCCTTGCTTTCTGGAACCTTCTCCTTTCCGTTTCCGGTATTTCCCTGCACACAGAAAGAATCTTATCGACTAAAGAAGTGATCTCACCCATAAACTGTGTATCGGTGATCTGCCCTTTTTCCATCATTAAAAGCTGATTTTCCCATTCGGCAGTCATTGCGGCAGATTTCAGATAAGCCGGCATGACATTCACCAGTTCCCTGCCCTCTGTGCTTGGCAAGATCTGCTTTCCTTTTCTGACTGCATAGCCGGAAGAAACCAGTTTTTCAATGATACCTGCCCTGGTTGCCGGAGTCCCCAGTCCTTTCTTCTCTGTCTCCGAATCAAAGTCTTTATTCCCTGCGGTTTCCATAGCGGCAAGGAGGGTATCTTCATTGAATGGTTTTGGCGGGGAAGTAAAATGCACTGTCTTTTCTGCCTTTACCGGAGAAAGCGTCATTCCTTCTTCATATCCATATGGGATGGAAGTTTCTTTTTCCGTTTCTTCTTCCGGCTTGGCTTTCACGCACTGGTTCTTAAAGGCATTCCCCGCCGCTTTAAATCCCATCTGCACCGGCACTTTTCCTCTGGCAGTAAAATCATGTCCCTGACATTTGACCATAATATCCGTCTGCTCATACTGATACTCTTCCCCTGTTGCCTGCACCAGCTGCTGGCAGACCAGCATCATCAGGTTCTTTTTGTCCGCTGTCAGATCAGAGATTCCTTTTTCTACGGCTTCTTTTGTTGGAAGAATCGCATGATGGTCGGATACTTTTGCATTGTTAATCACTCTGGTGATGTTATGTCCCAGCTGTCCATAATCCAAGAACGGAAGTAAGACTGGCATTTTCCCTACCAGTTCCTCTACGGTATCCCTCATATCCTCCGTCACGAACTGGCTGTCCGTTCTTGGATAAGTGACCAGCTTTTCTTCATATAATTCCTGCAGCATATCCAGTGTTTTCTTTGCCGTATAGCCAAAGTAACGGTTTGCTTCCCTTTGCAGACTGGTCAGATCATAAAGTTTGGGAGGAAACGCTTTCTTTTGTTCCCTCTTTATCTGTGTAATCACTGCTTCCGAATCCATACATAAGGAAGCAAGGAGATCGGCTGCTTCCTCATTTGCAATATTTTCAGAAACTACCGTAAGCCTTCCGTCTGTCAGTGCTACTTTATAAAAGGCTTCTTTCTGAAAATGCTCAATCTTATCCTGACGTTCCGCAAGCATGGCAAGCGTTGGCGTCTGCACTCTGCCCACAACCAGACGTTTAAAATAACAGGTCGTATATGCCCTAGTTCCGTTCATTCCGATCAGCCAGTCTGCCTGTGCCCTGCATACCGCAGCCATGCAGATATTCCGGTATTCCTCTGCTCCTTTCATTGTCTGAAAACCTGTCCGGATTGCCGTATCTTCCATGGAACTGATCCATAAACGCTTCACCGGTTTCCTGCATCCGGCAAGGTCATACACTCTCTGGAAGATCAGTTCCCCTTCCCTTCCTGCATCACAGCCATTTACCAGATAGTCCACATCTGTCCGGTTCATCAGGCTTTTTAACACATCAAACTGTTTCTTCTTATCTCTGGAAACTTTCAACTTCCAGACCTGCGGGAGAATCGGAAGATCTTCAAACTGCCACTTCTCATATTTGGAATCGTATTCCTCCGGCTGTGCATACTCTGCCAGATGCCCAAGGCACCAGCTGACAATACAGCTCTCCCCTTCTAAATATCCGTCCTCTTTCTTATAAGCTGACAGGTTTTTGGCATAACTCTGTGCCACACTTGGTTTCTCTGCGATCACTAAAAATTTTGACATACGCTTTTTTGTCCTTTCTGAAAAAAGGGCAGCCAAACTGCTCTGGCTGCCCCTGTCCTTATTTTGGTTGCTTCTTTGGAGATGGAAGTTTATTCTTCTTCCTCATCCTCTTCTTCATTTACATACGGTCCGTCAGAGAACTCCAGCTGTTCGCTTACATAGTCCTCCTCTTTGCCACGTCCATGCTTTTTATAAACGGCAATCCCTGCCACTCCAAGAATCACTGCAAGTACGATTGCTCCAAGTCCTTTTACATTCATTCCTGTCTTTTCTTCTTTCTTCACTTCGGTTTCCTCCTCTGCTGCCGGGGTAGTTTCCGGTGTGGTTTCCGGAATCACTACGGTTGATTCTTCGGTTTCTTTGCTCTTTTCTGTCTCATCCAGAAATTCTGCCAGGTCATTCTCATCGACCAGGGACATCATGTACACGTTTTCTGTATTGCTGGAACGGTCAATGACCATATAAAATGTATTTCCCTTCTTGGTCTGGATGGTAAGGAACTGTTTCGTATCATCATTTTCCTTATCATCCACCAGCTGGGCATTTCCCGGAGTAGAAAAAGCCGAATTATCCCCTTCCCCGGTGACCCTTCCGGTATCCTCTTTCTTCTCCGTATCTTCTGTTGATTCTGTTGCCGTTTCTTCTACTACCTGTGTCGTTGTCTCCTCCGCCGGTGGGTTTGCATTTGCGTAAACCGTAGCAATGGATGTCCCGGAGATCATGGTGACTGCCATGGCAATCATAAGCAGTTTCTTTACCACTTTATTCCTCATCGTCTAAAACCTCTCTTTCTGTCATCTGACCAACAGATGGTCTATGAACTTCTGCGTTGTTTTCCTTTTTCTGCGGAGCTTTTGCATCCTCCACCGTAATACCGCCATCCTCATCCATCTGGATCGTAACGGTTCCTTTCTGAATCCCGTCAAGCAGGACAAGCAGGCTGCGGCTGTCCAGCTTCATGGAACGGAACGACTTAACGATCTCTATATCTTCCATCTGCTGTCTCAATGTATTCTGCCGCTTCAGGTGTTCCTGTAATTCAGCAATCTTATCCTCCGTTTTCTGAATATCATCCAGAAGTTTTTTTAATTTCATGTTCATCTGCCCTGTCACCTCCTCTAATGCAGACGACCAAACGCCATAAAATGTTCCTGCCAGTAGGCACTTGCGATGCTCGTATACTGGACAGGCTTGCCACAGTGGATCATCATGTTATTGCCGACATAGATTCCCACATGGCTTGCTCCCGCTGTGTCATAGGTTCCCTGGAAGAAGATCAGATCTCCCGGTTTTGCCTCCGATGGCGATACCTGCGAACAGTGTGACCGCAGCTCATCGGCAGTACATCTTCCGACATTCCATCCATTTCCACAGTTATTGATAACCCAGCTTACAAAGCCGGAACAGTCAAAACCACTTGGGGAATAACCGCCCCATACATATGGAACACCCAGATATTTTTCTGCTTCCTGTATCATTTTTGCAAACTGTGGATCAGATAAAGCATCTGCCGGTATGTCGTAACCAAATCCACTGCTTCCGGTGGGTATGCTGTTTAGATCAAACAGATAATCACGGTTGCCATAATATTTGTTATACGCATCGTAGCGTTCCTGTTCTTCCTCTGTCATACGGCTCCTTAACACGGCATCCAGGCTGTGGTTTGTCATCGTTACATCCAGGCGGTTCACTTCTTTTGTGGTCGTGACCTGCACTTCCTGGCTTCCATTACGGTCTGCTATGTAGGCTTCCCATGTCTGGTGTCCATGTGCGGATGCCGCCGCATGATTGTCATAGTAAACATCGAACTGTACCCCATATCTTGCAAACGCTCCAGTATCTTCTACTACATATTCCACACCGTTCATGACTACATGTGTTCCGATCGGCACAAATGGGTTCGCTGCATCCACGGCAATCGTATGGTTTGCTGTCGGCATCGCCCCACTGGCTGTCGGTCCGCCACTCCACTGCCCACAGCAGATCGGGCAGTTACAGTATCCACTCGTCACAACCTGTCCCAAGGATTCCCCTACCCGGACCGTCTTGGTTTCCGTAACCGTCTCTCTGGTAGAGTCTGTGGTGATCCCATACTGCTGTCGGAAGATTTCCTTAATCTCCTCTGCCACTTCCTCGTAAGTGAAGCCGCCATATTTTACCGTAAGATAAGAGATCAGCTGATATGGGTTATGACCGATCTCATCAATCTGATACCGGTATTCATCGTAATCCGGATGGGTGGATTCCATCTGGTTGATCTGTGTATTCAGTGCTTCTTCCAAGGCACGGTACGCATTTTCAGCGGCATAAATATCTTCATCCGTACTGGAATAGCTAGTAGAGATGATCGCTGAGGAAGCTCCCTGCAAGGATGCCGTACAGCTGGTAAAACTGGCTGCGATCAGCACAAAGATCAGGGCAAAGACTGCTACCGTGGCAAAAATTCCCCGGTTCTGTGCCATCACCATCTTGACCGCATCTTTCGCTTTTTCCGTAAACTTCTGTGCGGAAGTGATCGCTGCATCCTTTACTTTTTTACTCTGTCTGGCTGCCTGATACTGCTTCTGGTAACGCTTCTTCTGAAAGAGTTTCTGCAGGGCAGATTTCTTTTTCTTCTCTGCTTCTCTTTTCACTGCGTCCTTCGCTTCATTTCCATAGGCAGTCTCAAATACCAGCCTGCTCCTTTCTGCTTCATCCAGGACGCTTTCTTTTAATCTCCGGGATTCTTCCCTCCGCCCTTTCAGCTGTTCCCGCATGTAGATGGATTTCCTTGCAAGGCTTTCCCCGGCAAGTTCTGCCCGGTGTGCCCCTTCCACTGCCGCATTTTCATCCTCTTCTTCATGCGTTTTCCAGTGTGCTACCGTGACTGCCGCATCTTTGACTGCCGATGCCGGATTCCGGATACCGATCCCGGCACCATGTACCATGCCGTTACCTTCATCACCAAAAGACAAACGGGAAACTTTTTTCCGCTGTTCCTTCAGCACCCATTCCCTTTTGGACTTGCCTTTGATCTCCTCCTGGAACTCATCCAGGGAATCTTCCATCACTTCGGAAGTTTCCCGGTAACGGGCAGATTCTCTTTTGGCTGCTTTTTCTTCTCTGGAAGCCTCCTTTTCCTTCCTTCTTTCCTTTGCAGCATAATCCCTGACCATCTTTTTCTTCCGAAGATCCCGGCTGTCCGCAACTGTCTCCAGATATGCCCGTTCCCCTCTTGGCTGTCCACGGATACTCTCTGTGCGAAAGGCAGATTTGGGATTTTCTCCATTTTCAACGGAAACATCTCCCTCTGTTTTCACCTCTTCATCCATATCTGGTTTTATATCCTGGTCGGATACATGTTCCCTGCTATATCTGGGTTTTCTGGAACTCTGCTCCGGCTGTTCCATCCCCCGTTCTTCTTTCCGCCGTTCCTGTCTGCGTTTACTGAAATCCAGTTCCTCTTTCTTCTCACTGCGGGGAATCTCGGTATCCGTATCCCGTCCGGTGATCCTTTTTTCTTCCTTGTTCCGGAGGTTTTCTTCCCGCAGACCATCCCGGCTCATCTTCTGGACGGTTTTATCTCTCGCCTTATACTCATGCTCCTGCAACTTTGACCATCCCCTTTACTGCTTTGTCCCGGTTATTCTGTCTTATCCTGATAGTCCTCCCATTTCTCCAACACTTCATCTGCCATCCCTGCAATGGAATCCGTCAGCTTGTCTGTCATTCGCTCACTTAAAGTTCCCCTTACAGCCAGACAAGCTGTAATTCCCATGAAGTCAATCAGTTCCGCCAGATAGATAAGATCATCCATCATTTCATCAGCCGTTACTTTTTCCTTTGTGTCCTTTTCCATTTTCAAAATCTCCTTTTCATTGTCTGCACAGATTCTTTCTGCAAATATGCAGCAAGGTTCACCGCTGCATCTCTCCATGTTTCTGTAATCTTCCATCTTGTAATCCTCCATTTTCCGGGCAGAAAAATTACCGGAAGTATTCCCCCCGGCTCATCCTCTACTCTGTTTTATTTTGTTTCGTTTATTTCTTTAATCGTCCCGTTCTCCGATACCAAGTTTCTTCCGTTTCTCCACCTCGTCCGGCTTGGAAGTCATCAGGGCATACAACATCAGGGAATTATCAAACTTATCCTTGAACGGGATAATGGTGCTGCCATAAAAGACCAGTCCCTCACCTTCCCCGCTGTTCGTTACATAAGAAAGCTGGTGTGGGGAAATGTTGAGCTGTTTTGCAAGGATCTGTCTGTCACCGGATGCCTGGTTGAGCATCAGGATAAAGTCAGAGTTTTCAAAGATGTTCTCAATCTCCCGGCTGGCTAACAGGTCTTTTACGTTCTGCGTGATACCCGTAGGGATACCACCCCATTTACGGAATCGCTTCCAGATCTCCACGCTGTATGCTGCTGTCTGCTCCTCCTTTAAGAGCAGATGGAACTCATCAATATAATATCTGGTACTCTTATTCGCAGAACGGTTGATCGTTACCCTGTTCCACACCTGGTCCTGCACGATCAGCATACCCAGTTTTTTCAGCTGTTTTCCCAGATCCTTAATGTCAAAACATACGATACGGTTACTCAGTTCCACGTTGGTTCTATGGTTAAACACTTTTAAGGAACCATTGACGTAGATCTCAAGTGCCGTTGCCAGACGCTGTGCTTCCTGCTCTTTCTGATTACGGAGAAGATTATATAAATCCTCTAAGATCGGCATTTTTTCCGGTACCGGGTCAGAAAGGAAATCCTGATAGACCAGCCTTACGCATCGGTCAATGACGGTCTTTTCAACCGGCTCCAGTCCGTTCTTTCCGCCAACTACCAGCTCACAAAGGGACAGGATGAAGTCCGATTTTAAGGAAAGCGGGTCATCATCGTCAGCGTAATCCAGGTTAATATCCATCGGATTGATATAATCGTGGCTGGTCGGGGAAATACGGATCACCTGTCCATGAAATGCCCGGACTAACGGATAATACTCCCCTTCCGGGTCACATACGATAATGTCATCTTTCGTCACGATAAATGCGTTTGCAATCTCTCGTTTTGCCGCAAACGATTTACCGGAACCCGGTGTACCAAGAATCAGTCCGTTCGGGTTCTTCAGCTTCTTCCTGTCTGCCATGATAAGGTTATTGGACAGGGCATTTAATCCATAATAAATGGACTCCCCACTCATAAATAATTCCTGTGTGGTAAACGGGACAAAAATCGCCGTGGATGTCGTTGTCAGTGCCCGCTTGATCGGTACGAAATTCATCGCAAGCGGCAGACAGCTCATCAGTCCCGGCTCCTGCTGGTAATCCAGCCGTTTCAATGCACAGTTATATTTCTGTGCAATACCTGCAGTCTGGAACACCACATTTTCCAGTTCCTGTTTGGTCGGTGCGGTATTTAAGAACAATGCTGTCACAAGGAACATTCGCTCATTTCTGGACTGCAGATCTTCCAGAAGCCTTTTTGCCTCCCCACCGTATGTATTTAAATCCGAAGGGATAATGTCCATGTCATAGCCTGCCCGGACTGCTTTTTTCTGTTCCTCGATCTTCATACGGTTAATATCCGTCACCTTGCTTTTTACCAGTTTGATCGCCTTCATCTGGTCGATGGACTGGATATGGAAATTCACCATCAGGTTGCTGTCCATCTCCAGAAACTCTGCCAGCATCTTGTCGGTAAGTTCCGGTGCAAGGATCTGTAAATAGGAAACAGCTCCCATCGTGCCGCCCATCTCAAAATCTTTTCCATTCTTAAATACAAAACTGGTCGGTGCGACATAATCCTTGGTACTAAGCCCTGTCCGAAGTACATCGTCATAAGAGAAATGGAACGGAACTTTGCTGTCCTGGTTAAAGGTTTCATACATGATCTGTAACCGTTCCTCTCCGTTCAGCGGATAGGCAGATACCCCAAGGATCTTAAAGTTATTCAGAATATCCGACTCGATACGTTCCAGTTTTGGCCGTGCTTCCCGGATATTCTCCGCTTCAATCCCAAATGTGATATATTTGGTACGCATCAGCCCGTTATTTCCTTTTGCCAGCTGGTTATTGAGCATCTGGGCAAACTCCATACGTAGGTCATCAAATTCATCCTCCTGCGGATTGATATGGATGACCTTCTCATACTCTGCCATGTTGCTGTGCTGGTTGATAAAAGACAGCTGAAAATGAATTGTGCTGTCAAAGTAATTCAGGAAATCACACCAGTTTTCAAAGATGGCGTTCTTATCTTCATTCTGTGCCAGCTGATAGTTGATGTCATAAAAACGGATCGTCTTGGAATAAAACTTGTCCTGCACCCGGCAGATACCGTCCCTTCCCATCTCATGGTATGGAATCGACTGCTGTGCAGTGATCCTCTTATCTCTGGCACTATCCGGTGTTTTCTTTCCTGTCCCACTGCCTTTCGTTCCGGAAACCACTTTTCCTGCCGGACGCTGCCCCGACGGTGCTGCGACAGGTCTGCTCTTTTTCTTTTTTGCGTTTTTCTTTGCGTCACGCACTGCCTGCTTTTCTGCTCTGGCTGCCAGCTTTGCTTCCCTTTTTGCATTTTTCTTATCCGCTTTTTCATGTTCCTTATGCAGTTTTTCTTCATATTTCTGTGCCCTTTTGAGGGCTTTCTTTTCCCTGCGTGTCAGTTTCCGGTTCGGTCTGCGGACACCTCTTTGCCGTTCCAGTGCTTCATACCCTGTCACCATCGGCTCATCATGCAGTCTGCCGCTTACTGGTTTTCTTTTCATTGCGGGGTCTGGAAGTTCTTCTTCTCCATCCTCCTCATCCAGCCAGTAATCATCCGGATATAATTCGTCTAAGCTCTGTGGCGGCTGTCTATCGTTTTTTCTTTTTAACACCCTTCGTTCCCCCTTTCTTCTTTTTGACCACGGTATACTTTTTCTCGTACATATTTTCCATCTGGTACTTGCGTACCGGAGGACGGATAAATTTTACGGTGATCATATTTTTTAAGACCTTTTCTAACGGGAGTCCATCCTTCTCATACATGGCAAACAAAAATGCCGGAAGCATCAGAAGGCACATCCCGGTCGCTGCGTTACTGGAACCAATGATTCCCCTGCTTAAGAAATAAAACGGAAGCCCTACCGCCGCCGCAATCCCAAAGCAGATCAGCTGCCGTTTCGTCAGGTTGAAAATGATCTTATTCTTGACCTTGGTTAAGTCTTTAGGCACAGATACAAATGCCATTGCCAGTTCCTCCTTTCTTAATGGGCGTTAAAGATACTGCGGGCGAAGTTTCCTGTTTTCATCAGACTGAAACACAGGATCACCGTGTATGCCATCACGCCGAACAATGCAGAATGTATGTTATCTGACATCTGGATGTTTGCGACCAGGACCGCATAGATTCCCACGCAGACCATCATAAAAAATCCCTGGAATGCCAGTGCAAACAATCCACGAAGATAGTTGTTCCCGATCTGCCCCCATTCCCGGTTGGACATGGTTGCGAACGGGATCGCTCCAACGGACGAATAGAGATAAATCTCAATCATACGTCCATACAAAATCACTGTAATAAAGACTGAGATAATCTTCATACACAGGCTTACAAGCATCGTTTCCAGTGCCAGTATGACAAGTTCACCGATCTCCATAGATTCCATCGCCGTCTCCATCGTGGAGATCATCGTATCTATATTGATCGTTGTATCAGAACTGATAACCCCAGCTGCCCGGCTGACTACGGACTGCCCGACATCAAATACCGCCATCGTGATCGTAAAGGTATGGCTGACGATCCAGACTGCCACCCACATCTTGAAAAAGTATTTAAAGAACATCCAGGTGTCGATGTCGTGCATGTTGTTCTTTTCCGTCAACATGGAGATCAGCTCATAACAAAGTACAAATGTGATAATCATACCGGCAATCGGTACAATGACCGACTCGGAAAGATTCTGTATCATGCTGTAAATGCTGCCATTCCAGCCCTGCGGTGTCTGCCCAACCTGAGCAGCAATCTGACCGGTCTTTTCATTGACATCGGTATACATTGTTGTCAGGTTGGAACTTACCATGCCTGTCAGAAGATTCCTCATCCATTCTTCAATCGCTTCAAATATCCGATCCATGAGTCATCTCCCTCCTGCTTCTCTCAGCTGAACAATCCGGACAGTAACGGTACCAGCTGGGTGCCGATCAGAACGACACCGCCTCCTGCCATCAGCTGCTTGATTCCCTGGGACTTTGCACCTGGGTTGTCGTTTCCATATCCTTCTAACAGGTTAATAACACCCCATACTGCAAGTCCGGCTCCAATCGCCACCACAAGTGTCTGCAAAATATTGACTGCCTGATTAAAAAACGCCATATTCGTTGTCTCCTTTCAAATCTCTGTATTTCTCTGGTTTCTATCTTTAAGAAGTCTTTTCCGGCTCTGCCCTTACGGGTGGCCTTTCATGATCTCTCAAATCCATCACCTCCCAAAAGAGCAAAGAAAAAAGAGCTATGTGTCCGAATCTTTCACATGCTCTGCTTCCTTGTTTTCTGTATTTAATTCTCCTGCCAGACTCTCTTCCGAAAGCTCATACAGGTCAAATTCCTGTGTCCTCGTCAGTTTCACTTCCATCCGATGCCGCATATACGCTTCCACATCAAACTCATTTTTCTTATCGTAGTCTGACAGCTCCTTATACCGTTTGTGTTTGGTAATATCGAACTTGTCACTGAAAAATGGTCTTACACCTCGAAGCTGCAAGATACATTTGCTGCCATCCATGACCGCAAGTTCGTCCCGGCTCATCAATTCCTTTCCTGTTTTTTGATAGTTCATCCCGTAAGAACGGCTCTGTCCACGGGTGTCCGAAGTGTTATATAAATCAATCGTTTCTTTTCCCAGCGTCTCGGAAATCTCCTTTAAGGTCGAACTTTCCTTACCGCCAAGGAATAACATCGTGTCGCAGTTGCCTAAGATTGTTTCAGCTGCATCTTTGTAGATTGTCTTTAACTGGGACTGCGACTGGAGGATAATGGATGCAGAGATTTCCCTGCTACGAATGGTGGCGATCAGCTTGTCAAACTTTGGAATCTGACCGATATTTGCGAACTCGTCACAGAGGATTCTGACATGATATGGCAATCTTCCATGATGTACATCGTCCGCTCTGTCACATAACAGGTTGAATAACTGGCTGTACATCATCGCCACAACAAAGTTAAAGGTATCATCCGTATCAGAAATGATAATAAACAGTGCTGTCCTCTGGTCACCTACCATATCCAGTTCCATCTCATCATAGCTCATGATCTCACGAAGCTCTGCAATGTCAAACGGTGCAAGCCTTGCACCACAGGAAATCAAAATACTCTTTGCTGTTTTTCCTGCCGCCAGTTTATATTTCTTATACTGACGCACTGCAAAATGCTCCGGTTCTTCCTTTTCCAGTTCCTCAAACAGCATATCTACTGCATTTTTAAATGTCTCATCATCTTCCCTTGTTTCCGAAGCGTTGATAAACTCAAGCAGGGTCGCAAAGTTCTGTTCTTCTTCCGGTGCTTCATACCAGATATAGCCGATCAGGGCACAGTACAGAAGCCTCTCTGCTTTCGTCCAGAAATCCTCACTGGACTTCTCGCCTTCCCCTTTCGTGTTCACCATGATCGTATTTACCAGTTTCAAAATATCCTTTTCTGAATGGATATAGTGGAAGGGGTTATAGTGCATACTCTTGGAAAAATTGATCGTATTCAATACTTTCACTTTATATCCATGCCGTACCAGCATCTTTCCGCACTCAATGATGATCGTCCCTTTCGGGTCCGTGACCACATAACTGATGTATTTTCCCATCTGCATCAAGTTGGGTTTTACATAAAAACGTGTCTTTCCTGAGCCAGATCCGCCAATCACGATCACGTTCTTGTTCCTCGCAAATTTCGGATTCTTTGGTCTGCCATTCATGGTCAGCCGTTCCGTCATGGTCAGCAGGATATTGTTCTCAAATACCGGGTCGATAAAGGGTGCAATGTCTTTTGCCGTCCCCCATCTTGCCGAACCATACTCCACTCCCTGCCGGAACTTTTTGGCATTTTTCCCTTTCATATAGACCAAGAGCTTCACCGCCACGGCTCCTGTAATCCCAACCAGCAATTCATTTTTATGCATACTTGGAAGAATCCTGCTGAATGCCATCTGGAAATTTAAGACCAGTACCATCAGTCTTTCTATCATGGAATCACCCACACAGTATTGATATAACCATGCCAGCTTATTTCCCACATAAAAGATCACGATATACGGAAGATTCATCAGAACAATCCGAAGCAGCTTATGTACATCCACCGGCGGTAACCTCTCCAGGTATCCTTTTCCTACACCAAGCAATTTCTGTAATCTGCTCATAATGACGGCTCCTTCTCCTTTCCTTTTGTTTTCTCCAGTTCTCTGTGCTTTGCAAGCGATTTGGTGATTGCCTGCTGTAACTTCTTCCTCACAGATGGTTTTTTGTCCTTATTCAACGTCTGTCCTGTATATTCCTTAAAAGCGGCAGTCATCACATCGGCATCTCTTGCCTTAAAGAACACATAATATCTTGGCAGGTCAGCAGTCACATCTTTTTTCAGACTGAAATCAATGCTGTACTTTTTTGCTACCCGTTCAAAAGACTTGATGTTTCCATCTGTGATCTCAATGTTGGACAGCTGTACATTCTGCTTCATCAGCTTATCAAGACTCTGTTTTCCCTTATAGGTCTTATCCTCCTTTTCCTTCTGGGGCTGTTTCTGTCCCTGCTGTTTTTTCTCCTGCTCCATCTTTGCAAGAGCCTTTACCATGGCAGCTTTCAGCAGGTTGGCAGTGACCTTGCCGCAGCGGATACAAAGTGAGACTGTTTTCTCATTCACTTCATCCTGCAATCACACCACGCCCTTTCTTCTTTCACTGCTGTCTTATCCTCATTTATCACATTGCTGCTCCTTTCCTCTCTTTTCTGCCAGTTTCATATATTCTTTTTCTGATTCTGCCCCCACTTTGATACAGCACCAAAGGACAAATCCATATACCAGAAATACTGCAACTGCAGCAACGATCAATACTGTTTTTGTCATCTTCTTTTCTCCCTAATTCTTTTGAAATTTTATAAAAGGGCATCTATGAATCCTGTGTCCATAAATGCCCTCATCCATTACTAAGAAATCTTATGATCTCTTATTTCTTCTTTTTGCGAAGAATCACTGTTCCACCAAGACCAGCCATTCCAGCCCCTGCAAGCAGAATCCAGAACAGAATCGGTGTATTATCTCCTGTCTTTGGTGAAGTCGATTTCTTTGTTTCTTCTGTGGTTTTCGTCTCCGGCGTTGGTGTGGTTTCTGGTGTTTCCGTCGGTGTCTCTGTTGGAGTTTCCTCCGGTTTCGCCTCATCCTTCATCACAACCTTCTGGATTTCTCCAGTATCTTTGACCGTAAACTTTACATCCTCTGCAACCAGATAACCGTCCGGTGCAGTTTCTTCACGAAGGGTATATTCCCCGATTGGAAGCATCTCAATATAGTGTGGTTTTTCTTCAGATGTCCAGCTTTCTACGGTCTTTCCATCTTTGTCAAGGATTGTCAGTTTCGCTCCTGGCAGCTCCTTACCAGAAATATCGGTCTTGGAAATCTGCACTTTTGTCACATCATCCTTCATTTCCACTTTCTGTACTTCACTGGTATCTTCCACCGTAAAAGTGATGCTCTCTGCTGTCACATAACCGTCCGCAGGAAGTGTTTCTGTCATGGTGTACTTCTTGCCAGCGGTCAGTTCTTTGATGATATGTGCTTCTTTACCGGAAGTCCATTCATCCACAGTGTTTCCACTCTCATCTGTGACTTTTAGTTTTGCTCCCTCAATCTCCTTTCCGTCTGTCAGGGATGTTTTGGTAAACTCTACGGTTGTCGGCTCATCTTCAAAAGTGAACGCATAAGACAGTGTTTCCTTATCTGCCCCACCATATTCAAAAGTAAATTCCTGTACCTGGTCTGTTGTCGCAAATCCCGGTGCCGGGGAAGTTTCTTTCACATAGTAGGTATAGCCAAGTGGCATATCTGCCGTAAAGGTCAGTTTTCCTTCCTTATCCGTAGCCTGCTCCTCAATAACCGTATTTGCTTTCAGGATCACATCGCCTTTTGCATTGACAATATCTTCTTTATTGCACAGGGCAAATACAGCCCCTTCCAGTACACGGTCGGAATCTTTTTCTTTCTTTAGCACGTTCACTTCTGCCTTCTGACGTTTGTTCTGCCAGTCAGCGGAATAAGTAACAACTGCGGTATTCTGGTCACGGTAAGTCAAATCTACTTCACGAGTTTCTCCATCCAAGACATATCCACTTGCTGTCTCTTTCTCTTTGACATAGTATTTGCCAAGAGGAAGGTCTGTCAGTTTTGCCACGCCTGTTTCATCCGTCGTGATCGTTGCTACCAGTGCATCTTTCTTGTAGTAATCTTCACTCTCGCCATCCGCTGCTTTTATATCTTCTAAGGCATAAACCTCAAAAGTAACCTCTTTCAGGGAACCGGAAAGATATTCAAACAGATGCTTCATCCATCCGCCAATGGAATCCAGTGCAGATACTTTCTCCAGGAACTCACCTTTTTTATTGATGATAAGTGTTCCGGTTGGCACTGCATCTTTCATCTCTACCTTCTGGATCTCGGCAGTATCGTCCACAGTAAAAGAAACTTCTTCCGCCATCAGATAGCCATAAGGAGCCATTTCTTCACGAAGGGTATACGTCTCCCCGGCTGTGAGTCTTTCAATCAGATGTTCCTCACCCTTTACAGACTTCCATGTATCTACCACATTTCCATCCTTATCAAGCACCGTAAGCGTTGCCCCGGAAAGTTCCACGCCTGTCGTAATATCGGACTTCGTAAAGGTTACTTTTGTCGGCTGGTTCTTAAATACAGATTCCAGCTCTACCACTTTCACATCCTGTCCCTGATATTTGGCAGTCACTTCCAAAGTCTCAAAAGAAGAGACATACCCTGCCGGAGCTGCAAGTTCTTTGATATAGTAAGTACTAAATGGAAGGTCAACGTCAAATACTGCCTTTCCATCTTCTCCACTGACTGCTTTTCCAAGTAAGGTATCTGCCTTCACAATCACTTCTTGATGTGCCAGAATATCTTCTTTTGCATAGATACCAAACTCTGCACCTGCCACAACCGTTTCTGTCTCTGCATCCTGTTTTACTACGAACACTTCCACTTTCTGGCGGTCATTCTCAAAGGTTGCTGTCTGCTCGATGACTGGTGTTTTCTGGTCTTTGTATTCAAATGTTACTGTCTGTACTTCTTCATTTAACACAAATCCCTCTGGTGCAGTTTTTTCAACAATCTTATAGGTTCCAAGTGGAAGGTCGGTGATCTGTGCCTTTCCATCCTTATCCGTGGTAACAGTTCCTACCAGTTCCCCGGAAGCATACTCCAGGATACGATTTCCGTTATCATCTTTCTGGAAGTCTGCTGTATAAATATCTTCGGCAGCATATACCTCAAAGACTGCTCCCTCCAGTGTTTCCTTCTGATAAGTAAAATCATCTTTGTAACTATTTAAGACCTCACCCTGTTTTACGATGTTCAGTTCTCCCTTAACCGGATGGTTCTCGTATGCAATCTCGATGATCACATCGCCGGAAGTTCCGTCCATCTGATATGCTGTATTGGAATCTACGTCCACTTCATAGTAATTCTCATTGAGTGTATATCCATAAGGTGCGTTCACTTCCTCAATACGGTAATGTCCGATCTTCAGATTCTGTGGAAGAATTAAGTATCCCTGCTCATCTGTAAAATAAGATTTATGTTTTACTGTCGTCGGATACGTTGTTACCTGTTCCACATACTTTTCTGTATCCAGGTTAAAAATCTTAAACTCTGTATTCTTCTGAAGGACTGCTTTCTTTGTCTCATCGTCCTGTTTGATGATCTTCAGCTTCGCTTCAAATTCTTTGTCAAGCAGCACTCTCCATACCTGCGGTGTAGTCGGATGATTTTCCGTAATCTGTACGATGAAATCATTGACTGGAGTATAATTATGTGGTGTGGTTGTTTCACGGACAATGTAGGTTCCATAAGGAATCGCAATACTGCGGGCATACCCTTTCTCATCCGTAAAGATCTCTGTTGCACCATTTTCTCCGATCACTACCGGCTTGGCAGAATCAAAGTCATAGCTGCCATCTTCTTTTACTGTCAGGGATGATACCAGATAAGCGGTAAATCCTGCACCTTTCAGTAAATCGGCATCTGTCTTTCCGTTGTTCGCTGCCTTGATAATCTCAAATGGCTGCTTCATCACCTGTTCCAGAGACAGACAGTCACGCTTCACTTCCGCTACAAGATCACCCTCGTAATTGCAGACCAAATCATGTTCTTCTTCATCTGCCAGGTAACCCGTTGGAGGAGTAATCTCTTTTACATAGTAATTACCAAGGTATAATCCATCTACGGAAGCCTGTCCATTCTTATCTGTTGTAAGAGTGGCAACCTGCTCTCCTGCTTTGTAGATCACGCCAGTTGCTCCATCCGGATGAACAATATCCTCACAGGCATACAGACCATAAACTGCCTTTTCTAAAGTAGCATCTCCCTGTGGAACTGCCTTCTTTGTTTCTTTGTCCTGCTTCTGTAAAGAAATCTTTGCTGTCACACGCTCGTTTTTGAAGGTATGCTTAAATGTCAGTTTTGCTTCCTTATCGTTTGTATAAGAAAACGCAAACGTATATACATCATCTGCATTTCTCAGATAGCCTTCCGGAGCCTGTACTTCTTTTACATCATAAGAAAATCCCAGCGGCAGGTCTGCGGTAAATTTCGCTGTTCCATCATTTCCAGTTGTCACTTTCTCAATCAGAGTGCCTTTCTTTACGACAACCGTCCCATCTGCATTTTTAATGTCACTGGCTGCATAAAGTCCAAAAATTCCTCCATCCAGAGGATTTTCTGTATCCTTATCCTGCTTTGTCACAACTACTTCTGCTTTCTGTCTGTCATTCGTAAAAGTTGTCTCAGAAAAAACAACATCTACATTCTGTCCTGCATAAGAAAGAGTGACTGACTTTTCTTCCCCGGCATTATAAAATCCGGTCGGAGCCTGTTTTTCTTTGATGATATATGTACCAAGATGCAGGTTTTTCAGAATGACTGCCCCATTCGAGTCTGTTGTCAGATTCTCTTTGACCAGATCACCCTTGCTGTAAACCTTGGCACCATAAGCAGTTTTAATATCTGCTCCGGCATACACATCATAAATCGCACCTTTCTGTCTGCGTTTCTCATACTTAAATGTTGTTCCATTCTCGGTGACATCTGCACCTGTCAGAACCTGACCTTCTTTATAAACAGTCAGCTGTCCCATCTGTTCTTCATCCGGAACAGTCACAGTCGTTGTTTTGCTGACTTCCAGTTTTACATTGTAGGCAGTTGCATTGATACGGTATCCTGTCGGATCTGTAATCTCTTTCAGATATACAGTGTCCTGTGTCTTAATGATCTGTACGGACGATTCCCCGTTCGCATCGGTTGCCGGTAACTTTGTGATCAGCTTTGTACAGTTTGCATCACTGTATAAACCAAACACTGCACCAGACAGCTTTGCGTCTGCTTTTGCATCTTTTTTAATCACCTTCACACTTGCGTGCTGCACCCAGGTTACTTTGAAGTCCACATATTTCTCATCATCAACACCTTCACCAAATACCAGGGCCAAGTCCTGTGAACCAGATCCGGTACTGATCTTATATGCAGAATAATCTTTTGTTACACTGCCTTTCATCGTTGCCGACCAGCTTCCTGCGACATCCTGTACCTGTGTAAGAGGTGCAGATAAGTAAAACTTGGTTCCACCACTGATTTCCACTGCTTCACCAGCTTTGCTTGTCTTTCCGGTTGTCACGTTGTGAAGTTTCACACCACTTGGAAGTTTCATTGTGATACTCTGCAGTTCATCTGCTTTAAAAATGATTTCCTTTGTTCTCTGGCTGTTGCCATCTACATAAGCTGTCACATCCGCATCTGAAAAAGACATTGCCACATCCGGAATATCTGGCTGAGAAATACAATAATTATAAAGTTTTTTCGCAAGATTCTGTGCAGTAGCGTTTGCACCAGAAAAAGCATCTGAACTGCCATTCGCATATGACGCAGCAAGATGTACCAGAATAAATCTGGCTCCTGCACTCAGGTTTCCATAGCCATTTTCTTCTGTAAAAAATCCATCATCGCCAGAAGCCTTTGTGCCATAGTAACATACTTTAGCCAGTGCTTTACCATCTCCAACCTTATTGATTGTATATGTTCCTGTGCCAGGTCCCGGTTTGGACGGCTGTACACAATAAGCTGTGGTGGACACATTACCGAATTTTACGGTATACTGATACGTCAGATAAGTTCCATAACCATAATCCGCATATCGGTATTCGGCACCTCTTGTCACTGAAACCTGTTGTGAACTTCTTGCATTTCCTGCTGCCGCCATAAATGTCACTGTTTCACCCGGCTCCATCTCATACAAGTCAATTCCTTCATTTTCTGCCTGATCCATTACTTCTGAAACAGTCAGACCAGATTCTTCATCTGTTGTTACTTCCTGTCCATCTGTAAGATCAGTTACAATCTCTTTTGACCCGTCCGAATCAACATCTTCCTCCGCATTATCTGAATCTTCTGTTTCACCGGCATTTCCTTCACCAACTGTATTTTCAGAAGAACTCTTTGTCTGTGCTTCTGTTTCCGGCTCTTTTACCGTAATGTTTCTGCTTACTCTGTAAGCTGGGTGACTGCTGACTGGTTCTACTGCATAGACAGCTTTGTAGGTATCCGGTGTATGTGCATCAAAATCTGTACCGGCTTCACTCTTTGCTTCATGGAATAAAACTTTCACCTTTTTTTCATTCACGCCCTCTATACCGGACAGATCGACTTCCACCTCAAATTCTTCTCCATAGGGAATCTCAATATCCTTTGCTTCCACAATTTCGTCTTTGTCAAGAGTATCCTGCACATCCTGCAGTTCCGGATATTGCTGTTCAAATGAAGTTGTCTCCGGTTCTAATTCAGAAGCAGAAACCGTGACTGGTTGAACGATAACAGACGCCAAAGTTGCAACTGCCATAAATCCCGACAAGAATCTTTTAAATCGCATTTTCATTTTGACTGAGTCCTCTCTTTCTTCGATAATTTACTCCACTTTCGTTCAGGCTTACACCTGCATGAATCAATCATAGAAACCACCTCCCTTGTGTCTTGGATTGACTTTTAAATAAAAACAGGATTGAGCTATTAAGCCGCAAGAGGTAATTCGTAATCATTCCTGCCAAGGGTGCCTCTCATCCATTGCCCTTCACGTTGCCACCGAATACCCGCCGCCAGATGCGTAGCTGGGAAATTCAGGTATCCTCTTGCTGCTGATATGAAATTGTCAAGGTTCACTTTTAGGAGGGAATTTATTGTTTTGAATTAAAATAGACATTTGCCCCTCCACTAACCGCATGTGTGAAAGGGCAAAAATTAACCTGTTTGAAATTTTTTTAGAAAATTTTTTGAAACAGCAAAAACTTACAAAGTTTCCAGCCTGTCTTTTAGTTTCTGCAATACTTTGTTTTTCCTGTTTCTGATTGTCTTTGTACAACACCCGAAATACTGTGCTGTTTTTTTAACTGTGTACTCTTCAAAAAATAATAGTCTTATCAATTCCATTTCTTCTTCAGACAAATATTTCAGTGCTTCCTGCAGCTCTTGTATTTCTGACACCCTGATGACTATTTCTTCTGGTGATAATATATGCAAATAACTGTTGTAACTCGTTTCTCCTACTTTTTCTATTCCGCATACACCATTTTTCTGCATTTTTTCAAGCTGGTATCTTTCTTTTCTTCTTGACTGGTACCATGCCAGATATACGTCTCTGGTAACTTCTACGAGAGTTTCATTTACACGCAGCACATACCGTTGTCTTTCCTTTGGTTTTTTACCACGCATCTTTTATTCTCCCTTCTGAAGCACTCCGGTCAGTCTGCCTGCATTTCTTCTCATTTTCTGCTTTGCCTGTGAAATACATTTTGATACTGCCGGTTCTGTAATTCCAAACACCCGTGACACTTCTCTTTGTGTCCGTTGCTGAAAATAAATTTGATGGATCACCTGTCTCTGCCGGTCAGTCAGCAGATCCATGAATTCTCCAATAGCTTCTTCTATAATCAGTTTTTCAAGTATATTCTGCCTTTTATCCACCAATTCGCACCAGCCTTCTGAAATATGGCTGTATGAAATGCAATTATTATGTTCTCGTACCTCCCTGTTCCTGCACAGCCGATCTTCACCTTCTAATATCAACCGCACATACCAGGGCTGATTATCAAAAAAATCTTCCTTAACAACTGTTATTTTTCTTCCTGCTTCATATACATAATCTCGACAGGTAAATAAAGGAAAAACCGTTCCATAATCACCTGCACAATAGAAAACATATCCTGTCTGATACGCAATAATTTCCGCACCATCTATCAGTCTATGCTTTACAACTGCCACATCGTTTTCTCTCAAATACCTGGCGGACGGAACCTTTCTTTTTTCTTTCCTGTTACCTACAACCTGTTTCAATTCCTGCAATGTCAGCATAATTACCACCTTTCTGCCTACTGGCAACAGGAGCCCATCAGCAGAAAGGATAGGATTATTACTGATTTACTGGCAAAAGGGCAGTAAAAAACAGCTTCCGGCACACCCGTTTTTTTTAACGAGAGCCTGAAACTTCCTTACTGCCCTTTCTGCTAATTTACAGCATCCTCTATTTTATTTTCCGTCTGATGTCCCGGTCAGACTTCTTTGCATTTCTTTCCGTTTTTATGTTCTTTTCATTTTCCATCAAAACAGAATAGTCTCCCATTGCATCATAGGGACACTGCTTCCGATAGATTAAATTTTCTTGTCTGGTCATCAATCCTGTCTCCCTTCCTTGTTTCTGTCTCTTTCTCTCTGTTTGCTATTTTAACAGCACAAAAAACTATTATCCTTAGCATATATGGGGAGTTTTTTTGTTTTACACCCCATATATGGTGAAATTTCACCTGTACTCATTAAAACTGTCTATCAGCGAATCTATTGTCTGCATAATAATTTTCTGCTCTTTCCATTCCATCTTCTGAATACGATAAAATACTTCCTCAAACTGCTTTCTTTTTTCTGCATCGTCCCCCTCTTTTCCCATCAGGATATTGGCATCTGTTTCCAGGATCTCAATCATCTTCCTGAAAATCTCAACAGACATTGCCGTTTGCCCTCCTTCTATCCTGCTGACCGTATTGACACTGATACCTGCTTTTTCCGCAAAAGATTCCTGTGACAACTTCATTTCCTGTCTGCGTTTTCTGATCCGTTCTCCCAATTCAATAAGTTCTGTGGAAATTGCACGATTGCTCAATACGGTGTCTCCTTTCCTGCAATTTGTCCCAACTTTACGCCATTGTGTCGCAAAGTTTCCCGAAAAAAAGCAGCTAATTTTTGTCTTAGCTGCTTTTCAAAAAATCTATTTCATTTTATTCTCGGTATTTTATGTATCCCTGTAATAACTGTGAGCAAGAAAACACTAAGATAAATGATTGCCTGTCCAACCATTGCCAGAAGAACGACACTTCCTATCAATCCTCCGATCAGAAAATTCATTGTCCATACTGCCAGTGTTCCTCCAAGGTCAAACCCTCTTGGAACCATCCAGACACACATTTTTCCAATTCCGAATGGTATCCCCATCAGTAGCAACAGCAATAAATAATTGCACTTCCCATCCTGGATACAAAGCGGTCTCAGCACTGCAAACAATACAGCAATCACCAGTGCTGGAACAATAACTTTTTTTATCATATTTCTCATGTTCCTTTATCCTCCATACATATCGTGATTAACCTCTGCCTGATAATAGCTGTTTATCGTTGCCGGGGCATTATACAAGGCAGTCAAAAGATATGCTTTAATGTTTCCAACCTTGGTCGTATTTCGGTTCAGACAAAACAGCACATATTCGATATGTGAATAATTCAGCTTCATAAACCTGCTTTTCACCAAAGCAACTGGCTTTTCTGTCCCTGCGATCCGAATCATACTGTCCTCCGGCATCATCATAACTTCAATCATCAGTTCTACCAGTTCATCCACATCTTCTTTGGCATGATATTGATAATCTATGTTTTCATGAATCACTTCACGATATGCCCGCATCTCCTCCATCACATCTCTTTTCTTTTTCAGATTGCCTGATATGATTGGATAGGATTGATTTATCTCAGTTTCACTAATATCAGTCTTGTTAATATCAGTATTATTAGATTGTGATTTCGGATATTCTGGTTTTGTGATTTCCACTATTCTTGAATGATGATTTTCACAATTTTGGAATTGTGATTCTGGAAATTCTTGATTTGTGGTTTTCATCATTCCTGAATTGTGATTTTCACCATTCTGTAATTGTGATTCCACACAATCCTGAATTGTGGATTTCACTACTCCTGAATGATGATTTTCACAATTCAGAAAAGTGCCTGTTTTTTCCCTATTCTCAGCTTCTGATTGCAGATTTGCACATTCTTCATGGTTTCCCTGCTCTGATTGCAAATCTGCACAGCTATCCATCGGCTTTTGGTCTGGCACTTCTCTGAGCATAAAATTTTTCACATAAATAACATTAGGCTTTCCCAGTCCCAGACGTTTCTTTTCAATCAGTCCAATCCCATTATTACTGTCCAGCTCTTTTACCAGCTTCACTGCCTTTTGGGTTCCACAGTTCATCAGCTCTGCAATTTCTTCCACCGTGAAAATAATATATACTCTGTCCTCTGAATCCAGCCATCGGTTCTTAATGCTCAGGCTCATACGGTCCAGCATCAGACCGTATAATACCTTTGCTTCACAAGAAAGAGCTTTAAAGCATGGTTCTGTAAACAGCACTTTCGGGACACGATAAAAGCTATATTGTTCCGCTTCCATTCCCGTAAAATAATCAAACTGTATCTTCTGCATCTGCTACTCCTTCTCTGTTTTGTTTCCATTTATCCAAAAGCATAAAAATAACTTCTTCTATCTGTTCTTTAGAATATGTCTCTGGAAAATAATTGCCGATTTTTTTTGCCGGAATGGTTACATTGATTTTACTGTTTTCTTTTTTCAATAAAACGGCATAGATATAACCCTGATTTAATTTTCCATTTGCACTGCATTCCTTTAATTGTTCTGCCTGTTGTTTTGTCGGAAAGATATTACTGTTGACAATTCCTTCCAGAAGCCATTCCTGTTCCTGTGGTTTCAGATAAGACAATTTTTCTCCCACTATCATAGGGATTTTATTATCGTCCACATATTCCAATAATCCATCTGATAATGAAGCCAGACGGATATATCTCTGCACAGTTCTTCCACTGTCCCCGGCTGTTTCACCAACCATATCTGCCGTATATTTTTCACCTTTACTTCCCTGGTGCTTCATAGCATCATATTTCATCTTATAGGCATGGGCCTTTTCACTTGGCAGAATATTTTCACGCTGAATGTTGGAATCGACCATAATTATGACAGCTTCATCATCTGTATAGTTTCGGACAAGGACCGGCATAGTTGTTTTGCCACACAGTTCACAGCCTCTTTTTCTCCTGTGACCTGAAATCAGTTCATATCCACCTTCTGATCGGGGTCTTACCAGAGCAGGATTTAAAACACCGTAGTTTTTAATACTCTCTACTGTCTCAGCCATTTTTTCATCATCGCTTACATGAAATGGATGATTTTTGAAAGGATAGAGCTTTTCCAGTTCTATTTCCACAACCTGGTTCATACTCTTTTCCGGTGCTTCTTCCAATCCCAGTAACTCATCATAAGAGGTAAGCTGAATCTCTTTTTTCGGTCTACGCATGTTTCAACACCTCCTGAACCAGTTCTCTGTAACTGTCTGCCCCTTTGCTTTTTCCATCATAAGCAAATATACTTACACCTTCAGATGCTGTTTCTGCAAGACTTTCCGTTCTCGGAATCGTCTGCTCAAAAATCTTAATGTCATTTCCATATGTAGTTTTAATTGCCTGTTTGTTTCTCTTTGCATTATTGTAACGGCAATTATCCATTGTGAACAAAATACCTTCTATCTGCAATTCCGGATTAAACCTCTGATGGATTCCTTTTACCACTTTCAGTAATTCCATAAGTCCATCCGCCGCATAATATTGTGGCTGTACCGGAATCAGAACGCTGTCCGCTGCACTCAACGCATTGATTGTCAGCATTCCCAATGATGGCATACAGTCAATCAGAATATAATCATATTCATCTTTCAATAGTTCCAGATACTCTTTCAGTACTTTTTCCCTATCCTCAACAGTAAATAAGGACATATCCATTCCGGCAAGCAATTTGTTGGACGGAATCAGATCCATCCCTTCTTCATGGTGCAAGATTGCTTCCTTTGGATCAAACTCCAGTCCCATGATGATATTTTCCATCATACTCTTTAAAGTCACTTTGAGATTTTTGGGAAATCCCATTCCCATTGTCAGATGTCCCTGCGGATCTGCATCTACCAGCACTACTTTTTTCCCATTCTTTGTCAGTCCGGCTCCCAGATTGATGGTTGTCGTTGTTTTGGCTACTCCGCCCTTCTGATTTGCAATAGCAATTACTTTACACATATACCTTCCTCCGATTTACTGTTTTTCTTCTACTTCTACATAAACACGAAAATATTTACTTGTTCCTTTATTTGCATAAGCATCAGATACTTCCAGGACATCCAATTCCTTATGATTTTCCAAAATACGTCGAAACCATTGAATGTCCCTCAAAGTACCCTGTAATCTAATTTTCAGCATATATATCCTCCCAGTCTTTGTAAAAGCAATACTCTGGATAACGAATTTTAATAGCTTCCCAGAAATACCGGGCATATCCACAGCAAAACAGATCCTCTACGGTATAACACTGACATTCTTTCAACTGATCTTCTTCTGCTTCGTAATCTCCGACGCTTGGTGTTCCATTACAATACAGGTTAAATGCCATACGGACAATTCGTAAACTTCCACTGGTCTGCCACCCTTCCTGCAGGCATTCCGTTTTTACACATCCAGTTTTAAAATTATAGATTTTATTCACATTATCTCTTGTGTCTCTGTCGATACCCAGGCAATAAACCAAAGCCCGATGGTAGACATCCTGATATCTGCATTTTTTCAGATATTCCTCATAAAATTTTTCGTGTTCCCTGCTCTTGAAAGTAATTGTGCGAGAATTGCTATTCTCTGCTCTTAACGCTGTGTTTGTCATTTTCATTTTCCTCCTGAATTTTTAATATTTTGGTATAAAAAAGACACTCCATTTCTGAAATGCCCTATAAAAAATAGGGACACTCGCTTTTAACAAGTATCCCTATAATCTATCAAATATCTGATAGTCCACTATTCACTTTCATATTCAGGATTTTTTGTGTTCCCCGTACCGAGGTCTAAGGCAACCACAACGGTGACTCTCTGCACAAGCAACTTTTCCTTGTGATTTTCACCGATTTTGTTGAAACTGAAAAACTCTACAAAGTGCGTAAATTCAAGGATTTCTAGATATCTTTCCTTTGTAGTCCCACCACAGTCTCCACATGTGAGCTGTGGCTAAATTGGTCGACGGCGCAGACTTTTTCGACTTCGTAGCCTTGTTCTGATAGTACTTTTAAATCTCTGGCTAGTGTTGCTGGATCGCAGCTTACATATACGATTCGTTTGGGTGCCATTTTGACCATTGTTTCTAACAGTTTGCTGTCGCATCCCTTTCTTGGTGGGTCAACGACGATCGTGTCTGCATAGACTCCATTTTTCTCGTATTCTCTTGGAAGTACTTCTTCTGCTTTTCCTACGAAGAATTCTGCATTATCAAAGCCATTCATCTTAGCATTTAATCTTGCATCGTCGATGGCTTCTTTGACGATTTCTACTCCATAAACTTTCTTTGCTTTCTGAGCCAGGAATAAGGAAATAGTTCCGATTCCGCAATAGAGATCCCATACGGTTTCTTCGCCTTTTAAATCTGCGTATTCCATAGCTTTTTCGTATAATACTTTTGTTTGTGTTGGATTGACCTGGAAGAAAGATAGTGGTCCGATCTGGTATTTTACATTACCGATATAATCATAAATGTATGGTTTACCATATACTTCTTCAATCTTGCTTCCCAAGATCCTGTTTGTCTTTTCTTTGTTGATATTGACGCAGATACTTGTCATTCCTTCGACTTCTGTTAAGGAATCTACGAGCATTTCTAAGTTTCTCAGATTCTTTTTGCTCCCATTCACAACAAGACAGACCATGATCTCACCTGTTTTGAATCCGACTCTTGTTACAATGTGGCGGACCAATCCTTTATGGGTCTTTTCGTCATAAGCTGTAATATTGTTTTTCTTCATATAGTCCAAGACTTTTAATAAAATCTGTTCGTTCACTGGATGTTGGATCATACAGTGTGTGCAATCAATAATATGATGCGTCCTTCCTGCATAAAATCCTGTGATAAGATTCCCTTCTTTGTCATATCCGACTGGAAACTGAGCTTTGTTTCGATAGTAAAATGGTTCTTCCATCCCAAGGATCGGTTCCATTTTTTCTTCGATATTTTCTAAGCCTCCAATTCTTTCTAAACAGTTTTTCACTTTATTAAATTTATATTCTAACTGCTTTTCATAAGCTAAATGCTGTAATGTACATCCTCCGCACTGTCTTGCTTTGGAACAGCGTGGGCTGACTCTGTCTTTGGATGCTTCTATGACTTCTTCTACTCTTGCGAAGCCATAATTTTTCTTTGTTTTGATGATCTTTGCACGAACTTTGTCTCCGATGACTGCATCTTTTAAAAAGAGGGCATAACCATCTATATGGCCGATGCCCTCTCCTTCGTTCCCAATGTCATCGATATAGAGTTCTACGATCTGATTTTTTTTAAATTCCATACGCACCTCTGTATCTTTTTCTTGGTTAAACTGTTGTATTGATCCTATTTTATTATAATTCTTTTAGATAGAGGTCTTACGGATTCTTGTATCTAATAAACGCTGGAATCCTGACCATTCCTGATCTTCTTTTTGTTTCTCCATGATTTCTGCAAATGTTTCCATCTTCGCGTCTAAATTATCTGCCTGACTTAGTGCAATTGCTTCTAATAATGCAGGTTTCTTTGGAGAACCAAATTCTAATTCTCCGTGATGTGCTAACATACAGTGTTTTACTTCATTTGCAAGTTTTGGTGGGAAACCTGGAATCTCACGGATCAGACGGTCTAATTTGATTGCTCCCATCACAATGTGTCCAACTAACTGACCTTCATCTGTATAGTCATTCTCTGGAAAGCTTGATAATTCTTCGACTTTCCCCATATCATGCCATAATGCACACATTACGATCAAGTCTCTGTTTAACTGTGGATACAGATTTGCATAGCTTTCGCAGATCTTCGCTACAGATAAACTGTGCTCTAAAAGCCCTCCGATATACCCATGGTGTACGCTTTTTGCTGCGGAATGTACTTTGAATTCTCTTGCAAAGTTTTTATCCTCTATAAAAATCTTCTCTGCTAACTGTTTTAAATACTGGTTCTTTGTCTTGCTGATCATTGCAAGAAGCTCTTTGAACATCCCATCAATATCCTTCTTGGTACTTGGCATATAATCTGCCATGTCAAACTCACCTTCCTGAGCTTTACGGATCTGTTGGATGTTTAACTGGTTAGAACCCTGGTAACTTGTTACCTGTCCTCTGACTAAAATGTAGTCCATCGCCTCGAAATGTCCAATCGCATTGGTAAGTTCCCATACCTTTCCGTCAATCATTCCTGTTTTATCTTGTAGTGTCAGGGAATAATATGATTTTCCAAATTTGGATGTTCCCGGTGATTTTGTTTTGCATAAATAAATCTCGGAAACCTGATCTCCTTCGTGCAAATCACTAATATATCTCATTGCTTTGTGCCTTTCTAAATTCGTTCTTCGCCAGCCAACTCTCCTGGCGATTTTTAAATCCTCTATTTTTTACCTATGTTATTATGCCACAGTTTAGTTGTAAAATCTAGTGAAATTTACTTATTATGAACGTCATGATTTCAAAAGGCACAAAACTGTTTATGAATTTACATTTTCCGCATTCAAATATGCCTGCTTATAGAAAAATTCCTGTGAATTTAGTGGTGTATCCTGATTTTTAGGAATTTTATAATTTCCATTGTGATCTTCTTCTCTTGCTTTTACATTATCACTTAACATTGTAATAAACATCTCTATCAGCTGCATTTTAATATCTGTATTGTAGATCGGTACGGCTACCTCGACTCTTCTTAATGTATTTCTTGTCATAAAATCTGCTGACGCTATATAAACTTTTTCTCTGCCCTTCGTTCCAAAAATATAGATTCTTGAATGTTCTAAGTATCTTCCCACAATACTTCTTACTTGAATATTATCTGTTTCACCCTTTACTCCCGGAATCAGGCAACAGATTCCTCGAATGACCATGTCAATCTTCACACCTGCTTTGGATGCTTTGATTAATTTCTCCATGATCTTTTTGTCTGTTAAAGAATTCATTTTTAATCCAATATAAGCTGGTTCTCCAGCTTTTGCATGTTCAATTTCCCGATCGATCATATGGAGCACTTTATTCTGTAGACAGTGTGGAGCTACTAGCAGATGATCCGTTTCTTCCACAGTCTCTCCCATAGATAATGCCTGAAAAACTTCCGCAGCTTCCAACGCAATATCTACATTTGCTGTCATTAAAGAAAGATCTGTATAAAGTCTGCTTGTCTTTTCATTGTAGTTTCCTGTTCCGATCTGTGTGATATAAGATACTTTTCCTTTTTTCTTTCTTGTGATCAGACATAATTTAGAGTGTACTTTATAACCATCTAATCCATAGATCACGCGGCATCCTGCATCTTCTAACTGTCTGGACCATTCAATATTATTTTCCTCATCAAATCTAGCCTTTAATTCTACAAGGATCGTGACATCTTTTCCATTTTCTGCTGCCTCGATCAAAGATGCAATGATCTTACTCTGCTTTGCGACACGATATAATGTCATTTTGATTGAAACAACATCTTTATCTTCTGCCGCTTCCTGAAGCATTTTTAGAAATGGCCGCATACTTTCATATGGATAAGAGAGTAACTTATCTTCTTTTTCAATCTGATCCATAATTGGCATTTCTTCGTTAAACTGTGGTGATCTTTGAGGAACTCTTTTCTCAAAAAACAAGTCTGTCTCTCTTCTTAAAATATCCTGAATCTTAAATACAAAAGACAGATCTAACGGTGTCTGTGTATAGAATACATATTTTCTTTCAAGTTCCAGATATTCACATAAAAGATCAATGATCTCTCCATCCATCTCTCTTGATAATTCCATTCGGACTGGTGCTAATTTTTTTCTTTTCTTGATCAGTTCTACCATGAAATCACGATAATCAAGATCTTCATCATACATAGAATCTGCATCAATATCTGCATTTCTTGTAATTCGGATCAATGTTTTTGCTTTGACATGGTATCCTTTGAAGATCCTTGGCACATAGTGAAGAATCATTTCTTCTGATAACATATAAGCATCTTTTCCAGAAATATTGATCAATCTGTCAAACGTTTCATTTCCACATGGGATAATTCCTAATTTTTCTTTTCCATTTTTAGTTTCTAACACAGCAACTGCGTAGATTTCTTTATTCTTTAAAAAAGGAAATGGCTGTCTCTTCCCTATGATCGTAGGAGAGATCAATGGCGCGATTTCTGCTTGAAAATAAGCTCTTAAATATTCGCTTTCTTTTTTAGATATTTTTTGAAAATTTACCAGATGGATGTTGTGTTCTTTCAGAGAATCCATCATCTCCTCATATACGCTGTCTTTTCTTCTATTTAATTTCTGTACCTGTGGAATGATCGCATCAATCTGTTCCTGTGGTGTCATCTTTGTCTTATTTTCTTTCATGTTCTTATCAAGTAACATCTGATCGATCAAAGATCCAACTCTTACCATAAAGAATTCATCTAAGTTGCTCTGGTAAATGGATGCAAATGTCAATCGTTCACATAGTGGTACTTCTCTATTCTCAGCCTCTTCTAATACGCGTTCGTTAAACTTAAGCCAGGACAGTTCCCGGTTCATAAAAATCTTCTGCTGTGTTTTCATCTTTTCCTCCAAATCTCTATACGATGTAATTTCTATTGTACTGGTCAAATGTAAAATCATACTGCTTTTTATGTTAAGTTATCGTAAATTAACGTCTGGAATTGCCATTTTCCCTATGTTTACAGTCCAAACAATCTGTGTTAAACTCTTTAGTGAGTTGCAATAATTTAATGTAAATGAGGAATTTTTCATGAATCAGAAAGTATTACAAACACTTGAATTTGATAAGATTATAAATATTTTAACAGGATACGCAACAACCGAACTAGGTAAGTTGATGTGTGCCAATTTAAAACCAATGACTGAAGAAGCTGATATCTTAAACGCTCAGGATCAGACACAGGATGCATTGACACGTATCTATAAACGTGGAAATGTGTCTTTTTTTGGAGTAAGTGATCTTTCCCCTTCTCTTGCCCGTTTGAAGATGAGAGGTACACTTGGAACTGGGGAACTTCTTGATATCGCTCGTGTTCTGGAATCTGTAAAGAATGCCGTTTCTTACGGAGTCCGCATGGAAGACGATCTTGAAGCAGATTCTCTCGACGAGCTTTTTGAAAGCCTTGTTCCTTTAGATGATCTTCTGCACGAGATCCGCCGCTGTATTATTTCTGAAGAAGAGATCAGTGATGATGCCTCTTCTACTTTAAAACATATCCGTCGTGCAATGAAACAGACAAACCAGAAGATTCATACACAGTTAACTACGCTGGTAAGCTCTGCATCCAATCAGGATAAATTACAGGATGCGATCGTTACAATGCGAAATGGGCGTTACTGCATACCAGTCAAGCAAGAGTACAGAAGTTCATTCCAAGGTATGATCCATGATCAGTCTGCTTCTGGAAATACGCTGTTTATTGAACCAATGTCTGTTGTAACATTAAATAATGAATTAAAAGAATTGGAAGGAAAAGAACAGTCTGAGATTGAGCATATTCTTTCTATATTAAGTGAACAGGCTTCTTATGGTGTTGATGATCTTGCACACAACCAGAAGACCCTTGTATTATTAGACTTCATTTTTGCAAAGGCAAAATATGCGAAGGATATTGATGCATCCAAACCTATTTTCCGTGAAGATGGAATTATCAATATCAAACAGGGATGTCATCCTTTACTAGACCGCAAAAAAGTCGTTCCGATCAACGTATCTCTCGGCAAAGATTTCTCCATGCTGATCGTGACCGGACCAAATACAGGCGGTAAAACTGTATCTTTAAAAACCGTTGGATTATTATCTCTGATGGGGCAGGCAGGCCTTCATATTCCTGCATTCCAAGGATCTTCTCTTGGAATTTTTCGTGAAATTTTTGCAGATATCGGAGATGAGCAGAGTATTGAGCAAAACTTAAGTACCTTCTCTTCTCATATGACAAATATTGTATCGATCGTTCAGCAAGCTCATCGAGATTCTTTAGTATTACTCGATGAATTATGTGGTGGTACTGATCCAATCGAAGGTGCCGCACTTGCGATCTCTATTTTAAGTGATCTGCACGGACGTGGAATTAAAACAATGGCGACAACCCATTACAGTGAACTTAAAATGTTCGCACTTTCCACCGATGATATCGAAAATGCTTCCTGCGAATTTGATGTAGAAACGCTTTCTCCAACATACCGTCTGATGATCGGTATTCCTGGAAAAAGTAATGCGTTTGCAATTTCCCGCAAATTAGGATTGGATGAACATATCATTGAAGGTGCTGCAGATCAGATTGATGAATCTGTCAAAGATTTTGAAACGATCTTAGCTGACCTTGAAAAGAGTAAACAGACGATTGAAAAAGAACAGGAAGAGATCCTTGAATACCGTAAGGAAATCGAAACTCTCCGTAAGAGTTTAAAATCTCGTCAGGATAATATAAAAGAAAAACGTGATAAGATGCTTCGCGACGCCCGTGAAGAGGCTCACAATATCATCTCTGAGGCGAAAGAGATCGCAGATTCTACGATCCGTGAATATAACAAATTAAAGAAACAAAACAAGAATCCAGATGCAAATAAGAAGATGGAACATATGCGAAGTGATCTTCGCGGCCGCATGACAAAATTAGAAGGTCAAATGGCTTACAAATCCAAGAAAAAGAACAAGAAACGTCACGAGGCGAATGATTTCCATGTTGGTGATGAAGTTTATGTAACAAGTCTTTCCCTTGCCGGAACTGTTTCCACGCTCCCAAATGCCAAAGGTGATCTGTATGTTCAGATGGGTATGATGCGTTCTCTTGTTAACATCAAAGACCTTGAGATCACAAAAACGGCCAAAGATGTAAAACGTGAAAATCAAAGAAATAAAAGTCGTAACCGAGGACGTACTGCGATCAACAAATCCGCTTCCATCCGACCTGAGATCAATGTTATGGGTATGACGGTTGATGAAGCAATCGCACAGCTTGATAAGTACATCGATGATGCGTGCCTGGCCAACTTAGCACAGATCACTGTTGTCCATGGAAAAGGAACTGGTGCTTTACGTAAAGGGCTTCATAATTACTTTAAACAGTTGAAGAAACAAAAACGTATCTCCGGTTACCGTGATGGTGAATATGGTGAAGGAGATCTTGGTGTAACTGTTGTTATACTGTAAAAAAGATATAAAGAAGGAGATTTTATGACTTATTACGATATCTTATTTAGCTTTTTTATATATGGGTTTCTTGGTTGGTGTTCTGAAGTCGCTTTTGCAGCTTTTAAACAACATTCCTTTGTAAACCGTGGATTTCTAAATGGTCCGATCTGTCCGATTTATGGAATTGGAGTGACGGTTGTCGTTGCTTCTCTTCAGCCTTACGTCGGAAACTTGATCTTGCTTTATATTACCTCCACCATTCTCGTTACTTTTCTTGAATGGCTAACGGGTTTTCTTCTTGAAAAGATGTTTCATCACAGATGGTGGGATTATTCTGAAATGCCATTGAATATCGGCGGCTATGTATGTCCTTTATTTTCTGCGATCTGGGGCGTCGCTTGTGTATTGATCGTGAAACTTATCTATCCCTTTACGGATAAACTAGTTTCTTTTCTCCCGATATGGCTTGGAAAATTTCTGCTTGTTTTATTAAGCATTGCTCTTATAGTTGATATTTGCATCACGGTTCAGGGTATTTTAAAATTCAACAAACGTCTTGCCCTTATGGAGGATATTGCAAAAGAACTGCGTAATATTTCTGATCAGATCGGTGAAAATATCTACGATAGTATGATGGATGGTCTGGAGGCTCAAGACCGATTAAAAGCTCGTGCAGATGTTATTCGAGAGAAAGTTGATGAAGCCAGACAGGAAAATGCAGATGAACTCAAAGCTCGTATGGATTCTTTAAAACAGCGAGCTGAGGAACTTCGTAGCAAATACGAAAAGATGGCAAAACTTCCTACATTTACATCACGCCGTATTTTACGTGCATTCCCTAAGATGATGCCTCGTGAACATGTAAGAGAATTTGGACAGTTACGACGCATTCTGAAGAAAAAAAGAGATGAATTGAAAAAGTCATGATAAATTTTTAACTGTAAAAATGTCAGGTATATCTAAGTTTCTCGAAAACTTAGATATACCTGACATTTTTTTCTTTTTATTTTCTATCCAATTAACACAGTTTTTCCACTTCCTGACGTTACGAAAGAAACTAATTCGTGAATGTATTAAGAATATAATCAACGTCCGTCGTCTTCTTTAATTCTTCCAGAATTTCTTCTTCTGTCACTGCTTCTGTGATCTGTCCAAGAATCTCTAAATGTTCATCTCCAACTCCAGCAATTCCAATGACAAGCTGTGCTGTTCCGCCATTAAATTCGACTCCGTCTGGATACTGCATCACAATAATTCCGCTTCTTTTTACGTCTCTTTTTGCATCTTCTGTTCCATGTGGAATTGCAAGTCCTAATCCCATGTATACAGATGCTTCTTCATTTCTTCGGATCATTGCTGGAATATAATCATCATCTACATATCCAAGATCTCTTAAAAGTTCCCCTGCTGCCACGATCGCTTCTTCCATGCTTACCGTTGGAAGTCCCAGTTTAATTCCTTCCCTTACCAAAATCATACCTTCTTTCGCTGGTACTTCTGGTGTTGTTTCTACAACTGGTGTTACTATTTCTTCCTCTTTATTTTTTTTCTTATTCTTGAAAAAGAATCCCATAATTGTCTCCCTTCTAAATCCAATTTTTATTCCATTATTTTTTTCTATCTCTATTATAGCAATGAAATTTTTTAACGTCTATTTTTAGTAGTGCTAATTTTTTCAGTAAATTTTGTGTCATTATTTTGTTTTCTGCCGTCACGCCCTTTTATTAATTTCTATTGTTTCCTTTTATAGATCATTCTTTAACATATAAAAATCCTTCATATGTATTTTGTGAATTCTCATCTTCTGGAATAATTTCTAATGTTATCCTCTTGTAACCATCTCCTTCTTTTCTTCGATAGGTGATCGTTACAAATTTCTTTTTATTTGCAAATTGCTTTTTCAGATATTCAATCTTTGTCTTCTTAAGATATTTCACCAAATCATCTGAATGAATAAGCCGTATATCTTCAAAATTGTGAAACCACTCTGACAGAGCTCCTATGGAATCTTGTTTCTTTTTATTCTTGGTTTCTTCCCAATTTAAAATCTTATAACGGTCTTTTTCCAGATTGATTCGGAGAATCTGTGTATACAATCTGTAAAGAGCTACATAGGAGGCTGGCTGTCCCTGACGGTCTACTCCATTTTTCTTGTAATACATCGCTTTTTCTTCATACATACGAATATCAGCAACATCTGATATCTCTTTCATGGAATCCCATTGGCATTCACTGCTTGAAACATATCCATAGGAAATCGAAAGCTCCTTGATCCGATTACAGCTCCAGTACTTGATATCTCCCTCAAATTGCCGTCTGATCCATTCAAACTGTTCTCTTTCCACAAATAGAATTGCTGCAAATTCATCTCCACCCATTCTATAAACTTTCCCATATTTATCAAACCTGCACTTCATGCAAGATGCTGCCACACAGATCAATTCATCTCCCGCTGCATGTCCTTGTCTGTCATTGATAATCTTTAGTCCATCCACATCCATAGAAACATAAATAAATTGAGAATCCATGCGTATCTCTGAAATGTCTTCGTCATATGCTTTTCGATTAAAACATCCTGTCATCTTATCGGTATTCGACATTTCTGAAATAGAGGAAAGCATTACAGATTGTTCCTTATTCCTTTTTTTAACTTTCGACAATCTTAGTACCATAAATAGAATACAGACTGCTGCAATACTCAAATATACAACCATGATCAATATTGCGATCAAATTACTCTTGTTGTCTACCGCAACCCAATATGTAACGCCCACGATATATTTCTGTGTTTTCTTTAAAATATAATAATTCTTTTTTCCATCAACACGAATGATTCCCGATGCAATCTTCTTCTTCGCAACCGTCTTTCTCTGCTTGCGAAGCCCAATATCATCTAATTTCACTCCTATCTTTGAAACATCTGTAGCCCCATAGATTCTTCCAGTTTCTTTATCCGCTACATATAAAGCAATTCCTTTATATACTGGAATATCTGCTACAACAGTCCCCACTTCACTTTGTTTGTTTTTCTCTACGATTTCAATCGTCTGATCTAACAACACTTTGGATGTTTTATATATATTCTTACTATTTACAATATAAAGAATTCCTGCTTCCAAAAACACTGCTGTCACGATCATACCTATCAGCAGACAGCAAATCTTCAACGTCTTATGTTTTATTTTTTTGTTATACATGTATTTCCCCTTATTTTGCATTATTATTTAGACCAAGACACTCTATCATTCTCCCCTTGATATTCGAATACTCCATCATTCTTTTCTTCTAATGCTTTGATCATATGATATGTATATTCATTGTATGGGGTAGGAATTCCCAATTCTTTCCCCATTCTCATCATCGCACCAGAGAACATATCAATCTCTGTATGGCGACCAGAATCAATATCCTGTAATGTTGAGTATCTTGCAGATGCTTTGACAGCACTCCCCCGTCCAGACTTTGCATTGATCCTACTTAAGTCGATTCCTTTCGCTTTAGCAACTGCTTCAACTTCTGCTCTTAATCCTTCTCGGATCGCTGCCATATGTTCACTATCTTCATAGCATCCAACTCCAACTCCTAAGATTGCCTGTGGCAGATTATTACAGACATTTAATTTGAATTTACCCCAGATTTCTGCCTGAATATCATCTGTGATGATCCAGTGAATACCTGTATTTTCAAAAATATCATTGACTGCTTTTACTCGTTCACTTTCGTATGGTTGTTGTAGTTCTCCAAAATAAATCCCTACTGTTGTTTCTGGATCAAAATGATATCCATTTTCCTTCTTCTGTGATGCTACTTTAATAAAGGAGTATAAAATATGTGATTTATCAATTTTCTCCGCTATGATCTCTTCACTGTCAACTCCGTTCATCAGACTCATGACCGTTGTATTTTCTCCTGCTATTGTCTGAATATCCTGTAATGCCCCTCTCAAACTTCCGTATTTTAAAGATACGATCAGAAGATCTACATTGTGTGCTTCTTCTGGAGTCCACACTTGCGGTGTGTATTTTGTTCCATTGATCATTAATCCTTGATTTTTGAGGTGTTCATTTCTCTCACCATCTGCTACAACTCCCAGTGTAATATTTTTATTATTTGACAGTCCCCAGATGACGTACGAACCTACGGCACCTGCTCCAAGAACTGCTACTTTTTTGATATTCATTGTTTTTTGGTTCCTCCTGATCGTCGTTTTTTGATTGTTATTCTTATTTTAACATTTTTGGAGTGTCTTTTGGGTATATTCTTGTTTTATTTATATTTATTTATTATAATAAACATAAATAAATATAAA
>ONZT01000217.1_pt1 | contig 56038 bp, 46 predicted proteins | sample 1671571 | NCBI WGS metagenome assembly ONZT01 (sample SAMN06348170, study PRJEB24527) | human gut metagenome | biome: human gut; feature: ankylosing spondylitis patient; material: feces | host: Homo sapiens | place: China | collected 2015-10
CTGCGGGCTGCCCGGCATTGCACTAATTTAAAGTAGTTTTCCGCTATTCATGCCCAGAGCATAGCGGCGGGCATTCAAAATCGTCCCCGCGCAAAAAGAGAGCCGCCGCACAAGGTTCTGTGCAGCGGCTCTCCGGTGGGTTTAGTTCATCTCTTCCAGTGCCTTTTTCAGGTTCTTTGCGATCTGGTCCGGGCAGCTGGTGCTGCGGAAGCCGCACAGCGTGCCGTCCATACGGGCAATGGCGTCCTCTGCCTTCATGCCGGTAAGCAGCTGGCAGATGCCTTTCAGGTTGCCGTTGCAGCCGCCGACGACCTCAATGGATGCAATGGTGTGGTCATCGTTCAGTACAAAGTTGGTCTGCTTGGAGCAGGTACCCTTATTCGGGAAGGAAAATTCCTTGCTCATAGTCTTTACGTCCTCTCTCTTTTACGTTTTTCGGCGATGGCGCGCAGCTGCGCTGCGGCTTCGTCCGGTGCGGTACAGGTACCGATGGGGTGCGGGTGCTTGTGGTTGCGGCCATGGAAGTCCGTACCTGCGGTCGCCACAAGGCCGTACTGCTTGCACAGTGCAAGGCACTCGGCGCTGTCCTCCGGGCTGTTGCTGGGATGGTACACTTCAATGCCGTCCACCGCACCCTCTGCCGCCAGCTCGCGCAGCAGGGGCATACTTTTATAGACCGTGGGGTGGGCAAACACCACCGCGCCGCCACTGGCTTTAGCGGTAGCCAGCACCTGACGCACCGGCAGATACTCCGGCGAATGCAGCACGATGCCCCGGGGGTTCCACCCGAACAGCTTGTGGTAGGTCTCGCCGTAGATGCTGCCATCGGTCAGGCCCAGCAGTTCCAGCGCCTGCATCAGCCCGCTTTTAAACAGTACCCCGCTGGCCTTGGTGGTCTCCCACGCAAGGTCGGTGGTAAACTGCGGATACAGCTGCTCCAGCTCCTTTGCGCTCTGCAAAGCGCAGGCGTTGCGGCGCTCCTTCATGATGGCGCAGTGCTCCCGCAGCGCCGGGCAGTCCACGTCCGGGTAGTAGCACAGCAGATGCACCCGGTGCTGCCGCTCAAAGTCGTAGCCGGTCAGCTCCACGGCGGGGATCAGCTCTACCCCGTCCTGCCCGGTGTGGGCATAGGCGTACTGGGCGCTGAGCAGAGTATCGTGGTCCGAAAGGGCGATGGCGTGCAGCCCGGTGCGGGCGGCGATGGGTGCCAGCCGCTCGATGGGCACAGCACCGTCCGAGCAAGTGGAATGGATATGCAGGTCACAGGACATAGCGGGTTACTTCCTTAGTGCTTATAGAAATTGATCAGGCAACCATCAGCCAGAATCTGGCGCTCGTCGGTGGTGAGCGGAGCCATGTACAGCTCAAACTCCTTGACGGTATCGCCCAGAACATAGGCCTTGATGTTCTGCAAATCGCCCTTGAGTGCTTCCCGCACATTGGGGATGAGCACATAGTCCCCCAGACCAAAGGGGGTGGCACCTACCAGCTGCAGCGGCAGCATACCCCAGTTGATGAGGTTGGAGCGGTAACGCTTGGTAGCGTACTCGGTAACGATATTGGCACCGGCACCCAGCACGCGCTGGCAGCTGGCGGCCTGCTCACGGGCAGAGCCGTCACCGGGCTTGACTGCAAAGATGGTGGAAGCGATCTGGATATCATTCCAGTTCAGCTGCTCGCAGCCGGGCACAGCGTTCACCTTTGCCAGCAGGGCGGCGTCCCCTGCACCGGCGCGGCGGGCAGCTTCCTCGGCCTGCACGGCCTTGGCGCGGCCCACATACTCCGGGTCCTTGCGGCTGAGGGTGAACTCGGCCAAACCCAGCGGATTGGAACGGTAAGAGGACGTCTCGCCGGAGGGGATCAGCTCGTCGGTGGTGGTGACGGGGTCGGTGATATAAGAAGCCACCTTCAGCAGCAGATTGTCGCCCAGCGGTGCGATCTCCGGCCAGTCCTTGATGTTGGGGCCAAATTTGAGCAGGGCGTCGTAATCGCCCTTGCCAAAGCCCTGATACACACGGGTATCGTAGCTGGAGGCATCGTACTGGTATTCCGGCACGGTGGGATCGTAATCAATGTCGGTGGCGGGGGTCAGGATGCCGCCGTTTGCGGTGGTGGCTGCAATGCTGCGGGCATCCATCAGTGCCACACCGGACAGCTGGCCGCTGCCGGGCTTGGAGCCCTCGCGGCTGGGGAAGTTGCGGGTGGTGTGACGGATGGACAGTGCGCCGTTGGCGGGCACATCGCCTGCGCCGAAGCAGGGGCCGCAGAAGGCGGTGCGGATGGTAGCACCGCTGGCCATCAACTCGCCGATGACGCCGGTGCGCACCAGTTCCATCATGATGGGCTGGCTGCCGGGGTAAACGCTCAGGGCGTAGTCGCCGCAGCCGCCAGTATGACCCTTGAGGATGGAAGCAGCCTCGTAGATGCTGTCGTACAGACCGCCTGCGCAGCCTGCAATGACGCCCTGATCCACACGCAGCTTGCCGTTTTCGATCTTGCTGCACAGATCCAGCTGCACGTCCTTGCGGCCGATCAGCTTCTGCACATCCTGCTCGCAGGCGTGGAGGATGTCCTCCAAGTTTGCGTTCAGCTCCTCGATAGTAAAGGCGTTTGAGGGGTGCATGGGCAGGGCGATCATGGGACGGATGGCAGAAAGATCCACCTCCACCACGCCATCGTAGTAGGCGAGGTCAGCCGGTGCCAGCTTTTTATAATCTGCTGCACGGCCGTGCACTGCCAGAAAACGCTGGGTGACTTCATCGGTCTCCCAGATGGAGGACAGACAGGTGGTCTCGGTGGTCATGGCATCAATGGCGTTGCGGGTATCCTGCCGCAGGGAAGCAATGCCGGGGCCTACGAACTCCATGACCTTGTTCTTGACGTAGCCGCTCTTGAACAGCTTGCCCACAAGGGCAATGGCTACATCGTGGGGGCCGCAGCCCGCCGGCAGACTGCCGGTCAGATAGATAGCCACAACGCCCGGGCGGGCAACATCATAGGTGCGGCCCAGCAGCTGCTTTGCCAGCTCGCCGCCGCCTTCACCGATGGCCATGGTGCCCAGTGCGCCGTAGCGGGTGTGGGAGTCCGAGCCAAGGATCATTTTGCCGCAGCCGGCAAAGCGCTCGCGCATATACTGGTGGATGACTGCCATGTGCGGGGGCACAAAGATGCCGCCGTACTTTTTGGCAGCGGACAGACCAAAGCGGTGGTCGTCCTCGTTGATGGTGCCGCCCACAGCGCACAGGCTGTTGTGGCAGTTGGTAAGCACATAAGGGATGGGGAACTTTTCCAGCCCGGAAGCACGGGCGGTCTGGATAATGCCCACAAAGGTGATGTCATGGCTTGCCATGGCATCAAACTTGATTTTCAGGTTCTCGGCATCGCCGCTGGTGTTGTGTGCCTGCATAATATTGTAAGCCATAGTACCGGTCTTAGCCGTGGCAACGGCAGCGGCATCAAAGCCCTTTGCTACCAGTGCAGCGGGTGCATTGCCGTCTGCGGGCACCCACTCTCCGCGCGCATAGTACGCACCGCCGGTGCTGCATTTGATCATATCCAACATCTCGATTCGCCTCTCTTTTTGTATTTTCCCGCCCGCCGCAATTGCGGGCATTGCCCCGGCAGTGCGGGGTCACCCCTGCCCTGCCCTGTTACGGCAAAGCCGTATTTGTCTGCTATTATAGCATGAAAAGGCGAAAAGAAAAAGCACTTTTTGTGAACCCTTACTGCGCCTTTGCGGCGGCTTCCTGCTGCTTTTCTTTTTGCAGCCTGCGGTACACCACAAGATAGGCCGGGATCAGGAAGAAGCAGGCAAAGAGCCATGCCACCGGGTTTGCGATGCAGGCGGCAAAGTAGCCCCACAGCGGCACGAACCAGAAGCCCACCATGGCGCGGGCGATCATCTCGGCCACACCGGCAAACATGGCAAGGCCGGAATGCCCCAGACCCTGAATGGTGTAGCGGTAGATGATAAGCACGGCCAGCGGGATGTAGAATACGCTGTTCCAGAAGATGAAGTCCTGCGCATTGGCCATAATGGCGGTCTCGCCTGCGTCCAGAAACAGGCCGATCAGGGGCTTGTCCAGCACGCGCAGGATGAGGAAGGAAGCCACACTGTACACGCAGCCGATGCCCAGTGCGGTGTTCACGCCGCGGTTCACGCGGTCCAGATCCTTCGCGCCCATATTCTGGCTGGTGTAGGTGGTCATGGCGGTGCCGATGCTCTCCAGCGGCACGCTGAGGAACTGCGCAGCCTTGCCGCCGGCGGTCTGCGCGGCCACGATATCGCTGCCCAGACCGTTTACCGCGCCCTGCAGCACCACGCTGCCGATAGCGGTAATGCTGCACTGCAGGCCCATTGGGATACCCATAGAGCAAAGCTTTGCGCAGTGGGACGCGCTGATGCGCCCCTCTTCCTTATTCCAGCGCAGCTCCGGGTAGTGGCGCATGATGTAAATAAGGCTGCCGATGCCCGCCACAGCCTGACTGAACACGGTGGCAAAGGCGGCGCCGAACACGCCCATGTTGAACACAATGATGCAGGCAAGGTCCAGCCCGATGTTCAGCACGCTGGCCACCAGCAGGAAATACAGAGGGCGCTTGCTGTCGCCCAGTGCACGCATCAAAGCGCTGGTCACATTATAGAGCAGGGTGAAAGGGATGCCCGCAAAGATGGTGCGGATATACACATCCGCAAGGTCGATAATATCGGCCGGGGTGTTCGTCCACTCCAGCACCAGACGGGTCATAGCCACCGTAACAATGGTGAGCACCGTGGCAAAAGCGATGGACAGCCACACGGTATTGGCGGCGTAGCGGCGCATCTCGTGGTGGTCGTGGGCACCGAAGGTCCATGAGATGGGGATGGAAAAGCCGCAGGCAATGCCGTTGACAAAGCCCAGCACCAGATAGTTCAGGCCGCCCACGCTGCCTACCGCCGCCAGCGCTTCCACGCCCACGAACCGCCCCACGATGATGGTATCGGCCAGATTGTAGAACTGCTGGAACAGGCTGCCCAGCATCAGCGGCACAGCAAAGGCAAGTATCAGCTTCAGCGGGCTGCCCTGCGTCATATCTTTGGTCATGGAAATATACCTCCTGCCCACATAAAAAGGATGGATGTTCGCATTTTTGCCGTGAAAAACGCCCTGCCGGAAAAGCGGCAGGACGTTGTAAGGATTCATGAGTGGTATTATAGCGGAGCAGCGCCGGTTTTACAAGACTTGGTTTGCATCAACATTTCCAATTTTTTGCCCAAAGAATTGGTGATTTTGCTCATTCCGCGTAGTGTGCCAGAAACTGTTTGGTGCGCTGTTCGCGTGGGTGGTCGATCAGCTGCTTTGCAGGGCCCTCTTCCACCACCACGCCGCCGTCCATAAACAGGATGCGGTCGGCCACATCCCGGGCAAAGTGCATCTCGTGGGTCACGATGATCATGGTGGTCTTGCGGTCGGCCAGTTCCCGCAGCACCCGCAGCACCTCACCGGTCAGTTCCGGGTCAAGGGCGCTGGTGGGTTCGTCAAAGCAGAGGATGTCCGGGTGCAGCGCCAGCGCCCGGGCAATGGCTACCCGCTGCTGCTGCCCGCCGGAAAGCTGGTGCGGGTAGTGGTCTGCCCGCTCCGAAAGCCCCATCTGCGCCAGCAGTTCCCGCGCCTGCTGTTCCAGCTGGGCGTGCACCGCCTTTTTGTTGGCGCGGTAGTCCGGGCGCTCCTTTGCCAGCAGCTCCCCTGCCAGCATCACGTTCTGCAAGGCGGTATACTGCGGGAAAAGGTTAAAGTTCTGGAACACCAGCCCGAAGTGCAGCCGCTTTTTGCGGATCTCGCTTTCCCGCTGGGTGGCGGGGTCGGCGGCGTCCCACATGGTCTCGCCGCTCACCCGGATGCAGCCGGTGTCCGGCCGCTCCAGAAAGTTCAGGCAACGCAGCAGGGTGGTCTTGCCGGAGCCGGACGAGCCGATGATGGCCAGCGCCTCGCCCTGCTCCAAGGTAAGAGAAATATCCTTTAAGACCTTTGTATCTCCGAAATTTTTGCCAATGCCGGAGGCTTCCAGTAATGCCATATTTAAAAACCTCCTCAGCAGCGGAAATAATCCAGTTTCTTTTCAGCCCAGTTGAACAACAGGGTGAGTGCACCCACGAACACAAGGAAGAACAGCGCCGTGGAGAACAGCGGCCAGATCAGACCCTTTGCGCTGTACTCCTTGGCCATCATGATGATCTCCTTGTTGGCGATGGTGTTCGCCAGCGAGGTATCCTTGACAAGGGTAATGATCTCGTTGCCCATGGGCGGCAAAATGCGCTTGACCACCTGCAAAAGAGTGACCTTGAAAAAGATCTGTGTCCGGGTCATGCCCAGCACCTGCCCAGCCTCGGTCTGCCCTTTGGGCACAGCCTCGATGCCGCCGCGGTAGATCTCCGAAAAATAGCAGGCGTAGTTGATGGCAAAGGCCACCACCGCCGCCACCATGCGCCCGCCGGAGCCGGAGGGCCACGGGTTATTCATGCCCAGCAGACCGGGGCCCAGATAAATGACGATGATCTGCAGCATCAGCGGCGTACCGCGGATGACCCAGACAAAAGTCTTTACCGCACCGGACAGCAGCCTGCACCGGCTCATGGAGCCAAAGGCCACCACCAGCCCCAGCGGCAGCGCAAACAGCAGCGTAAGGGCAAACAGCTCACAGTTGAGCAGGAACGCGCCGGAAAGGCGCCCAAGGATCACAGACACAAAAACACACCCATCTATCGTTTTGTTTTACGCCCGGCTCAGTCTGCCAGCGTCAGCTCGTACTTCTCGGCCAGTGCCTGCATGGTGCCGTCAGCCTTCAGTGCGTCAAAGGCGGCGTCCACTGCGGCGGCGGCATCGCTGCCCTTGCGGAAGGCCACGCCGTACTCCTCGGCATTCAGTTCGTCCACGATCTTCAGACCGGCGTAGTCGGTGCCTTCCCCGATCATGGCGTTGGCAAGGGTCAGATCCAGCACAGCGGCATCTGCCGTACCGGCAGCAACCTCCATCAGGCAGTCGGTCTGCACGCTCTTGGAAACGTAGTCTGCCTTGGCAAGGTTTTCATCACCCTGAATGGCGGCTTCACCGGCAGAACCGGCCTCGGCCACCACGGTCTTACCGGCAAGGTCGGCGGTGGAGGTGTAGGCTGTGCCATCCTTAACCACCACGACCTGTGCGTTCTTGGCGTAGGCCTTGGTGGTAGCGGTGTTGGCCATGATATCCTCGGTCAGGGTCATGCCGTTCCAGATGCAGTCGATGCTCTTGGCGTCCAGCTCCACCACCTTGGTGTCCCAGTTGATCTCCACGAACTCCGGCTCTACGCCCAGCTTTGCGCACACAGCAGTAGCAAGCTCGGTATCAAAGCCGGTAAAGTTGCCGTCGGCATCGGTGTAGTTCATGGGCTCGTACACGGTGTAGCCGATGACCATTTTGCCCTTGCCCTTGATGTAATCCAGATCGCTGCCCGCTGCGGAAGAAGCCGAACCGGCTGCGCTGCCGGAAGCAGACGCCGCCGCAGAGGTGGATGCACTGCCGCCACAGGCTGCAAGGCTCAATGCCAGAGCACCGGCCAGAAATGCACTTGCAATACGCTTGAGTTTCATATCTTTTTCCTCCCATAGGGGACATTCTGCGTCCCGCTTCCCTCTCGATTTACCATTTTACCATGCTAAAGCGGTAAACTGTGGTTATAGAATAGCGCGTTTGCCGCCGTTTTGCAAGAGGAAACCTTTATTTTTTGCACAATGCACTGCTTTGCCCCGCCCGTAAGCCCGCTTTTTGTGGGAAAGTGTGCATATCCCTTTCCGGCTTTGCGCCTGAGAGGGCAGCTGCAAATGCCGTTTTCCTTCACGACCCCTCCCGTGAAAATGAGATAGCGGAGCGTCCGCAGACGCTCCGCTATCTCGAAATTAAAAATAATTTTCCGCTGATCATGCCCAAAGCGCACGCGGCGGGCATTCCAAATCGTCCCCTACTGCTCTGCCATGGCCTTCAGCACCGCCTTTTGCAGGTCGGTGACCGAGATGGTGCACAGTGCCTTCAGGTCGGCATCCGTGCCGTCTGTGGAAAGTTTGCCGATCTCCACGGCGTTTTTGCCCTTCAGGTAGCCGCACCAGCCTGCGCTGTGCTCGTACCATTCCTTGCCTAGGGCGCTTGCGCTGCGCATTCCGTAGCGGTCGCCCAGCTCGTTTTTGGTGTACACCGGCTCACGCGGGGCAGACACCGTACCGTCCGCGCTGACGGTCAGCTCCGGCTCGGTCATATCCCCGATGGCGCTGGTCACCCGGGCATTCTCGTCCATGGTCACCACTGCCAGCGTGATTTTAGCCTGCACCTGTGCGTCCTTGTCGTCGGTGCCCGCGAGCCCCTGCGGCATTTCGGCCACCTCTACGCCCAGCCTGACCGTATCGCCCCGGGCAGCGCCCAGCACCTGCGCATTCTCGCAAGCGCGGACGATGGCATCACGGTAGCCATCCACCGCAATGGTGCAACCAGAGAGAAGGTCTGCGTCCGTGGACTTGCCGTCCGCATCCGTTTTCAGTTTTTTTACCTCGTCCGGGGTCTTGCCCTCAAGCCAGTCACCAAAGGCATCGGCTTGCTCTGCCCAGCCTTTTTTCAGGCCGGACACCTCTGCCAGCGGATAGTCTTTCCCCTTCTGGCGCTTGGTGCGGGTGTCGGTGGGGGTGGTCACCTTTCCGGTGCTATCCGCGCTGACCGAAAGCTCCAGTTCGTCCAACGTCACCCCGGCCAGCTTGCCGTCCGCATCCAGCAACACGGCAGCCGCCACGGTGTGAATGCTGCCCACACGGTCTGTGCCGGCCGTTTCGGTCAGAACCCCCAGCCCAGTACGCCACGCCGCGCCTTGCGCCGCGCTGCTGACCGTAGAGGTGCTTCCACTCATCGTGCCAGAACTGCTGCCGGAGTTTCCCCCGCCGCAGCCGGTCAATGCCAGTGCTGCCACCAGCGTGCAGCACAAAAACCATCGCGATGCCTGTTTCATATCGTCACATACGCTCCCTTTCCGTGCCTGCATTGCAGACGCAGGCTTTGGAGCTAGTGTACCCCGCCGTGCGGGATTTTATGAGCAGACGCTTACATTAAAGGACTGAGCAGCCGCAGCACGCTGTCCAGTACCGTACCGGCCAGCCCGGTGCGGCAGTCCGCACACTGCACCTCTCGGCACTGGGGCAGGATGCGGCGCACATCGTCCCGCAATGCCAGTACCTGACTGTTTTGCAGCAGCAGCACCCCGCACTCGAAGTGCAGGAACATACTGCGGTAGTCCATATTGATGCTGCCCACCACCGCCGCACGGTCATCGCTGACGCAGCACTTGGCGTGGAGGAAGCCCGGGCTGTACTCGTAGATGCGCACCCCCGCCCGCAGCAGGGGCAGATAGTACGAGCGGCTCAGCCGGAACACCAGCTTTTTGTCCGGGATGCCCGGCAGCACCAGCCGCACATCCACCCCGCGTTTGGCGGCGTTGCGCAGCGCGTCCAGCATTTCCTCGCCGATGGCGAGATAAGGCGTATAAAAATAAACGTACTGCTGTGATTGTGCCAGAATATCCAGATAGACCGTTTCTGCCACCGGCTCTTCGTCCAGCGGGCTGTCCGCGTAGGGTTGCACCACCCCATCGCTGGCGGGCAGCACCGCAAACTGCGGACGGAAGGCGCTGTAATCCTGCTCAAAGGGACGGAAGGCGTTCCAGAAATCCAGAAACATCACGGTAAAGTTCCACACCGCAGCGCCCTCGATACGCAAGCCTGCATCCTTCCAGTAGCCGAAGCGGGTAATCGCGTTGATATATTCGTCCGCCAGATTGATGCCGCCGGTATAGGCCACCTTGCCGTCTATCACCACGATCTTGCGGTGGTCGCGGTGGTTCATTACCAGCGAGAGCAGCGGCACCACCGGGTTAAAGGGGATGCAGCGGATATGCGCCCGCTCCATGCGCACCACAAAGTCCTTGGGCAGACCCAGCAGGCTGCCGAAGTCGTCGTAGATCAGCCGCACGTCCACCCCTTGTGCCGCCTTGCACCGCAGAATATCCTCCACGCCCTGCCACATCTTGCCCTGACTGACGATGAAAAACTCCAGAAAGATGCTCTTTTCCGCTTTTTCAAGGTCGGCCAGCAATGCCGGATACATGGCTTCGCCGCAGGAAAAATACTGGGCGGTGGTGTTCTGCCATGCGGGGTAGCAGCCGTATTGGGTCAGGTAACGGCTCACGCCCCGATTTTCATCACACAGACCGGCAGTCTGCCCGGGCTGCTGGGCGCGGTCTGCCCGGTGCGCCTGCTCCACCGCCTGCATTTTGCTGCGCAGGCGGCGGGAGGGGCGCTTGTTGCCAAAGGCCAGATACAGTGCCCCGCCCAGCAGCGGCAGCAACGCGATGAGGGCGATCCAGCCCACCTTATAGGCGCTGTTTTCGTCCTTGCGCACCAGATACAAAACGATGAGCAGGCTCAGCCCGTTGAGCACCCCTGTGACCCACACCCGCGCCGTACCGGTGGTGAGGGCAAAAAACACCCACGCCAGCCATGCAAGCTGCAGCGCTACCAACACCACCGTGACCGTGATGCGGTTGAGGATGCGGTTGAAAAACTTGACGATGGGCAGCCGGAACAGCATACCATCTCCCCCTTTCCATGTTATCCCACTTTATATATAGGTAAGTATAGCGCGTTTTTTCACCCTTTGCAAGTTTTTGGTGTCGGGTACACCGGAATTATTCCGCATAAAAAAGTTCACCGGAGCGTCCGCAGATGCCCCGGTGAATCAAGATCCTATTCTATATTTTCTGCTCAGACGGTCGGTGCTTCGTTATCCTCGTAGCCCACCATCAGGCCGCCGTACTCCGCGTAGTAGCTGCACAGCGCGCCGCAGGTGCCTACCTCCACTTTGGCCTCCGGGAACACGGCATGGACCATGTGCTTCAGCCGCTCCGCAGCGGCAGCGTTGCAGCAGTGGTCGATGTGCACCCGGCCATTGGTCAGGCCGTGCGCCTTCATCTCCAGCACCATGCGTTCCAGTGCGCCGTGCTCGCCGCGGGTCTTGCAAATAACCTCCAGATCACCGGCATCGCTGGCCTGACCGATGACCCGGATGCCCAGCATCCGCGCCACCGCAGCCACCGCGGGCTTCACGCGGCCATTGCGGGCAAGGTTTGCCAGAGATTCCAGCGCAAACAGCAGATGGGTGTGCTCGTGATACGCCCGGATCTCCTCGCACACGGTATCAAAGGGCTTGCCTGCCTTGATCAGCGCCGCCAAACGCTCTACCAGCAGCCGGGACTCCGCACCGGTGGACAGGCTGTCCAGTACAAAGACCCGCGCGCCCTCGTGGTTCTGCTCGTATTCCTCGCCCGCCAGCAGTGCGGCATTATAGGCACCGGACAGCGTACCGGTAATGGTTACAACATACACCTCGTCTGCGCCCTCGTAGGCAGTGAGCCAATCCGAGATGTTGGGGCAGGAGGTGCTGGTGCGTCCCTTATAGCTGCGCAGCTTCTCGGCCAGCGCGGGGGCGTCCACTTCTGTGGTATCCACATACTCCTGCTCGTCGGTCAGGATCTTCAGCGGCACACAGGCAAACCCTACATCGGGGAGCTCGTACACATTTGCAGAGGAATCTACAACGATTTTGCTTTTCATATTTTTCTCCATTTTCAAGCGGCGCACGCCGCAGTCATTCCTTTGTCCGTGACCATCATAACAGTTTTTCAAAAACCTGTCAACTGTTTTCTCAAATTCTTTTACAAAGTTTTCGCAGACCGTTGACCAATTTTCCAAAATGCGGTATACTATTTCACAGGCAGAAGCACTTTTGCGGAAAGCAATTGCCCTGCCTTTGCACAAAAACAACGTTCCTGCTTGCAAAAAGTGCAGGAGCATGAACGGAACAAGATACTATGAAAGCTGAAACCAAACTCCGCGTTGCGGCGTGTGCTGCGGGCTTTGCCCTGCCCCGGTACAACGATCTTCCCTCGGTAGGGCTGTATCTGGACCAGACGGTGCAGTTTGTCAACGGCTACTTCCGCAGCTTCTGCGGGGTGGAGCTGACCCCCTCTATGGTGAGTAACTACGTCAAAAAAGGGGTGATAGACCACCCCATCCGCAAAAAATACACCCGGGATCAGATCGCATCCCTGATGTACATTGCAGTCTCCAAGACTGTGCTCTCGATTGAAAACATCGACACCCTGTTCAAAATGCAGCGGGAGCACTGCTCTGCCGGGACAGCCTACGATATCTTCTGCGAGGAACTGGAGACCAGTCTTTCTGTGGTGTTCGGCGGTAAGGCAGCCCAGCCGGAGACTACGCTCAACGATGAGCGTCTGCTGCTGCGCAGCACCATTTTTGCCGCGGTCAATAAGATGTATCTGGACTGCTGCTTCGATGCCTTGCGGCAGGAGCAGGCTCTGTGGTCGGATATCCTGCCGGATCTGGCATAACCGTACAGCGCGAAATAGCAGATAGAGCAAAAGCCACCCGAAAACTTACGTTTTAATGGAGGAGTCTGTGACAGACAAAAAACTGATCTCATCTTTGCAGGGGCTGCGGGCAGTCGCATTTTTGTGCGTGATCCTCTCCCATTGCGGGGCACCGTGGCTGGGGCCGTGGGCGATCACGGTATTCGTGGCGCTGTCCGGCTTTCTGATGACCTGCAACTATTATGACCGCCCGCGCACAGCACCGGGGCTGCGATCCGCTATAGCTTTCTCCCTTAAAAAAATACGAAAGCTGTACCCGTTGCACCTTATTATGATGGCCGCCGCGCTGTTATTTGTGCTGAAGGGGCTTCTGGCGCAGCCCTCTGCCCGCGGGGCGCTCTCCTGTGCGGCACAGCTTATGGTAAGCATTTTCCTGCTGCAAACATGGGTCCCGTCCAGCCGTTTCTGGTTCTGCCTGAACGGAGTGGCGTGGTATCTTTCGGTACAGGCTTTTCTGTATGCCATCTTTCCCCTGCTACTCGCTGCGCTGAAAAAGGCCGATGCCCGCAGACTGCGCTGCATTGCCGCCGTAATCTTCTGCGTACAGTGCCTTTTTTCCTTTGCCATCTGGAAAGCCGGGCTCAGCGGAATAGCCGCATTTTACCTGACCTATCTGTGCCCGCTTTTCCGGGCGGGAGATTTTACCATCAGCTGCTGTATGGGCTGCCTTTACCACAACCGCAAACAGGAGCGTTCTCTGCCGGGCGGTGCTTTCTCCCTGCTGGAGCTTGCCGCTGTGCTGCTTGCGGGCGGCTGCCTGTTTATCGCTGCCAAGCAGGTGAGGGTTCTGGGCGCGGTGGCCTTCCGGTACAATGTGCTGTTCACTCCCTCTGCGGTGCTGCTGGTCTGGCTGCTTGCCGTGGGCAAGGGGTTTATTTCCCGGCTGCTTTCCACAAAGCCCTTTTTGTGGCTGGCGGGACTGTCCCCTTACGGTTTTCTGATCCATCAGGTACTGATCCGGTATATGGAGTGGACAGCGAACAATCTTAATCTCACGGTGCAGCCTGTGGTCTGGACACTGACCGTATATCTGCTCACGCTCTGCCTGAGCAGTTTTTACAAGGCGCTGGAACGCCGGGTGCGGCAGCGTCATACCAAAGCTACCACCTAACGAACAAAATTCAAGGCCGCTGCACGTTGTTCTGTGCAGCGGCCTTGTTTAGGTCTGATTGGGCGTTTTTTACTTTACACTCGCTTTTTTGGCGGTAAAGCGCTGGTAGGCGGGCTGCGGCAGCAGCACGCGGCCTGCCAGCGGCTGCACCTGCACCGACACCTGCTTACAGGGGGCGCACTCGCCGTCTACGGTGGCAATGATGGGCCCACGGTCATCTGCTGCCCGCAGACTGACGGATTTTGCGCGGCGGTAGATAAAGTAGGGCTTTGCAGCCTCGGTGAGCTGTCCGTTTTGAAAGTGCTGGCCGTTTTTGTACAGCATCAGCAGCTTTGCAATGACCCTGCGGCTGACCTTGCGCACGATGAACACATCCAGCCAGCCGTCATCCGGCTGTGCCTCCGGCCCGGCCATAAAGCCGCCGCCGTAGGCGCGGCCGTTGCACACCGCGCACATCAGGCAGTCCACGTTCAGTACCTCGCCGTCAATGACGTACTCCACCCTGCGGCCGATATGCCCGCACAGCTGCTGGACAATGGACAGCGCATAGGCTGCTTCGCCGCCGCACAGCGGGATGCGCCGGAACTTGGGGATGCCGTAGGCCACCTGTGCATCCAGACCGGCAGCGCAGATGGTGGCAGAAAGCCCCAGACTGGTGCGCATCAGGTCGATGGGCACCGCCCCGCCGGCCAGCTGGGCGTCCAGATCCAGAAATTCTTCCTTTGTACCGTAGGTGCGCAGAAAGTCGTTGCCGCTGCCATAGGGCAGACAGCCCACGGCGGTCTTATCAAAGCCGTGGGCACCGGTGAGCGCCTCGTTGAAGGTGCCGTCACCACCGGCGGTAAAAATGTGAAGCTCCACCCCGGCCTTCTGGGCGGCAGCGGCGGCTGCGCGGGACAGCTCCCGGGCATGGCCTGCATGGGTGGTGACGCGGATGGTGTAGTCCTCCGGGGCAAGCCCGGCACCGGCAGCAGCCGCCGCGATCTGCTGCGGCAGGGTGCGGGTACAGTCGGCCTTTCCGGCTGCGGGGTTCAGAAGAAACAGCGTGTGCATCGGGGTCCTCCGTGTTGTAACTCTATTTCCTCTATAATAGTCGAAAACCGCGCCGGTTGCAAGCAAAAACGCTATTTTTCTATTTCCTTATAAGGTTATGGTCTCATCCTCCCGCAAAACGATGCTGCCATCGGCGGCGCAGTCTGCTGTCCAGTGCTGCCCTACACAGGCAGTTCCGGCGGCAATGCGGTTCGCAAGCGCCTGCTCCACTGCCCTGTCCACCTGACGGCGCAGTTCCCGCGCACCATAGGCCGATTGCGCCCGGGCAGCCAGTGCCGCCCCCACCTGCGGGGTGTGGCGCAGTCGGTAGCCGCTGCGGGCGGCGCGCTGCTCCAGCTGGCAGAGCATTTTTTCTGCAATGGCGCAGAGGTTTTCTTCGGCCAGCGGGCGGAACACGATCACTTCGTCCAGCCGCCCGAGCAGCTCCGGGCGGAACCACTTTTTAGCTTCCTCCACAGCCTGCGCGGACTGCTTTTCAAACACCGCTTCTGCCCCGGCGGCAAAGCCCAGCGGCGCGTTCTGCCCCGCTAAGAAGCGTGCGCCCAAATTTGACGTGAGCAGCACGATGGTGTTGCGGAAATCTGCCTTGCGGCCCATGGCATCGGTCAGCTGACCGTCCTCCAAAATTTGCAACAGGATATTCTGGATATCCGGGTGCGCCTTTTCGATCTCGTCAAACAGCACCACGCTGTACGGGCGGCGGCGCACGGCCTCGGTCAGCTGACCGCCCTCGTCGTGGCCAAGGTAGCCCGGCGGCGCGCCCAGCAGTCGGGCGGCGGTGTGCTGCTCCTGATACTCCGACATATCAAATTTGAGCAGCGCCTTCTCGCTGCCGAACCAGCTGACCGCCAGTGCCCGCGCCAGTGCGGTCTTGCCCACGCCGGTAGGCCCTAAAAACAGCATGGCACCGATGGGACGCCCCGGCTCGCCCAGACCGGTGCGGCTGCGCCGGATAGCCCCCGCCACGGCAGCCACTGCCCGCTGCTGGCCGACGATTTCCGCGTTCAGGCGGCTTTCCAGCTTGTCCAGACGCTCCCGCTCCTGCTCGCCCACCCGCTGGGCGGGCACGCCGCTGGCCGCTGCCACCACCCGGGCAATATCCTCCGGGGTGAGCACCGGCTGAGTGCGCTGCTCCTTTTCGGCAAGGATGCGCGCCGCCGCACAGGCTTCGTCCACAAGGTCGATGGCCTTATCCGGCAGACAGCGCCCGGGCAGGTACCGCACCGAAAGCTCCACCGCCGCCTGCAGGGTCTGCGGCGGCAGTCGCACGCCATGATACCGCTCGTAACGGGGCGCAAGGCCGTTGAGGATCTCCACCGCCTGCGCGGGGGTGGGTTCTTCCACCTGCACCCGGCCAAAGCGGCGCTCCAGCGCGGCATCCTTCTGGATGTGGGTGCGGAACTCCTGATTGGTGGTGGCACCGATAAGCTGCAACTCGCCCCGGGCAAGCACCGGCTTTAAGATGCTGGCGGCGTCGATAGCGCCCTCGGCGGCACCGGCTCCCACGATGGTGTGGAACTCGTCGATGAACAGGATGGCGGTGCCGTCCCGCACCAGCTCTTCCAGCAGGTTTTTCAGACGCTCCTCAAAATCGCCCCGGTACTTGGTGCCCGCCACAAGACTTGCCATATCCAGCGCCAGCAGTCGTCGCCCCTGCAGCGCTCTGGGCACCTGCCCGGCGGCAATGCGCAGCGCCAGACCCTCGGCCAGCGCCGTTTTGCCCACGCCCGGCTCACCGATCAGACAGGGGTCGTTTTTCTGGCGGCGGCACAGGATCTCCACCATGCGGTCTAGCTCCGCTTCCCGGCAGAACACCGGGTCCAGCTCCCCCTCGGCGGCGCGGCGGGTCAGGTCGCGGCAATATTTATCGCTGGCGCGGCTGCCCCGGGGGATGCTGGCCGACACCCGGGGCTGGGCGGGCAGCACGAACTGTCCGCTCAGCTGGCGGCACTCCCGCACTGCCTCGGTGAGCGAAAGCCCCATCTCTGCCAGCAGCAGCCCGGCGGCGCAGCCATCATCTTCCAGCATGGCGCAGAGCAGGTGCTCCGGCTCTGCCCGGCTGACGTGGGCGTTCTGCGCCCCAATGAGCGCGTAGTCCATGGTGCGGCGCAGATCCGGTGCCATGGACTGCCGGGTCAGCCGCTGTACCGGGGCGCTGCGCCGCTGCGCCAGCTGGCGGCGCACCTCTGGCTCGGTGATGTTTTTCCGGGTGAGAAACTGCGCCGCTGCGCCCTGCTGCCGCAGCATTGCCAGCAAAAGGTGGCTGGTATCTGCCTGCTCACAGCCCAAATCCCCCGCCAGCTGCACCGCCTGCTGCAACAGCCGCGCCGCCGGGCGCGAAAAGCCCCGGTAGCTGCCAATACCCAGATTTTCCCAAATGCCCATGTGTCTGCTCCTTGCTGCATATAAAATCGTCTGCACTGGAAGTATAGCCCCAAAGGCGCAGAAAAAATCAGTTGTTTGTGTCGGGCGGCAGAAAAGTAAAAAACGATCCGCAGTGGTTGCCGGGGCGCGGATGCGTCCGGCTGCTGCGGATCGTTTTTTGAGATTTTATCTTGCGGGGAACGTTTTCAGAACGAGCCGCCTCCGCCGCCGTGGGTAGTGCCGCTGGAGGAGGTGTGGGTGGAGCTGCCGCCGGAATCGCTGGAGCTGGACTCCTTTGGCCGCTCGGTGCGGTGCACCTCACGGTACAGATACAGATCCCGCTGGTTGGTCAGCTTCATACTGCCCTGCCGCACATAGCTGGTTGCGTCCCGCTGCGGTGCCACGCTCTTGAGCCGGCTCTTCATCACGCCGGTCACGATCAGTGCCGTGATCAGGCCAATGACCAGCGCCACGCCCAGATACACGATCGAGAACGGCTCCTTGGGCATGTTGTCCACATCGTAGGGGTGGCCTTCGCGGGCGGCGGTGACATACGCGTCCGTCCACCGGATAAAGGTGCGGAAGGCGGCGGCGTAATCGCCGTCTGCCATATCGGGGGTCATCTGCTCGCCAAGGTATTGGATACCGGCATCCGTAAAGGCGGTAATGCCGTAGCCGCAGGTGGAGATATGCCACTTACGGTCGCCTGTGCTTATCAGCAGCAGCACGCCGTCCCGGTTTTCACCGTAGCCGAACTGGCAGTAATCGTACAGGTCATCGGCGTATTCTTCCATGCTGGTGCAGCCCTCGCTTTCCAGCGAGTCGATGGTGGCAACGACCACATCAAAGCTCTGGCGGACGCTCAGTTCCTCCAGCGAGGCCTCCAGTTCGCTATTTTCGTCCTCAGTCAGGACCTGTGCATTGTCGTTCATGCGGTAATACAGGTCGGCAAAGCCGTTTTCGGCGGCAAAGGCCGGCACAGCCAGCGCCAACAAAAGCACCAGTGCGGCCAGCGCAGCGCAGAGGGAGCGCAGCGGGGTAACAGTCTTTTTCATCTTCCGTCCCTCCTTTACAGAATACCGGCCAGCCACAGCAGCCACATCGCCGCATAGGATGCAGCACCGACGGCTGCTGTAAGACCCAGCGTCCACTTGCGGGCGGCGGTCTTATCCACCGGCAGGTTGCCCACAAACTTGCCGGTCTGGCCGTTCATGGCAAAAATGTAGTTGTTGCCTTGCCAGCTGGTGCTCAGCACCCACACCGGGAACAGGGCATACTTTGCCTTGCCGCCGTGCAGTTGAATGCTGCTGTTCTCCATTTTCACGGAGTCGTAGCCGGTAACGGTCTGGGTAAAGGCGTCCTCGGTGGACTGACGGACGCGCTCATTGGCGCGCTTGATGCTCTTTTGGGCGTCCACATCGTACTTATCGGCCACATAGCCTGCCAGATACGCGGTCTTGAAGGGCACGGCATCGCTCATGGTAAACGGCTCGATGGATTCCATCAGGTCGTCCTCCATCTTGGAAGAGCCGTCCACCGGAACCGCGTCAAAGCCCAGCACGCCGTCCCGGCGCACGGAGTAGTAGCTGGTCTCGGTATAGTTGTAGTCGTCATCCGACCAAAAGCGGGTGCGGGTGGCGGTAAAGCGCAGCTGCGCGTCGGCGTCGCTGTCGTACAGCCAGAAGGGCACATACACGCCCTTGATCTCGTCGATATGGTTCTGGCTGCGGAACACCTTGGGCAGCAGGGTCTTGCCCTTGAGGTGCTCCTGCAACTTTTCCTTCGCCGCTTTTTTATCCAGCTTGAAGGGGATGATGAGGTCGGGGCGCAGATTTCCGGCAAACTGTCCGGTGAGAACGATGGGGTTGCCGCAGAAGGGGCAGGCCGAAGCGCCCATGGTGTCATCGCCCACGATCTCGCCGCCGCAGCTCTTGCAGACGTAAGTATGCAGACCGGCAGTCTCGCCCTCTGCCCAGCTGCCGCCGGGGGTGGCCCAGTTCATCTTGCTGGGCTTTTGGTCTTTCAGATCCTCATCGTAGCCCTTCAGCGCGTCCACCTCAAACTCGGTGTCGCAGTAGGGGCATTTCATCTTCTGGGTGGTGCTGTCGAACCGGATGGCACCATCGCAGCAGGGGCACTTATATTCCAGCATTCCTGCCATAGTGTTTCCTCCTATGATCTGCGGAGCAGAGGCTCCTTCCCTGCCCCGCAGTGTGATCGGTTATTGTGTGCCAGGTTCAGCTGCGGTCGTTCTCGTCAAAGGGGTCGCCGCACTCCGGGCAGAACTTGGGCGGGTGTGCAGGGTCTGCCGGTTCCCAGCCGCACTTGTCGCACTTATACTTGGGGGTACCGGCAGGCTTGGGTTTGCCGCACTCGGAGCAGAACTTGCCCTTGTTCACCGCGCCGCAGCTGCAAGTCCAGCCTTCTGCTGCCGCCGGGCGGGGCTTGCCGCACTCCGGGCAGAATTTGCCGGTGACGGTGGCACCGCAGCTGCAAGTCCAGCTGTCCGCGGGCTTCGGCTCCGGCTTTTTGCTGCCGCATTCCGGGCAGAACTTGCCGGTGGCGATAGCGCCGCAACTGCACTTCCAGCTGTCGGCGGCAGAAGTCTTCTGCTGGGGTGCTGCGGGCTGCTGCCCCATGGCGAACAAGCTCTGAGCGTTCATGCCGTTTGCACCGGCTGCCATGCCCATGCCCATAAAGCCGGTCATAGCACCGGCGGTGTTGCCGGCGGCGGCCTTCATGGCGTCGATCTGACCGCCCACCAGACGGGCGGCGGCGGTGGTGGGATCGGTGGTCATGGCGTTTTCTTCCCACTCGGTGATCTTCTTCTGCTGCTCCTCCGGGATGGACAGAGAGTTGATGTTGAAGGAGAATACCTCAATGCCGCGCTTTTTGCGCCAGATATTGGACAACTGCTCGTTGAGGGCGTCCGAGATCTCCAGCGTGTGGGCGGGGATCTCGTAATACTGCACCTTGTTGGCAGAAAGGGTGGCCAGCGCCGGCTGCAAAGCGTTCATCAGTTCACTTTTCAGGCGGGGAGCCAGCTCCGAGGCGTCGTACTGGGTGGAGACGTTGCTGCACACGTTGGTGTAGAACAGCAGCGGGTCGCAGATGCGGTAAGTAAAGCTGCCGTTGCAGCGGATATTCACCGAGAGCTTATAGCCCCGCTCCTCGCTGACCACCACCCGGAACGGGATGGGGGTCGCGGTGCCGTACAGGATCTCGCCCAGTTCCTTGGTGTTGATGTAGTACACCCGCTGATCCTTGCCGGTGTCGCCGCCGTAGGTAAAGCGCTTGGCTACGGTCTGGAAGGTAGTAGCCAGACTATCGCCGAAGTTGCCGGTGAACACGCTGGGCTCGGTAGAGGAATCAAAGGTATACTCGCCCGGCTCGGCGCACACCTCCACCACCTTGCCCTGCTCCACAATGAGCATACACTGGCCATCGGCCACAGCAATGCCGCTGCCGTTGGTGATAATGTTGTCCTCGCCGTGGTTGGAACTGCGGCGGGAGGTGCGCTTTTGGCCCTTGACCATCAGCACATCCTTATCCAGAGAATCGCAGTAGAAAAATTCCTTCCACTGGTCTGCAAAAGTTCCGCCCAGTGCGCTCATGCCTGCTTTGATCAAACCCATAGTAATTTCCTCCTGTACGTTTTATTGTTTTGCTTTCTTCTTTTTTATCATGCAGAACGATTTCGTTTGTAAAAGGTTCTGCCTGCTCAGGGGTAAGGGTCAGATAATTGATATTATAATCATACTGCAATGCGGCGCTGAACGCAAGGCATTTCTAACCGTTGCCACCTGCCTTTGCAGCTTCTTTCACAAAAAAGAACACCGGAGCGTCCATAGAAGCTCCGGTGTTCCGAAATAATATTTTTATGCTTGTCCCGTGCCCCAAAAGGCTTAGAACCGCCGCCATGTATCCGGCATAAACAGCACCAGCATGGGGAAAATCTCCAGACGTCCGGCCAGCATATCAAAGATCAGCACCAGCTTTGCGGGGTCTGCAAAGCAGCCGAAGTTCTGCATGGGGCCTGCCATTTCCAAGCCCGGGCCGATGTTGTTCAGAGTAGCCGCCACGGCGGTAAAGTTCGTCACCATATCAAAGCCGTTCAGACTGATCAGGAAGAAGGAGGCCGCAAAAATAAAGATATACGCTGCAATGAACACATTGGTGGTTCGGATCGTCTCGTGGTTCAGCAGCTTGCCGTCCATGCGGGCGGGCGCCACCACCTGCGGGTGCAGGGCGGTCTTGAGCTCCTTGGCCAAGGTCTTGCCAAGAATAAGGAAACGGCTCACTTTGATGCCACCGCCGGTGCTGCCGGCGCAGGCACCAATGAACATGAGCATGACCAGAATCTCTTTAGAGAGGGTCGGCCACAGGTCAAAATCGCAGCTGGAGAAGCCGGTGGTGGTGATGATGGAGCCCACCTGAAAAGCGGCCTGCCGCAGCGCCTCGCCAAAGCTGTTGTACATACTATAAATATTGGCGGTGATGATACCCACTGCCACCGCAATGACCACAAAGTAGCCCCGCACCTCCTCGCTGGCAGCAGCGCGGCGGAATTTGCGCATGAGCAGCAGGAAATAGGCGTTGAAGTTGACGCCGAACAGGATCATGAAGATGGTCACGACCCACTGGATGTAGGGCGAAAAGCTGGCAAAACTGTCGTTGCGGAAGCCGAAGCCGCCGGTGCCCGCCGTACCAAAGGCGGTGAGCATGGCTTCGAACAGGGGCATTCTGCCAAGCAGCAGGAACACCAGCTCCAGCACGGTGAGGGCAAAGTAGATGCCGTACAGGATCTTAGCGGTAGACTGTACCTTGGGCACCAGCTTATCCACCTGCGGGCCGGGGCTTTCGGCTTTCATCAGGTTGACGTGAGAGCCGCCGGTCAGCGGCAGCAGTGAGAGCAGAAACACCAGAACGCCCATACCGCCGATCCAGTGGGTGAAGCTGCGCCAGAACAGAATACCGTTGGGCAGCCCCTCTACGGCGGGCAGAATGCTGGCACCGGTGGTGGTAAAGCCGGAGACTGTCTCAAACAGGGCATCCACGGGGTTCGGGATGCAGCCGGTGAGCACAAAGGGCACCGCGCCCATCACCGAGATGAACACCCAGCACAGCGAGGTAGCTGCAAAGCCTTCGCGCATATAGAACACCTTACTGCGGGGTTTGATGGTGTGCAGGGCGTAGCCGATGCCGGCGCTGACCGCAGCTGTGAGCAGAAACACGCCCAGCACCATCCACTCGCCATACACTAAGCTGGCGGCGGCTGGCAGCAGCAGCAACGCGCCTTCGATCATCAGCACATAGCCCAGCAGACGGAAAACGATCGCATAATTCATAGTCCGCCTCCGTCAGTGCTCCACGATATCGCGCAGATCGTGCAGACCATGCTCCAGCGTGACCACGATGACGTTATCGCCCACTTGGATCTGGTCGCCGCCGCGGGGAATCAAAATCTCGCTGCCGCGGGTAATGCAGCACAGCAGCAGGTTCTTTTTCAGGTGCAGCTGGCTCAGGGGCACACCGGTAGCGGCGCTCTCCTCGTGCACCGTAAATTCCAGTGCCTCCACGCGGTCGTCCAGAATGCGGTATAGAGTCTTGATGTTGTTGCCCGCCTCGTTTTGCAGGGCGCGGACGTACTGCACGATGTAGTCACAGGTCATGTACTTGGGGTAGACCACGCTGCCCAGATCCAACCCGGCCAGAATAGCGTCAAATTCCAGACGATTGACCTTGGTCACCAGTTTGCCGTTGGAGTGCTTTTGGGCAAACAGGGTCAGCAGCACGTTCTCTTCGTCGATGTTGGTCAGCGCCACGAAAGCCTCGGTGGATTCCAGACCCTCGGAAAGCAAAAACTCGCGGTTAGAGCCGTCCTCGTTCAAAATCTGTGCGCCGGGCAGCTGCTCGGCCAGTTCCACGCAGCGGGCGGCGTCCCGCTCCACGATGCGCACCCGCACATGGTTTTCCAGCAGTTCCTGACTGAGGTAGTAGGCAATGGCACCGCCGCCAACGATGAGGGCGTTGCGCACCGGCTGCACCGGCAGATGCAGCTGCTGGAAGAAGGCGTGCGCCTTTTCCTGCGTAGCAAGGAAGGTGACCTGATCGCCCTTTTGCAGCACAAAGTTACCGTTGGGGATGATGACCCCTCCCTCACGCTCCACCGCGCACACCAGAATATCGCTCTTGAGCCGGGTGGGGATCTCGTGAATGGCTACGCCGTCCAGTGCATCGGGCAGCGCAAATTTGATCAGCCGCACACGGCCGTCCGCAAAGGTATCGATCTTGCTGGCACCGGGGAACCGCAGCAGATGGGAGATCTCCTTTGCCGCTGCCATTTCCGGGTTGATGATGGCGGAAATGCCGATCTGCTTTTTGATAAAGTCCAGCTCATGGCTGTAGGACGGGTTACGCACGCGGGCAATGCCGTGGCAGTGACCCGCCTTTTTGGCAAACATACAGCAAAGCAGGTTCAGTTCGTCCGAGCCGGTGACCGCAATGAACACATCCGCATCCTCAATGCCCGCCTCGGACAGGGTGGTGATGGACGAGCCATTGCCCACGATGCCCAGCACGTCGTAGCTTTCGGTCAGGTGCTCCACGCGCGCTTTGTTGGTGTCCACCACAGTCACGTTGTGGCCTTCCTCGCTAAGCTGGCGCGCCAGAGCCGTGCCGACCTTGCCGCCGCCCACCAGAATGATCTTCATAACAAGTCCTTTCTCCTTTGGCAGCCCCTTTTCCCGGGGCATACAAGTACAGCATAGTATACCATATCCCGATGCAAAGTTCTACCGTTTGCCCCGCAAATACAGCGAATTGCTTAAAAAGCGACAGTTCTTTTGTGCAAAAGGCCAATTGCAGCGTGAAAGCACAAAAAGGGACTGCGGCACAGCTTTGTGCAGCAGTCCCCTTGGAGGTTTTATAAGATTCAGTACCGCTCTACGCCGTCCTTGGTGACAAGAGCGTACACCAGCGGGGCTTCCTCCGGCTTTTCAGCGCCGTACACAAGGCCGCTGCGGTACTCGGCGGCAGCGGCTTCAAACTTGTCCGCTGCGCCGTAGAAGGTGGCAAGACTCTCGCCCTTATGCACATAGTCGCCGCGCTTTTTGTGCAGAGTGATGCCGGCGGCAAAATCCAGCGGGTCGCCCTTTTTCTGGCGGCCTGCGCCCAGCAGCACACTGGCAGAACCGATCTTTTCGGCATCGTTGGCCACGATGTAGCCGTCCTGTTCAGCCAGCAGTTCATAGCTGGCGGCGGGCTGTGCAAACAGACTGTAATCGTCCAGCACCCGGATGTCGCCGCCCTGTGCAGCAAACATTTCCTTGCACTTGGCAAAGGCAGAGCCGTCCGCAATGACAGCCTCGGCCATGGCGCGGCAGTGGGCGGCATCGCCCTTGCCAGCCAGTACCAGCATGTTGGCCGCCAATTGCAGGCACACTTCGGTCAGGTCTGCCGGGCCGTGGCCCTTGAGCACGTCCATACTCTCCATGACTTCCAGACTGTTGCCGATGTTGTGCCCCAGCGGGGTGTCCATATCGGTGATCATGGCAGCTACCCGGCGGCCGTGGTGGGTACCGATGGCAACCATCAGCTGCGCCAGCTCAATGCTCTGGTCAACAGTTTTCATAAAAGCACCGGTGCCGGTGGTGACGTCCAACAGAATGGCGTCCGAACCGGAGGCCAGCTTTTTGGACATGATGCTGGACGCAATCAGCGGAATGCAGCTGACGGTGGCAGTAACGTCCCGCAGGGCGTACATTTTTTTATCTGCCACCGCAATGCCCTCGCTCTGGCCGATGACCGACAGACCGATCCGGTTCACCTGTGCAAAAAATTCCTCCTGCGAGAGGGCGGTCTTTGTGCCGGGCACGCTCTCCATCTTGTCGATGGTGCCGCCGGTGTGGCCGAGACCCCGGCCGCTCATTTTGGCGATCTTCACCCCGCAGGCTGCCACGATGGGCGCGATGACCAGCGTGGTCTTATCGCCCACGCCGCCGGTGGAGTGCTTGTCCACCTTGATGCCCGGAATGGGCGAAAGATCTACCATCACGCCGCTGTGCGCCATCACATCGGTCAGCTCAGCGGTCTCCTCATTGGTCATGCCGCGCAGATACACCGCCATCATCCATGCAGCCATCTGGTAGTCGGTCACATCTCCGCAGACAAAGCCGTTGACAATAGCTTCCAGCTCTTCCCGGGTGTGGGTGCCGCCATCCCGCTTTTTTGCGATCAGATCATAAATACGCATCGTTTTACGCTCCTGTTCTTACTGTTCTTGGGGGCGTTTTATGCCCGGATCTCCTGCCATACGCTCTTGCCGTCCAGCGTGGAGGCGTCCACTTCCAGATACTCGCAGATGGTCTGGGCGATGGTGCCGAAGCACAGCTTGGTGCCCAGATCCATACCCGCCTTTACGCCCTTGCCGCAGACCAGATACGGCACATACTCGCGGGTATGGTCGGTGGTCTTGGTGTAGGAGGGGTCGCAGCCGTGGTCGGCGGTGATCATGAGCAGGTCACCCTCCCGCATCCCCGGCAGGAAGTCAGCCAGAAAATGGTCGAACTCGGTGGCGGCGGCAGCGTAGCCTGCCACATCGCGGCGGTGGCCGTAGAGCATATCAAAGTCCACCAGATTCACGAAAGCAAGGCCTTCAAAATCCCGGGTCTGCAAAGCCTTGGTAAAGGCGATGCCGTTGGTGTTGCCGGTGGTCTTGATCTTTTCGGTCACGCCCTCGCCGTCAAAAATATCGTAGATCTTGCCCACAGCGATCACGTCCTTACCGGCATCCTTTAACAGATCCAGCATGGTGGCGCGGGGCGGCTTCAGGCTCAGGTCGTGGCGGTTGGTAGTGCGGTAGAAGGTGTCGGCGCTGTTGCCAAGGAAGGGGCGGGCGATCACACGACCCACGCCGTACTTGCCCTTGAGCATTTCCCGGGCAATCTCGCAGTAGCGGTACAGCTCGTGCACCGGCACAAGCTCCTCGTTGGCGGCCACCTGAAAAACGCTGTCAGCGCTGGTGTAGACGATGAGGGCGTTTTCCCGCATGGCCTGCTCGCCATAATCCTTCAGTACCTGCGTGCCGGAATAGGGCTTGTTGCACAGTACCTTATGGCCGGTTTTTTGCTCGTACTCCCGGATCAGCTCCTCCGGGAAGCCCTCGGGGAAGGTGGGCAGCGGCTCCGGGCTGACTACACCGGCGATCTCCCAGTGGCCGATGGTGGTATCCTTGCCCATGCTCTGCTCCTGTAGACGGGCAAAGGCAGCCGCCGGGGCATCCGTTCTCTCCCCTGCGGTCACGCCGTCAATGTTGAACAAGCCCAGCTTGCGCAGATTGGGGCAATTGAAATTGGGGTGGTTCGCAATGGCACCCAGGGTGTTGGTGCCTGCATCGCCAAAAGCAGCGGCGTCCGGCTCTGCGCCGATGCCAAAGCTGTCCAGCACGATCAGAAAAACGCGTTTTTCCATAATGGTCACTCCATTTCTCCGGGGCGCACCCCGGAACAGTACTACTTTATTATCCTTATTATAAGCAAAAAGCCTCTCAGATGCAAGAGGCAGCGGCTTTGTGCGGTCTTATCAGTTTTTACGTTTTGCAGCAGTTTTCCTCTGTCAGGCGGCACGTGGAAAGCTGCGGCATATCGTTAAAAGTTTTGCAATCTCAGCTTTAGGCATAAACGAATGCAAAAACTTGTATTCAAGCAAAAATTCCTCTTGCTCTCTTGCACCGGAAGGATTATAATAATAGGTGGTAGAGTTTTGGGTTTTCCCGCTCTGCCATACAAACCAACCCGCTGTACCGAGAGCTTTTGCTCCCATTGGTCATACACAGCAGCCTGCAGGGATGCTGTGCCGGATATAGGTAAGAGAGAGTTGACGGAGGTATATTGCATGAGAAAGACGAAAATTATTTGCACCCTTGGCCCTTCCACCGATAAGGAAGGCGTGCTGCGCGATCTGATCGCCAACGGCATGAACGTGGCCCGCTTCAATTTTTCCCACGGTTCCCACGAGGAGCATCTGGGCCGCCTTGAAAAGCTGAAGGCTCTGCGTGAGGAATTGGGCAAGCCCGTGGCTGCGCTGCTGGACACCAAAGGTCCCGAGATCCGCCTGAAGGACTTCAAGAACGGCGTTGAGAATCTGGTTGCCGGCCAGACCTTTACCCTGACCACCCGCGATGTGGAGGGCACCAACGAGATCTGCTCCATCACCTACAAGGATCTGCCCATGGACGTGGAGCCGAACGGCACCATCATGCTGGACGACGGCCTGATCAAGCTGCAGATCCAGACCGTGAACGACACCGACATCGTCTGCACCGTACTGAACAGCGGCAAGATCAAGAACAAGAAGGGCGTCAACGTGCCCGGCGTGCACCTGTCTATGCCGTATATGAGCCAGCGCGATAAGGACGACATCATCTTCGGCATCCAGCAGGGTTACGATTTCATCGCCGCCTCCTTTGTGCGCACCGCACAGGACGTGTACGATATCCGCAACCTGCTGAACCAGTACGATTCCAATATCCGCATCATTGCAAAGATCGAGAACCGCGAGGGCGTGAACAATATCGACAGCATTCTGGCTGCTGCCGATGCCGTGATGGTGGCCCGTGGCGATCTGGGCGTGGAGATCGACTTCACCGAGCTGCCCGGCATCCAGAAGACTGTTATCGACCGCTCCTTCTCCTTTGGCAAGCCCATCGTCACCGCCACCCAGATGCTGGACAGCATGATAGTGAACCCCCGCCCCACCCGCGCGGAGATCTCGGACGTGGCAAACGCCATCTACGACGGCACCTCTGCCATTATGCTGTCCGGTGAGACCGCTGCCGGTGCCTACCCCGTGGAGGCGCTCAAGACCATGTCTGCCATCGCAGAGCGCACCGAGCAGGAGGGCTTCCATCTGCGCGGCCGCACGATGGATTTCAACCCCGGCAAGATCAGCGTCTCTGACGCTACCGCCCATGCTGCCTGCCTGACCGCACGGGATGTAAACGCCGCCGCCATCGTTACCGTGTCCGAGTCCGGTACCACCGCCCGCCTGCTGAGCAAGTACCGCCCGCAGCAGCCCATCATTGCCTGCGTCATGCGCGAGCAGGTGCAGCGTCAGCTGTCCCTGAGCTGGGGCATCACCCCGCTGATGATGTCTCTGGCACACAGCACCGATGAGCTGATCGAGATGTCTACCGCTCTGGCCAAGGAGAACGGCTACCTGCACAACGGCGAGCTGGCTGTTGTGACCGCAGGCGTGCCCGTAGGCGTTTCCGGCACCACCAACATGATCAAGATCCACATGGTGGGCAACTGTCTGGCTACCGGCGTGGGTGTCGGCCCCGAGAACAACGATGTTGCCAGCGGCAAGGCCTGCGTCTGCCGCACCATGGACGAGGTGCGCGCCAAATTCAAGCCCGGCATGGTGCTGGTAGTTCCTTCCACCAGCAACGAGATGCTGAGCTTTGTACGCGACGCTGCCGCTCTGGTGGTAGCGGAGCCCGGCCTGAACAGCCACGCCGCCATTGCCGGCAAGGCACTGCTGAAGCCCACCGTTGTGGGTGCCGCCGGTGCTACCAGCCACATCCGCGATGGTCTGATGGTGGCTGTGGACTGCGCACACGGCAGTGTGCAGCGCCTGCAGGGCTAAGACATAAAAGGAGAACCGTAGTATGGAACGTATCGCAAGCTTTTGCGTGGATCACACCCGGCTGGAGCGCGGGATGTACCTGAGCCGTCAGGACGGCGATGTGCTCACCTGGGACATCCGCATGAAAAAGCCCAATCAGGGCGATTACCTGACCACCGCCGCTGCCCACACGCTGGAGCACCTGTTTGCAACCTACGCACGCAACAGTGCCGTGAAGGACGGGGTGATCTATGTTGGCCCCATGGGCTGCCGCACCGGTTTTTACCTGCTGACCCGGGGTCTGACCCCGGCGCAGGCATTGCAGCTGACGGTGGACGCCTACCGCTTTATGGCCGATTTTGAGGGTGCCGTGCCCGGTGCCAGCGAGGTGGAGTGCGGCAACTACCGCGATATGGATCTGCCCGCTGCCAAGGCCGAGGCCGCTGCTATGCTGCCCGTGCTGGAAGCGCTGACCGCAGAGGATCTGCACTACTGATTTATAGCCAAAAGGAGCACCGCACAGTATTTTTGTGCGGTGCTCCTTTTTTGCTGTGAAACGGTTTTGAATAGCCTCCGCTTCCGCTCTGGCCATATCAAAAGGAATTTTATTATTTTAAAGAACAATCCCGGAAAGTCTGCGGACTTTCCGGGATTGAATTTTCACAGGAGAGAGGTTTGTAACAGGAAACAGATTCTCTGCCTGAAACGATCAAATCAGCCCCAAGGCTGCAAACTCCTTAGCAATACCGTCCTCATACACCGAGGGAGCAATGCGGTCGCAGCGCTGCTTCAGGCTTGCAGAACCATTGGCCATACAGACGCTGATGCCGACCACATCGGTCATTTGCAGATCGTTGTCGCTGTCGCCAAAGCCGATGCTGTCCTGCAGGGGCACGCCCAAATAGTCGCAGACGGCCTTGATGCCGCGTCCCTTATCAAACCTACGGTTGATGAGTTCGCCGTTCACATAGCCGCCGTCCAGACCGTCCAGCTTGCTCTCGCAGAACACAAAACGATCCTCGTACAGGCGCTTGGCCTCGTCCAAGTCCTTGCTGTGCTCCGCAATATACACGATCTTATACAGCGGTTCACCCTTGTAATCAGCCAGCGGGCTGATGGTCATGCCGTCCTCCATGGCCTTGCGCCAGCGGGCGGCCTCGCTGTTCAGAGGGCCTGCATCCCGGTGGGTGAAGCTCCAGCGCTCGATCATCTTCAGGCTGCCGTAGGTGGCGTCCCGCGCTTCCAGCGTGCACTCTACACCGTGGCGCTCCATGGCGCTGCGCACGCCCTGTGCCAGCTGCGGCTCCATAGGCAGGTCTACCAGCACCTTGTCCCCACAAAACACATAACCGCCGGCACTGCATACCGCGCCATCAAAACCATAGTCCAGCAGCGGCCGGGTCATGCGCAGGTTGCGCCCGGTGCACAGAAACAGTTTATGGCCGTTGGCGTGCGCCTTGCGCAGCGCCTCCACCGTGCTTTGGGGGATCAGCATCTCGCCCGGGGGCAGCAGAGTGCCATCGATATCTAAAAAAATCAGTTTTTGTTTCATTTGTTCCTCTTTTTTACAGCGAGCCGCGCTCTACCAGCGTATAGCCCAGCGTGGTCTGGCGCACCGGCGCAGCGTCCGGCCCGGTATGCTCCAGGCTTTGCAGCAGCATCCGGGCGGCCTCCTGCCCTACCTGCTTTTGGTAGAAGCGGATGGTGGTCAAGCCGGGCTGCACTACCTTGCTCGCCCAGTTATCTCCGATGCCTGCAAGGCCGACATCCTCCCCTACCCTGCGCCCGGCAGCGCGCAGCACCTGCAAAGCGCCAAAGGCCACGGTGTCGGTCACACAGATCACACCGTCCAGCTGCGGGCAGCGCGCCAACAACTCCTCCATGCAGCGTTGCCCTTCTTCCATGGAAAAGACAGCGCAGCAGGCGCGGGGCAGACCATCTGCATTTAGTCCCACCTCTCGCAGCGCATCCTGCACACCCTGACGGCGGGCAATTCCGGTGGCGGCGTCCTGTTCGCTGCCGCCGATGTACACGATATTTTTGCGGCCATGCTCCAGCATCTTCCGGGTCAGGTCGCGGGCGGCAGAGCGGTCGTCGTTATAAACGCAGGGCAGGTCTGCAAAACGCTGCCCCGTTACCACCACAGGCACACGGCAGTCCTTCAGCGCCTTGCACAGCTGCGGGCTGGAATCGTAGCCCAGCAGAATGATCCCGGCCACGTGGTTGCGCTGCAATGCTGTAAGATATTCCAGCTCCATCTGCTCGTCCAGCTGGGTGTCAGCCAGCAGCATCAGGTAGCGGCTTGCACCCAGCTCGGTTGCAATGCCGCTGGTGATCTGCCCCACCGACTGGGAGCTGATGCTGGGCACAATGACCCCCACCTGACGCACCTTGCCGGTGCGCAGAGTCTGGGCGGCAGTGTCCGGGCTGTAACCGGTCTGCTCCACTACGGCTTGTATCACGGCACGCTTCTGCTCGCTGAGAGGGCCGCCGTTCAAATAGCGGCTGACCGCAGCACTGGAAACGCCTGCCAGCTTTGCAATATCACTGATGGTCATGGGTTTTTCTCCGTTCCCTCTCCGGTGGTAATGTGTAAACGTTTTCATGCTTATTATAAATCCGTTTCATATTTCTCGCAAGAGGTGCAATGACCGTTTTTCTGCGGGGCTATCCGCTACTTTTTTGGTTGTTTTGTACAGCGCAGCCGTTTTCGCTTTCCAATTTACCTCCAGATTTGCAAAAAACGCTGCGTTTACAGCAAACCCATGCTGATGGCGCGTGCGATAAGCCCCAGCACCAGCGCTGCCAGAATAATGCCAAGTGCCACCTTGCTCTCGCCGCCGGGCTGCTGCTTTTTGCTGCGGGAGGCTGTGCCGCGGCTCTGCTTTGTACCGGTGCTGCGGCTGCGGGCGGCAGTGTTTTTGGTGCTGCGGGTCTGCTGTGCACTGCGGGGCTTGCTGCGGGCAGCAGCTTTCCCCTGCTGTGTGTTCTGCGGGCTGCTCTGGCGCGTTTTAAGGGGTTTGCCCTCGCTGCACCGGCTCAGGTAATCCTCGGCTTCGCGGTAATACTGCGCCAGCTCGTTCTCCTTAAAGGCGGTACCGGCGTAGCCCTCTTCCAGCGCCTCGATGGCCTCGTTGAACAGCAGCGCCGCCTGTGCGCCGTCTGCTGCAACTGCCGCGTGGGCAGCTTCGTTGCGGGCGGTGCGGATGGCGTTGCAGGCATGGCGGGCGGCAGAGGGGTGCGCCGTGTTGCCCAGCAAGTCCAGCGGGCGGGCGGCATCAGTCTCCGGGTCCAGCAACACCCGCATACACAGGGTAGTGTCCAGCTGCTGCCAGCTGGTCTTGCCGGTAAGATCCGGCATACGGTCATAATAATCCGGGCTTTCCTGCTTGCGGGCGGCAATATGCTCCAGCAGCGCGTCCAGACTGTGCGCCCCGGGCTTGCGCTCCCAGTGCCAGCGTAGCAGGCGGCGGCTGATCTCATCGCAGGCGGTCTTGATTTCAAAAGCCACCTGTAAAGCTTGTTCCGGCATGGCATTTCCTTTCTGTGCAATGCACACAAAAGGCGGAGAAGGCACGCTGCCCCCTCCGCCGGGATGAATCTTATTTTACAGCACGAACTGGTAGTACACAAAGCCGCAAAGCGCAATGGCTGCGCACAGGATAGCCGTAATGGGCGGCACCCAGCGGATCAGCGCTTCTGCCACGCTGTCCCGGCTGTCCTCGTACTCCTCGTCATCGTCCTCCACAGGCGCGGGCTGACGCACCGGAGCCGGTGCCGGACGGCGGGCAGCGGCGGGCATCACGCGGGTGCCCTCGTCTGCCGCAGCAGCGTCGGAAATCGGTGCGCGAGCAGCGGCGTCCAGCACACGGGTAGGCTCCGAGATGGGCTGGACGGGGGCAGCCTTCGGCTGGTAAGCCGCTGCGCCCATGACCCGGGTGGGCTCCTCTACGGGCGCTGCCGGGGCGGTAGGGGCTGCACCCACGATGCGGGTAGGCTCCTCCACCGCAGCGTCCGCTGCGGACACCGCCGGGGCGCTGAGGGGCATTTCCATCTCGTCTGCCGGGGCGGCGGGCTGCAACAGGGTGTTCAGCGCGTTCTGCAGCAGAATGCGGTCACAGCCACACTCCGAGCAGTAAACGGTGTCCTCCTCAGTGGGGTGGAAGGCACCGCAGGCGCAGTACCAGCCGTTTTCAAACACCTGCGGCTGATACTTGAGTCCGGTGCGGTTCATGCGGGCTTCCAGCGTCTTTTGCAGCTCTGGAGCCAGACGGCGGGGTGCGGGCAGGCGCACACGCTTGATACCGTCCAGATGCACCACACGCTTGCCGTTGTACACATTGCACAGCGAAACATCCACGCTGGTGATGGCCTTTGCCGTGATGAACACGGCATCGTCCTGCCCGAACAGCTCGCCGGGCTTTACCTGAAGATCCCGATACTCGAACTTATCCTCGCACAGGATCACACCGTCCACGCCTTTGCATTTGAAGTGGATCTCCAGTGCGGTCAGGGTCACGCGGGAAATATTCTTGAAGGTCAGGCAGACAGCGTGCTCGCCGCTGACGTCCCCCTTGAGCAGCTCCACGCAGACGAACTGCACCGGGCTGCCGGGAGTATAGTAGTTTGCGCGGGTCTGGGCGACCGGGTTAAAATTTTCCTCCACGATGTTCGCTCCTTTTCTTAAAAAAGCTTAGTCCTGCTGCTCCGGGGCGTCTGGCTGCGGCGCTTCCGGCTGGGCAGGCTCGGCCTGCTCGGCGGGTTCGGCACGCTCAGCAGTTTCCGCAGGCTCTGCGGGCTGCACCGGAGCAGGCTGCACGGTCTGGTCGGGCTGCGCCTGCTCAGGCTTTGCATCCTCGCAGGGGGGCAGAGTGCCGCCGGCCATAATAGTGTTGAACTGCTCCTCGTTGAGCTTTTCGCGCTCCATCAGAGCCTTGGCCAGCGCATGGAGCTGGTCGATGTGCTCCGTCAGGGTGCGGCGGCAGGTCTCGTAGGCCTCGTCGATGATATCACGGGTCTCACTGTCGATCTCGGCAGCGGTGGTCTCGCTGTAGCCCTTGCCCTGACCAAAGTCGCGGCCAAGGAAGGTTTCCTCCTGCGAGGTGCCGTAGACCACGGGGCCCAGACGCTCGGAGAAGCCGTAGCGGGTGATCATCTGGCGTGCGATGTTGGTAGCCTGCTGCAGATCGTTGGAGGCACCGGTGGAGATGTCCTCCAAGATCAGCTGCTCGGCCACGCGGCCGCCCAGACTGGACACGATGTCCTCAAACATCTCGCCCTTGGTCACATAGCTGCGGTCCTTCTCGGGCAGATACATGGTGTAGCCGCCGGCCTGACCGCGCGGGATGATGGTGATCTCGTGCACGCGGGGGTGGTGCTTGCAGTAGAAGCCTGCCACTGCATGACCGGCCTCGTGATAGGCGGTGAGCTTTTTCTCCTCCGGGGTGACCACGCGGCTCTTCTTTTCGGGGCCAGCCATCACCTTCATGGAAGCTTCCTCGATATCCTCCATGGTAATGGCCTTGCGGTTGCGGCGGGCTGCCAGCAGCGCGGCCTCGTTGACAAGGTTCTCAAGGTCTGCACCGGCAAAACCGGCGGTGCGCTGGGCAATGACCTTCAGGGAGACGTCCGGTGCAAGGGGCTTGTTGCGGGTATGCACCTTCAGGATCTCCTCGCGTCCCTTGACATCCGGCAGGCCCACATAGACCTGACGGTCAAAGCGGCCGGGACGCAGCAGCGCCTTATCCAGAATATCAGCACGGTTGGTGGCAGCCATGACGATGATGCCGTCGTTGGCTTCAAAGCCGTCCATCTCCACCAGCAGCTGGTTCAAAGTCTGCTCGCGCTCATCGTGACCGCCGCCCAGACCTGCGCCGCGCTGACGACCCACGGCATCGATCTCATCAATAAAGATGATGCAAGGCATGGTCTTTTTGGCCTTATCGAACAAGTCACGCACACGGGAGGCACCTACGCCGACATACATTTCCACAAAGTCAGAGCCGGAGATGGAGTAGAAGGGCACCCCGGCCTCGCCTGCACAGGCGCGGGCCAGCAGGGTCTTACCGGTACCCGGAGGGCCCACCAGCAGCACGCCGTGGGGGATGCGGGCACCCAGCGTATTGAACTTATCCGGGCTCTTGAGGAACTCCACAACTTCCTTGAGTTCCTCTTTTTCCTCGTCCTCACCGGCCACGTCGGCAAAGGTGGCAGTCTTTTTGTTCTCGTGCTCGTCCTTTACCTTGGCCTTGCCCACGTTCATGATGCCGCCGCCACCGGCACCGCCGCGCATCATGGAGAACAGCAAAAAGCCGGTGCAGCCCAGCATAGCCAGATAGAACAGGATCTCCATCCAGGGGATGGTCTCCTTGGCGGGCACATAGTCGTACACCATGGGCGCATCGGGGTTGGCTGCATCGTACTGGGCGATGTAGTCCGACACATGGTCCACGAACATCCGGGCATAGGGCAGCTTGTAGCTGACTGTCTCGGTGCCGTCCTCGTTCTTCTTTACCCCGGTGGGGGCAGCGGAAGAGGAGGACAGCAGTCCGGAAAGCAGCCCACCCGAAGACTGGGCAGTGCTCTGCTCGGCAGCGTTGGGCAGCTCCTGTGCGCCCTCCTTCAGGGTCATGGTGATCACGCCGGTATTCAGATCCAGCGAGAATTTGGTGACCTGATTGCTCTCAAAATAGTGTACCACCGTGGAATATGCCATGGAGGAGCCGCTGGCACTGCCGCCGGTGCCGCCCAGCACCGACCACACCATCAGCACGGCTGCCAGCACAATGGCGATCACCAGCGGATTGAAACGGGGTTTCTTCGGTTGCAAAAAAATCAACTCCAGTTCTGGATTTTTATAATGGACACGTTACTTCGTGTAGACCTCGGGTTTCAGCACGCCGACATAGGGCAGGTTGCGGTATTTTTCATCGTAGTCGAGGCCATAACCCACCACGAACTCGTCCGGCACCTGAAAACCCTCGTAATCCGGCTGGATGTCGGCCTTGCGGCGGCTGGGCTTATCAAGGATGGTGCAGATCTTAACGGAGTTCGGGTTGCGCATCTTGAGCATGGGCACAAGGTTGGACAGGGTGACGCCGGTATCCAGAATGTCCTCCACGATCAGCACATCCTTGCCGGACAGATCACCGTCCAGATCCTTGATGATCTTGACCAGACCGCTGGTGGTGGTGTTGCTGCCGCCGTAGCTGGAGACCACCATAAAGTCGATATTGCAGGGGATGCTCACAGCCCGCATCAGATCGGCCATAAAGACCACCGAGCCCTTGAGGATGGACACCAGCACCAGATTTTTACCGGCATAATCCCGGCTGATCTGAGCGCCCAGCTCTGCCACCTTGGCCTTCAGCTGCTCTTCGCTGACCAGAACGGTCTTGATATCATCGTGCATACTCATTTGTTTTTTCCTCCTGTGTTTCGATCTCTGCATCCAAGTGCAGGATCCATCTGCTTTCCGTGTCCGGTGCAAGGCCATCGGCAAAGCCTTCTCCACACACCCATAAAATTTCGCTTCCGCTGGCAAGCAGCGGCAGCGTATCCCGCAGTTCGTTCGGGACACCGGCCTCGTTCATCCACTTACGCAGCGGCTTGCTCAAGCCCCGCCCCGCAGGCCGGAAGCGGTCTCCCGGCTGTCGGGCACGCAGAACAAGACTAGTGTACAACGTAGTTATTCTAGCATAATCCGCCCGATTTTTTAAGTCTTTTTTATGAACGACTTGTATTTTTTCTTCAAAATCGGCTTTTAACAGCTCTGCTTTCCCTTTCCAGCCCCCGCACAGCCGGAATTCCGACTGTTTTTCGGGCAAAAAGGGCAGCTGCGGCGGCAGGTTCTCCGGCTGCTCGGGCAGCGCTTGCGGCAGCGTTTCCTGCCGCAGACAGCCGTTCCCGGCGCAAAAGCGTACCTGTCCGGTCAGCTGTACTGCGCCGCTGCCCTGCCGCACCACGGCACACAGCAGCTGCACATATTTTTCCTCTGCGTCCCGCACCGGAGCCACAAGGCTGTGCAGCGCAGTTTCCAGCAGCAGCGGGTCTGCCGCCTGCAAGGGCGGCAGCTGCCATGCCGGTTCTGCACCGGGCAGGCGTGCCGCCGCCAGAAGCTTTGCAGCCCCGGCGGCAAGGTAGGCATCCACCCGCGCGGCCTTTTCACAGAACCGTGCCAGATTCTGCACTGCCGCCGCATTGGTGCTTTCCAGTGCAGGCAGGGCGCTGTGGCGCAGACGGTTGCGGGCGTAGGCATCGGTGTCGTTGGTCTCATCGGTGACCCACATCTGCCCCGCTGCCCGGCAGACGGCCTCGGTCTCGGCGCGGCTCAGGCAGAGCAGCGGGTGCAGGTAGCACCCGCGCCTTGGCCGGATGCCGCCCGCCCCGTGCAGCCCGGTGCCGCGCGCCAGCCGCAGCAGCAGCGTTTCGGCTTGGTCATTTGCAGTATGGGCTGTAGCGATGGCATCTATCCCCTGCCCTTGCAGCTGTGCAAAGGCCGTGTAGCGCAGACGGCGCGCCCAGTCCTCCCCGGCGTGTGCCGGAGGCGGGGCCAGCTCTGCCGCATGGAACACCCGCAGCGGCACGCCCAGGCGGGCGCATTCCGCCCGCACAAAGGCCTCGTCCCGGTCGGCGCTCTGCCCGCGCAGACCGTGGTTCACATGGCAGGCAGAAAGTGTATAGCCGAATCTCGGCTGCAGCTGCCGCAGCAAGAGCAGCAGCGCCATGCTGTCTGCCCCGCCGGAGACTGCCGCCGCCAGCCGCAGCGGTGCGCCGGGCTGCAAAAGCCCCTCCCGGGTGCAGAAATCCTCCACCCGGGCAAGAATCGCGGTATCCATCAGCGCTTGAAGTCCACATCCATAAAGCGGGTGTGGGCACCATCCCAGCCAAGCGGCACGGTGCTGGTCTCGCCGTGACGGTTCTTTGCCACGATACACTCGGCGGTATCGGCATCCACCTCGGCGCCATCCGGGTTCTGGCTGGCATAGTAGGAATCGCGGTACAAAAACAGAACGCAATCTGCATCCTGCTCGATAGAACCGGAGTCGCGCAGGTCAGAAAGCTGCGGGCGGTGGCTGGAGTTGTTGCCCTGTTTTTCCACCGCACGGGACAGCTGGCTCAGCGCGATGATGGGCACGTTCAGCTCCTTGGCCATGATCTTCAGGTTACGGGTGATGGAGCTGATCTCCTGCACGCGGTTCTCGCTGCGCTGGCCGGTGGTCATCAGCTGTAAATAGTCGATGACGATCAGGCCCACATTGGGGCGGGCAGGGTCCTGATTCACCCGGCGGATCTTGGCCTTCATCTCGGTGATGGTGATGCCCGAGGTGTCGTCCATATAGATCGGTGCATCGTGCAGTTTTTCCGTAGCCAGTGCCAGATACTCCCAGTCCTCAGCGCGCAGCGCACCGGTACGGAAGGCCTGACTGTCGATACCGGCCTCCGACGAGAGGATACGGTTGGTCAGCTGCTCCTTGGTCATTTCCAGACTGAAGATGGCCACCGGCACCTTTTGCTGCATGGCAACGCGAGTGGCAATGTTCAACGCAAAGCTGGTTTTACCCATACCGGGACGGGCTGCCAGAATGACCAGATCGCCGCGGCCAAGGCCGGTAAGCACGGTATCCAGCAGACGGAAACCGGTGGGAATACCCTTATACTTATCCGCATCCGGGCCACTGATCTTTTGCAGATTGGTCAGCGTTTCCACCATGCTGGACGAAAGCGGGGTCAGGGCGCTGGAATCGCGGCCGGAGCGGATCTCGTAGATGCGCTGCTCGGCGTTTTCCAGCAGAAGGTCGGCGTCCGGCTCGTCCCCGGCGTCCTGCAAAATGTCCTTGGCTACCCCCATCAGCTGGCGCACCAGATATTTTTCCTGCACGATCTGGGCGTAGGCCTTTACATTGGAGATGCTGGGCACCGTTTCCGCCAGACCGGTCAGGTAGATCTTGGCCTCGTCTGCACTGGGGAACACGCCATCGGACACCACCGCATCCAGCAGGGTGACAAAATCAATGGTCTGGTCGTTGGTGAACAGGCGCAGCATCTCGGTCCAGATCTGGGCGTTCTGCCGGGTGTAGAACATTTCCGGCTTGAGGATCTCCACAAGATCGGTCAGTGTGTCGGGCTTGAGCAGCACCGCGCCCAGCACGCTCTGCTCTGCCTGCATATTGTAGGGCAGGTTGATGCCCACGCTCTCCAGATTCAGTTCATTGGAATAACGTCGTTCGTTTGGCATAGTAGTTTGTCCTTATCCAAAATCCAAAGCTTCCTGTAAAGCCAAAAAGCGCCCCCTGCTGTGAGGGGGCGCAAACGGCACACAGATCAGGCCTGTTCCACTTCCACCTGGATCTTGAAGGAAGCCACGACGCCAACGTACAGACGGACTTTGCCGTTGAACACGCCGGCATCCTTGATGTCCTTGGTCTCCAGCTCGATCTTCTTTTTGTCGATGGGTGCACCTGCCAGCGCAGCCAGTGCCTCGGCAACTTCCTTGCCGGTCACCTTGCCGTGCAGACGGCCGGATGCGCCGCCCTTGGCCTTGATGGTCACGGTCTTGCCCTCGATCTTGGCAGCCAGAGCCTTGGCGGCTGCCACATTCTCAGCCTCGTGGAAATCGGCTGCGGCCTCCTTGCCGCGCGCCATGTTCACAGCGCTGGCATCCGCCACAGCGGCCAGCTTGCGCGGGAACAGGTAGTTGCGGGCGTAGCCGTCGGAGACCTCATGGATCTCGTCCTTCTTGCCGATGCCCTTGATATCCTGCTTCAGAATCACTTTCATGATAGTATCCCTCACTTCTCACCGGAAAACCGGTGCAGTCTTATGGTAATAGTATAGCGCATTTGTCGTTTTTGGGCAAGAGGAAGCGGGGCATTTACGCCAGCTCCTTTGCGGCCACGTCCAGTGCTACCTCAATGACCTTGTCCATATCGTAGTACTTATACTCGCCCAGACGACCACCGAAGATCACGCCCGGCTCGGCATCGGTCAGTGCCTTGTACTGCGCATACAGGGCACCGTTCTTCTCGTCATTGACGGGATAGTAGGGCTCGTCGCCCTTTTTCCACTCGGCGCTGTACTCCCGGCTGATGACCGTCTTGGGCTGGGTGCCGAACTCGAAGTGCTTGTGCTCGATAATGCGGGTATAGGGGGTCTCGGCGTCGGTGTAGTTGACCACCGCGTTGCCCTGATAGTTGTTGATATCCAGCACCTCGGTCTCAAAGCGGACGCTGCGGTACTGCAACGCGCCCAGACGGTAGCCGAAGTAGGCATCCACCGGGCCGGTGTAGACCACCTTCTCAGCCAGTGCGTCCAGCGCAGCCTTGTCGGCCAGATAATCCACGTTCAGGCGCACCTCGGTATCAGCCAGCATCTTTTCCACCATGGCGGTGTAGCCGCCATTGGGGATGCCCTGATACAGGGCGTTGAAGTAGTTGTCGTCATAGGTAAAGCGCACCGGCAGGCGCTTGATGATAAAGGCGGGCAGTTCGGTGCAGGGGCGTCCCCACTGCTTGCCGGTGTAGCCCTTGATGAGCTTTTCGTAGATATCGGTACCCACAAGGCTGATGGCCTGCTCTTCCAGGTTCTGCGGGTCGGTGATGCCCGCAGCGGCCTTCTGCTCTTCGATCTTGGCCTTGGCTTCGGCAGGGGTCACAACACCCCACATCTTGTTGAAGGTGTTCATGTTGAAGGGCAGATTGTAGATCTGGCCATGGTAGTTGGCAACCGGGCTGTTGGTGTAGCGGTTGAACTCTGCAAACTGGTTTACATACTGCCACACGGCCTTGTTGTTGGTGTGGAAGATATGCGCGCCGTAGCGGTGCACATTGATGCCCTCCACATTCTCGGTGTAGATATTGCCCGCGATATGGTCGCGCTTATCAATGACCAGACACTTTTTGCCTGCTTTTTTTGCCTCGTGGGCAAACACGGCACCGAACAGACCGGCACCAACGATGAGATAATCGTACTGTTTCATGTTTTATTCCCCTTTTGCCGGTCGTGCTTCCGGCGTAGTCTTTTTCTGGGAGAGATAATATTGGTCGATGGCATCCTGAATGCGGCTTCGTGCCGCCTGCGGGGTGATATGCTTCAGCTGAGCTGCTGCCATGGTCTGATGACCGCCGCCGCCCAGCGACTCCATGATCACCTGCACATTCACGGCACCCATGCTGCGGGCAGAGACGTTGACGCCGTTGCCCACCTGCACTGCCACAAAGCTGGCGTCCACGCCCTGAATGCGCAGCAGGTCGTTGGCGGCCTGCGCAATGGCGACCCGGGCTTCCGGGGCGACCTCGCCGCCAATGGAGATGGCACAGTTTTTGTACATCTGCGCCTTTTCCACCAGATCGGCCTTGGCGTTGTACTCCACCATGGTCACATCGAACAGCCTGCGCACCCGCTCGGTCTCTGCGCCGTAGCGGCGCAGTGCAGCAGCGGCTTCAAAGGTACGCACACCGGTGTGCAGGGTAAAGTCCTGTGTATCCAGCAAAATACCGGCAAGCAGCCCTTCGGCCTCGATGCGGTTGGGCTTGTCGTCCCGCTCGCCCACATACTGCAACAGCTCGGTGACCAGCTCGCTGGCCGAGGAGGAATAGGGCTCGTGGCAGACCAGCGCCGGGTTTTCGATGTAGCCCACACCCTTGCGGTGGTGGTCGATGACAGCAACCTTGCCGCATTTTTCCAGAATGTCTTTGCTTTCCACAAGGCCAACCTGATATGTATCCACCACGATACACAGGGTACGCTTAGAAATGATGGGCAGGGCGTCCTTGGGGTCAATGAAGTCATCCTTCTGCCCCGCCTTGCACAGCGCATCGATCAGGCTGGCCGCCAGTGTAGCGTCCCGCCGGACGGCGATGACCGCCGGCACATCGCATATTTTACAAATGCGCAGCACGCCCTCGGCTGCGCCGATGGCGTCCAGATCGCTCATGCGGTGACCCATGATGACCACATGGTCGGCTTCCTTGATCAGCTTGACCAGCTGGTCGGCCACAAGGCGGCTGCGCACCTTGCTGCGCTTTTCCACACCATGGCTCACGCCGCCGTAGAAGGTAAAGCCGTCCAGCGTCATCTCAGCGGCCTGATCGCCGCCGCGTCCCTGCGCCATATCCAGTGCGTGCTCGGCCATATCCTGCGCTTCCCGCAGGGTGCGCGCGCCACGTCCGATGCCAATGGACATTGAAAGGCTCACACCGGGGTCCAGTGCACGGATCTTATCCAGCACGTCGTAGCCGCGGTTGGCGAACTGCTCCAGCTGGCGCTCCTCCACTACGGCGATGTAGCGGCCGCCGCTGCCTACCCGGCGCAGAAAGCCGCTGCCGCGCCCGATCATATCCTCCAGAATGCGGTTGACGCCCTCCAGCAGGCGGGCGCGCTCGCTGTCCATCAGATCCCCGAACACATCGTCGTAGCCGTCCAGCTGAAAGGCAAGATACCCCGGACGGCTGGCCTTGTACTCTGCCTCGATGCGGCGCAGCTCGGTCTCCTCGTTCAGCACCAGCAGGGTCACGCTTTCGGCTTCGCCGGGCACGGTGGAGCTGTGCACGCTCCAGTAGCCGTCGGCAAGGGTCAACAGCTGTCCCTCACGCTTGCGGCACAATTGCAGATCCAGCCCGGGCAGCAGCTTCTGCACCCGGCTGGCCAACACATCCTGCCCGCCCAGCAGGCGGGTGCGGAACTGGCTGTTGTACCACAGCACCGTCTCGCCGGAGAGCAGCGCCGCCGGCTGGGAAAGGGGCTCCAGACTGAACTGCACCTTGGATTTTTCAAAGGTGGTGCCGCTTGTCCAGCGCACCACCCAGCGGCGCAGCTTGCAGCGGAACAGGGTTGCCCCTATGCCCCACAGCACCACCAGCACAGCCAGCAGCAGCCATGCCGTGGGGCGCTGCACCAGCAGCACCAGCAGCAAAAGGCCGCACAGCACCGCCAGACTGGCCGTGAGCATTTCCAGTGTCCATCTTGGTTTACGTTTCATTGGTTTTTTTGCCTCCTCAGACGCTGCATCGCCTTGCGGTGCGCCCGGGTCAGACCTCCATCAGGATCGGTAGGATCATCGGGCTGCGCTTGGTGCGCCGGTAGATATAACTGCTCAGTGCCTCACGCACACGGGTCTTTACGCTGTTCCAGTCCCGGACGTGCTCGTCCACACAGCGCTCCAGTGCATTTTCCACAATGCTCTGGGCACCGTCCATCAGGCTCTCGTTCTCGCGCACATACACGAAGCCCCGGCTTACCAGATCCGGCCCGGCCAGCACTTTTCCGGTCTTGCTGTCCACGGTAGCCACGATGATGACAAGGCCGTCCTCGGAGAGGTGCTTGCGGTCCCGCAGCACCACGTTGCCCACATCGCCCACGCCAAGGCCGTCCACCATGACGGCACCGGCGGTCACCGGCTCGCCCAGCTTCATCTCGTCCTGCGAGAGGATAACGTTGGAGCCGTTTTCCGCAATGAGGATGTTGCTGGTGGGAATGCCCAGACTTGCAGCGGTGAGGGCGTGCTTTTTCAGCTGCTTATACTCGCCGTGCACGGGCAGGAAGTACTTGGGCTTGGTCAGGGTGAGCATCAGCTTCTGCTCCTCCTGACAGGCGTGGCCGGAAACGTGCACATCGTACATGCTCTCGTAGATGACCTCTGCGCCCAGCAGCAGCAGACCGTTGACGATCTTGGTCACGCTCTTTTCGTTGCCGGGGATGGGGTTAGCGGAGATGATGATAAAGTCACCGGGGCCTACCCGCACCTGACGGTGGCTGCAGGAGGCCATACGGCTCAGCGCGCTCAGGGGCTCGCCCTGACTGCCGGTAGTCACCAGCACTACCTGCTCCGGCGGGTACTGGTTCAGCTCGTCTACGCTGATCAGGGTGCCCTCCGGGATGTGCATATAGCCCAGTTCCTGCGCCATGGCGGTGTTGTTGACCATGCTGCGGCCGCTGAAGGCCACCTTGCGGCCATCCTCCACGGCCAGATCGATAATCTGCTGCACGCGGTAGATATTGGACGCAAAGGTCGCGATGATGATGCGCTTATTGCGGGCGCGGGCAAACAGGCTGCGCACACCGGCGGCCACCTTCTGCTCGGTAGCAGTAAAGCCCGGGCGCTCCGCGTTGGTGGAGTCGCTCAGCAAAGCCAGCACACCGCGCTGTCCGTACTCGGACAGGGTGGACAGGTCGGTCACGCCGCAAGCCAGCGGGGTGTAATCAATTTTAAAGTCGCCGGTCTGGATGATGGTACCGGCGGGGCTGTCGATGGCAAAGGCCACGGCATCCGGGATGGAGTGGTTGACATGGATGGGCTCCACGGTAAAGCAGCCCAGTTTGAGCTTTTGCCGGGGCACGATCTCCACAAACTTGGTCTTGCCGGCAAGGCCGAACTCCTCCAGCTTGTTTTTGATCAGGCCGCAGGTCAGGCGGGTGCCGTACACCGGCAGGCTGAACTTCTGCAGCAGATAGGGAATGCTGCCAATGTGATCCTCGTGGCCGTGGGTGATGAGCAGACCCTTGATCTTATCCTTGTTCTGCACCACAAAGGTGAAGTCCGGGATGACCATGTCTACGCCGAACATCTCGCTGTCCGGGAACACCAAGCCGCAGTCCACGATGATCATATCACCGTTGCACTCGTAGACGGTCATGTTCTTGCCGACCTCGCCCAGACCGCCCAGCGGGTAGATATGGATGGGGGTCGCTGCCTCCTTGGACTGCTGCGCACGGCGCGGGCGGCGGTTATAGTAGGGGCGGCGGGTGGTGGGACGGGCACGCTTTTCCCCTGCGGGAGCAGTGCCGTTTGCGGCGGCTGCCTTGGGCGCTGCCGGGGCTTTTGCGCGGGGTGCAGGGTTATTTTCTTTTGCTTGAGCCATTCTTTACCTCCAGATTCAATTGCAGGCCAGGCCGCGCCCCCACCGGGGAGAGCAGCCGCACCTTGCACAGGGGAAGCACCTGAAACTGCATCGGCTTCCGGTTGATGCATCGTATAGAATTTATCGTTCAGCGTGCTTTTTGCAGCAGCGCTGTTGGTTCCGCAAGAGATTCTTGGCCAGGTAAGTCCATCTGTTCGATGCGACTGTGGCGTTTCTGCCGGAACAGCCGGGCGCACGCCTTTGGTGCACCCCTATACGCATTTTGTTACGCTAAGTATAGTATCTCGCACCGGTTTTGTCAATTCCAAGGTTTGGCAAAACTGGGCCGGCGTATACATTGGCTCTTGACATCCCGGGCAAAATAGCGCTAAATAAAGGTATTCTATTCTATAAGGAGAACCCCATGAAACAGGTAGAGGTGTACACAGACGGCGCTTGCAGCGGCAACCCCGGCCCGGGTGGCTGGGGTGCGGTGCTGCGCTACCGCTTTGACGGCAAGGTGTACGAAAAGGAACTGAGCGGCGGCGACGCCAGCACCACCAACAACCGCATGGAGCTGACGGCCTTTATCGAGGCGCTGCGCCAGCTCAAGGAGCCCTGCGAGGTGCGGCTGTGCTCTGACAGCCAGTATGTGATCAACGGGCTGGAAAAGGGCTGGGCCAAGGGCTGGAAGCGCCGGGGCTGGAAAAAAGCCGACGGCTCCCCTGCCCTGAACCCGGACTTATGGGCACAGGCACTGGAGCAGGAGGCACGGCACAAAATCACCTACGTCTGGGTAAAGGGCCATGCAGGCCACCCGGAAAACGAACGCTGCGACCAGCTGGCCGTAGCCCAAAGCAAAGCACATGGCGGGAGGCAAGGAACATGAGCGACGCATTTTTGCCCGGCAACGGGTTCGACACCTACGAAACACAGGACAAGGTGCTTGTTAGCATGGACGGCTCCGTAGATTGCGGCGTTGTAGTGCGCATTTTGCAGCAGCAGGGCTTCGGCGTGGCCGGGGCTGTGGTGCAGCTGGCCGCTGACCAAAACGCGTGGGCCGCAGCCGCACGGCAGGCTGCCGAGGCTCTTGGCATTGAGTGCATCGTGCTGAAGGCGGAGGCACTGGCAGACCAGCCCGCCGAGGTGCTGGGCAGCGGCAACGACGCCCGGTTTGCCGCCCTGCTGACCGCTGCCGACAAACTGGGCATCCAGTACATTGCCACCGGACACCACGCCCGGGTGGAGCTGGGCAGCGACGGCGTGCACGCAGTCTGCCCCGCTATGGACGCTGCGCTGGACGAAAGCGCTGCACTGACAGCGCTGCCGCAGGACACCCTTGCCCGGCTGCTGCTGCCCTTGGGCGAGTTTACCGCCGCTGATGTGCAGGAGATGGCACAGGATTTTAAAGTGAACGGAACGGTCTGAGCCAACCGCTTTCTACGCAAAAAGAAGCGCCGCATCTGTACGATGCAGCGCTTCTTTTTTACATACTTTAGTTCTGGGGGTGCACGATATCGCGCCAGTCCAGATCTCCGCGCTCGAGGCCGTGGATCAGCACCTCGGCGGTGGCGATGTTGGTGGCCATGGGGATGTTGTGCACATCGCACAGGCGCAGCAGAGTCATCTCATTCGGCTCGCTGGGCTTTGCATTGATGGGGTCGCGGAAGAACAGCAGCAGGTCGATCTCGTTGCAGGCAATGCGGGACGCGATCTGCTGGTCGCCGCCCTGCACCCCGGCCAGAAAGCGCTGTACCTGCAGGCCGGTGGCCTCGGAAATCAGTTTGCCGGTAGTGCCGGTCGCCACCAATTTATGCTGGCTCAGAATGCGGCAGTACGCCGTGCAGAACTGAACCATCAGCTCCTTTTTGGAGTCATGCGCGATCAGGGCAATCGTCATCTGTAGATCTCTCCTCTATTGAAACATTTGTATATAAAACACTTGCTAAATTTCCTTTGGTATACATGATATCACAAATGCAACTCATTTACAACAGGTTTTTGGACACAATATTCAAATTTTCGTTCAAGTTCACTTCTTTGCACGCAGCTGCGCCTTACTGCGCAAGCAGTGCATCGTTATTTTCTTCCTCTATCACCCCTGCGGGAGCAGTTGTCTGCTGCGGCTCCGCGGCTGTGGTATCGGTCTGTGCATCATTTGCAGCATCCGGAGCGGTCTGGGCGGCGGTATCCGATGCTGCGGCGTCCTCCTGCACCACGGTGCGCGGGTCCACATAGGGGTCTACCTCCAGCGTGCCGTCCTTCATGGCAAAGTAGGCGTTGGCGATATCCACCACCAGATCACCGGTGCGGGCACCGTAGCCGCCGTACTCCACCGTGATGCCGATGGCGATCTCCGGATTATCTGCCGGGAGATAGGCGATCATCATGGCATTCAGGTAGTGCTTGCCAGAGGCGTAGGTCTCGCTGCGCTGGGGGGTGCCGGTCTTGCAGGCGATGGCAATGGGGTAGCTGGAGATCTTGCCGCTGATGGTGCTGGGCACCAGTGTCATGCCCTGCCGCACCAGATCAAAGGTGTTGCCGTTGCCCTCGATGATATCCATCACCTCCGGCTGGGTCTCACTGAGCACCTCGCCGGTGTTGGTATCCAGAATCGCTTTGACAAAGTGGGTGCGGTAGCGCACACCGTTGTTGGCCAGCGTGGCGGCGTAGGTTGCCAACTGGATGGGGCTTACCACCGTGTTGCCCTGACCGATAGCAGCCTGAATATCCAGCGAGGAGGTGTAGTTTTTATCCGTCTTTTTGGTCAGGCGTCCCACAGCCTCGTTGACCTCCACGCCGGTGCGCTGCCCAAGACCCAGCTTGTAGGCGTAGGCATCGTAGACGTCACTGGTCAGGCGGCGGCCCACGTCGTAGAAGAAGATGTTGCAGCTCCACTTGATGGCAGTGACTACATCAATGTTGCCGCTGTGGCCGTGGCGGGTGCAGCGGGGGTGGTAATCCTTATAATAGGTGTACACGCCGGTGCAGTTGACGGTGGAGTACTGGTTGATCAGGCCACTGTCCAGCGCCGCCACTGCCACAGCAGGTTTAAAGGTGGAGCCGGGAGTGTACAGGCCTTGCAGCGCCCGGTTGAACAGGGGCAGACTGGGGTCAGCGCTGTACTCGGAATAGTTGGTAGCATACAGGTTCTGGTCAAAGCTGGGGTAGTTCGCAGCCGCCAGCACGCTGCCGTCCTTCACATCCAGCACCACCGCAGCACCGGCGGCGGCTTTCATATCGCCGGTGTTGTACACCCGGTTGATCATATCGATGTTATTGGCAAGGGCCTTGTCTACCGCCCGCTGAAAGTCGCCGTTGATGGTCAACTGCACGGTATGCCCCGGCTCCGGCACGGTGGTGATCTTGGTATCCACGATCACGCCGTCCGAATTGCGGGTGATAGTCTCCACACCGTCCTTGCCGCGCAGCTCATCCTCGTACACGGACTCAAGGCCGGAGATGCCGATCACATCGTTCATGTTGTAGCCTTTTTCCTTGAGCGGATAGGTCACCTGACCGTTTTCGTCGGTCACCTTCCACTTTTCGGCGGTGATCTTGCCTACACGCCCCAGCACAGCGGGGAGGATATCTCCCTGCTCATAGCTGCGGGTGCTGGTCTCCACGATCTCCACACCCGGCAAAGTGAGAGAATGTTCCTTGATGGCAGCAACCGTCACCTGACTGACGTTTTCTGCCATGATGAAGTTGTTCACGTTGGAAAAGGCCTGCCGGTCCATCTCATAATGGATGCCCGCCAGCACCCGCTGCCACGGCAGGGAGAAGCTTTCCAGATGGTTCTTCTCCACCAGCATCTCCATCACATCGTTGGCGGTGGCGTACTGCTGCAAGCCCAGCGTCTCCTTCATGTCTGCCAGCGTTTTCTGGTCGCTGGTGCTGTCGGCGCTGTCCGTAAAGGTATAGTTGCCGACGGCGTCCGGCTCACTGATAAGCAGGGTGTCCAGCCATTTTTCATCGTTTTTGCGCAAAAGCTCCACGATCTGCTGCAGCATGGTGTCCAGATCCTGATCTCCCATCTGCAGCTTGTTCAGCACCACATTATAGCCGGTGCTGGTGGTGGCGATGCGCTTGCCGGTGCTGTCCACGATATTGCCGCGCGCGGCGGTGACCGTGAACTTATAATCCGTGGTGGTGGTGGCTTTTGCCTTGAAGCTGTCTCCGTTGACCAGCTGCAAAAAGATCAGCCGGAAGGTATACAGCCCCATGATGATACAGGCCACTGCAATGAGCAGCAGCATCCGCCGCACCACGACCTTGCGTTCATTTTCGTTCATCTGGTTCTCCTTTTACGGGTTAGACCACACCGTTGTCGATCCCAAACCCGTCATGGATGCGCTGCACCAGCCAGAAGGCCAGCAGCGCCGCCGGGATGGTCAGCACTGCACTGGGCAGTACAAAGGCAATGTACCGCAGCGCAGCGCCGGTATAGCCCGGCATATAATAGAAAAACAGCCAGTCCAGCGAGAGTACCACCAGCGCCGTCATAGTATTTACGGCGGCAAAGTTGCCAAAGTTCACCTGTAAATACAGCTGCACCAGCACCGATACCCCAAAGCAGAGCAGCAGCAGTTCCAGCGCCAGCATACCCACCGTGCGCCCGGCGGCGTAGTCCCACAAAAGACCGCCTACTGTGCCAAACAGCGCCCCGGCAAACTCTCCCTCAAATACTGCCACCGCCAGACATAGCGGCAGCACCAGCAGCGGCTTTGCCTGCCCCAGCTGAAACAGCCCGGGCGTAGTCTGCAAAGCGGCGCACACAAACAGCGCCAGCACATAGCAGCCCCACTTCAGCAGCTGACTGCGGCTGCGCTTGCGGCGAGATTCCATAGCAGTGTGCCCTCCTTAGTACGCAGTAATGATAAAAACGTGCTTGGCGGTGCGGGGGTCGACACCGGGGCGCACCACCGCAATGGAGGATTTGCCGCTGGCCTCCGGCACCACATTCTGCACCGTACCCACCAGAAGATCCGGTGGGAACACCCCGCCCAGACCGGTGGTGATGACCTGATCGCCCGCACGGGTCTCGGTGCTGCGCTCCAGATTGGTCATGGTGCACAGGCCGTCCGCCGCATAGGTGGTATTGCCGTTCAGGATACCGTTTTCCCGGGTGCGGGAGACCACGCCCGCCGCGTTGAAGCTGGGGTGTAGGATGGTCATTACCTTGCAGCTGGTCGGGTCGGCTTCCACCACCATGCCCAGCAGATAGCCCCGGTCACTGATGACCGCATCGTTCACCGCTACGCCGTCTGCGGTGCCCTTGTCCAGCGTGAAGCCGCCGAACTCGTCCAGCGGGTCGCGTCCGATGACAAAGCCGGATACATAGGTAGCATTGCTGTTCTTTTCCTGAATGTTCGCCAGCGCCTTGTAGGCATCGTTCTCGGCCTTGATGCGGTCGTAGTCCACCATCTGCTGGCGCAGCTCGGCGTTTTCCGCTTCCAGCTGCTCGTTCTGCTCCATCACCTCGTCGATGCTGGTGTATTTCTCCCACACCGCACCTACGCCGCCGCTGACCACAGCCGCCGCTTTCTGGAAGGGGGTCAGGATCACGCCCAGCAGCTCCTGCGGGGCAGCGGTCAGACGGCCGTTGGCACCGGCGTAGGCCATGATGCCCACCAGAAATACTGCTACGGCCACAAGGATCTTGAATTTCCAAGTATCAAAAAAATCTTTCAAAGGGTGCTTCCCTCCTGTCGGGGTGCCCGCGCCCTACCGCAGGCCTTTGCATGAAAAAAGCGCGGACAGCCGTGCCATCCGCGCAAGATGCAGTGTTTGCAGCGGAAAAACGCACAGCTGCTGTGTCTGAAACTTTTCCGCATTTAAAGCAGTTCTCTCCGCAGAGAGCCGCTCTTACATATGTCCTCCATCGGTGTCCAGCACATCATGCAGCACATCCACATGATCCAGCACCGCACCGGCACCCTTGGCCACGCAATCCAGCGGGTCCTCCGCAATATGGACGTCAATGCCGGTCTCGCTCTGGATCAGCTGATCCAGACCACGCAGCAAAGCGCCGCCGCCGGTCAGGGTGATGCCGCGGTCGATGATATCTGCGCTCAGTTCCGGCGGGGTGCGCTCCAGCGTCTCCTTGATGGCGGTGGTGATCTTGACCAGACACTCCAGCAGCGCGCCGCGCACATCCTCAGAGTGCACCACGATGTTCTTGGGCAGGCCGTCCACAAGGTTGCGACCCTTGATCTCCATGGTCAGCTCCGGGTCCAGCGCATAGGCAGAGCCGATCTCGATCTTGATCTGCTCGGCGGTGCGCTCACCGATGAGCAGGTTGTACTTGCGCTTAATGAAAGCAATGATGGCCTGATCGAACATATCACCGGCCATGCGCACACTGCGGGAGGCCACAATGCCGCCCAGAGAGATGACTGCGATCTCCGCCGTGCCGCCGCCGATATCCACGATCATGCTGCCGGTGGGCTCGCTGATGGGCAGGCCTGCACCGATGGCAGCAGCCATGGGCTCCTCAATAACAGACACCTGACGGGCACCGGCCTTCAGGGTAGCCTCGCGCACTGCGCGGCGCTCCACCTCGGTAACGCCGGAGGGGATGCAGATGACCACCCGGGGACGGGAGAACATGCTATTGCCGCAAGCCTTTTTGAGGAAGTTCTCCAGCATATTTGCGGTGATGTCGAAATCAGCGATGACGCCGTCCTTCAGGGGACGCACCGCCACGATACTGCCGGGGGTACGGCCGATGACAGCCTTTGCCTCGCCGCCCACGCAGCGCACTTCATCGGTCTTGGTGTCCACCGCCACGACCGAGGGCTCACGCATGATGATGCCCTTGCCCTTCATGTAGACCAGAGTATTGGCAGTACCCAGATCAATGCCAACGTCCTTTGACAGAAAACTCATTGTTCCAATTCTCCTTACGATCGTTCCTTAAATCTATCCCAGAATGCCGGACAGTCTGCGGTAAACAGACCCTCCTGCGCAGAATAACACGGTTCTATTATAGCCGCAAGTGCTCCATTTCTCAAGCGTTTCGGCAAGTTTTCTATCATTTTTCCATTTTTCTCACAAAAAATGCGCCAGCAGCTGTACGGTGCGGCTGACCGGCAGCCCCATAATGGTGTAGTAGTCGCCCTCGATGCGGTCCAGCCACAGGGCTGCACGCCCCTGAATGGCGTAGGCACCGGCCTTATCGTAAGGCTCCGGGGTGGCGGTGTAGAACGCGATCTCCTCCTCCCCCAGCGGGAAAAAGGTCACCTTGCAGCTGTCCACAAAATGCTCTGCCCTGTCCCCTTTTGCAATGCACACGCCGGTGTGTACCTGATGGGTCTTGCCGGAGAGCGCGCGCAGCATCCGCTTGGCGTCCTCTGCATCGTGGGGCTTGCCGAACACGGTGCCGTCCACATCCACCACCGTGTCGCAGCCGATGACCACGGCATCCGGGTGCTGCTTTGCCACCGCAAGGCACTTGCCGATGGCCAGCTGCTCCACCAGCTGCGCCGGGGTGGGGGCGGTAACAGCGCTCTCGTCAAAATCGCTGACGCAGACGGTGAAATCGGTGGTGTACAGGGAGAGCAGTTCCCGTCTGCGGGGGCTGCCAGAGGCTAAGATCAGGTTATTTTCCTTCATTTTCTCCGTGTTCCCTTCTTTAGCGGCCGGTAGAGCCAAAGCCGCCCACGCCGCGCTGGGTGTCGCCCAGCTCCTCGGCGGGCACAAAGGCAGCGGTGTATACCGGAGCGATGCACAGCTGCGCTACCCGCTCGCCGGGCTGGATGGCATAAGCCTCGGCACCCAGATTGACCATGGGCACCTTCAGCTCGCCGCGGTAATCGCTGTCCACCACGCCCACACCGTTGGCCATGCACAGGCCGTGCTTGATGGACAGGCCGCTGCGGGCGTACACCAGCGCCACGCTATGGGCACCCGGCAATTCGATGGCAAGGCCGGTGGGCACCAGCACCCGCTGCATGGGGGCAACGGTCAGCGGTGCGTCCAGCACAGCACACAGGTCGGCGGCAGCTGCGCCGGGGGTGGCATAGGCGGGCACCTTTGCCCGGGCATCCAGTACCTTATATTTTACAGTGATGGGTTCCATCGTATAACCTCGTTTCATTTTTTGTTAGTTCGTGCCTTTAAAATACAGGCCGCGGGTAAAATCGCCCTCAAAGGGGGCGTGGGTGCGGATCATATCCAGAACCTGCGCCGACTCCTCGCGGGATTCCAGCGTAAAGTAGGCCACGCCGTAGTCCACCGCCAGTGCGCCGGGCTTATCGCCCATGTAGATGGGCACCGGGTTATAGATGGTACGCACCCCAAGGCTGCACCGCACCGGGAACTTTTTGGCCTTGCGGTCGGTCAGCACGCCGGTCTTATCGCAGTGAGCACAGTCGTGGATATTTTGCAGCGGGCAAGCGCGGGTAAGCATCAGCGGCATATGACCGTAGATCATTACGCCGGTGGGCACAGGCTTACCGTTCCGGATGGGTGCAATGGACGCAATATCGCTGTCTTTCACCTCCGGCAGGATGAGCAGGCTGGAAAGCCCCTGCTCTGCATAGAACTGCGCCGCTACATTGTTGGTGATGTTCAGCCCGAAGCCGCCGGTCATAGGCAGCCCACGGCACAGCCGCAGGTGGGCGATGTTGCTGACCTCGTACCCGGCAAAGCCCGCATCCTGCGTGGCTGCAATGCGGCGGGCGGTGTCCTGCTCCAGCGCACCAAACATGACCCGGGGCAGCTCCAGAAGGGTCTTTGCCCGCCACTCCCGGGGCACACGGTCGGCCTGCGCAATGGGCAGAATGAGGTACTCCACCCCGTCAAGCGCCCGCTCCGGCACCTGCTCCCAGCGCTCGAACCGGGCGTGCAGGGTGCGACGGGGCGGCAGAGTACGCTGCGGCAAGGCGGCGACGTGCTCTTCGGTGGTAGGCCAAGGGCGCAGCACCTCCCGCTTTTTGAGCAGGGCATCCAGTGCTTCCCGGCGCAGCTCGTTCACGGCACTGCCGGGGATGAACCACGGCCCACCGTCCATTTCCACCGTGATCTTCTCTGCCGCAAAGGGGGTACCGCCTGTCTTGGCCAAGCTGCGGTTCAAACTCTCGGTGGGGTCGGTGCGGGCAGGCTGCGGCTCGGCATCCCCATAGGCAAAGGCCTTGTTGCCATCGGCATCGGTGACGGTCAGCTTTTCGCCGCCATCTTCGATTTCCAGCTTCATCTGCACCGGCACGCGGGAGCGCTCGCGGCGGTAAAGTTCGCGCAGCATGGGCAGGGTCTTTTTAGTCAGTTCGGCGTCGGCTTCGCTGCGCACACCGAACATAGTGCCGTCAATTTTTCCGTCCAAATAGCCGGAGGTAAAACCGGAGCGGCTAAAGGCGTTCTTCAGCAGGTCGCGGTCGTAGGCGCGGCCCTCGCGGCCTGCCAGACAAGCGCTGACCGCCGCCGCCACATACTCCGGCGTGCGCAGACGGCCCTCGATTTTTGCCGATGCTACGCCAAGCGCCTGCAGCTTGTCCAGCTTGTCGATGGCAGAGTTATCCTTGAGGGAGAGGTGATGCAGCCGCCCGGGCTTGCCTTCCGGCAGGGCATTGGCTTCAAAGGGCAGACGGCAGGGGCCCGCACAGGAGCCCCGGTTGCCGCTGCGCCCGCCCAGAAAGGCGGACATATAGCACTGGCCGCTCACGCTCATGCACAGTGCACCGTGGATGAAGCACTCGGTCTCGATGCCGCAGTGCTTTGTGATGTGCTCCACCTCGGGCAGGCTCAGCTCACGCGCCAGCACCACCCGGGTAAAGCCCAGCTCCTTCAGTTCCAGTGCGCCTTGCAGGGTGTGGACGCTCATCTGGGTGGAGCCGTGCCGGGGCAGCTGCGGGGCAATTTTACCAATTAAAGTAGCCACTGCCAGATCCTGACAGATGACCGCATCCGCACCGCTGGCTGCTACCGCCCGGATAGCCTGTTCCAGCGCCGACAGTTCGGTGCCATACACAGTCGTATTCAGCGCAACGTGCACCGCCACGCCCCGGGCGTGGCAGAAGCGCACGGCTTCCTGCAGACTGTCTGCGTCAAAGTTGCCGGCACCCGTGCGGGCGTTGAAACCCGAAAAGCCCAGATATACCGCGTCCGCGCCGCTGAACACCGCAGCGCGGAGCATTTCTTCACTGCCCACCGGGGCCAAGATCTCGATCCTTGCCATAGTTCTCCTTCTGACTTCTATTTATATAAGGTACATTCAGTTGGTCTCGTCTGCCTGCGCACTGTCTGCCGCCGGAGCTTCCGGGGCGGAGGGCTGCTCCTGTGCAGTCTCTGCCGCAGCCCGGGCGGCGCGCTCCTCCCGGCGGGTCTCGCGCTGGCGCTCCTTGGCCAGCTGCTCCCGCAGGGCAGCAGCTTCCCGGCGCAGCACGGCATTCTCGGCCAGCGCCTTATCCTCGGCCAGCTTTGCCCGGGCTGCATCTGCAATGTAGTCCTGGATCTGACTGCGCATATTCTCGGCGCTGCCGGTGCTCTTGCGGTATTCGTCCAGATAATCCATCGCGCAGAACACCGCCGCCTTGGTCACCGAGAGGTTGTCGTTAGTGTCCAGCAGCTTTGTGATATCCTCGTCCAGCTTTTTGGCAAGACCCAGGATGTATTTTTCCGAATCTGTGGTGGCGATGGCATACGGTGTGCCCGCGATGTTGACCCTTACCTTATTTACCATGGTGTTTTCCCCTTTTTTATCCTGTATCTGTACGGCGCAAGGCCGTTTGTTCTGTTTTTTGCCGGGATTTGGCACCGTTCCCGGTAACGTTTTGGTGTTCGAAAACGTTTCGATGGAGTTTCCCGCCCCATTACTGCCGGAATTACTCCCCCAAAAAAGTTTCGCTGCTCAGTTCTACCTTCTATTATAATATAAATACGCCGCAAGAAAAAGTGGAATTTTTGAAATTTCGGCATATTTGTCAGAAAGTGGCCTAAAAAAATAGCAGTTACGGAAAAAAAGCGCCTGTTTCCTTGCATTTATAAATCGTTCATATTATAATAACGGTGTTATGTTGGCAGCCGGGCGAAAGAGGGAACGTTTCTGCTGCTATTATCTACTCAATTATTTTAGCAAAGCAAACGCTTATGCGGATAGGAGCACACTATGACATCAAAAGAATTTGGCAAAATTCTTCAGGACAAGCTCACCAGTGAGTACGGTGTGGAGCTGAATGTTGCCTCCAACCAGCAGATCTACCGTTCTCTGGCTCTGATCTGCCGTCAGATGATGAGCGAGAACCACAAAAAGTTCCAGTCCAAGGCCATCGGCACCGGCACCAAGCAGGTCTACTACCTCTGCATGGAGTTTTTGATGGGCCGCAGCCTGAAGATGAGCCTGTTCAATCTGGGTCTGGACGAGGTGGCCAAAAAGGCACTGGCTGACGCCGACATCAATCTGGACAGCATTTTTGAGGAAGAGCCCGATGCAGGTCTGGGCAACGGCGGTCTGGGCCGCCTGGCTGCCTGCTATCTGGACGGCATGGCCACCACCGATATCTGCGGCACCGGCTACTCCATCCTGTACGAGTACGGCATCTTCAAGCAGAAG
>ONZT01000218.1_pt1 | contig 55785 bp, 48 predicted proteins | sample 1671571 | NCBI WGS metagenome assembly ONZT01 (sample SAMN06348170, study PRJEB24527) | human gut metagenome | biome: human gut; feature: ankylosing spondylitis patient; material: feces | host: Homo sapiens | place: China | collected 2015-10
ATTTTCACACCGCCACGGATAACCTTGTCTGATACGGAAAACTGGTTACTTCCAGATAATACGGCAAGGTCGCCGTCCTCGGTAATCTGTGTTACATATAAGCCCTTAATCTGTTCGGACTTATCGCCAGCCTGCATATATGCACCGTCTAATAAGTAGCCGTTTGGAGCTTTTGTTTCCTCAACGGTTAGTGTCCCAAGTGGAAGAACCACTTTGCCGTCCTGCATATAGAAGCTGTCGCCAGATACCTTGTATGCGTCCGCTAATTTTGTGATGTAGTGAGTTGTCCCGTCGCTGTCTGTTTCAGCGATTGTCTTTGTAACCCATGTACGAGTAGCTTCGGCAGGAAGATTGTCTTTGTTATAGAAGCCTGCATAATACTTCCATGTAAATTCTGCACCTGCTAGAGAAGCGTTCCCCTGCGGATTGCCTTTCTGTGTTTCCACATCAATCTTGAAAAGCTCAATCAAAGTATCCGTTACTTTTGGCGTATCAGATACTTTCAAAGCCGCTGTCTTTCCAGCTTGAATCTTTAAGGAATATACAGTTTTATCCACTTTATAGCCTGCTGGTGCGGATAATTCCTTGATATAAACTGCGCCTGCCGTTACCTCTGCAACATCTGTATTTCCATTTTCATCAGTCGTAAGGGTGGCAAGCTGTTTTGTGCAGTCCTTATCAGCAAAGACACCGTATGTCGCACCAGCGACAGAGTAATTCCCGTTACCGTCTGTAATGCTGGCATTACTGGAAGTCTTTTGCAGTTTTGCATTTCCAACATTCAGTTTCACCCAGAATTGTCCCAATTCCTGCCCCTCGCCAGAGTAGATATAACCGCCACATTCATAGCGTCCTTTATTCTCTTTGACAAAGGCTCTTGCACCAGAGAAAACTTCGTCCTGCGTTGCCTTTGGAATTTCATCATAAGAAGCTCGCACGTTATCACATTGCCAGCCAAGATGTACGCTCAATCTCTGCCAGACTACACATTGTTCCAACAGATAGACTTGTTTATAGTTCAATTCCTTGTGAGCTTCGCCATACTGTTTGACATACTCTAAGGATAACGCCACATCTGAAATCTGGTCGGCACTCATGCGTGAGCTTGCGTCAGCTCTGGTCTTGTAGCCATTCTTAAAATCTGTATTGATGTCGATACAATAGGCAGTTTCGCCCTCGACTTTCATATAGCCCTCATTGAATGTCGAACCGATAGAACCGTCATTCATTACTTTTTCAATGATACCGACACGCTCTGCACTTTCCGTCCAGTATTGCTTGCTTTCTGCATGAACGGGTGTAGTCGGTAAAGCAGTAACGACAGTTGCAAGAGCTAAGAAGCCCGTACACAATCGTTTCCATGTCTTTTTCATAAATCTAATGCTCCTTTCATTTTGGGTAATAAAATAGCCGTCCAATAAGAACGGCTGGAAATAGAAAAGGAACGTCATTTTAGGCGTTCCATAATCTATAAAATATTCAATTTTTTATACTGATGTGTTGCTCATCAAAATCTCAAATTAAGGTTATTTGACACCAATTTTGACACCAATTTTTTGTATATTGACGATTTTTGATGAAATATGATAAATTCATAAAACCCGTGAAAAGCCTGTAAATAGGCACTTTACAGCACTCTATGAACTAAGACAAAAGCTACGCTGTAATAACAAGTCGTGAGTGCTAATTTTTTTGAAAATTTTTTAAGCCATAATATTTTCGCATTTGACAATCATTTTTCTATGTTATTGGATTTGACTGTACGATGGTTCTTGTATCAGCGGTTACTTGTCTTGCTGTTTTACATAACCTTGGAAGTGTTGGTATCGGTACGATCATTGCTGCTGTTTTGGCTGGTACTGTTGTTGGTATCATCACAAAGGCATTTGGAAAACAGCGTGATAAGATTCTTGGAAAGACAGATGAAGATTTAAGATGCAAAGAAAGGCACACAAACATTGATTATTATGTTTGTATGCCTTTCTTTATTATATCCCCAAAATTAAATTGCTCTCAATTTTCGGAAATAAATTGTTCTATCTCAGAAAACATTTCATTATCCCAAATCAGCCATCTTTTAAATGCAGCAAACGCCGCACTATCTCTAAGCTCTTTTTTCAGAAGATATCCTATATCTTCTTTCTCTTCCTTGTCTTCTGTCTCCTGGTGTTCTCTAACATACTCTTTAAAATTTGAAAGATTTTGTCGTAATGTTTTTCTTATGATCTGTGCTTCTATCTTCTTTTGAGGTGTTGTTCCATAGTATGCAGCTTCTAATAAAGCAATTGTATTCTTTACATCTTCTCGTTCTTCCCCAACGGATGTAAATTCTAATTTTTCATCCGTTCCAAAATAACCCCTTTTACGAAATGCTATCATTTTTTCTACTGGTTCTTTTGTACAATCTAGAATTGGTTCATACTTATCTGATTTGATATTATTACAGTGTGCACAGCTCCAAAATAAGTTTTTCCAATCATATTTTAAAGTTTTATCTCCACGGTGTGGAACCAGATGTTCAATCTGATAAGAAGTTACTGCTTTATTTTCGCAAATATAACATTTTCCATGAAATATTTCTTTTAATGCCTGATTTACACTTTCAATATTATAGGAACTTTCATTTTCACTGGCTTTTTGCAAATCTGCAATCGCCTGTTTTGTTTTCTCTGTTTCCTTTCTTTCAATTTTAATCATTGGCTTTTCTTCTCCGTTCAATATCCTCAAATCTTTCCTTGGCAACCCCTGAAAGTTCTGTAGATATATTCTTAAACTTTATTCTTATTTCCGCTCGTTCGGCACGCTCATCTTCTGTCAAATCATTTCTAAGACAAAGTTCTTCATATCGATTCAGGCTGTTTTTTAATTCATCTGAATAAGCATCTGCCTCAAAATATCCCTCTGCAAGATCATCAGACGAAAATCCTGATAAATTATCTAACTCTACCTGTCGTTCAAGATCATATGCCTTTGCATTTGAGATTGAATTCAAAATATATGGGGAGTGTGTTGTCACAATAAATTGAATTCTAGGGAAAAATTTTGTTAAAAATGGAAAGATTTTTTTCTGTAATTCAATATGCAAATGTGTTTCCAATTCATCAATCAGTACAATCCCCTGATAATCATATTCGCTGATTTTATCTTCTAACAGCCAATTTTTATCCATTCTTAAAATCAGATCAGATACTATATAGATCACGGATGAATATCCATCTGATAATTCATTAAAACTGAATGGTTCTCGTCCATTTTGCCGGATTTTAAAATCATATTTCTTGTAATCATATTCTATATGGATTGATTCTTCATCTAACAAAATCTGCAATGCTGAATCAAATCGGTCAAACCATTGCTGAATTTTATCTGCTGTCGTTTGATCGCCTTCATTTCTTGCGTATGCCTGCTGGGTTTTTAGATGGACCATGTATTTTAGCAAAATATTACCTGCAGATTTATCAATGCCATACGTATTTTCTAGCGTAATATTCTCTACACCATTAGGACGCATAAATTGTGCTTTTCTTTCAGATGGAAAATATGCTGTTATAAATTTGCCTTGATCATACAACATCTCTAGTCCATCATACTGGTTTAAGTTTACCTGAACACCATCACTATATCTCTGTAAATATCCTGTCCACAGTTTAACATCTTGATCTATTTTGTATTTCTCATTCTCGCTAGATGCAGACAAAGCTTGTTTTTTAGCTTCTCTTATCCACATAGGATATTCTTCAAAAATTTGACTCAATTGTTCATCATTAATCGCTTTCAAAAATTTTTCTATCTTCAGCAACAACGAAGTTTTTCCTGAACCATTCTTCCCTGTCAGGAGAAGATTCTGCCGTTTATCAGAACTTAATTCTATTTTTATATTTGACAAATGATATAATTTGTCTATATTAATTTCTCTAATAAAATATTCCTGCACTTTAAATCCTCCGATTTTTAAGCTTTTATATGTCACTTATTATTATACACTATTTTTCTACAAATTTTACCTCACATTCATAATCTTCCAATAATCGGCAACAACCGATTCATATCAATTGGTTTCGTTGCATCATACCCATTCATCACCAGCATCTGGATATCCATCAAGATCATATCATAGTAATCATTTGATGCTTTCTCTAACATCTCAACGCAGATCACTCCATTTTCTGCATGCTCGATCTCAAGACTTTCTTCGCTGAGAAGTTCCATCGCAATCTCTGCGTATAATTCATTATCTTCTGCTAATAAAATTCGTTTCCCACAAAGATTTTCCTTATCTATCTGTTCTTCCGCTCGTTTCGGCATTGCTTCTTCTTTCTGGGCAATTCTGCATGGAATCCTTACGGTAAATGTCGTTCCTTCGCCCAGCTTACTATCTACTGCGATCGAACCACTCATCATATCAACCAGTTTTTTCACGATTCCCATACCAAGTCCACTTCCATCGATGCCGCTGATTGTTCTCAATCCTTGCCAGTTCCAGAATATTATCAATGATCGATAACATATTCTGTCCCATCTGGATCTTTGATCGGATAACATGCCGTAAAAATATGTCCCCATGTTGTATCTATGATCTTCTGGGAATATATCGTTTTCCCTGAAAGTGCCTGATTAATATATGGAATCATCTCTTTTTCAATGGATGTCCCAGGGTATGCGAAATCAGATGCGCCCAGATCAAGCCCATCTACCAAATAGATCAGATTTCCATCTTTATTCCGTTTTGCTGTATACAAATATCTTGTAGAATTTAAACTTCGTAATTGATTCAGATTCTTTTGTAATTTCTGATACCGATCCGTTTTCATATCAGATTTCGCGTTTATATTCTCAAAATCTTCTTTGGTCAATTTATCTGTTATAACTTTATGGATCGCATCTGAACAATCACTGTCTCTTTGTACTTCTGCTTTTAATGTACTCTCGCTGTAATTCTTCTGTAAGATTAATGTATACACGGCGATTAATAGCACAGATATCAGAAATAAAATTGCAAATTTCCCTAAATATTTATGATTCTCATTTTGTGGATTATCTCCCATAATAACCTCCACGAAAAAGCAGTTCCCCAACCGTTTTTCGTTCTTATTTGATCTTTATTTACACCCTTTTTTATTATACCTTAGGATGTAAATAACCGTCAATCGAGGGATCGGTTTCAGAGATATTTTTTCATGTATTTTTATCCATTTTTTCGCATTATCCCTGACAATATTCCACAAATTTCTCCATTTCTTTTGTCATATATTTATTTGCATGATAAAACACTTGTCGATACATTGTAATATCAATATCTTTCACATCTAATTTTGCGATCTTCCCTTCTTCAATATCCTTTTCTACAACAAATAATGGAAGATAAGAAAGCCCTTTTCCTGTCTTTAGCATCTTCTTGATAAACGCGGTATCACTGCATTCAAGTACTGGCGATAATGTCTGTTTATGCAGAGCTAATTCCTGTTCTAATGCCTGTCTGTAGTTTGCATTTCGTTCTGTTAGATAAAACGGTGCATTTAAGATTTCCTCAACCTCTATATTCTTTTTCCCTGCTAACTTATAATTTGGTGCAGACACAAAGATCACAGGCTCCGCTTTTTCCATGACTTTCACCCAGTTTTTATTCCATCTTGGTGTGTCCAGAATATAAATGACATCGAGTTCATTGTGTTCCATCTTCTGGATCAGGCGTTCTGGAGAACCGATCGTGATCTGAATTCTAACCTGTGGATGTTCTTTCCGAAACCGCTGTACGATTTCCTGCAATTTGACAGTGCAGAGTGATTCAATCGTTCCGATATGTAATGGATTTTTTAACTCTGCAGTATCATTCATTGCATCTTTTGCCTTGTGCATTTCATCAATGATCTTATTTGCATGTATTAAAAATTCTTTTCCTTTCGGTGTGAGTATCACTTTTTTTCCTGTACGGTCAAATAACCGCACTCCCAATTCTGTTTCTAACTGACGGATCTGTACTGTCACGGCAGATTGCGAATAACCTAGTAATTCTGCGGTTTTTGAGAAATTCTTCACTTGTGCTATCTGCATAAATGTCTGTATCTGACGGAATTCCATTTTTTCTCCTTTGTACTATTATGAATAATTTTCAATGTTATTATTAAATCTATGAATTTGATTCATCTATATGTGGATGATACAATACAAACATAAAGACGTCAAACATTTTTTGTGCACATTAAACAAACTACGATGATATGTGATTATGCTTTTAGAGGAGTAATTAAAAATGGAAAAGAAAAAATTTAAACTTGGTCTGGTACCAAAACTTATTATTGCCATCATTATTGGTATCCTGTTTGGACAGTTCCTTCCAACTGGATTCTGCCGCTTTGTTGTAACACTGTCTGGATTCTTCAGTACCTACTTAAAATTCATCATTCCACTGATGATCCTTGCTTATGTAACCATGGGAATCGCTGATCTGTCACAGGGTGCTGGACAGCTGCTTTTAATTACCGTTGCTCTTGCTTATGGTTCAACTTTACTTGCTGGTACAGCTTCTTACCTTGTATCATCCAACCTGTTCCCACACTTTATGACTTCTGGGGCATTAGATCAGATTGCTGCGACTGCTGATGCGTCACTGAAACCTTATTTTTCACTGACGATCACACCGCTGTTTGATACATTATCTGCTGTTGTTCTTGCTTTCATTTTAGGATTATGCTTATCCACAATGAAAGGTAAAGAGATTGGAAACAGCCTTTACAACGGAATGAGCGATTTCTCAACAATCATCGATAAAGTCCTTCACAAAACGATCATTCCTTTATTGCCATTGTATATCTGTGGTACATTTACTGATATGACGAAATCAGGGAAAACATTTGCAATCCTTGGAATCTTATGGAAAGTATTCCTTGTAGTGATCATCATGCACTTTGTATGTATCACGATCCAGTTTATAATTGCAGGTTCTGTCAGCAAAAAGAATCCACTCTCTCTTATTAAAAATCAGGTTCCTGGTTATACTACAGCTTTAGGAACTCAGTCTTCTGCCGCTACAATTCCTGTCAATCTGGAATGTGCAAAGAATGACGGTGTCAGTGCTCAGATCCGTAACTTTGTAGTGCCTCTTTGTGCCAATATCCACATGGCAGGTTCTATGATCACGATCACAGCATGTGCAACTGCTGTATGTTTGATGAATCAGTTACCGATCAGCCTTGCAACTGTTATTCCATTTATTATGACACTTGGTGTTGCAATGGTCGCTTCTCCTGGAGCTCCAGGTGGATCTATCATGACTGCATTGCCTTTCCTTTACATGGTATTTGGTACAACAGCAGGAGATACAAACGGACCAATCTGTGCTTTAATGGTTGCACTTTATATCACACAGGATTCTTTCGGAACTGCATGTAACATTTCCGGAGATAATGCGATTGGAATCGTCGTAGATTCTATTTACAAGAAATTTATTTTAAAAGAAGATACAGTGGAGGCTTAATTTATGTCTTTTATCAGTGCATTTGATGTTATGGGACCAAATATGATCGGTCCTTCAAGCTCCCACACAGCTGGGGCTGCAAGGATTGCATTTCTCGCAAGAAAAATGTTAAATAGTACACTGAAAAAAGTTCAGTTTACACTCTATGGATCTTTTGCAAAAACCTATCATGGACACGGAACGGATCGTGCCTTATTAGGTGGGATCATGGGATTTGGAACCGACGATATGAGAATCCGCGATTCTTTCGAGATTGCAAAAGACATTGGACTTGATTTCTCTTTTGTACCAAATGAAATAGAAACTGATATCCATCCAAATACAGTGGATATCTTAATGACAAATGAAAACGGAGATCACATCTTGATCCGTGGGGAATCTTTAGGCGGTGGAAAAGCCAGAATTTGCCGTATCAATGATGTAGAAGTTGATTTTACCGGGGAATACAGTACCTTGATCGTGATCCAGAAAGATAAACCTGGCGTTGTTACTTATATCACAAAATGTCTGAGTGATCAGGATGTTAATATCGCTTTTATGCGTCTTTTCAGAGAATCTAAAGGAAATACAGCTTATTCTATCGTTGAATCCGATGGTCTTCTTCCTGAAAACATCGCAGAGGAGATTAGGAAAAGCCCAAATGTCTCAGATGTTATGATCATTCAGCTGTAGAAAGGAGACTGAAATATTATGGATTTTAAAAACGCAAATGAATTGCTTGATTTATGTAAAAAACATGATCTTCCAATCTCCGAAGTGATGAGACAGCGTGAGATCGTAGAAGGGGAAAAAGAAGCTGATACGGTTCATAATGCAATGGCAAGAGTTCTTGAGATCATGAAAAATGCTGCTTTTACTCCGATCAAAGAACCGGTTCGTTCCATGGGTGGACTGATCGGTGGCGAGGCAAAGAAGATTGCTTCCCGGTATCATTCTGGTATTGGAATCTGTGGTGATCTGTTAGAAAAAAGTATGATTTATGCGATGGCGACTCTTGAGACGAATTCATCCATGGGGTTGATCGTAGCATCCCCAACCGCAGGGTCTGCCGGAATCGTTCCTGGACTTTTACTTGGGCTTCAGGAAGTTCATAAATTAGATGATGAACAGATCATTCAGGCACTGTTTAATGCCAGTGCGATCGGATATCTTGCTATGAGAAATGCAACGGTTGCAGGTGCTGTCGGCGGATGTCAGGCGGAAGTCGGTGTTGCTTCTTCGATGGCTGCTTCTGCCACTGTCGAACTGCTTGGCGGTAATCCAGAACAATGTCTTGGAGCTGCCTCTACCGTTTTAATGAATATGTTAGGTCTTGTTTGTGACCCCGTTGGCGGGTTGGTGGAATATCCATGCCAGAACCGTAATGCCGCAGGTGTTGCAAATGCGATCATCGCAGCTGAGATTTCTTTATCTGGAATCCATCAGCTCATCCCGTTTGACGAAATGTTAAACGCAATGTATATCGTTGGTAAACGACTGCCAGCTGAACTAAGAGAAACCGCCCAGGGAGGCTGCGCTGCAACTCCTTCTGCATGTGCTGCATGCGGAGGTTGTGCGTAAAAATTCCTTCAGAACACATTTTTAAATAGTAGGTAATAAATCAATCTCTTTTTTGCCTCTTTTGGGTGTTTTCATATATTGGAATCTAAAAGAGTGTCTGCATCACTTAATGATGCAGACACTCTTTATTTACTATATCTTAAGCATCCGATATCCAATACCTATATGTGTCTGTATATACTGCATGCCATCTTTATCTGGCTGTAATTTCTTCCGTAATGTTGCCATAAACACTCTAAGTGATGCAACATCATTTTCCAGTGAACTGCCCCAGATCTGTTGCGTAATATAAGTGTGCGTCAATACTTTTCCAACATTATGAGACAGCAAACATAATAATTTATATTCGATTGGTGTTAAATGCAATTCTTTATCTTTTAAATATGTAGATCCTGCTGTATAGTCGATCTTTAACTCTCCATTTACAAAGACTGCTTGTTCTTGTTCCTCGCCTGACTGGATCAATGCTAATCGGCGCTGTGTAACCCTGATCCTTGCAAGCAGTTCATCAACTGAAAATGGTTTTGTGATATAATCATCTGCTCCTGCATCCAGTGCTTCTATTTTATCTACATCTTCACTTCTTGCACTGATAACGATAATTGGTACGTTAGACCATGTTCTTACTTTTTTGATCACATCCACACCTTCCATATCAGGCAATCCAAGATCTAATAAAATGATCTCTGGTTTATGAGAAGATGCTTCTAAAATAGCTGAACTTCCATTTTCTGCTGTAATATATTTATAATCATGTGTTTTTAATGTTGTCACGATCAGATTACGGATCGGCCGGTCATCCTCCACGACTAAAATTAATGCTTTATTCATTTAATGTAACCTCACTTAATGGCAGTGTGAAAGAAAAAATACAACCATGTGGTGTATTGTCCTCCAACACCAGTTTCCCGTTATGCACCTCTATGATCGAACGGCAAAGTGCCAAACCTAAACCAAGACTTCGATGGCTGTCTGCGATCGTATTTTTCCCTGTATAAAACATTTCAAATATATGCGGCTTCATTTCATCACAGATCCCAGGGCCGTTATCTTCTACTTGAATCTTTGCTTTTCCATTTTCATTCATGGCACAAATGCGGATTGTAGATCCTTTCGGTGTATATTTAATTGCATTATCGACCAGATTGATCAACACTTGCAGGATCAGCCGCACATCCATATGTGCAAGTATCAATTCATCGCATTCTGTAACGATCTGATACTCTTCATGTTTCCTGCTGATATGCCGTAATGATTCCGCGATCACCTCATCTAATAATTGATCTGTAAATTTCAGTTTTAATCTTCCATCATTTAATCTTGTGATCGATAATAAATTTTCAACGATATTGATCAGCCATTCTGAATCATCATAAATATCTGTATAAATCTGATGTTTTGTTATATCATCAAGACGTTCTCCACTATTTAACAGCATGTCTGCATTCCCAGAAATGGAACAAAGTGGTGTCCTTAGATCATGTGAGATCGCACGAAGCAGATCTGCTCTTAACTGTTCATTTTTGGCAAGAACGGAGATTTTTTCTTTCTCCATGATATTCTTTTTATTTTCCATGGCAAGTGCACATTCATTGATCACAGAAAGTAAGATACTATATTCGAAGGAATCTAATGTATATTCGTCAACTGGTATTGCGATCACACCATACACATTATCCTCAATACAAATGGCAAGGTATAGACACTGTGCATCTTTAAAACGTTCGGTCGTTGCTCCAGCACGCTGCTTGTTTTCATACACCCATTTTGCGATCTCCTGCTCCCTGCTTGTCAATAAATCTTCTGTCTGTTCTTTCTTTTTATTCGAAAATATATGTGGTGCTGACAATTCATCGCCTTCCACAACATATGCTACAATACTGCGGTCTAATAATTTGATAAGCTGTGTACATGTAATACTTAAAATATCCGTATCGTTTTTTTCTTTTTGAAGTAATCGGTCTGTGTCAAATAAAATCTGTGTACGAAATGCAGATTGTGCTGAAAGCCTTGCATGTGTTTTTAATTTTGCTGCAAGTGTTCCAGTAATGACAGAAGATATTAACATGATCACAAAAGTTACCGGATATCCAACTGCATATGTCTGAAATGACATTCTTGGTTCCGTAAGGAAAAAGCAGAACAAAAATACACTTAAGACAGAACCTCCAATGCTGTATAAATATCCATCTGTAAGGATTGACGTTAATAAAACACCCAAAATATAAATTGTAACGATGTTTGTATCTGTAAATTGAAGTTTCTGGATGAATAGACCGATCAACGTACAAACTGCAAATATAAATAATGTCAATAAACTGTCTTTCATCGTAGGCTTTCCTACATAAACCGCTCCATGCGGTTTTCGATAATTATCTAAGTTCATCGCATCTGGAATAATGTGGATATCAATATCAGGAACAGCCTCGATCAACTTCTCTGTTAATGTCTGTTTGCTGAAAAAGTGATTTCTCTTTGCACTGCTTTGTCCGATCACGATTTTTGTGACATTCGATAAATGTGCATATTCCGCGATCTGTACCGGAACATTTTCCCCATGTGTCATTACGATTTCCGCACCAGATTCCTTTGCAAATTGTACATGAGCTTCCAGTCTTCTTTTGTCCGATTCTCTTTCTCTTTTTCCTGTCTGTACATACAATGCCGTAAAACGTGCCCGCATATCTCTTGCCATTTTTGCTGCTGTACGTATGATCTTTTCATTCGATGGTGAAGAAGAAAGACAAACAAGAATGTGTTCGTTTTCTTTATTCAGCTCTACAAATTCTCCTGTGCTCATCTTGGCCCCCTTTCCTTATCGGATGCATTATATCATGATCGTCAATAATAATCCATAAACACATCAATCATCATCATCATCTTGCTCCCTGTCAATTACTTTCCGATTTTCTCCAAGAAAATAATTTACTTTTTTCAAAAAGAATAACACAAATGCAAACATCAGTATTACCGCCAATGCTAAAATGAAATCTGACATAAGCTCTCACCTCTTTTTCATGACATCAGATACAAAAACACTTTTTGATCGCTTTATATTCTCCTAATACCAATAATGTAACATCTTCCTTAAAACAGGTATCCGCAGATATCGCCATACTTACTTTTCCATCATCTTTTACTGCCATAATGTTAATATCATATTTTTTTCTAATATCAAGTTTTCCCACTGTCTTTCCGATCCATTCCTTCGGAACCTCTACCTCAAAGATCGCATGTGAGGCATCGACTTCCATATAATCAAGAATATGATCATCGGTATAACGGATCGTTGCCCATTTTGCCACCATTTTTTCTGGATAGACTACCTTATCGGCTCCATTTCGTAAGAGGAATTTTTCCTGTACATCTCGTTCAGCTCTGGAAATAACCATTTTGCCTCCAAGTTCTTTTAACAGACAGGTGGTTTCCAACGAATTTTGAAAATTCCCACCGATCGTAACAAAACATATATCATAATTTGCAATCCCCAGAGATTTTAAGAATTCCTCATTCGTACTGTCACCGATCTGTGCATTCGTAACATATGGAAGTGCATCATTCACTCTTTCCTCATCCAGATCAACTGCCATGATCTCATGTCCAAGCTGACTTGACTGTATCGCTATATGTTTTCCAAAACGTCCAAGTCCGATCAATAAAATATTCTTCATCATCAATTCCCTCTTTCTTTTATCCCACTATGATCTTATCAAGTGGTAGTCTTGCTTTTCGTTTATTTTTATCTGAAAATACTGCATAGATCAGCGTCAAACCGCCAACACGTCCCAGATACATCAGTATGATCAAAATGATCTGTGACAGAATATGAAGTTTTGGTGTGATTCCTAATGTCAAACCTACGGTTCCAACTGCAGATGCTGCTTCAAACAGACAGCTTGAAAGCGGCAGTCCCTCATACACACTGATCGTCATTCCGCCTGCAAAAAACAAGATAAAATACATCATTGCGATCGTTGTTGCATTTTTTATCACACTAGCATCGATTCTTCTTCCAAATGCTGTCACATCATCACAACTTTGAAAGGTCGCCAGTACATTTAAAAGTAACAGAGCAAATGTTGTTGTTTTCATACCTCCTGCTGTAGAACTTGGTGAACCTCCGATCAACATCAATAAAATCATCATTGCCTTTGATGCTCCTGTCAGCATCGAAAGATCTGTCGTATTAAATCCTGCAGTTCTCGGTGTCACAGCTTGAAACAATGATGCAAGCAACCGATGAATCCCTGATAGATTTCCATAATCCTGAAAGAAAAAGAAAACAGCTGGTAACAGGATCAGACATAATGTTGTAGTTAGAATAACCTTACTCTGCATATGGTAATGCTTAAAATGAAATTTATGGAGATAAATGTCTTCCCATGTAAAAAATCCAATTCCACCAATGATGATCAGTAACATGATCACAATGTTGATCACTGGATTTACCGCATATGATGTCAATGATACAAATGGATGCCATTTTGTTCCAAGAAGATCAAATCCTGCATTACAAAAGGCTGATACAGAATGAAAGATCGACATCCAGATTCCCCGTAATCCAAAATCATGACAGAAAACAGGTATCATGAATAACGCACCGATCAATTCGATCAATAAAGTTCCTTTTAAAATAAAACTCATCAATCGAACGATCCCTCCTACTTTCGGTGCAGAGATTGCATTTTGCATCGTGCTTCGCTGCATAATCGATATTTTTCTTCCTGATAATATAAATACGGATGTTGCTGTTGTTATAACTCCCAGACCTCCGATCTGTATCAGGAACATGATCACTGTCTGTCCAAAAACGGACCAGTAACTTCCAGTATCCAGAACTACAAGCCCTGTCACACATACTGCAGAAGTTGACGTAAATAATGCTTTATGAAATGGTGTTATGATTCCTTGAGCCGATGAAATTGGCAGCATCAGGATCAATGCTCCAAAAAGGATCACTCCTGCGAACCCTAATATAATCACCTGAAATGATGTTAAATGTCTTTTTTTATGAATCCTCCATGGCATATATGATCTTACCTCTTTTTCAAATTATTTTATGACCTTTTGATCTTATCATCATTATATCTTTTATGATAAAAAGATAGTGTAAGGATATGTTCTCTTGTATTAAGATTGTATAAAGAAAAAAGGAGCTGGTATCGTTTTTTGATACCAGCTGCTTTTCTTCTATACGATATATGGAGTGCATTACAATGTTTTATCGAATGCTTTTTGCTAATTCTTTTGCTTCTTTTGTTAACTCTTGAATCTTATCAAAATCTCCTGCTTTCACAAGATCTCCTTTGACCATCCAGCTTCCACCACAGCAAAGAATCTTATTAAATGTCAGGTATTTCTCTAAGTTATTTGGATTGATTCCACCTGTTGGCATAAATCTTAATTCATGATATGGAGCTGCCATCGCTTTGATCATATCAATTCCGCCTGCCTGTTCTGCTGGGAAGAATTTTACTACTTTTAATCCTTTCTTTACTGCCTGTGCTACTTCAGATGGAGATACACATCCTGGAAAGATTTCGATTCCTTTTTCCTGGCAGTAGTCTACGATCTCTGGATCAAATCCTGGGCTTACGATGAATTTTGCTCCTGCTTCGATTGCTTCATCGACCTGTTTTGTTGTAAGAACTGTTCCTGCTCCAACTAACATGTCTGGATATTCCTGTGCCATAAGACGAATGGATTCCTGTGCTGCCTCTGTTCTAAATGTAACTTCTGCACATGGAAGTCCACCTTCCATCAATGCTTTTGCCAGAGGAAGTGCATCTTTGGCATCTTCTAATACTACAACTGGTACAACACCTAATTCTTCAAACTTATCTGCGATATAACTCATTTCTTTCATTTCCTTCCTATCTTTTAATATCAAAATTCATCTGCATGATATGCTCGATCAATGAAACATCATCTGTGATGTTTCCATCTCCATGAATCGTATGTTTCACTGCACTTGCAGCAACACCAAAGTCCGCGATATCCTGTGGTTTGTATTCATTCATTAATGCATAGACGATTCCACTGACAAAAGCATCTCCTCCACCAACGCGGTCTAAGATATGAAATCTTAACTTCTGGCTTTCATACATTTTTCCATCATACCAAAGGTATGCCATCAGACTATTTTCACTACAGCTATGTGCATATCTGACATGCCTTGCAATGCATTTGATATTTGGATAACGTTTTACAAACTCCTGAAATACCTCTTCTTGCTGTTTGAAATCTGGCTGGAATGGCACTCCGTCTTTGACATCTCCTGCCTGATGATCCTGCTCGTCTTTCCATAAATGATATGGCTCGATTCCAAATAAAACATCTATATACGGAAGACACATTGTACAAAAGTCTCTTGCTTCTTCCCAATCCCATAATGTGCTTCGGAAATTACCATCAAAACTTACCGTCATTCCTTTTTCTTTTGCAAGTTTCAGACAAGCAAGGATCATTTCTTTGCAGCTTTTTCCAAGTGCTGGTGTAATTCCACTTAAATGAAGCCATGTATGTCCTTCTAAAATTGCATCAAGATCTGTTTGAGCAAAATCATACTCTGCAAATGCACTATTTTTTCGATCGTAAATGACCTTACTTGGACGGATTCCATATCCTGTTTCCAGATAATAGGTTCCCAATCTATGTGTTGGTGTCTCTTCTTCTGTTGTAAATTTTACACTGGAACAATCAACGTCATTACTTCTTAACATGCGGATCGCACTTTTTCCTAAACTGTTATCTGGAACAACTGTAAAAAATGAAGCATCAATTCCAAGGTTTGCAAGGGAAAGAGCTACATTAGCTTCACTCCCTCCATATCTTGCTTCAAACATATTTGTTGTACGAATCTTTTCATAATCTGGTGGAGTCAGTCGAAGCATGATCTCACCGATCGTTATAAATTTCTCTTTCTTCATAATTAATACTCCAGATAGGCTCCCTTCATTGTGCTGGCTGCATGTTGACTAAATAATCTTAATACACCTTTTTCATATTTTGGTTTTCTTGGTTTCCAGTTCTTTCTTCTTTCTTTTAAGATTTCATCAATCTCTTCCATTGTTTTACGTTCACCATTAATACCGATGATATTTAATTTTCTTCCCATAACATCGATTTCAATTAAATCGCCTTCTTCAACTAATGCGATAGGTCCTCCATCTACAGCTTCTGGACTGCAATGTCCGATCACTGGTCCTGTAGATGCTCCTGAGAAACGTCCATCTGTGATCAGTGCAATACTCTTTCCTAATTCTTCATCACTGCTGATCGCTTCGGATGTGTAGAACATTTCTGGCATTCCACTTCCTTTTGGTCCTTCATATCGAATAAAGACTGCATCACCTTTTTGTACTTTATGTTTTAAGACAGCATCTAAACATTCTTCTTCACTGTCAAATGGTCTGGCTCTCAAGACAGATTTAAACATTTCTTTTGGACATGCTGTATGTTTGATCACAGCTCCTTCTGGTGCAAGATTTCCACGTAAAACAGCAATACTTCCATCCGTTCCGATCGCTTTATCATATGGACGGATAATGTCTTCTTTTGTTACATTCACTCCATAACGTTTATTAAATTCCTGCAGCCATTTATCACATTTTTCATAGAATCCATTTTCTTTTAATTCTTTTAGATTTTCTCCTAGTGTTTTTCCTGTCACTGTCATAACATCAAGGTGTAGATAATCTTTGATCTCTTCCATGATCGCTGGAACTCCGCCTGCATAATAGAAACATTCTGCTGGCCAACGTCCTGCTGGGCGAACATCTAATAGATATCTTGCGTTTCTATGAAGTCTGTCAAATGTATCTCCTGTGATCTCGATTCCAAGTTCATGTGCAATTGCTGGGATATGCAGCAGACAGTTTGTACTTCCTGAAATCGCTGCATGTACAAGGATCGCATTTTCAAAACTATCCATCGTAACGATATCAGATGGTTTCATATTTTCCATTTGTGCAAGTCTTACTGACTGGCGTCCGGATTCTCTTGCAAATGCAAGAAGGTCTGGGCTTGTTGCTGGCATCAATGCACTTCCTGGTAATGTAAGTCCAAGTGCTTCTGCCATGATCTGCATTGTAGATGCTGTTCCAATGAATGAACATGCCCCACAGCTAGGACAAGCATTGCATTTTGCCCAGTCTAATTTCTCTTCATCAATTTCTCCACGTTCAAATTTGGCACTGTACATTCCAAGCTGCTCTAATGTCAGCATATCTGGTCCTGCATTCATTGTTCCACCTGGTACAAAGACGGATGGAATATTGACTCTGAACATTCCCATCAGATTTCCTGGAACTCCTTTGTCACAGCTTGAAAGATAAACTCCTGCATCAAATGGTGTTGCATTTGCATGGATCTCGATCATATTGGCAATGATCTCTCGGCTTGCAAGACTATAATTGATTCCATCTGTTCCCTGACTCTCTCCATCACAGATATCTGTGCAATAATAACGAGCTCCAAAACCGCCTTCTTCTGCGATTCCTTTTCTTACTTCTTCAACTAAAATATTTAAATGTCCACTTCCTGGATGGCTGTCTCCATATGTACTTTCTACCATTACCTGAACTTTATCTAGATCTTCTTTTGTCCAACCTGTTCCAATTCGTAATGGATCTAACTCTGGTGCAAGTTTTCTCATTTCCTGACTCTTTAATTTCATATCTGTTTTCCTCCTGTAATTTTTATTTTTGAATCAATCCATATTTTTGTAACTTCTGTTTCATATGTTCAAAATCAGTTTCATCTACATTTATTTCAATCTGATCAAATCTTGGAAGACTAAATACACCAAGCATTGATTTTGCATTGATCACATATCTTCCACAGATCAGATCCACATCTTTTTCACAGCTTCCTGCTGCCTGAACCAGATGTTTTGTATCTCTCATACTTTTTATACAAACTGGTATTCTCATCCTTCATCGCCTCCTAAGCAAAAATTGAAATGATCAACGCAATGATCAAACTTGTGATTCCGATCAAAGTTTCCATGATCGTCCAAGATTTTAACGTTGTTTTCTCATCAATCTCAAGGAAGGTTCCAACCAGCCAGAAACCAGCATCATTCACATGACTTAATGCAGTGGCTCCCCCACAGATCGCACAGCACATCGCTGCACGGTATAACATACTGGTTGCCATCACGGCTGGCATTGTTGCCATAACTCCAGATGCCATTGTCATTGCCACGATGGAACTTCCTACGGAAGCTCTGACTAACAATGCGATCAAAAATGCGATTAAGATCAATGGCAGTCCACTCTTCTCCAATGCAGGTCCGATGATCGTTCCAAGACCTGAGTCCTGTAACATCCAACGGATCACTCCTCCACTGGCGATTACCAAAAGGATCATTCCAACTGGTCTTAATGAATGGTCTAAAATCTTCTTTAATTGTTCTCCTGTAAATCCTCTGCGGATTCCTAAAAAATACATTGCCGCAAGTGTTGCGATCGTTAATGCTAAAAATGGTTTTCCGAGGAACCCTAAAATATTTTGTATACTTCCAGGAATCGGCATGTATTTTGAAATTGTACTTAGTAGGATTAAAATAAGCGGGATGAGGATCACTCCTAAAACCAACCCGAATGATGGAAGTTCTTTGCCGTCATCGTGAATCTCTTCGACATTTGCCGGAAGTTTTGTAAACATCTTATTTCCTATAAAGGTTCCCCAGATTACGCCAGAAACCAGCATGCACATGAGTGCTGTTGGTACTCCAACCATGATCATAGTGCCCAGATTGACACCTAAAGCATTCGCCACCAGTACAGATCCTGCAGATGGTGGTACAAATGCATATCCACTAGCAAGTCCTGATAATAAAGGAATTGCATAATATAACGTTGATTTTCTTGTCTGTTTTGCTACACTGAATGCAAGCGGGATCAAAACTACAACGCCTGCTTCAAAAAATACTGTCGTTCCGATCACCAATCCTGTAAGACCGAGTGCCCATCCAGCTTTTTTCTGTCCAAATTTATCGATCAGTGTTTGTGCTATCTTTTGTGCCCCTCCACTGACTTCAAGAATTCCTCCAAACATGGACCCTAGTCCAACCAGAAGTGCGATTCCCTGTAGTGTCTTTCCGACACCCTTCTCTACCGTATCCGAAATCATTGTAAGCGGCATCCCCGCTCCGACTCCAATAATGATCGCTGAAATCATCATCGAAATGACTGGATGCAATTTAAATTTAATGATCAGCACCAAAAGGCATACGATTCCAACCGCTGCAGCTATCATCAGTCTTGTTGGATCTGCCATAAATGTCGTTGTCTCCATTCTCATTTCCTCCTTAATTCATCAGATGTTTTATTCGTTTATTTTTAATTCATCTGACCTTTTTATATTGTTTTGTTTAAAAAAATGGGGTTTTATCATGTTTTATCCGGAATTCATCTGATGACTTTATTATATTTTCTTCTTTCAAAAAATGCAATACCGTAAAATTGCACAAATTCATCTGATGTTTTTTGTGCATTATCACATTTTGACAATTTATTTGAAAACCATTATCATATGATTAAGAATGTATTATTAGTAGAAATGGAGTAAGTCATATGATGAATTTTGCATCAGAAGAAAAAAGTCTTCCACAAAAAATCTCAGAAGACATTATTTCACTGATCTTAGAAGAAAATTTACAACCTGGAGATAAACTTCCAAATGAATCTATCCTATCCAAACGTCTGGATGCAGGAAGAAGTTCTATTCGTGAAGCAATGAAGCTTTTAGCTTCCAGAAACATCGTGTCGATCCGACAGGGATCTGGAACCTATGTTGCTTCTTCTCCTGGTATGGTGGAAGATCCGCTTGGATTTTTATTTATTGGAAATAAGAAAAAACTAGTGCATGACCTGTTGGAAGTTCGTTTTCTTTTAGAACCATCAATTGCTGCTATGGCGGCAACTCACGCAACCGATGATGACATAAAAAAAATCACCGCTTTATGCGATGATGTTGAAAATTTATTAAATAATGGCGAAGATCATACGATGAAAGATATTGAATTTCATACAGCGATCGCTATGAGCAGCAAAAACCTTGTTGTCCCAAGACTGATCCCAGTGATCAATAGTTCCATCCCTCTTTTTGTAGAAACAACGGAAAACCGTCTACACAATGAGACGATCGAATCTCATAGAGAAATTGCACAAGCAATTGCTGCTCATGATCCTTTGAGAGCGCAGGATGCTATGTATCTGCATCTTGTATATAATAGAAAGATCATTTCTGCCTCTGGGATTTCGTAAAAATATCTGTAAAATATAAAATCCATGAGAACACGATTTTTTGGTTCGTTGTTCTCATGGATTTTATTGTTTCATCGATTCCTTTTACCTGTTTTTAACATTTCTCTATTTTGCACACGTGTTCTTTTGTTTTCTTATCATAATTAATACCCACTAATAGCATATTATTCTGATATTCTTCCAAACTCTCAAAATATTTCTTGTCTTTCATCTGCTTGATCGCACTTTCCGCGCTTTTATCCCATTTTAACTCAACTACCAATGCTGGTTTCTCTGCAAATTGTTTTTTCGGAATAAAGACCAAATCTGCAAATCCTTTTCCACCTGCCAGTTCTCTGTGAATGGTATAAAAATTCCTTGCTGCATATAATGCGAGTGAAATCGTATAACTCAAAGCATTTTCATCATTATACTGGATATGTGATGTCTCAAAATGTGCCTGTTCAATGGCTTTCGATACCTGTTCTTCTCTGCCTTGCCAGATTGCATTTAATGTATCTGCAGAATCTTTTAGTGCTTTTGAAACAGATCCCCAATCTGATACTGAAACTGTATTTACATATTCTGCCCGAATCTCACTATTTGGTATCTTGACTGTTTTCGTCTTATCATCATATGCAAGATATCCAAGATGGATCAATAATGTCAGCACATCATCTTCCGTTCTGAAAGTTGCCATATCATTGGTAAAACTTTCCGTATTTACCGCTACACTTTCTCCAGCGATCATACTTAAAACATCATCTTTTAGATGCTCAAAATTCATATCAATATACATCTGTAATGCTTCAAAAGTCTCTGTCTGATTCCAGTAATTTGATATCTTTCGAAATCTCATACTATTTACAACCGATCTTGGACTATACACAGACAGTACTCCATCAAATGAATATCCATCATACCAGTTCTTAACTTCTTCCATATCCATTCCGTATTGTTCACAGAGCTTTTTGACTTCTTGTTCTGTAAACCCGACATAACATGCTAAAGGTCCCGGGGCGATCATGGAAAATTCATCAAACATATTCAGTGCCGAATGTGTTCCATATTTCTTAATCGGTAAAATTCCTGTCATGTAAGATAGATAAATACATGCCTTATCTTTTAATAAGTCCCGTAGAAAATCTAAATATTTTTCCTGTGCTTCTTTATCTTGTTTATATTCCCTAAAAATGCAATCCCATTCATCAATGATCACAACAAATGGGTACTGCATTTGTGCATAAATATCCTGCATACACTCAATCAAATCTGTATCGTCAAAATAATCAACTTCTGGATATTCCATTTTCAAATCTCTGATCACAAGCTTCTTCACACGATCGATCAATTCTTCTACATTATGACTTCGACTTAGAAATTCCTGCATATTTAAGAATATGGTATTATATTGATTCAGATATTTTTCAAAATCTTTATCTTTTGCAATTTCAAACTTTCCAAATAATTCTTTTGAATTACAACCGCGGCTGTAATAAGCTGTCAGCATATTCGCAGCCATTGACTTCCCAAATCTTCTTGGACGGCTGACACAGACATAGTTTTGTGCTGTATCTAGTACGGAATTCGTATATTTTATCATCCCTGTCTTATCTACATAAATTTCAGACTGAATCATTCTTCTGAACTTTTCATTCCCTGGATTTAGATAATTTCCCATACGATCACCTCCTTGAATCAATTTTCTATAATATGAAAAAACTTCGTGCTCTTATCTATATTGATTATGATAGCACGAAATTTTAGCCGCCTCAACTTATATTAATTACATGAAATGAAAAAACACCTGCTCATAACATACATAAAATATACGTTACGATCAAGTGTCTTTTCATACAGTGATTATATATAGAATTTCTTCTATCCTAGTTGTTTACTGCAACATGTTTTGCCTGATCTGAATTGTAAACTTCTTCATCAACCAGACCTTCAGTTGCTGCTGTGATAACGGCTGCTGTTGCTGCTCCTGTTACATTTGTCATTGTTCTTGCCATGTCAACGATCGTTGAGATTGGTGCAAATACGACAACTAATTCGATTGGTAAGCCAAGTGCTGCAAATACAGCTGTTGATGTGATCGTCGCTGTTCCTGGAACCCCGACTGTTCCAACAGATACTACTAATGTGATCAGGATCAGAAATGCATACTGTGCAATTCCGTAATGATATCCTAACATATGAACACTAAATACCGCTGTTAATGCTGGCCAGATTCCTGCACATGCTGGCATTCCAACATTGGCTCCAAGACCTGCCGTAAATGATGCTACATCTCCATCAACTCCAAGTGCTTCTTTTAACTGTCTTAATGTAACCGGGATCGTACCAACACTGCTCTGTGTCGTAAATGCTACATACTGAGCTGGTGCGATTCCTTTAAAGAATTTAACAGGACTTAATTTTGCTACAAATTTAATTAATAATCCTTCTACTCCAAATGCCTGAACTGCACATAAGATATAAGATAATACTAATGTACTTAATAATGGCAGCAATTCTGCAACACTGCTTCTTCCAACGGCTCTTGCCAAGAAAGATAATACTGCATATGGTGTAAATCCAATGATCCAGTCAATTGCCTGTCCGATCACCTGATTCCCCGCATCAATAAATGCCTTAAATGGTTTTACGGATTCATTTTCTTTGGAAATTGCATTGTAAGATAATGCAATGATGATCGCAAATACAACGATTGGAATGATCTGTCCTTCACTCCAGTTTGTTGCGAAGTTGCTTGGGAATAAGTTTACGATCGTATCAACAACAGATGGAACTTCAACTTTCTGATATCCATCAGCTACTTTGTAAGCAAATCCATCACCGACTTTTAAGATGACTGCTGCGATCACTGTGATCGTACTTGCGATTGCTGTATTTAAGATCAAATAAAAGATTGACTTTCCACCGATCTTCTTTAAATGAATGGATTCACTTAGATTTGTGATACTTGCGATGATACTAAATAACAGCATTGGTACAACAAGTGCTGTCAATACATTTGTATAGATACGTCCGAAAATCTCAACATATGTAAAATGATTTCCAAATCCCAGACCAACTGCGATTCCAAAAACTGTTCCTAGTAATGTTAAAAGTCCGAAGTCTACGCCTTTCTTATAATCCAAATAATAGATAACCGCAAACAAAACAACTGTAACTGCTAGTGCGGCAAAATCTGCTGTGTTAATGCTCATTTTGTTACACATCCTCTCTTATAGTTTTTCTTTTTCATAGTTTTCCAGTAGGAATTATTCGTATAATATCATTTCCTAGTAATACTGTCAAGAATATTTGATGCTTCTTTTTTTATACAATTGTGATTTGTAGGTAGTGTTGCATGTATGGGTCAGAAAGAAACTTACGAACACCGATTTATCGAGATGTTTATGAAGCATAATAACATTACCTTCTGTCTGAAAATCCCCTATTTTACAATCAATGCTGTTCTCCATACACACCACTTGAATTTTTCAATCTTGTAATTGTCCACACTTTAGACTTCAGGTATATGATAAAAAATAAATAAGCAACCGAAAACGCAGCATTGGAATTTTGCCATATTTTGAACAAATTCGCAGCCCAATTGGACGAGTGTCTGAGCTTTAAAGACTTTTGTCTGAAACAAAACTTCAGAGCGAGTTCTCGTAGGAAATTGGGCGGATAAGCGATTTGTTCAAAATGTGAGCAAAATTCCACCGCTGCGTTTTCGGTTGCTTATTTATTTTTTATCATATACTGAAAGACTACAGTTGGCCAATCACAAATTTAAGATAATTCCAACTTACCAGTATATAATTGATAGTAAGTTCCTTTATTCTTAATAAGATCCTCATGATCCCCTCGTTCAATGATCTTACCATGTTCAAGCACAATGATCGCATCACTATTTCGGATCGTAGATAATCGATGGGCGATTACAAATACAGTTCTACCTTTCATCAGGTTATCCATTCCTCGCTGTACAATGCTTTCTGTTCTTGTATCAATACTTGATGTTGCTTCATCTAAGATCAGTACTGGTGGGTTGGCTACGGCTGCTCTGGCAATGGATAGTAACTGTCTCTGTCCTTGAGATAATCCTTCTCCGTCTCCGCTGATCACAGTGTCGTAACCATCTGGAAGCATTTTGATGAACTGGTCTGCGTGTGCTAATTTGGCTGCTTCGTAGATCTGTTCGTCGGTTGCCCCTAAATTTCCGTAGCGGATATTGTCTTTGATCGTTCCTGTAAACAGGTGTGTATCCTGTAATACAATTCCTAAGGAACGTCTTAAGTCGTCTTTTTTGATCTTCTTGATGTTGATTCCATCGTAACGAATCTTACCATCCTGAATGTCATAGAAGCGGTTGATCAGGTTTGTGATCGTTGTTTTTCCGGCTCCTGTGGATCCTACAAATGCTAGCTTCTGTCCTGGTTTTGCAAACAGACTAATGTCATGAAGGATGGTTTTATCTTCGTTGTAACCAAACGTTACATCTTCAAATCTTACATCGCCAGTTAATTCTGTATATGTTACAGACCCATCTGCAGAGTGTGGATGTTTCCATGCCCACATTCCTGTTCTTTCTTCACATTCGATAATGTTTCCATTTTCATCTTTCTTCGCATTTACTAATCTTACATATCCCTCATCTGTCTCAGGTTCTTCATCGATCAGGGCAAAGATCCTTTCTGCACCTGCAAGTGCCATTACAATAGAGTTAAACTGCTGTGCGACCTGCATAAATGGCTGTGTGAAACTCTTTGTAAATTGAAGGTATGATGCCATGACACCCAATGTGATCCCTCCAATACCTTCAATAGCTAACACACCACCTAATACCGCTGTTAATACAAATTGAAGGTTTCCGATATTACCTACAACTGGACCCATGATATTTGCATATTTGTTGGCATTTGCAGCACTTTCAAACAGAGATTCGTTTAACTTGTCAAATTCTTCTTCTGATTTACGTTCATGGTTAAAGACTTTGACAACTCTCTGTCCATTCATTCTCTCTTCGATAAATCCTGTCACATCGGCTAATGATTTTTGCTGGCGGATAAAGTATTTTCCGCTGTTTCCACCAATCGCTTTTGTCACCGTGATCATGATTCCGATAACAACAACTGCAAGAATCGTTAAGATCGGACTTAATACTAACATAGAAATAAATGTTACAATGATCGTGAAAAATGACATCAATGCCTGAGGAATTGCCTGGCTGATCATCTGTCTTAATGTGTCCGTATCATTTGTGTATAAACTCATGATCGAACCATTTGTATTCTGGTCGAAATAACGGATCGGTAATGTCTGCATATGTTCAAACATATCGTCTCTGACGCGTTTTAGGACTCCTTGTCCGATAAATACCATCATCCTTGTATAAATAAATGTTGCAATGACACCTGCTGCAAAGATGCATCCAAGGACGATCATTGCGTGGTAAAAATTTGTGAAATCTGGATTGCTCTGTCCAACCAAAGGCAGGATGAAGTCATCGAGCATAAATTTCAATGATAAAGATACAGATACAGAAGCTGCTGCACTGATGAAAATGCAGACAAACACGAGAATAAACTGTAATTTATAAGTATCTGTTACATATTTTAAAAGACGTTTTGCTGTCTTCGCCGTATTTTTGTTGATCGTCTTTTCTGGTCTTTTACTCATCGTCTTCTCCCCCTTTCACCTGTGATTCATAGACTTCTCTGTAAATATCATTTGTCTTTAATAATTCTTCGGATGTTCCAACACCCATGATCTTTCCATCATCTAATACGATGATCTGGTCTGCATCTTCGATGGAAGATACTCTCTGTGCGATGATGATCTTTGTTGTATTCGGAATTTCTTCACGGAATGCCTTACGGATCAATGCATCTGTCTTTGTATCAACCGCACTTGTGGAATCATCTAAGATCAAGATCTTTGGTTTCTTTAATAACGCTCTTGCGATACACAATCTCTGTTTCTGTCCACCAGAAACATTGTTTCCACCCTGTACGATCTGTGTATTGTATCCAGCTGGAAATTCATTTACAAACCCGTCTGCCTGTGCTAATTTACACATTCTCTGAACTTCTTCATCGGATGCATTTTCATCTCCCCAACGGATATTATCGTAAATTGTTCCTGTAAATAATACATTCTTCTGGAGTACCATGGATACCTGGTCTCTTAATGCTTCTAAGTTGTAATCACGGACATCAATGCCACCAACTTTGACACATCCTTCTGTAACATCGTAAAGTCTTGGGATCAACTGTACTAATGTAGATTTTGCACTACCTGTTCCACCGATGATTCCGATCGTCTGTCCGGATCTGATATGAAGATCAACATCTTTTAAGGAAAGATTTCCACCTTCTCCTGCATAACTGAAGTTTACATGATCAAAGATGATCTCTCCGTCTTTTACTTCTGTTACTGCATCTGCTTTATCCTGCATTTCTGGTACTTCTTCTAAAACTTCTGTAATACGGTCTGTAGATGCTTCTGCGATCATGATCATTACGAATACGAAGGTTACCATCATCAGAGAACCCATGATCTGTAATGCGTATACGATGATACTTGTTAATTCTCCAGTTCCCATTGTTCCATGGATGATCCCTGTTCCACCGATCGCTACAAGCAGAAGTATAACAACATACATTGTAAACTGCATAACTGGTGAGTTCCATGCAACGATCTTTTCTGCTTTTGTAAACAGTGTATATACATACTTGGAAATTCCGTGGAATTTATCGATTTCATAATCTTCACGTACAAATGCTTTTACCACACGGGATGCGTTTACATTTTCCTGTACGGAATTATTTAAGATATCATATTCATCAAATACTTTGATAAAGTGTGGATGTGCTTTTTTCGCAATAAAGATCAATGTTCCTCCTAGTAATGGAATCACGATCAAAAATAGTATCGCTACTTTCACACTGTACTTTAATGTCATTACCCATGATAAAATGATCATGATCGGTGCTCTGGCAAGTAGTCGGATACTCATCATATAGGCCATCTGGATATTTGTAATATCTGTTGTCATACGTGTGACAAGTCCTGATGTTGCAAAGTGGTCGATATTCTTAAATGAGAACTCCTGCACTTTGTAGAATATATCGTGTCTTAAGTTCTTTGCATATCCGGCACCTGCAACGGCTGCCATATTTCCAGCTGAAATCCCGAAAAACAGGGATAACATTGCCATAACAACCAGGATCACTCCTCGCTGGATAATATAATGTAAATCTCCGCTTGTCATTCCGATATCAATGATATTTGCCATCTCCATCGGAATCAAAACTTCCATCAGTACCTCAAGAATTACCAGGATTGGAGCAAGTATGGATTGTTTTTTGTATTCTCGGACTGATTTTAATAGGGTCTTATTCATCTTTCTTTCCTTCCTCCTTGTGTTTTTCTATAAGATTTTGTAATACCTGATATAAAACATGTTTGCATGTTGTGACATCTTCTGCAGAAATTCCTTTTTCTAACAACTTTTCATTCTGTTTGATATCTTCTAAGATTGCTTCTCTTAGTTTCTCTGCCCTTGCAGTCGGTACCAGACATTTCTTTCTGGCATCTTCTTTATCACTTTCTCTTGTCAGATATCCGTTCTTCTCCATCAATTGCACATATCCCGTGACCGTTGATTTGCGGATCTGGAATTCTTCTTCGATGTCTTTTTAGTAAAGATCTCTATGCATTGTCTCTAACAAGATAAACTTCAAAATATGTTTCTGCATGATCGTAAGATCATCTTGGATCACTTTGTCGATCGGATGATTTCTTTTCATCTCATGTGATAACATATGGATCAGTTTTCCCATGTGCATGTTATTGATCTTATCATTTATATCCTGCATTCACTCGTCCCTTTCTTTTTAAAAATGGTTAGCTTCCTAACTTTTTAGTATTATACAGAGAATAAAAATGAATGTCAACAGTTATTTTATTGCTTTCATTATCGTTAACCAACGTTACTTACCATGTTGACAATTACTTTTATACATGCTAAAGTTCAGATTAATAAGATATTTTGAATTTAAACAAAGGAAGGTACATATCATATGAATTCAGAGCCAAATTTAACCCGCGAAGAAGCTATCGCCATCTTAAATACACCCGACGAACAACTAAATGAACTGATTGAACGTGCTGGTGCTCTTCGTAAAAAATATAAAGGGAACCATGTAAGCATTCATCTTTTAACAAACGCCCGAAGCGGAAACTGTTCCCAGAACTGTGCTTACTGCGCCCAGTCCTGCCGTTCCCATGCAGATATTGAAAAATATAAATGGGTCGATGATGAAAAATTATACGGAGATAACACATTTGTCCATGATCATAAACTGTCTCGTCATTGTATCGGATTAAGTGGTATGAAATTCAGTGATGAAGAAATTGAAGAACTGGCTTCTAAGATTCGTAAAATGAAAGAAGAAGGAACACATTTATGCTGTTCTATCGGATTTTTAACAAAGAAACAGGCATTAATGTTAAAAGAAGCTGGATTAGACCGTATCAACCATAACTTGAATACAAGCCGTTCTAACTATCCAAATATCTGTACAACACATACATATGAACAGCGCGTAAACAACATTCATATGTTACAAGATCTTGGATTTGAGATCTGCAGCGGTGGTATCATTGGTATGGGTGAAAGCAAGGAAGATGTTGTTGATATGCTATTTGATTTAAAAGAAATCAATCCAGAAGCACTTCCGATCAACTTCTTAATTCCGATCAAAGGAACACCTTTACAGGATAGAGATACTTCAAATTTAACGCCAGAATACGGATTGAGAGTATTATGTCTGGCAAGATTACTGGTTCCAACATCTGATATCCGCTGCGCCGCTGGACGTGAAATTTATTTTAAAGGAAGAGAAAAAGAATTGCTGACGGTTGTGAATTCTATCTTTGCATCCGGGTATCTGACTGCGGATGGACAGGGAATTGAAGATACGATCAAGACGATCACGGATGCTGGATTTACATGCGAAGTAGAATCTGATTAATTTGTGATTGTTGGTTTGATTCACTGTAGTCTTTCCGTATCTTAGAAAAACGAAATAAAAGAATCGAAGATCCAGACCAGAAATTTTACTCGCCATTTTGACCGGTCGCTGATTCGCAAATTTTCCTTGCATAACTCGCTTCGCTCAGACAATGCACCAAATTTGCTGCGAACCAGTCAAAATGACGGCAAAATTTCAATGGTTCTGGATCTTCGATTCTTTTATTTCGTTTTTCTAAGATACCTAAAGTTTACAGATAATAAATCCAATAAATCAAAACTGAAGGTGTGTATGTTAAACGGTGTTAGTGAATAATTTTTGTACTATGCGTTCTTTACATAAACGCCGTTTTCTTTCACAAATCCCATTTTTTCAAGATAACTTTTATGTCCTTCTGTAACTTTCTTACAGATAAATTTCTTATATCCCTCTTCTGCTAATTTCGCATAAAGGAAACATCCTGCGGAACAGTCTCTGTAGGTTAGTGTTGTGTAGTCAAAGCTGATCTCTAACGCATCTCCTTCTTTCTTTCCCGCTAATACTCCGGCTGGAACCCCCTCGCAGCAGACTATATATATTGTATCTGCTGCTGAAAGCTCCAAGGTGTTCTCTAAGAAGTATTTTTTCATATCTTCTTTATAGTGTTTTATAAAATATGTTAAGTAGGAATCTTCTTTGTCCCCACGAATCATATCATAGTGATTTCCATCTGCTTTACTTAACTTGATCAGATTATAAATATTGATCACTCTTAGTTTTACTACGGATGTCATCAGCATAGAAATGATAACAAAAATGCATCCGATATATCCAAAAATCTCAATCATTAATGCTGTACTCATTTTTTAATTCCTCATTTTCTGAAATTAGTATCCTGCACCATTGTCTGTATTTTTCATGATCTTGATCAAACGGCTTGTTCCTAAACGGCTCGCTCCAAGACTGATGAATTTTTCTGCATCATCAAAACTTGAAATTCCACCAGCTGCTTTGATCTTCACATTTTCTCCAACATGCTCTTTCATTAATGCAATGTCATCAAATGTTGCTCCTGCTGTTGAGAATCCTGTGGATATTTTGATAAATTCTGCTCCTGCATTTGTAACGATCTCGCACGCTTTGATCTCTTCTTCTACTTCTTCATATCTTCCGTCTTTCAAAAATCCAATGTTAATGACCATGTCGATCTCAGATGAACCATTTGCGATCGCATTCTTTGTCTCGAACACTTTAACCGCCGTTGTATGGTAACCATTCGGGAAACCGATAACTGTACAAATTGGAAGTTTTCCCTCTACATATTCGGCTGCCTGTTTTACATAAGCTGCTGGAATACATGCGGATGCTGTTTCATATTTTATCTAATATCTGATGCCTCATTTAAATGAATTTAAAAAAGTGTTACCATGCTGACGATCAATGCACTCATTAAACTTACGAATACACCAGCGATCATAGAACGGATTTGCAACTCATAAACATATATTTTCGATCACTTGCTTTTTCTGATGTCAAAATGGTCATTATATTTTTTATTCTTAACAGCAATGCATTTTCATCATATTTGATCCATTTCCAGTAGATCGATGCTGGAATTGCTAACAGCTCACTATCTTTAGATGCACAGATGGAAACATTATAATTTGTATCTTCGGAAAAAATTTCAAAATCTACTACAATATACATCTTTGCGAAATCCATAAAATAATATACTTTTCCTAATTTTTGATAATCTACCCCTGCAACATCGCCTTTTAAGATGATATAGACAGTATCGCATGGCTCTCCTGCTCGAATAATAAACTCATCTTTTTTTACATTTTTATGTACCGCCGCCCAGATGACTGCTTCTGATACATATTGAAATAACTTATTTAAGTAATCTCTTTTGCTTCCTTTGACTTTATTGATTTCCTCCAAAAATTGCTGTTTCGTCTCCATCTTTATCCCTCGGAACACTCTTTCCATTTACAAATTTTACAACTACATTTCGATTGTCTGCTCAATCTTAATCCCATCTGCGAAATCTCCAAGTCCAGATCCTAAGATCAGTGCAACCTCTGGTTTGAAATCAATTTTCTTTTGTACGCTTTCCAAACATGTCATCAATTTTTTGTACTTGTTCTATTTTCACAAGAATTTAAAGAAAATAATAGCAGCAGAAACAAAACTTCTTTTTTGCTTCTGCTGCTATTATAAAAATGATGATGTCCTAACAAACATCTTTCTCTAATTTATGAATGATCTGCTCTGAATCTAATGGTTTTGTATAATAATATCCTTGTACAAGATCAACACCCCATTGTTTTAACAGGTCGATCTCTTCCTGAGTTTCCACTCCTTCTGCCACGACTTTATGTCCCAGATTCTGCATGACTGCAACAATATTTTTATATAATAATGCGACCTGGTCATCATAGCAGATTCCATTTAGCAAAGAGCGATCCAGTTTGATCGTTGAAAATGGTAGTTTTAGTACCGTATTTAGATTCGCATATCCAGATCCAAAATCATCTAGGCAGATCTGAATTCCTGACTTTTTGAAATCTGCGATCGTCTGATACAATGCTTCACTATACTCTGTCGCAACAGTTTCTGTAATCTCAAATTGAAAATACGAAAACGGTATGTCAAACTCTTCGATCGTACGGAGCAGTTTTTTGCTATATCCTGATTTTAATAATTCCAATGGCGACAGATTATACTTTATACTTTCAATCTTTTCCATGATCTGTGGATGTTCTTTTATGAACTTACAGACCTTTCGGAATTGAAGATACCCAAGCTTTGCGATCTGTCCATGTTTCTCTGCAATTCCGATAAAAACTTCTGGTGAGATCATTCCAAGTGACGGATGTCTCAATCGGCTTAATGCTTCCATTGTACGATATCTTTTTTCTTTTAGATCATACAGTGGCTGATAATATACTTCAAAAAGATCCTCTTCAATTGCTGTCGCCATATATTTTTTAACTTCCTGTTCATAAAGAAATCCTTCTTTTGTATGTTGATCATTCTGAATCAGTATCGTTCTGTCTGATTTAGGTTTTAACTGTACCAGATATTCCAGATAATCGATCAATACATCAATTTCTTTGACTTCTTGAACGTTGATGATTCCACATATCGCAGCGGAAAAAGAAATTCGTTCCCCTTTTACTTTAAAAGGTCGTTTAAATAGTTTCATGATCGCATCTTTATTCGTTTCATAATCCATCAATGATGTTGTGAACACAAAAAAACGATTCCCATGAATCCTGAAAACATGGTTTGCTTCATTAATCTTGTGAAGGTATTCTGCGATCTGGATCAGCAATTCATCTCCTGTTGTAACTCCATATAGCTTATTAACTTGTTTTAGTTTCCACAAATCGATCATAAGCAGATGAAGTTCCTTCTTTCTCTTGATCTGCTCTGGAAACCATCTCCTGAAATAGCCTTTAGAATACAATCCGGTTAGGCTGTCTATATATAACTGTGGATTATAAAGTGCCCAAAATAAGATCGTAATCCCTAAGGATAACCCAAATCCTGTCATTAATACAGATTGAAATTTCATCTGTATCGTAACACAGACCAATGCAACTCCAAGGAATTCCTTGATTGCCCGAAGCTCATTCTTCTGATATTCTTCCTGATTGATAAAGCAATTTATAATGACAGCAGCTATACAGATCAATGTAAAAATATATGTTACCAAATATGCTTTTCCATGAACATACTGCCCCTGTTCATTACAATAAAAAAACTGTTTATGTAAAACATTGGTCACGATAGCTACTTCCATACATAGTATTGGTACTGCCATGATCTTTATATTTCTTGTTCTTATATCTTCATCACAGTGTCTTAATGCCTGTGTATAATTATAGAAAATATATACAACGATCATCTGCAGGATATAAAGCATCGTGGAAAAAAAGATCATCCATGAATTATAAGCAGGATTACTTTTTACCAATAGTATGGAGCTTAACAGATCAAATATGATATCAAATATTCCTGCAATAATTAAGAACCAGAATGTTCTTCCACTGATATTATTCAGTTTTTTATAACGCTGAAAATGAATCAACAGAAATATTAAAAATACAAGTCCTGCGATCAAAAAATCTATATTATAATCTGTCATTTATATTTCTCCTCTTTTTGTTGCAATACATATCCTGATCGGCCTCATATTTCCAATCACTGATCTTCTTCTGTTTTCCTTCTGTATCTTTTAAGAAACTTACCCCTCTTGCAATTGAAAGATAATATCTGTTATTTCTATTATACTTTATGATCTCTTGATCCATTTGTTTCAATAATTCATCCATATTCTCTATTGAATCAAAAATAAGCACACCAAATTCATCCCCGCCGATCCTGTAACATTTTCCATATGTTGCAAATACATTTTTTATACATAGCGCCGCAGAAATGATCAGTTCGTCCCCTGCATTATGTCCATAAAGATCGTTTGTATTTTTTAATCCATCTACATCCATAAAGATCAATGCAGCATTATCGTAATCTTGTGCGTGATCCTCAATGTCTTGAAGCTGTTCCTCGAATGCAGTCCTGTTATTAATACCTGTCATACGATCTTCTTTTAGAAGTCTTTCATAAACTTCAAGCTCAGATCTTGTTTTCGCCTGTTCAACAAGATTTACAAAAATACTAGTTAATAACAACTGTTCAAAGATCAAAACACCCACTTCAAAAATGGTTCCATAAAAAGGAATCTCAAGTTTCCAGTACATGCATAATGATAATACCCCTGCAACGGCCATGATCCCAAATGCATTCATAATGATCTTAAGTTCGCTATCTTTTGTTCTTCGGTATTCTTCTATCATCAAAACAACAATGGTTATTACTGCAATGAACAAGAGCACATGTGTTACGAACAGCATATGGACCATATGGATTTTCAAACATTTGTTTAAAATTCCCTGAATCAACGCATTCGCATAAAATAACAAATTGATCACATCTAAGACTTTATATTTTTCAAACTTCAGTGTATTTTTTACAAAATGAACCATCGGTACTGACATTAGCATAAATGCATAAAAAGAAATCATTCCTGTCAGTGCCGGAAATGATGTATATTCCTGTGCTAATGCTGAATCTGACAAAAACCAGATCCCACTTAGTGCCAGAAATGCTGCTATGTTTAAGAATCTGGTGCTGTTTAATTTAAAATGCTTCAGATAAATTCCAGTGATCAACGCTACAAAACTTAAGAAAAACATGATCGCGATCATCACGATACCGACTATTTCCTGTTGAACATGAAATCCCATAACTACATCCCCACGTCCAACTAAAATATCATCAAGGTCATAGATTCCGTTGCTTCCGTTCTGATATATGATCTTGATAACGGTTCCTTTTTTTCCCTGTTCTGGGATTCTCGCATCGCAGCTTAATTTAGATTTCATTTGATCATTGCGATGAAAATTAGAATCACTGTATTGATAGATCAACTGATCTCCAGCATAAATTCTGACAGAATATTTTGCTGCCTTTGTTGTCATCAGATATCCTTTGTATTTCTGGGCAATCGTATCATTATATAGTACAAGTTTTCCTTGCGGATCTGCCTTTATCTTCTGATTTAGATCTACTTGCACTTTTTTATTATCTTGTATTCGATACCACCCAGTTGTCTCTGTTAATTTTCCTTTTGTATTCTTTACCTCTTTTTTTATGATTCCTATGCAGAGTAACGTCATGACAACGATCACACAACAGAGCAATATTCCTTCTGTTAACTGAATTATTTTTTTCTTTTTATTCATATATTTTCCTTCTCTTTTTAAATTTCCAATATATTCATTATAAAGAAAAAAATGACCTCTGACAATCTATTTAGAGATTATCCTGAGGTCATTTTTATGATTTCATTTTTTTCAGTTATTTTTGTTCTTCAGAAAACCGTTTTTTGGCTCTTACGACTTCCTCTACATGTTTTGCTACGGTTGTACAACATCCTCCAACTGCACTTGCTCCAGATTTCATATAATTGTATGCGTATTGTTCAAATGACAAGGCTGACTGTTTGCCAAACCAGACTTTCTTCACTGCATCGTATTCTTCCCCGCTGTTTGGGTAAACTCCGATCGGAATATCACAGTTTTCTTTGATCTTATGGATCAATCCTGTGATATATTCTGGTTTTGTACAGTTGACACCGATCATTTTTAAATGGGGATATCCTTTTGCAAATGTTGTTGCACATTCTGCGATCGGTGTTCCTTCGCAGATAATATTTTCACTTAGACATGAGAAACTGATCCAGTAATCATATCCATATTCTTCAGCAATTTCTGCCTCAACTTTAGCTTCTTTTAGAGATGGTACTGTTTCAAATAAAATGATATCTGCTCCTGCTTTGAAGTAATTTTTGTGAACCTGTTTGATCAGTTCTGGCTGTTCCGCTAAGATCTTAGCTGTCCACAACTTGGAATTCAGAGAGACTCCCCCTATTTTCCAGTGGTGTGGACATAGAGTCATCAATGACCATGATCTTATTTTCTTTGATGATATTTTCAATAGAATTAAAGATCAATATGACAATGACATAAACTGCACTTAACAAGTCGGTTGCCGCCCATAAAAGATCGGCCTTGATATTATAAAATAATAAGAAATATTGTATTATGCATTTCTTACGTTAATATTTGACAACATTTTATTTTTGTGCTAAAATACGAACATAATTGAACGTGGATCGTGACTATTATATGAATAGGCGAGACTAGAATTTATGATAAGGTTATTTTTATACCCTTATTATATTTTCTGGTCTCTTTTTTATTTTGGAGGATACAAGTATGAAAGAAAAACACTACATAAAGAAAGTGCTCAATAATAATGTAGTATTTTCGAAAAACAAAGATGGAAAAGATATTATTTTAACTGGCTTAGGATTAGGCTTTCAAAAGAAAAAAGGAGAATTTGTTGATGAAAATAAAATTGAGCATATTTTTAAAATTGAAAGCGATGATATCAACACAAAATTATCCGCATTATTAGAACAGATTCCTATTGATTACTTCTATATTGCAGATTGCATCAAAAAACTAGCCGAAGATGATCTTAACAAAGAGTTAAGTGATAATATCTATGTTACACTTTGTGATCATATTTATTATGCCGTTGAGAGATATCATAAGGGCTTGATCTTCCAAAACCAGCTGGTCTGGGAAATTAGGCGTTTTTATCCTGAAGAGTATCAGGTTGCCAAAAAATCAATTGCTATTGTCAATGATGCTTTAAATATTTCACTTTCTGAAGATGAAGCAAGCTTTATTGCGTTACATATCATTAATGCTGAGATCAACGGAAAAGAACTTCAATCTGTTATTGAAATGACCAAACTAATCAAAGATATTTGTAACATCGTTCAATATGAATTTAACATAGCATTTGATGAGGAATCTTTAACTTATACCCGGTTTATTCTTCATTTAAAATTCTTTTCACAACGATTACTGCTTCATGAAAATGTTATGGAAGAAGCTAATTTTCTTTATGACCAAGTAGAGCAAAATATGTCAGAAGCTTTTTTATGTGCTAAGAAAATCTCTACTTATATTAAAAAAAGCTATGAATACGAAATATCAAAAAGTGAAATTGTTTATCTGACAATCCATATTCAACGCCTTTTAACACAAGGGCAAAAATTATAAGTTTCATTATGTACCTAAGATTGTGACTACTTCGAGTAGGCAAGACTTAAGATAAATTTTAAATCTTAAGGAGGAAAAGAAAATGACTAACAAACAACTCGCAGAAGAAATTTTGCAAAAAGTAGGAGGTAAGAAAAATATTAATTCTTACTCTCACTGCTCCACAAGGCTTCGCTTTGATCTTAAAGATAAAAATTCTATTGACAAAGCTGCCTTAGAAAGAACCGATGGCATATTACAGGTAATGGAAGTTGCCGGGCAAACACAGGTTGTAATTGGTTCAAATGTTCAATATGTATACGATGAACTTGCCACATTACTCCCACAAGGTAATACATCTTCTGAAAAATCAGACGGTAAAAAAAAGGGAGTCTTCGGATCTGCTCTAGAACTAATCTCAAGCTTATTTACTCCGCTGATTGATGTGTTAATCGGTGCAGGTATACTAAAGGGGCTTTTAAGTATCCTTACAGCTACCAATTTATTAACTGACGCAAGTGGTACCTATCAGATTTTAAATGCAGCCGCTGACAGTTTGTATTATTTTTTACCAATTGTTATTGCAATCACATGCTCTAAGAAATTAAAAACAAATATGTTTGTTTCTGTAACAATTGCTGGTGCGCTATTATACCCAAATTTAACTGCATTATATGATGCAGGAACTGCAATTACTTTTTTAGGAATTCCCGTTCATTTGACTGCATTTAAGAGCAGTGTATTTCCAATTATTTTTGCTATTGTGTTGCTATCTTTTGTAGAGAAAGGACTAAAAAAGATTCTTCCTGATTCTATTAGAAGCCGAATTGCTCCTTTTTTCTCATTACTGATCGTAGTTCCAGTAACAATTGTTATTTTTGGACCTTTAGGATCTATGTTAAGTGATACAATCGCTAACTTTTATATGAGTCTTTACAAATTTAATCCAACAATTGCTGGTGGTTTCATTGGTGCAATCGCTCAGGTATTAGTAATTTTTGGTATTCACTGGGGACTGTTCCCTATTATCTTCTCCAATATCGAGAAATTTGGATTTGATACAATTTTAGCTGTTTTTGGACCAAGTATCATCGCTCAGTCTGGTGCTGCATTTGGTGTATGGTTAAAGACAAAAGATAAACGTTTAAAACAGATTGCATCCCCTGCAGCTATTATGGGATTCTTTGGTATTTCAGAACCTGCGATTTATGGAATCACTTTAAAATATCGTAAAGCATTTGCATGTGCTGTTATCGGTGGTGGTATCGGTGGTGCGATTGCTGGGTCTTGCGGTGCTCGTGCTATGGCTGTCGCTGTTGCTGCAGTTCCAACCTTCCCTGCTTACTTTGGAACGGGATTTACTGGATTTATCATTGCTTACTTTGGAGCATTCTTAATTTCAGCTGTCTTAACTTATTTTGTAGGATTTAATGATTCCATGATCCCTGAATCTGAACGTTATGATGCAAAAGGAACTGTTACACCTGTTGCATCTTCTATTGAAAACAATGGGGCTATTGCAATGAAATTCTACAGCCCTGCTGATGGAAACGTTGTACCTTTAACAGAAGTATCTGATCAGGCCTTTTCTTCAGAAGCTTTAGGAAAAGGAATTGCTGTAAAACCAATCAATGGAACAATTGTTTCACCGATTGCTGGAACCGTTTCTGCTGTATATCCAACAGCTCATGCATATGGAATTAAAGGAAATAATAACGAAGAAATCCTGGTTCATATCGGAATTGATACTGTAAAATTAGAAGGTAAATATTTTACACCAAATGTAAAAACAAATGATATTGTAATGCCTGGAGATCTTCTGGCAACGATTGAATTAGATAAGATCATTGAAGCTGGTTATGATCCAACCGTTATGGTTATTGATACAGCTGACAGTTCCAAACGAAATGTTACATTATTAGCAAAAAATACGGTTCATGCAAAAGACGATCTTGTCCTAATTGAATCTATATAAGGAAGTGATATCATGTTACAAACAACAACGATGCCTTTATCGAAAGGCTCCCTACATTCATGTACTTTTAAAAGAATTCCTGATGAAACACGTTTTCACGTTGTTGATCCTAACGTGATCCAAAAGGTAGAATCTTCTGGAAAATATATTCTTACATATAAAGAACCTGATACAACCTATTTGAATATTCATGAATTAAGAAAAGAGATGGGATCTCCAAACCTTGATCTGTGTACTGAGGAAATCGAAGAAATTCCATATCTTGTTTCATTATCTGACCGGAAAATTCCGATTACTTTTTTCCGAATTCCAAATAAGGAAAAACAATCTGCCATCGTGTTTATTCATGGTGGCGGGTATATTGGGGGCAGCACTTTGGTCTTACAAAATCAATGCCGTTTTCTTGCTGAGCAGTCTGGTGCAACTGTAATCTCCATTGATTATCGTCTAGCACCTGAAGCTCCATTCCCAGCTGCTTTTGATGATTGTAAAGATGTGGTCAAATGGTTAGTACATCATGCTGATCACTGGAATATTGATCCTAATAACCTTTCTATCGCTGGTGAAAGTGCTGGTGGTGCTCTGGCTGTTTCCTGCGGTTTATCTGAAGTTGGAAAATACTTAAAACTTGTGATTCCTATTTATGGAGCTTTGGATGTATGTTCCGCTTCTGATCTTGATTATTGGGATTATGATCTATACGACGTGATTCCTGAACATAAAAAATATGTTATCACTCGTTTAAATCGTTTTCGAAATTTAAATGGTACATTACAAAACTTATATCTTAATGATATTTCAGATGCAAAAAATCCTATGGCATCTCCTTTGTATGCCACAGATTTATCAAACCTTTCTAATGTATTAATGATTGAAGCAGAATATGATTATTTTCGATTATCTAATGATCTGTTTGCCGAACATCTATGGAATGCTGATATTCCTTGTGAAGTTATCCGCTATCAGGGAATGGATCACGGATTTTATGACAGACTTGGATATTGTGAACAGACAAAAGACTGTATTCTTGAGATTGCAAAACATATAAAATAATATATTGATACCAAACAGAAATGAATTCTTGGTTCGTAAGAATTCATTTCTGTTTTTTTGTCTACATTTTCCAATTTATATGTGTTACAATTGATTCTTGTATTCTACATGAAGAAAGGAAAATAAAGATGAATAATAATAAAGAATTCTTGGCAACCGAGCCCATCGGAAAGTTGCTGCTAAGACTTGCAATCCCGACTTTGGCAGCACAGATGATCAACATGCTTTACAACATTATTGACCGCATTTATATCGGACATATTCCAGGAAGCGGTGCTTTGGCTTTAACTGGAGTTGGAGTTTGCATGCCCCTGATCATGATCATTTCAGCATTTGCTGCTCTCGTTGGAAATGGTGGTGCACCTCGTGCTTCGATTTTGATGGGGAAGAAAGATCTTGATTCTGCGGAAAATATTCTTGGAAATTGTTTTACGATGCAGATCATTATCTCTGTGATCTTAACTTTGATCATGTTTTTTGGAAACCGTACATTTTTGATGGCATTTGGAGCCAGTGAAAATACAATTGAATATGCAGTCAGTTATATGAACATTTATTCTCTTGGCACGATCTTTGTACAGTTAACACTTGGAATGAATGCATTTATCACTGCGCAAGGATTTGCGAAAACTGGAATGTATTCTGTTTTGATCGGAGCCGTGATCAATATCATATTGGATCCGATTTTTATCTTTGCATGCCATATGGGCGTTCGTGGTGCCGCACTGGCTACAATTATTTCTCAGGCTTGTTCTTGTGTATGGGTATTGAGTTTCTTGTTTGGAACAAGATCAACACTTCGTATCAAGAAACAGAACCTGCCACTGAAAGCTCCTGTGATTCTGCCTTGTCTGGCTCTTGGACTTTCTTTGTTTATCATGCAGGCAAGTGAGAGTATCATCTCTGTGTGCTTTAACTCTTCTTTGTTAAAGTATGGTGGTGATGTGGCCGTTGGTGCCATGACGATCCTTACCAGTGTCATGCAGTTTGCGATGCTTCCTCTTCAGGGACTTGGACAGGGTGCACAGCCGATCATGAGTTATAATTACGGTGCAAAGAATACGGATCGTGTAAAGGGTACTTTCTTCCTCTTATTGAAGGCAAGTTTGACTTACTCTGTCATCTTATGGGGACTCGTCATGTTATTCCCTCAAGTGTTTGCTGGTATTTTTACTTCAAATCCAGCCCTTGTTATATTTACGAAGAAAGCTCTTCGTGTTTACATGGCAGTTATGTTTATGTTTGGAATTCAGATTTCCTGCCAGATGGCTTTTAACTCTCTTGGAAAAGCAATTTCTTCTATTGTTGTTGCTGTTATGAGAAAATTCGTACTTTTGATTCCTTTGATCTATATCATGCCTCATATTTTTACAACAGATCAGACCACGGCTGTTTATATGGCGGAACCCGTTGCTGATTTTATTGCGGTAACATTTACAGCGATCTTGTTTTCTGTACAATTTAAGAAAGCTCTTACTGTAATCCATTTATCCTAAAAAAGAAAAGTCTGGAAAATTCTAATACTTTTCCAGACTTTTCTTTTTATCATAGAGTCATAGACAAAAGAGTCCTAATCTCTCTTTAATTTCACTGCCACACCTTTTTCAAGACTTTCATGAACTGCTTCTGCAATCAATTCTGCCTGTAATCCATCATTTCCATCAGCTATAAATGGAAGATCATTCTGTAAACAGTAAATGAAATCGTTAATTGGTTCGATTCCGAATCCACTTGGTCGTCCACAGTTATTTAAGATGAAATAAGAGTTTGGTGTGCGTAATTTGCTATTGTTATAGATTTCTACTCCACGATTCTGAGAATCGATCCTAAACATTGCATTTTCACACAGGATCTGTGTTCTTCCGTCATTATTTTTTGCAAATCCTTTTGGTAAGATCCAAGAATTTTCTACTGTCCAGTAGCATCCATTTTCCATTTTCAGTGTTGCCTGGATAGAGTCGTATGTATCAACTCCTCTTGCTTTTAACACTTTCTTTGTTCCTACTGCGTATACTTCTTCTACTTCACATCCCATATACCAACGGACCTGATCGTAACAATGTGTTCCTAAGAAATGTACAGGGCTTGATTTGTCTGCCCAGTTGAACCATTCTGTTGGAACATCAATGATATCGTCCATGCACATATATCCACGGATTGGTGCTCCTGATTCTTCGTTCTGAAGTTCATTTCGTACATTGATCGCCGCTGGATCCCATCTCTTATGATAGTCGACCGCAACTCTTACATTGTATTTTTCAGCTTCTGCTAAAATTTTCTTCGCATCTTCTGATGTTGTTGCTAATGGCTTCTCCACCAGAATTGGTTTTCCATGACGGATCGCTGCTAATGCCGGGTCCATGTGGAAAGCATCTGGTGTTGCAATAGATACAGCATCAATTTCTTCGTTATCCAACATTTCATTTACGTCATTGTATGTTTTTACATTGTATTCTTCTGCAATTCGGTCTGTGATCTCTTTATTTAAGTCACATACTGCAACTAAATTTGTGTTTGGATTCCATGTATATGCATTTACATGGTTAATTCCATAGATTCCTGCTCCTACTACTGCAACATTCATAACCTTCATTTTAAATCTCCTTTTTAACTACATGACACTTTAATTTTCTAGAAAATTCCTACAAAAGAAAGCAAAATGGAAACTGCGATGATTCCAATTACGATCTTTCCGGTTCCTACTTTTTTCTTTCTGATCAACCAGTAGATCAAGAATAAAACGATCAGTGGGAATACATTTGGGAAAATAGAATCTAACTTATCCTGTACTACGACTGTACTGATCTTTAACACAGTTTTTAATGTTACCATGGAAGCGGTCATAGCACCCATCATAAACATGGCGAGTACATTGGCTCCGGAGATAACATCCTGCATTAAACCAGATCCCATGATCGTTTTAATAGATTCTCTTCCCTTTTTGTATGTCATATTTGTTGTTAAGATCAATTCACCAATACAATATCCAACAAACAGTAATAATACGACTAATGCCAGTGGATTTCCTGCTGCCGCAAGTGTTGCTGCTGCGATCTTCATCAATGTTCCGATGATTCCCCAGTCAAAGCTGTCTCCTAAAGCTGCGACAGGTCCCATCAATCCTGTTTTTAAACCTGTAATTGCCATATCGGGCATCTTAGATGGATCTTTCGCTCTCTGCTCTTCCATTGCGATGGTTGTTCCAAGGATCAGACCACCTGCTGTTACATTACAGTTATATAATAATAGGTGACGTTTTAAGGCTCCTGATAAATCTTCTTTTTTGGTATATAATTTCTTTAAAATATGTGAAATACTTCCGCAAAATGCAATTCCCTGCATATTTTCAAAGTTCAGAGGCATCTCAGCGGACATGTACCAACGGAACATTGCTTTATTTAAGTCTTTTTGTGTTAAGACTTTCTTTTCTTCTTGTGTATTCATTTCATTACTCATGTTCTCTTACCTCCTCTGCAATTTCCTGTCTCTGGAATACTGTGATAAATGCAATACAGATTGCGATGATTCCAGCTGTTAATGAGTTTACTCCTCCAACGGATACTACGATATAACCTAAGAATACGAAAGGAATCAGTTTGTTCTTTCCGATCATATTCATGATCAGTGCGAATCCTAAGGCTGGTAAAACTCCTCCTGCTACTTCTAATCCATGTGTCACAAATGTTGGAAGTGCCTTCATAATGTTAATTACTACATCCTGACCTACCATGTTAATAATAAACACTGGTAAGAATAGTAGTGGAATTGCTAATAACGCTGGATAAATCGTTGCGCATCTCCAGATAGCATCTGCATTTCCTTCTTCTGCATATTTATTTGCTTTTGCTACAAAGTATGTGTTGATCACTTTTCTTAAATTAGTTACGAATGATCCGAGTAATCCAACTGGTACTGCTAATGCGATTGCTGTTGTTGCATTCATTCCTGATCCGATCGCGATCGGAATAACGCATGTTGCTGCCAGACACTCGTCTGTTGGAAGGTTCGCTCCTGGTGCAAAAATACCTGCAAATACCAGTGCGATACCACCACCGATAATTAATCCTTGCATTGGCTGTCCCATCAGTAACCCTGCTACAAGTCCTACCGTTACAGGGCTTGAGATAAACAGGAATCCGAAATATGATAAGATCATTCCTCGGCACCACCAATACATAATTCCCATGACAATTGCTATGATTACAGTATTCATATATTTTTCCTCCTTTTGTTACATCTTACGTTTTACTGCATCGAAACTTATTGCTGATATTTCAGGCATTGGCTGGACAGTGATCTCAATACCTTTACTATTTAATTCTTCCAGCATATCAAGTTCCTTTTGTGAAATTGCAACTCCTGTTGTGATCAGTTTTCTTCCTTCCTCATTTGGTACTGCTCCAACATTGATCGCAGGTAATTCAACTCCTTTCTCTACTAATTTCAGACATGTCTCAATATCTTTGGAAATCAAAAATACCGTATCGTCTGTGTTATCTAGCACCTCTTTTGCTTTATCAATGGTTACAATATCAACATCTGTTCCTTTTGGAACTGCCATCTTGTAAATGTCACTCATAAATTCGTCATTTCCAAGTACATCATCTACTAATACGATTCGTCTTACTGGGCAAACCTTTAACCATCTTGCCACTACCTGTCCATGGATCAGTCTGTAATCTACTCTCACTAATTTAATTTCTGCCATAATTCTTACCTCCGCTCTTTCATTATTTTTGTTGGACATTTAATTCCATCCTGTGCTGTTTCGATACAACTTTCTACCAGTTCATCTAATGTCTGCGTTTCTCGCTCTGTCACAAACTGAATGATCATTGGAAGATTCACTCCTGTTACTGTTTCAACGTTTTCTTTCCTCAAAGCAATTTTTGTTGCCAGGTTGGAAGGTGTTCCTCCAAACAGATCTGCCATGATCAAGACTCCTTCTTCCTGATCTAATTCGTCTACGTATTCTTCTAACATCTGCTCCCCTTTTTGAATATCATCCCCAGGGTTTAGGGTCCATGCTCTGCACTGACTTAATGGTCCTGCAAACATCTCTGCTCCTTTGATCAATTCAACACTTGAATTGCCGTGTGTTGCAATGATTAATCCGATCATCATACCTCCTCTCTTGGTCATCCATATTTCTATTTCGACACATTTTAATTTTTTGTTTTTCACATCTTACACTTTTTTATAAAGCAAGACCCGTGCCAACTTTTTATTTTTTTGCAAAATAAAAAAAACACATATTCATTTTTTCGCATAAATACGTGCTTTTTTCATCTTAAAATTTTTAATTATTTTCTGTCAGATAATAGATCATCAAGATCTCCCGCTCATTCAGCGACACATTGTACTTGTTTTCTATGACACTAAAACTCTCTTTTAAATTTTTTATAAAACTTTCCCGACACTTCAGATCATCTGTCATATCTTCCTGTGGCAGCCTTCCTTTTTCAAGTATCAATCGTTCTACCATGACACACATATGAATATACAGCATCTTTTTTTGATCGATCGAATAGGTTGTATCTTCTAAAATCTCCAGCTTGCTGACAGTTTCTTCGACATCTCCCATGATCTTATCTGGATTCAGGATCGTAAGCTGCCCGATCAGATTCTTTATTGTAAAGCTCCTTACGATATTCTCAATAAATCGTTGTGTCTTGTCCTTGTCACAATATCGTCCTACTGTGGAATAAATAACTTTCTCTCCCCTCTCGTCAATCAATTCATTTAACATAAGTGTCGTAACGCCTTGGATCATAAGCTTGCTTGTCGTTATGATAAACTGTATATCATATTTACGAAAGACATCACATCGGTTTCCCTCCGTACTTAATTCTGCATAAGTCATCTCCACAACATCAATATCAATGCCTTCCAGGCATCCTTGCAGCAACATCTTCATCTTATCTGTCGTTCCTAAACCTGTTGTACAGCATAAAAGAATTGCTTTTGGTTTTTGTTTGCTTGGAACAAATGATTTCTTTGTAACATGATGCTCGATGATCGTATCCATAATATTTTGAAGATCTTCATGTTTTAAGATCAATTCTCCTGCTTCCAATGCCATTTCTGTCGTAATATTATTGACAATCCCCAAATCTCCTTCGACATCATCTTTTATGTCTTCTGAAATATCAAGTAATGATCCCATATCAACAAAGATCAACAACCCTTTGGATGTATTCGTATTTTTGAGATATCGCTTAATACGTTTTACTACATCTTTCTTTGGCGTATCATATTCCATATCAAAAGCTTCAAATATATAAGTTTCAAATACCTTATTGACAGTACTTGTAATACTAGATGCCGTCGCTGGTCCATGTGATACGATGATCGCATTTGTATAATCCATCTCATCCCTTGCAATACTGTAAAAATATAACATCGCAAACATCCTTACAAACCATGGATTTGTCTCATAATCTACTGCCTGATGAAGCATCTCATAGAAAATAAGTCCCATCTTATAATAACGGTACATCACTCTCTGCAATTGTTTTGCCAGATGTTCGTATTTCCTGTCGTCTGTATGCTTATTCTGATTATTCAGTACATAAAGCATCTTTACAAATACCATTTCCATCACACCACTGTATTTGAGGCCGTAATTATCTTGAAGATAGATCAAAATATTTCTCACTGCCTGTGTATACAGATTCTGCACATATGGATGAATTTCCTGATCGATCACGATATCTTCGATTCGATTCACTTCATCATAAATGATCTTTCGAAACTTAATGGTTGATATATCTTTCTCAAGATATTCTTGGATCAGATCATTGATCACTTTCTCCGAAAAATCCACATCCGCCTGTTCTGTCATAGAAATCTTCCACACTGCGTCCTGATCTGGTGACACTTCGATCATTTCATTGATATATGGAATTGATTCTCCATTTCCAAGAAGCAATGTATCGGAAGACAGGTGGCTTAAATTAAGAGGTATCACTTCCTGTCCTTTACTTCTTTCATTGTATGCCTTTGCACAGGATAATCGAATGATATTTTTTAACGTTCCAATATTGCCTTTTCCTTGGAATGTCAGCAATCGATTGATCACATTGCTACTCACCTGAAATGTAGTATTCATCGTTTTGGATTCCTGATGGATCAAAAACAAGATCAATTCATACTTCTCTTCCAAAGTTCTTTCCTGAAAATCTGGCAGCACTACATCTACTGGAATTCTTCTTAGAAATGTATCCAGCATAGTTTCTCTGCCTTCTGTTGTTGCAAAGATCAGTCGAACATTCAATTCACAATTTTGTCCACTGTCTCCCATTCTGGAAATGATCCCTTTATCCATATATCGAAATAACTTTTCCTGTCCTTCTGGCGATAGGCGATGAACTTCATCCAAAAACAGATACCCTTTGTCTGCTTCTTCAATCAGGCCTTTTGTATCCTTATTGGCCCCTGTAAACGCTCCTTTTTTGTATCCAAATAAGACAGACGATAATAATTCTTTATTATTCGCATAATCCGCACAGTTTAATACAACAAAAGGGGCATCCTCTGGAATTGTTCCAATGAATTTCGCATATTGGTAGATGTACTCTGCCAAAAGACTTTTTCCAACTCCACTTGATCCAAACAATAAAATCGGCATACCCTTGTTTGGATAACCTGCCGATAACTTACACTTCTCTACTGCATCTTTTAAACTTTGATCTGCTCCAATAAATGTTGTAAATGGATCCTCTGGTAATTGATCTTCTGGTTGTATGTAAGAAAATATAACCGGCCGTGTTTTTTCTTTCTGGACAATTCCTTCTCTTACAAGCTCATTTAAAATTCCACTCGCTGTGTTTCTCTGAATATTTAATTGTACTGCAATACTCTCCGCCGTTTGATGATTCTTACATTCCTTCAACAATTTCAGAATACGATCCTTATTATTTTCTTTTGCCATACTTTTCTTATCCTTTCTTATTTCGTACTCCAAGTCTCGTCTTCTTTGTTGTTCTTAAATATATACAATTCTTATTCTCATACTACCATTTATAGTGATGCAGCTGTCCTTCCATCTGAAATGCCTTAAATCCCTGATGTCTCAGCACTTCATAGGCAACGATCGCTACAGAGTTAGATAAATTTAATGACCTGATATGTGGCAGCATTGGGATTCTTATAGAAGTCTCTTCATAATTCAATAAGATTTCTTCTGGAATTCCAGCGCTTTCTTTTCCAAACATGATATATACATCTTCGTCATCTTCATATGCTGGTGCCGAATATACATGTTTTGCTTTTGTTGTTGCCATGTAAATCTTGGGATCATTGTTCTTCTCTAGAAAATCCTCAAAATTGATATATGTACGTACATCTAATTTATCCCAATAATCAAGACCGGCTCTCTTGATCATCTTCTCATTTAAACGAAATCCTAGTGGTTCGATCAGATGCAGAACAGCACCGCATGCCACGCAGGTTCTTCCGATATTTCCAGTGTTTGCCGGCATCTCCGGCTCATGTAATACTATGTGAAGCATTATTAACTCTCCAATCTCTTAACTTTTTATCTATTGCTTCTTTGGAAGATGATTGATAAATCGTTCCAGACGCCCTAAAGCTTCTTTTAGTTCTTCAATGGAATATGCATAGGAAACTCTGAGATATCCTTCTCCACAGGCTCCGAAGGCAGATCCAGGAACGATTGCTACTTTCTCTTCATTTAACAGTTTTGTTGCAAATTCTTCAGACGTCATGCCAAATTTCTTAATAGATGGAAAGATGTAAAAGGCACCTTCTGGTTCAAAACATTCGATTCCCATTCGTTGAAACTCATGTACCAAAAATCGTCTGCGCTGATTGTATGCAGTCCTCATCTCTTCGACTTCATCATCACAGGAACGCATCGCTTCGATCGCTGCATACTGACTAGTCGTCGGCGCTGCCATGATACAGAACTGATGAACCTTGACCATCTGTTTCATCATGTACCTTGGTGCTGCAACATAACCAAGTCTCCATCCAGTCATTGCAAATGCCTTGGAAAATCCATTGATCACGATCGATCTGTCTTTCATCTCTGGCAAGGATGCGATACTGACGTGATCTCTCCCATAGGTAAGTTCTGAATAAATCTCATCAGAAATCACAACAATATCATGTTCTTTTGCAAACTCTGCGATCGGTTCTAACTCTTCTTTTGTCATGATCGCACCCGTTGGATTATTTGGAAATGAAATGATCATTGCTTTTGTTTTATCTGTGACAGCAGCTTCTAACTGCTCTTTTTTAAGCTTAAATTTATCTTCTTCCTTAAGACTTACGATCACAGGAGTTCCACCTGCCATAACAACACATGCCACATAAGAAACGAAACATGGCTGTACAACGATGACTTCATCTCCTGGATCAAGGATCGTACGCATCGCAATGTCGATTCCTTCGCTTCCACCAACAGTCACTATGATCTCATGATTTGGATCATAAACCAACTCGTATTTTCTTTCTAAATATTCACTGATCTCATATCGCAGCTCCTTTAACCCTGCATTCGATGTATAAAAGGTTCTGCCTCGCTCCAATGAGTAAATTCCTTCTTCTCTGACTCTCCATGGCGTATCGAAATCTGGTTCCCCTACACCTAAGGAAATGGCATCAGGCATCTCGCTTACAATGTCAAAAAACTTGCGGATTCCGGATGGTTCCAGACTTACAACTCTCTTTGATAAAAAATCTCTCATTATGGAGTCACCGCCTGTCTCTCATCCACTTTCTTTGCTTCAAGAACAGTTCCATGATCTTTATATTTCTTCAATACAAAATGTGTTACTGTACTAACAACAGATTCCAGTGGTGCTAATTTGGATGATGTGAACATAGAGATCTCTTTCATCGTCTTTCCTTCTAACATAACCATGAAATCATATCCCCCAGACATCAGATAAACGGCTTTTACTTCTGGAAAATTATAAATACGTTCTGCAATGCGGTCGAATCCCTGACCTCTTTGTGGTGTTACTTTTACCTCGATCATCGCTGTCAGTTGATCCTTGCTTGTATTGTCCCAGTTGATCAAAGTATGATACCCACAGATGATATGTTCTTTTTCCATATCCGCGATCTCATTGGCGACTTCCGTCTCCGCGACATCCAGCATCACCGCCAGATCATGGATCGCTAAACGACTGTTTTTCTCGATCAATTTTAAAATCAGTTCTCTTAATTCTGTGTTCATACTGTTTCCTCCATTTTTCTGTCTGAAAATTATCTGCGATTATTTTCAGAATATATTTTATATAACTCGTCCTGTCTAGGTGCCTCCAGATTCGCTGCCTTTCCCTGACGATAGATTACTTTATCTCTGGAATCTGTTGTATGACCAATAATGGTTGCTTTGATGCCTGCCTGTTCCAGTTCATTGACTAATGTTCTTCCATGATCTGTTGTGATCAGCATAGATCCACTTGAGATCAACTGATATGGATTCAGATCATATCGTTCACAAAATTCGATCGTATGTTGTCTTAATGGAATATCTTCGATACAAACTTCCACCCCGACACCAGATGCTTTGGAAATCTCCCATAAAGCACCATAAACTCCGCTTTCTGTGATATCATGCATACAAGACGCATATTTTCTGGCGATCAGACCTTCTGGCACAACAGAGATATCCTCTAGAAATGCCTTTGCATCATCAATAAATGTATCAGAAAACCATTCTTTTAACTCGTCTTCTTTTTCATTTGCGATGATTCCCGTTCCTTCCATACCAAGATATTTTGTGACTACGATATCCTGACCTGGTTTCGCCCCACCAGACAAGATCAATTCATCTTCTTTCACTTTTCCGATTCCTGTCACAGATAATACTGGCTGCGTAACCGCTGCCGTAATCTCTGTATGGCCGCCTAATACCATGATATTTAATTTCTCACACTCTGCATTGATCTGCTGCATCATCTTCTTGATCTGTGCTTCCTTGATCATTGGTGGCAGAAGTGCTGTCACCATAAGTCCGATCGTCTCAGCTCCTGCGGATGCAAGATCGTTGGCAGTTACATGAACTGCCAGACGTCCGATCTCTTTTACCGTGCCTGTGATCGGATCTGTTGATGTGACAAATACTTCTCCTTCCTGAAGTTTCAATGCCGCACAATCTTCCCCGATTCCAGGTCCTACTAAGACTTCATCTCTCCTTGTATGCAATTGCTCAAACACAACTTTCTGCAATGCAGATTCTGATAATTTTCCTATTTTCATCCTTAATTTCCTGTGCTTCCCTGAGATTTCACAGCCGCTGATCTCTTCGCTGTTGTAGACTTCTGTGCTGCCGTTGTAGATTTCTGTGCTGCTGTTGTTGTCTCAGACTTCTGTGCTGTTGTTTCTTTTGAATCTTTTTTCTTATCCTTTTTATCGTCTTTTTTATCTTCCGCTTTCTTTGTTCCTACACGATAAACCGTTGGTGTTGACATATATGTGGACGTATTAAATACCTTTTTGGATACCTGTTTACCATTGATCTTCACGATCTTCCAAAGTCTTGCACTGTATCCTGTATGTCCATAGCTTTCCAAAACTTTCTGTCCTTCGGCAAGCGTATTATCGCTAACTGTACTTTCAGAACTTTCTTTTACCTGTGTTGTCTCAGATAAGAATTCTACTGTACGTTTTGGATCTTTTTTCTTTCCATAGACCGTAAATGTGATCGTTGAACCATTTGCTTTTCCTTCAATATAGATTGGAGTATCAAATGTATTCTTAAACTTCATATCTTTATGAGTTCCTGCGATCGCTGCATCTGCAGATCTTGGTACATAATGTACGGTCATAGAATGTGGAAAACGTTCTACGATCTTTAATTCTGCACGGATAACTGCATTATACAAAGTAGTAGATACCTGGCATATTCCACCACCATATGTCTGAACCGTCTGTCCATTTTCATAGGAACCTGCGAGTGCATATCCATTTTCTTTTGTAAATGGTGATACGGTTTTATATACAGATAATGTCTCTCCTGGATAAACAATGCTTCCATTAATCTTACTTGCACCATTAGCAACATTTACTTTACGACCATATGGAGATCCACCGTATTCGGTTGTATAAGTTCCAAGTACATCTTTGATCTCTGCCATATCTTTTGATGTATATTTTGCTTTTTTCTTTACAACATCCAGTTCAAATTGATGTTTCTCAGCTTCAACTGCTTTTTTGAAATTCGCAAATGTTTCATTCATATTTAATGTATAACCTGTCTTTTCTTTGATCACGACAAATTTGCCATCCTTACGTTTCACACTTGCATTTCTTGGTTCTGCAACAATCTTCTTTGTTGCTTTTTTTACATTCTTCTCAAACTTCGCTTTATCATATTTGCGATAAACCGGAAGTTTATGTTTCTTCTCTTTTACATCGGAATACTTTGTAAAAATACTTCCACTTCTCCCAAGTGCATAAGCTTCTTCCACTGTCTTGTCTGCCTCAGCGAATGCTCCAAGATCTTCGATCTTGGCACTTGATCTTTCATCATCTACATAAAGTGTGATCTTTTCCTGATGAATCTCCTTCATATGAGATTCAATCGCATCTTTTGCTTCTGATCTTGTCATTCCACCAATAGAAATTCCCTCACATGAAACCCCTTTTATGATCTTTCCATCTTTTACTGCACTGCTCACCTTATGGTTTAGGTAAAAAGTTCCACCTGCTGCCAAAATAACGATCACTGCAACCGCAATGATAATTTTTTTCTTCATCGTCTCTTCCTTCTTCCTCTCCAAATTCATTCTTACATCATCAAATATCCTGCTACCATTGTTCCAACCATCACAATGATCAGAAGAATCGCAATAACGGATACAAAAAATCTTTTCTTTTTCATTTCTTCATCACTCCATAATTTAATATAATATGATCAATCTTCTTTGATGCTTCTCTCTGTGTCATCTGATCAATATCTAAGCACTCCCCTATCGCATGATATTTCATCAGATTCTCTAGATACTTCTTTTGTTTTGGTGTAGCCGGACGTTCTTTCTTTACCTTGAATTGAAGCTGCTGTGGCTGAAAGATTTCCTCTTCTGTTGGAAATTCTTTCTTCATCTGCTCAAACACAACAGCTGTTGCTAATGCATCATCGTAAGCACGGTGTGCTGCCTGATTCACATAATGATAATGAGCACAGAGTGTCTCCAGCTTCTTATTTTCAAGTCCAGTTAATAACTTCCTTGCTACTTTTAGCGTGTCAACTCCTGTTTTCTCAAACGGATACTTAAATGAAGCTGCTGCCATCTTCATAAACTTATAGTCAAACATGACGTTATGTCCAAGAACCGGAAGATCCCCGCTAAATTCCAAAAATTCCTCAACACCTTCTTTCAGTGGAATTCCCTTCCTTAACATATCCCTGCTGATTCCTGTTAAATTGATGATAAAATCACTGACTTCGATCTCTGGATGAATGATACAGTTATACTTTCCACTGATCTTCCCATCTCTGATCTTAACAGCTCCAATTTCAATAATCTGATCTGAATCTGGGGATAACCCCGTTGTCTCCAGATCAAATGCAACATAATCTTTCATCTGTCGTTACCTCTGAGAATTTATACTTATTTGTGCAAGCACAAACGCAATTTATACTTATTGACACTTACATCATATTATACACAAATCAACTTTTTGCCTCAACCCTGTTTTCTACTATATTTTTATGCTTTTTTATGTTACGATTAACCTAGATATAATTAGAAAACAAAGGAGGACGGCAAGATGATAAAGCTGATCGTTTCTGATCTTGACGGAACACTGCTTAACAGCAAACAACAAATCAGTGATCGTACACTCCGTGCGATCAAACAAATTCAAAGAAAGGGACTCCGTCTTTTGATCAATACGGAACAGAATTATTTTGATGCCAAAAAACTCCTCGATGCATACGATATTTCTTGTGATATCGCATGTTTTGGCGGTTCCTGCATCTTTGATACTTCTGGGCACCAGCTGCATGCTTCTTATATTCCAACCAAACGTATCCCTGAGATGCTGCGGATCTTCGGTTCCTGTCGTACTTTTTATGAGATCCACAGTACTCGTGGATTATGTGTCTTGGGTTCCAAGGAAGGATATGCAAATTATCTGTCTTCTGAAGTTGTTCCCGCTTTGAGAGAAGAATTTCCAAGTCAAACACTAGATGAAGAATCTTATATCTGTGAACGACTTGAAAATGCTCATTTTTATGATAATGGACAACTTCTTCTTTCTGAGAATCCACAGATCATTAAAATCACGACACAGTCCTTAGACCAGCAGAAACTTGAACAGCTTACAAACAGCCTTCATACGCAGGTCCCACACTTTGCAGTATCCCATCAGAGTCCATATCGTCTCGATATCACAGCTGTAAATGCATTAAAAGGTGCAGCCGTTCATTTTTATACTGAGAAATATCAGATTTCACTGAAAGATACCATGGTGATCGGTGACAGTGAAAATGATTATTCTATGCTTGGACTTCCTTATATCGAAAGCATTGCCATGGGAAATGCAGATGATATCATTCAGGAGATTTGTCTCCATCACACAACAGATAACGATCACGATGGCGTTGCAATCGTGTTGGAACAGATTCTTTCCAAACAATGATCATTGAAATATATTTTAAAGCAATTTGGAATGTTTTATCTATTCCAATTGTGATACTATAAAGATGAGAAGAAATTACACCCAATACAGGAGGCTATCACATGATTAAATTAATTTCATCCGATATGGATGGTACTCTTCTTGACAGCTATCGTCAGATTACCCCGATCAATGTCGAAGCGATCAAAAGAGCTCAGGAAAATGGTATCAATTTTATTATCAACACAGGACGTGAATATCCAAATGCACGCGGTCTTGTGGAAGCAGCCGGATTAAAATGCGACTTAATCTGCAGTAATGGAGCTTGTGCTTTTGATAAAGATGGAAATCTTTTATTCGAGCATATTCTTGATAAAGAAACTGTCCGCACCATTTTTGATGCATTTAATAAATACGGAATGGAACCTGCATTATTTACAACAGAAGGACGTATTTCTCTTCTTCCATTAGAAGAACGTGAAATTTATACAAGAGATGTATTCATTCCTGCCATTCAGGTCAATCACCCAGATATGAAATATACTTTAGATGATTACCGTGAGTTAGTTGATGATGTTATCTTTGTTGATGGTCAGGAGGCGTTATTAAACAGTGACCACCGCATCCTAAAGATCACATCAAACTCTCCAGATCATGAATCCCTAAAGAAACTACGTGTAGAACTCGAAAAAATTCCGGGACTTGCTGTTGTATCTACGGTTCCAACGGATATTGAGATTACTTCTATCAATGCTCAGAAGGGAAGCTCTTTACTAGATTATGCAAAAAAAGATGGATTAAAACCAGAAGAGATCATCGCGATCGGTGACAGTGAAAATGATTATTCTATGTTATCTATCCCTGGTATTCATTCCGTTGCTATGGAGAATGCTTGTGATATGATCCGCAATATCTGTGTTTACCAGACACGTGCAAATACTCGTGATGGAATTGCTTATATTATTAATTGTATATTGGCAGATCGAGAGAATTTCAAGTTGTGATCTGTAAGTAGTGTTGGTCATGTATGAGTATTTATTATAATTTCCTGTCTACTGCAACATAACCTGAAAACCAATAACGTCCACCAGCTTGAATTTTCTTAATTTTATGATTGAAAGTCTTCAGGTATTTAGAGAAAAAATGAAAGATAGCATGTGAGCAACGATCGAAT
>ONZT01000224.1_pt1 | contig 54907 bp, 30 predicted proteins | sample 1671571 | NCBI WGS metagenome assembly ONZT01 (sample SAMN06348170, study PRJEB24527) | human gut metagenome | biome: human gut; feature: ankylosing spondylitis patient; material: feces | host: Homo sapiens | place: China | collected 2015-10
CTATCCATAATGGATTTAGCCTCTAAATTTGCCTCAGACCAACGGAGCGCTGCCGGACAGCCGTCGGATTCCCCCGACGGCATGACGATTTATCGTCCCTCCTCATTTCAGATTCACCCAAACTATCAACCAACATGAAAATCATCGACTTGACAGGCAGAATCCTCGTCCTGCTGCTATTTTTCCTCGGCATCGGGCAAACATGCCCCGCCGTTCCCTGGGAACCGACCATCAACCAGGTGGTCTGGCAAGGGAACGCCAAACGGCTCATCCTGCTCGTGGAAACGAAAGAGAGGCCGTTTTACACACCCAACGCCAATGAAGAGTACGACCGGATGCTCAACGGCGAGAACTATACGGGCCTCGGCTGCGCAGGCAGCGCGCGGCAGTTCCTGATCGACAACTCCGGCGGGAAATTCAGCCCTGAATTCATCGTCGTAGGCCCCCTCACGCTGTCGAAATCCATGGGATATTACGGAGGGAAGCCCCAGCCCGGCGAGGGAAACGACGGCGACGTAGGCAAGATGGTCATCGAAGCGTGCAAGATGGCCAAGGAACTGCACGGCATAGACTTCTCCCAGTTCGACTACAACAACGACAACAAAGTCGACAACGTATACCTCTTCTACTCGGGGCCCAACGATACCACGATTCCCACCCCGTGGCCGCATGCGTCGGGCGTAGCCGGTGGCGGCCTGGTGCTCGATGGAAAGCTGGTCGACAGTTATGCGATCTCGCAAGAGATGGCGTCCGAAACGATCCGGGGCGGTTATACCACCTTCCTCCATGAATTCGGACATACGTTAGGACTCACGGACGATTATTCGGGCCGCCTGGGACGCTTCTCGATCTACTGTGACGGAACGTTCAACGGCGGGATCATCCCGGTCAACTTCAACGCCATGGAGCGATTGATGCTCGGCTGGCTCGACTACGAGGTGATCGACCGGGAGGGCGAATATACGCTCGAACCGCTGGCTAAAAACAAGGGGTTGCTGCTGAAGACCAACAACCCGGACGAATATTTCCTCTTCGAGAACCGGAGCAACAGCGGCGACATCACCCCGTGGGACTCCTATTTCGAATACGGGGGAATGCTGGTGTGGCACATCGACCGCTCCCAAAACATCGTGACCTGGTCGGACGGCAGCGGTACACACTCGAATACCGCCATGGGCATGTGGGGCATGAACGCCCCGAACGGCTCGCCTTCACACCCCTGTCACGAGCTGATAGAGGCGGACAACGACAACAACCCGTCATCCTACCGCGCCGGCATGTATTTCCCGGGTACCCGGCAGGTCACAAAGCTCAGTTCACAGACTCATGCGGAATTCAAGACCTGGGCCGGGCTTCCGGTCGGGATCGAAATCGACGACATCCGGCAGCAAGCCGACGGCAACATCACTTTCACGGTGAAGAAATCCGACGCGGCATCGCTCAGCGTGACAGTAAAAAACAGCGCAGGGAAATTGCAAACCAACACCTACATCAGCCTCACGCCCGTCGACGAGATCGAGCGTCAATCGGTCATGGTCACCCGGAGCCTGGTAGCCTCCGGAAAGAAAATAACCGGAGACACGGGACTGAGCGGGATATGCCTGTTTGCAGAGATACCCACAGGCAAATACCGGATCGAAGCGGACAAGGAAGGCTACCTGATATACTCCGGATACGTAGAGGTAATGCAGGGTGACAATACCTGCGAAATCACTTTGCAGGCAGTCGAGGAGGCCGGCGGGACGGAGCTCAAATGGCATACGGGACAAAACCTGCAAGGCATATTTTTCGTCCCGGGACAGATCCGGGCGGCGGGCTGGGACAGCAGCGATCTCTCCCCGTATGTGGGACAGACCCTCCGGAAAGTAAATATCCAGTTGGGCGGAGACAACAATGTCGCCGACCTGTACGTCTTCGTCGATGACCAGATCGTATACTGCAAACCCATGGAAAATATCGTCGCGAATGGCGTGACGACCATAGACCTCTCGGCCGAAAATATCGTCATCGAAGCGGGCCGAAGCCTCAAGACGGGCTACCTGCTGCATTCTGCCGCGGACTGGCCTTCGACGGCCGACGGCGGCCCGCAGGTTGACGGCAAGGGCGGCCTTATCTCGACCGACAATGGCAAGACCTGGTACCTGTCGAACGACCTTGGGGTCAATTGGGTAATCTCGATCGTCCTGCACGAAGAGGTCGACGTTCCCGTGGAAAGCGTCGGATTCGACGAACCCGAGATCGAACTGGCCGTGGGTGATGAAATGACCCTGCATGCAAACGTCCGGCCTCTCGAAGTCGCCAACCGCAAAGTGACCTGGGAGAGCAGCGACGAGGCCGTCGTATCGGTCGATGCGACCGGGAAACTAAAGGCGCTTGCCACGGGCAATGCCGTCATCACGGCGACCTCGGTACAAAACCCCGAGGTATACGGCGAGTGCCGGGTTCATGTGAAAATGAGTTCCGACATGGTCGACATCATTCCCTACCAGCGGGAAGTGAAATTATCCTGGCCGGGCTACAACCCCGACTACCGATGGCTGGTAAGCTGGCGGCAGAAAGGAGGCGAAGATTACGCCTCGGCACCCGCGCAGACCGAGACCTCGCTCTATATCAGAGGACTGCAACCCGACACAGAGTACGAAGGGAGCATCTCATCCTCCGACAGCGAGGAAGCCACGCCCGTCGAGTTTGTATTCTCGACGAAGCCTCTAACATCGAAGTATGCCGTAATCGCCCTCGACAAAAAAAGGTTTGCCGTCGGGGAGGCCGCACCGCTGGTCGTCTCGAACATCGCCTGCGACGACTACACAATCACCTGGAAACTGAACGGCACGACGCTCGACGGGGACGAACACGTATTCGCAGAACCCGGCACCTGCGAGTTGCGTGCCGAGGTCACGTTCGATGACGGCACGACCGACGTATTAATCAAAGAATTGGAAATCACGAAATAAAAAGAGACGGCCATGCTCAGAAGAATCCTCATCCTCACCATGCTCTTCGCCGTGGTTACGGCCTGCAGCAAGAGCGACACCGGCAAATCGGGCCATTCGTACGCCCTGTTACAAAAGGATGTGCCGGGTGTATACGAAAACGAAAACAGCCTGTTCATCTACGACAACGACCTCTACCAATACGCCTACAACACCAGCCGGCACAGTTTCCGGATACAGAATACCTCCCAAAGCCGTTACATGGCGTGCATGCTGGAAACGGCTCCCGTGGTCGACCGATACGTCAAGGTGACGGTGGAAACACAGGGAATATCGAGTATCCCCTCGCAGGAATTACAAGCCTTAGTCCTGAAAATATCTCAGGGCAAGGTCTGGCTATGGGACGAAACGAAAAATACAGGCCTCATCATTCGGCTCGAATAACCCTCCCCGGCAAATACGGAAAAAAGGTTCCGGCAGCCATAGCTGCCGGAACCTTTCCATTACATTGTCAGATATTTCCGCACAATCGGCCGGCTCGCGCCACACCCAAAATCGCACAAAGCACTGGTTACAATTCCTTTCCGACGTTTATATGCACAGGCCCGAGAAGTCCGCTTTCCCGCAGCGGTTCATCGGCCGAAGGCCAGCGGATCACCCAGGTTTTGCGTGCCGCGGGCTCCTGCGCCGCATCGTAGACCAACCTATTGAACCAGCTCCCGGTCACTTCGACCACAACCGCATTGGTTCCGGGGCGGACATAATCGCTGATGTCCGTACGGTAAGGCGGCGCCCAAAGCGTCTGCACAGGGCGGCCGTTCACCGTCACCGCCGCAATCATCCCGACTCGTCCCAGGTCGAGCGTATATGTGGCACCCGGCTCCCGGGCTTCGAACGTCGTTTCGTAAACCGCCGTGCCGGAGAACGCCCGCCCCTCTTCGGACAGGCCGAGGTCTTTCCAGGGCTTCAGTTCCGACAGTTCCAGCCTTTCGGGGGCACCCCAACCCGCCGGGAAACGAAGCGTCCAATCCCGCAGGGGGATCGCGGCGGCTTGCGCCCCCGCGGCGACGTGCGGCTGCGGCAGATCGGACTCCGGGACATCCCTCCGGAATACGACGTAGCACGATCCCGACTGCGGCAGTTCGAGCGACACGCGGGTGCGATCCCCGCAGGCGACGGCCTGTGCCCGCGTTCTGCCGCCCGTCGCGGGATCCCACACTTCGACGATGCCGCTGCAACGGAAATCCAGCGTTCCGGCGAAGCCCGCACCTTTCGGAGGACACACGAAATACCAGTCCGCCCCTTCCGTACGGCGGTGCGCCCAAAGCACATCGCCCCGGACGTCGGGCGTTATGCCGGCGGCAGCGAGCGCCTCAGGAATCGCCAGCCCCGAAATCACACGACCCCTGCCGACTTTCCGCACGCCTGCGGTACGCCTTCCCCAAATCGCCTTTACGGCTTTGTCGAAACGCCGTTGCGCCTGCATTCCGCCGCTGAGCGTCGCCAACCCCTCGGGGGCCTCGCCGATAACGGTGGCGCCCGCCCGGACGAAGGCGAGGATCTTCTCGAGTGTTGCGGGCAGCATCCGGCAGTTGTCGGGCAGCCACAGCACGCTGTAACGGATACCATCGGGCGTCACGAACATTCCCTCCTCCACGCGGAGGCGGTTCATCAGGATATCGGGGTTGCAATAGTCGTATTTGTATCCTTGCAGGAAGGCGGGATCCTGGTCGGGCTTGGGGCTCAGTTCGTCACCCAGGTACCAGATGATATCGGAAACGGGCCGCCCCCGCTCCATCATATAGCTGCAACGGGCAAAATAATCGTTGATGACGGGCATGTGTTTCCACCAGGTCTGCCCGCGCAGGAAAGGGGTGCCGATACCCGGCCCGCCGAACGATGTCCCGGGAGGCAGGAACGGCCGTTGCGGGTTATGCGTATAGGTATGGTATATGAGGTGCGTGACGCCCTCGGCCAGGTTGGTATTGGCGACCTCCTTGAGCATACTCCACTGTTCGTCCCACGTATGGGTGAACGAGGTAAAGGCTTCGGCCGAAACCCGCGGCTTGCCGTAGAAACGGGCAGCCGAGGCGGCCGGTTTTATGGGCTTGAAATTCAGCGACCCGACGAAGCCGTCGGTGAAAGGCTGCCAGAATTCGCACATCGGGACATCGGCATATTTGTAATACTCGAGGATGTCGGCCGGGAAAACGTCGCCGGCGGCCGTTTCATACGAAATAGTCAGGCCCTTCTCCCGGGCGAGCGCAGCCATCGTCCCGTAGAAATTCTCGGAAAAAAGTTTCGAAATCGTCGCACGCCAGTCGCGCAGGAACCGCGCCGTGGTCTCCTGGTCGTCGACCACGAAGCCCATGACGGCCGGAAGCCAGCTGCGCAGCGCATAGTCGTTACGCCCGGCGAACTCGGCCTCCATATCGTCCGTCCAGGTCTGGGTCTCGCATTCCCAGCTGTCGAGCAGCATGCCATCGAGCAGCCCGCCGGACAAAGGGCCGTCGTGCAGGCGTCCGATGTAGCCGGCGAACTGCGCCCGGGCCCCGTCGGGCGACAATTTGTTGCACTCCCACCCGGTTCCTTCGGGAGGGGCCGGTGAATTCCGCCGGCCGGTATTGACATGGCCGATGCGCAGGATCGTCCAGCGCCCCTCGGGCACCGTCCACTCCAGCGTACCGTCTTCGCGCATCGCATCCGTGATGTCCACGATCCGATCCCGGGCAACATATGCGGCAGGGTTCTGCTGCGGGTGGGCGTTCGCCCGCTCCAGGTTGCGGAGCGTCCATCCCGCCTCGGACTCCCAGCAGTTTTTCCGGGCTGCCGTATACAGTTTGAGCGACCAGAGCGTCATGTCGTATTTGTTTTCGATCGTAATACGGTACCTGGCGGTTGCACCGCCGTCGGCACAGGCGAACGAGACCGGGGTATTATCCTGCGAATTGGCCGAGGGCACCGCACCGTGCATGACCCGCGTGGCATGCCCGTCAGGGGCTATGGCTTCGACGCTGAGGGTGATGCCAGGCTCGTAACAGCGGGGATGGTTGATGCTGTTCATGCTCGGCAGTTCGATGGTGCGGATCGTGACTGCCTCGGGGAACGTGACCTCGATCCGCACGGGTTCGCCGTCGCCGCACGGCGGCAGGTGCACCGGGCTGCGGTTCGTACCGGAGAGCACCTCCTTCCACGGCAGGTCGCGGTTCCCTTCGGCCGAGAGGGGCTTCAGGAAATCGCCGGTATCGTCCAGCGGCGTGGGAAAGGCCAGCACGGCAATGTCGCGGTAATCGCGCCATGCCTCCCGCCCCGTCTGCGGAAGGGGCAGCACCACGCCCCTGTCCCCTGCCGAAGCATCCGTGCGGCTCCAGGCCAGATGGCGCATCGCATTCGACGGTTCGATCCACGGGCCGCCCGAGGTCGCCCATCCCGAGCAGTTCTGCATCGTAAAGCGCAACCCCAGCCGGTGCGCCTCTTTTGCGGCATGCTTCACCACGTCGTCCCACATCGGGCTCAGCGCCGTGATCTGGGGTTCGACGCCCGGCCACGGGCCGCCGAACTGCCCGTGGAACAGCTGCACGCCCGAAATCCCCGCTCCGGCAATCGCCTCGAGGTCTTCGGTAATTCCCTCGGCCGATACATTGCCGCCGATGAAATGGAACCACGTCTGGGGATAGTTGATCCGGGGCGGCGTCCGGAAATTGGAAATATCGTCCGCCCCGAAGGGACGGCGCAGCTCTTCCGCATCGGGCACGGCCGCCACCTGGCCGAAGGCCGCGCGGGCGGCCATGACGGAGAGCAGTAAAAAGCAGGTTTTATAGATGATTCTCATAAGTCCGGGTATTAGCAAACAACACGTTACGGAAGGGTTAGCGTACCAGGGGGAATTCCGAGATGCGCAGCGTCGTACAACCGTAGGGTATCAGTTCGATCTCCTCCTCGGGGCAGGGGCTTGCGCAAACCGAGTACGGCAGGGGCCCGGCCATTTCGTTATACAGCGTCCAAGTCGGGATCTCGCGCGCCCTGACCCGTATCCTGACGGGTGCATTTTCGGGATTCCAGAAAAAGCGTCCCTGCTGTTTTTCCTTGTCCAAAGATACGGAAAAATGTTTTTCGGGTTGTTCCGCGGCACGCGCAAGTATCCCGTAATTCCACTTGTCGGCGGAGGTCACCTCGTAATATTCGTCGCCGAACTGGGCTGTCTCGCCGTCGCCGAACGGTTTTTTCTCCCAAGTCTCCCGCATGGCGAGGGCATACACCAGCGGGCCGCGCTCGACGGCCACGGAGTTTTCGTACCAGCGGCTCGTGGTCACTTCCATCGGCAGGCGCAGCACGAGCCGGTCGCCGTCGCGCCACTCCCGGTCGAAGACGGCCATGCTTCCGCCGCGGGGATTCCCGATCACCGTCCCGTTCAGGCAGACCTCGGCATCGCGGCACCAGGCGGGAATACGAAGGTGGAACGGGAATTTGCAGGCTTTTTTACCGGACATCCGGATCGTGAAGCGGATTTCGTCCTCCATGGGATAGGCCGTATCTTCGCCGATCGTGACCGCATGCCCGCCGCCGACCTTCAGCGAAACTTCGGAAGGCGAATAGAGCATCGCCGCCACACCGCCGCCGGGCGCGGCATACCACAGGTTCTGCGTGAACTTGGGCCATCCCTGGTGCATGTTCGAGAAACAGCAGGGGTATCCCGAAAGCGTCCCGAAAACGATGTCCGTGCGGGCGTGGTTGGCGTCCTCGTAGAAATTATGCGTATGGCGGGTCGCCATCACCTGATTGGGCTGCTGGAAATACTGCTTGTGCATGAAGTCGTCGGTGACCTGCGTCGGCAGGGCATTGAACGCGATGCGTTCGAGGTGGTCGGCAAAGGCGACGTCGCCCGTGATTTCGGTCATCTTTTCGAGCGAATACATCAGCTCGACGGCCGAACACAGCTCCGAGCCCTGCGTAGGGTTATTCCCGTGCAGCCCCTCGTCCCCGCCGAACATTCCCTGGGGCTGGCCGTGCAGCAGCCGGATATCGGACAGCCCCTTTTTCACGGCGTCGATATACTCCCGGTCGGGATGCTGCTGGTAATAGATAACCGGTTCCTTGAGCCCCTGCGCCAGGTTTACGCAGTGGATGGAGCCGAAGCGTTTGAGGTCGTCCGAGCGAAGGAACATACGGGTGAAATCATGCCCCTGGCTGTGGAGCAGGTCGCCCAGTTCCAGCAGGAATCCGTCGCCGGTCAGGTTGTAAAGCCAATAGACGGCCTGCAGATTGTCGCACACCCGGTAGCGTGCCCAGAATGTCCAGTGGCCCAGCGGTTTTTCGGGCAGGATTTCCAACTGGTACCGGAAATAGCGGGTCATGAAATCGACGACGCGCCGGTCGCCCGTCGCGGAATAGTACTGCTGGAGTATCTTCAGCACCACCATCCTCGGCCACCAGTCGGCCGAGTTGTCGCGTTGCAGGCCCGCCTCGTAAGGATAGTCCTGTGCCGGGCCGAAATAACCGTCTTCGCGCTGGCTTTGCAACGCCCATTCGACCCAGGGCTGCACTTTTGCCTTGAGCTGTCCGTCATCCAGGATATAGGCCAGCGGCAGCAGCCCGTCGATCCAATAGGGGCCGCGCTCCCACTGGTCGCCGTCGCCGCCCAGCCAGCCGTTACGCGGGCCCATGACCTCGGGATAGAGCCTGTCCATCTGTCCGGTCGCCCCGGAACGCTGGCGTTCCAGCATTTCGAGCAGCCAGCCCTGCGCCCGGATCGCACCCAGCGGCAGCTCGGCATAGGCTTTGGGCGCCAACGGCGCCCGGTTGTGCGCAAAAGGCGCCCCGGAATCTTCGCCGCCCGCGAACCCGGCGGCAGGCGCAAAGGCGAGCGCCAGCATCATACATATTTTCAGATATTTCATGTCCTCTCAATTTTTATCCTGCGGAGTAATTTTCACCCGTTCGAAGAATTTGACCCGTACCGGCCCCAGCAGGCCGGAAACCCGCATGTACTTCTCCGCATCCGGGGCGTCGTATTTGCTGATGTTGCTTCGGGTCATCCGTTCCCCCGGGGGCAGCTTGCCGTCTCCGATGAGCCGGTTAGGCCAAAGGTTGACGACGTCGACCGACAGGCGGTTGCGCCCGGCACGGACATACGGGGTGATGTCGACCTCATAGGGCGAGCACCACGAAACGGGGAATTCATGTCCGTTCACCCGGATCACGGCCACATCCTGCACATTTCCCAGGTCGAGCAGCACCTTCCGCCCCCGGATCTGATCTTTATCCAGATCGAAAGCGTTTTCATAGACCGCCTTTCCGGAATAATAGCGGATCAGGGGCTCCGGGGATTCCGTCCACGAGATCAGTTCCGGAAAGACAACGGCCTCTTTCGGGCCCCAGTCAGGGTCGAAGCGCACGCTCCAGTCGCCGCCGACGGTGATTTCCGACGGCAGGCGTTTCGCCTCCGCGACCGAGGTGCTTCCGTTCGACCAGTACACCGTGTAGTGTCCCGGGTCGTAAACGGCGGCATAGACATCCGTCCCCGCATATTCGAACCCGACCTGCGGATAGCGGGGCGAGGAGGACTGCGCCGCGGAAAGCGGAGAACCGCTGCGGTCGACCCGCACGATGTGCTCCGCCTGCCCGCCGCCTTCGGTGAACACTACGAACACGGCTCCTTCGGGGGCAAAGTGCATCGGGATATGCGTGTATCCGTCCTTCTCGTAATAATAGGCCACCGGGCTGATCCTGCCCGTGAGCGGATCCCAGAACTCGGGAGTCCGCCCCGTAACCCTGAAGCGGCATTCGACATCCTCGAAGCGGTCGTAAGCGACGGGCGTGTAACGGTAGTAATAGTCGTCAATGCCGTTCAGGGCGAAACGATTTGCCACGAAATAGATATCCTGCCGATCCGTGGCGCGGTGGATATAGTCGAGCTTCGTCGCCGGGTTATCGGAGACATACGAGAAATCGGGTGGTGCCGAAAGCGACCTGAGCACATGGCTCAACTTCTGCCCGCGGATGACGCGCCCTTTGCCGTAGAGGTTTTCGGTGCGGTTGACGCCGTCCAGCCAGCTGCCCGCATTGCACCGCCACATACGGTTCACGATGTCGTTCAGTTCCCTGTCCCCATCCGGATAGCGGGACAAGCCCGTCGTCCGCCGGGGCGGCTCGCCGACGAGCACCATGCCGTCCAGCACCAGGCGCTCGATCCTGCGCATCACGTCGAGGTCGATCTGTTCGAGGCGGGGCAGCACCAGCACCCGGTACGACATGCCGTCGGGCAGCACGAGGCGCCCGTCCTCGACCGAAAGACGGTTCAGGATCACGTCCTTCGAACATTTGTCCCAGTCGTAACCGGGACCCAGATCGGTCACCTCCTCTTTCAGGAAGACCATGTTGGGGACGTCATCGCCGTTGTAATAGAGCGCATCGGCGACGAACAACCCTTGTTGGAGCAGGTACGAACAGCGGCCGATATACCCCACGAAATCCCCGGCCTGCTCCCACCACGTCACGTTGGGGTTGAGATGCGTACCGGCGAAATACTCGATGCCGGGCTTGCCGTACTCCCCGGGCGAAGTAGTGAAGGTGTGCCATACCAGGCGGTTGACGCCCGAACAGAATATCCGGTCGATCAGTCCTTTCAGGTCACGGGGCGACCGTTCCCAGTGCGGGCCGATGCTGGTCGGGCCTTCGGCTTCGACGAACCGCTTACCGTTGGTATGCGCCGCACAGGCGCTTTGCCGCACCGACAGGCGCGCCTGCTCGGAGGCGACGTGCGAAGTGGAGCGCGCCCAGTATTCACCGTGGGGAATATCGCATGCGCCCATGACCTCCAGAGCATCGACCGGCGTGTAACAGGGCCCCCCGGCCTCGGGGTCTATCAGCATGCCGTTCGCGTTGGCGAACTCCCGGAAAGGCTTATAGTGGTAGTCGAGGATGCAGTCGCTGACCGTCCGGCGAATGTCCTGCAGAAAACGGTTCGACACCTCGGGGCTGTCGACGACACGGCCGGTCATCACCGGCAGGTAGGCCCAAAGATCGTAGCCCCGGAATTTCCGGAACTCTTCAGGAAAACGGTTCGTCCAGTTGACGAGCCCCATTTCCCAGCTGTCGGTCAGCAGGAACTTAACGCTGTTCCCCTCTTCCCGCGCAGTCCCGACCAGCGGTTGCAGCACATGCTCGCGAAACGCATCGAAGGCGTCGGGATTCAGGTGGTCGAGCGACAAGCCCGCCCATCCGTCGCTCGAAGTCGAGGTATGGGCTCCGGTGCATGTCCAGCCGTAGCGGATCACCGTCCACTCCCCTGCCGGGGCGTCCCATTCGAGCGTCTTGCCGTCGTAAAGCGCCGTCAGGTCGAGTATCTCCTCCCGGGGGAGGGGCTCGGCACCGGAATCGTAATAAAAGTCGGCGCTCAATCTTTCAAGCGGAAACATCTCCTGGAAACCCAGTCCGCTGAAAAACGCCTTGGCCGACCAGTTCGGGATAGCCTCATCGCGCATCGGAGTGCCCTCCGGAGCCTTTTTTACGGCCTGCACGCGAACATCCTCATACATATACCATGTCGGCGGCTGCGGCAGTTCCAATTCGACCCGGCGTCCTCCGGCGACGTCGGTTTCCGACCAGGTCAGTTTTTTCAAGGCCAGTTCGGGCGTGATATACGGCCCGCCGGGATTCCAGCCGCTGGTCACGTTAACGGCGAGGGCGATCCCCAGCCGGTCGGCCTCGCGCACCGCATGGCGGTAAAGCGCCATCCAGCCGGGCGAGAGGAACACGTTGCCCGGCCCGGGCTTTCCGGTCACCTGGTTGAATCCCCCGGCGTCGATCAGCGAGGCCGACCCGTAGCCTTTGGCCTTCATCTCTTCGAGGTCGCGGGTGATCGACGCCTCGGTGGCGACCCCGTTGAGCCACCACCAGTAACACGACATCCCGGCCTCGCCGGGAGGCGAAGCGAATTTTTCGGCCAGTTCCCCGGGCGAAACCTTCGTTACGGGCGCCAGGCTGAAATCGGCCTGCGCAGCGGCACGCTGCCCGGCAATCAGGGAGAGGAAAAAAACAATCGGTAAAAAACGCATATCATCGGTAATTTCAGGTTATGGCTCATCCGTCTGTCAGAGGGCCTTGTGCAACCCCTCGTGTTTGACCACCCATCCTTTCGAGGGAAATCCGGGGGCATTGCCCGACGGCGCACCGTCCCAGCCGGCAGCCATCATCGCCACGGCATAGAGCAGCCCGCCGTTGCCCGGGAAATAGGGGAACGGCGCACGTCCGCCGCCGACCAGCCCGCAGGCATCGAAGTCGAAGGCCGGGTAATCCAACAGGTAATCGACCGCCATTTCGGGTTTCCCGAGCCGGGCGGCGCACATGGCGAGCATGGGGAAATCCCAGCCCCAGGTCTCGTGCAGCTTCCATTCGCGGTGCACCTTCATCAGCGTCCGCTCCATCGTGGGGATATCCACCCCGTCGCCGGGCAGCATACCGTAGGCGCCGATAAGCGCCGGATGCTCCCAGTTGTAGCGCGTCCACATCCCGTCGATATTCTCCCACGAAACGTATACGCCCTGCTGCACGGGAAGCGGCGACAATTTATCGCAGACCCGTCCGTACTCCGCCTTTGCCGGCAGGCCCAGCCGCTCGCGCCACAGGCCGGCGATCCGCAGCCCGGTGAGCCAATAGCTCAGCTCGAATGTCGGGTTGATGGTCGTCCGCGGGTCGGCATTCTCGCCTACGACCTGCAACGGGTACCCCAGGACATAGCGATCCGCCGCCGCATCGTAATGCGCATAGGAAGCCATGAAATCGGCGGTTTCGAAAACCACGTCACGCCATTTTTCCAGCGTTTCGCGCGTGGGATGCTGCCGGTATTCGAGTTCGGCGTAGAAAATCGGGTGCGGCTGTTGCCAGATGAGCAGCGCCGTGGTTTCCAGCGGCCACTCCCACCACGCATGGTCGCCGATAGTCTTGGGCCAGCGGGCGCCATCGTATCCCTGCATGGCGGCTTTGCGCCTGTACGTGGCAAGATTGTCCGCAAAGACCTCCATCATCCCGGAAGCCATCTTCCAACGGCCCCACAGGGCATAGTGGGTGCAGTGCCACCAGATCATCTCGTGGTGGTACTTGCCGTACCAGCCGTTATTGACAAGGCCGCTCTCCTGCGGCGGGAGGGATCCGGCCTCGTTGACGGCCATCACGTATTGGGAGAGCACGACCCGCCGTTCCAGCTCGCGCCAGCGGGAATCGGAACTCCCCGAGAGGTCGATGGCACCGCCGCCCTCCCAGAACTCGCGCCAGTGCCGGGCGCTGGCGCTTCGGGTCTGGGCGAAGGTCGGCACGGCGGCATTGCCCACGATCTTGTCGAAGCAAACCACAAAACTGATCTCCCGCGCATCGGTGGCGGGAATCAGTTCGTAACAGTGCTCCTGCGTCCGGCGGAGCACTGCCCCGGCGTCCCACTGCACGTGGACATCGTAATTCGTATCGTCGAGCTGCCTGTGGAAGCTGGCCATATGTGTCCCGGGCGAAAGCTCCGTAAGGTGCCTTCCGGGGCTGTCCCAGTCGGCGGCACTGCCGAATTCCGTGTTCGACGGGAAAGGAAACCGCAACGAGATGCCGACCGTTCCGTCGGCCACTTTTTCCGACTCGATCCTCACGGCCACGGCGTCCTTCTCCGGATGCCCGACAGTCGTTACGACCACCTCCCGGCCGTCGATGCTATAACGGCTCGTCGCCGTCCCCGTCCATAGGTCGAGCCGCTGCACGGGATCGGTCAAATCCCCGATCCCGGCCCGCGAGCCGTCGTCCTTTATCAACACCAGCCCGATGCGCCCCAGGTTGATCCGCTGCGGGTTGCGCACCATCCAGTCGCGCAACGCCCCCTGCTCGGGATTGGGAATGTCATAGCGCACCATACGGCCCTGCGCCTCCCATTCCGCGCCCCTGAAATCTTCGGGGCGCTGCCCCTGCGGCAGCGGGAAACGGTACCAGCCCCAGTTCGACATCGTATTGGCATTGTCCGAAAAGGTCTGCATACCGCTGATATCGAACCCGAAGGCGAACTCCCCGTTGCCGACCTGCATCGGCCCGCGCAGATTGCCCTCCCGGATTTCGGGGTTATGGCGCGTTACGACCGCTTTGCGGTCTATTTTCCTGGCCGCATACGCAGGATGCGAAAGCGGCAACAGGGCTGCACACAAAACGAGGGCGGCAGCCCTGGCGGGCCGGGACAGATATCCGGCCGGGATTTCAGCATTCATATCGGTTCGGGTTTGGGATTCGTATTCCATCTAAAAAGTTTGCGGTTCCGGCCGAGCGGCAGGCAACCGCAGGCCGTGCATCGGGAACCGTTTTTTCCGTATTACAAAATTGCCCCTTATTTTCAAAACGGCAGGCGGATAAATTGATTTTTAGCCTGTGTATTTTGACCGAACGGGATCCGGCCATCTGACGGAAGCGGTTCCGGCACAGGAGTCTTCGGGAAAGGAATTGCCAGAAGGGAAAGGGCCGGAATTCCGCTTCCGTCCGGAAAAGGCAGGGGCGGAGCCGTTACAGCCTCCGCCCCGCCCAATCTTACCGTCATCCGTCAATACACCTCGAATTCATAGATTCTGGCGGTATTTCCTTCGCTTTGGTCAGGTTTTGAGACCACGAGCCTCACGTATCGGGCTGTTACGGGCTGCAGAAGAACCCTGTCGGTTTCGAGGGCCGTGTTGTCGTAAACCGTGTCCACCGTTTTCCACTCTTCGCCGGTGCTCCGGCGCACCTGCAGGGAGTACTCCTTTGTGATGTAGTCCAGGGCTTCGAGCGCAGCGTGCATGACATACCAACCCCGGATCGTGGTCTCCCGTCCGAGATCCACCCCCAGCAGCTTGGGTTTGGCATCGCTGTAATCGCACCACTTGGTGGATACGTCCTCGTCGGTGGCGCACTCGGCCCTCTCGGAGGCGTTGACCTCCCCCGACCTTTCCACGACGGGTTTGCCGTAGAGCAGGTTTCGCCGCCCGGCCTGCGAGGCGTCGGCGCCTTTCACGGGCAGCTGCACGCGCAGCAGGTCGCAGGCCGCACCGATACCTCCGGCGGGGTCTTCGGCCACCGTCGCCGCGAACACCACGATGCGCGGGTCGTCGGGCAGTACCAGCTGCCGTGCCCCCTCGGGGATGTCGAGGCCGATGCGGAACATGTAGGTGAATTCGTAGGGCCTGTCCTCGTTGCGGATCATATCATGCTTGTGCGTGCCCACGAAGGCCACCTGCGCATCCTTGAGGTAGGGCTCGGTATGCCCCGTATGGCCCCACTGTCCGATGAAGCCGCCATAATAGGGTACCAGTGCCGTGTGCTCCTTTCCGTCGACGGTGAACACGGCCTGCGTGTCGTACATGGTCGAGGCGGCCAGCAGGTAGAGCTTGCCATAGCGCCCGCGGGGCAGGTCGATGGTGTCGCGGCGGCATTTGACGCCGTTCTCCGCGGCGGGATCCCCCATCTCGAAGCCGACACCCCCGTACACGATGCGGGACGGCAGCAGCTCGGCGGCGTAGGAGCAGCCCTTGCCGTCGAAGTTGGCGTCCGAGCGGAACGGGTTGTAAGAGGCCGTCTTGACGTTGTAAGGCAGCTCCACCGCCGCCTCCGCGGCGGGCGTGAGCGCCCGGGCGGGCCTGGCGAGTTTCACGCGGAAAGTCTTCATGCCGAAGGGCCCGACCTCGAAGCGCAGCTCGCGGCCGCTGAACTCCGCGTCGCCCACGACATCCTCCACGCCGTTGAGCTCCCGGGCGTCGACGATCTGCGCCGCGAAGCCCACCACGGCCTGCTGCGACCCGAGACCCGAGGTCTCGTAGAAACGAACCACATATTCGTCCGAATCCTCGGCCTGTTTGAGCGCCCGCAGCGCCACATTGGGGTTCTGCGAGGAGGCCAGCGAGAAGCTGCGGCCCAGCACCCCGCCATGGCGGGGCGCGACGAATGCCCGAAGCGGCTGGTTGAGCACCTCGGCCTTGCGCACGGCACCTCCCGCGCGGTAATCGCCCGCGTGCCCTACGATCGAGTAGGTGAACGTATGGTGTCCGAAGTCCTGCTTGTTCTGGTAGGCGTAGCCGCCCTTGGTCGCAGGCGTATGCAGCAGCGTAAGGCGCAGCGTGTTGTCCGCGGGTTTGTCCCAGCCGTACTTGCTGTCGTTGAGCACCGAGACCCCGTAGCTGCCGTCCGCGTCGGTGAGGTCGGCCCACTGCTGCGCATAGACCTCGTAGGCGGTCGCGGTGTTGTTGCTCCGCGCCACGGAGCCCACGCCAAGGTCATAGACCGCCTCGGGGTTCGAGACCGAAAGCGGGAACTCGGCCTTCAGCAGCGCATTGGACGACTGCCAGTCGATGTCGTTCACAAGGTCGATCCTGTCGGCCTGGGCGCCTTCGCGCAGCGTGATCCACTGCCGGAAGCGGGAATCCCCCAGCGTGCGTTCCACGCATACCGAGGCGCGCAGGGGCCCCTCTTCGGCCACGGTGACCTTCACCTCGCCCGTGATGGCCTGCGGCGATGCGTCCACGGTCTTCTTGAGGATCTCCCAGGCCGGCCAGCTGTAAGACTCGTTCTGCGGGAAGAACGCAAGGCGGATGGACTTGCCGGCGGCCACCAGCTCGCGGCCATGACGCTTGTCGACGATCGACGAGATGTCGCCGTTGGCGTCCAGCGTAAGTTTATAGACGCTGTTCTCCAGCCCCCATGCGCCGGCCTTTATCGCCGGGGCCTTCGGCTGCCCGCCCTTGCGGATGTCGTAGACGGCATACCCCGCAGCCGGGACGGTGGCCTCGACCAGCAGCCGCGTCTGCCCCTGCTGCGTGCCCAGCACCTGCGAGGGAACCCGGACGCCCTTGTCGTCGTAGACCGTGAACTTGCTGCCTTCGAGCGGAAGCGTAACCTCCACCACGTCCGAGACCTCGAACCCTGCAGCGTTGTAGAGCACCACGGGGAGCCCTTTGACATCGGTATCCAGACCCCGCGAAACCGCGCCAACCGAGGTCGTGAGTACGTCCCCGAACTGTTTGAGCGAGATCAGCTCGTCGTTCCACGAGAACTCATAGGCACGGGGGAGGCTCGTACCCGTAAGGTCGTCGTGAAACTGGTGCCAGATAAAGCGTTTCCAGGCCTCGGTGAGAACCTCGCGCGGGTAGGGCACGGCCCCGAGCCAGTCGGCGGCAACGGCGCTGCGCTCGGCAGCGTCCGCAAGCTGCTCGTTACGGCGGTTGTAGAGCTTCATCGCGGCCTGCGAGGTATAGCAACCCGTGGCATGCACATCCATCAGCAACTCCTCGTTCCACACCGGAAGCTCCGGGTGGGAGGAATAGGGAAGATAGTCCTTGTAGAGGCGGTCGCTCGTGGCGCTGATGATCTCCACCGGCCCGTCGCCCTGCAGTCCCAGTTCCAAAGCCCGAACCGACTCGATGGTCGGGGCGCCGCCCGTGTCCCCCGTACCATAGTAATGGTAAACGGCATTCAGAGGGTTGCTCTGGGCGATGTCCTGCAGGTACTTGCTGTGACTGAGGTCTTCGTAACGCCACTTGGTCGTATAGTTGTGCGCGTCCATCACGGCCATGATACGGGAGCCGTCGACGCCCTGCCACAAGCCGATCTCGAACGGAATCTTGCTCGTACCGTGGAACGGGCGGTGCCGCCACATGAGTTTCTGAGTCGAGAAACCGATAAGACCGCTGTGGGCCGCGATCGTCGGAAGCGTCCACCCGAAACCGAAGCAGTCCGGAAGGAAGATGTCCGTGCCTTCGACCCCGAATTCCCGGCGGTAGAAGTGCTGCCCGTACAGAATATTGCGCGTGAAGGACTCCGCAGAAGGGATGTTCGGATCCGTCGCGTCCCACGTGCTGCCCGTGACATGCCAGCGCCCCTCGCGGATGTAACGCTTGATCAACTCGTACTGGTGGGGGTAGTACTCCTTCATCCACTGGTACTTGATGCCCCCTTCGAAATTGAATACATAATCCGGGTAGGCATCCAAGAGGAACAGGTTCTGATCCAGCGTCTTCGGAATGTACTCACGGATCGAACGCTGCACATCCCAGTTCCACTGGGAATCAAAATGGGCGTTCGAGACTAAATAGGCCCGAACTCTATCCTGTGAAAAAACCGCTGCGGCGATAAACACCGACATTAACAATAATAAAATGCGTTTCATGGGCTGGTTGGATTAGACTATTTCTGGGTTAAGGAATTTTATATCCGTATCGGGTTCCAAAATTAGCCGGAAACGCCCCGCAAAAAATATTTTTAAATGACATATTAGTATGACCTTTTGACATAATTCGTAAAAAAGCACAAACGACGCGGATATTTCGCACTCCCGGCACAAAAACAGGGCTGCGGGGCATCCGGCAAAAACGGGGACACCATGTCCGGGATACAAAAACAGGAATGCGGAAAGCGCCCGGATACACGGCTACGGATAGACGGGTAAGCAGCCGGACAAGGGCGGAGCCGGGCAATCCGGCGCCGGGAGGGGTCAGCGGCAACTGAACACGACGCTCTGCGAAGCGCCGTGTTCGTCGATCACGGTCAGGCGGTGCTTCCCCGGCGCCGGGCGGACGGAGACCTTATGTTCGAAAGAGGTCGAACCGATATAGTCGTCGTCGATATGCCAGAACAGCACGGCATTGCGGTCGCGGTGCACGGCCGTAAAGACAAGGCTCTGCTGTTCCCCTTCGAGCGACCTCGGGGCGACCAGCACACGCCCCGGCTGCGGGTAGATGATGTCGATGGGATTGTTTTCGGCCCGGTTACCCGGCAGGCCGGGATGCAGCGGGGGCAGCGGACGGTAGTCGGGATGCTGCCGGCGGTAATACCACTCCTGCGCAGGCGGGAGGATAAACATCGGCATGCGGACGATCCTGGCCGGGTCGTAGCAATCCGCCGTCACACGGTATTTCAGGTCGGCGCTCAGGTTGACGATCCGGTGGTAGGGGCACACCTCCCCGAGGGCGGCCGCACGGGGAATCATCACCGTATCGCGGTCGGGGCAGATATGGGACGCCAGATAGCCGCTCTGGCGGCAGACCACGGCGGGTTCCAGGTCGCCGAGGGGCTCCGCGAACCACTCCCCTTTGGGCAGCAGGCCGAAGACCTCGAACAGGACAGGCGCGGCATACCCCACGCCCGTCATCAGCGGGCGTCCCTCGCCCGTGCAGTTCCCCACCCAGACCCCGACGGCATAGTCGGGGGTCATGCCGACAGCCCACGCATCGCGGTTGCCGTAGCTGGTACCCGTCTTCCAGCCGATCTTCTTCGACGACGAGAAATACTGCCATTCGCCCTCCTCCTCGGGACGGGCCACGTGGCTGATCGAATTGGCCATCAGCCATATCGCGCCCCGTGAGAGGGGAATATCCCCGGCATCGACCGCCGTACCGCCATCGGGGTCGTAATGCGGGGTGCGTATCGTCTGCCGGCCGTTGAGTTTGGCCGCCAATTTCATGTAGGCCGAGGTCAGATCCCACAACGAAATCTCTGCGCCGCCCAGAATCAGCGAAAGCCCGTAATGGGCGGCGCTCCGGTCGATCGTCCCGAAGCCGAGGGCACGCACCAGCGCAAGGAAGTTCTCCTTCCCGTACTTGTCGAGCATCCTCACCGAAGGGACGTTGAGCGAACGCTCGACCACCCGGTCGGCAGGCACCGCCCCGTCGAAGGTACGGTTGTAATTGTGGGGTGTGAAGTCCCTGTAATAGGTCGGCACGTCGGGGAAAAGCATCGCAGGCAATGCCGTCCCGTTGTCCAGCATCGCAGCATAGAGCAGGGGCTTGAGCACGCTGCCGCTGCTGCGCGGGGCGGGAATCACATCGACGCTCGTACCCTCGGTGCGGTCGGCGGGGTCGTACACGTTCCCTACGTAGGCGAGCACTTCGCCGCTCCCCACGTCCATGACGACGATGGCCATGTTGTTGATCTTATTACCCCGGTAACGCTTGTTGTAGCGCCGGGCGAGGTCGTTGACCCGGCTTTGCAGATCGTAGTCGAGCGTCGAGCGGAGCGACCCTTCGCGCATTTTACCCAGCAGGTACATCGCCTCCATCGGCATCGGTTCGGGGGCGTCGGGCAGATGCTCCTGTTTTGCGAGGGCGCATGTCAGCGAGTCGATACGGCCGTCGTGCCAAATCCGGTCGAGCAGCCCGTCACGCTTCTCCCGCAGCCGTTCGCGGTTGCGGCGGATATGGATCAGCGACGGAGAGTTGGGCAGCACGGCGAGCATGGCGCATTCGGCCCACGAAAGCTGTGCCGCACTGCGGCCGAAATAGTACCACGCGGCACTTTCCAGCCCGACCACGTTGCCTCCGAAAGGCGCATGGGAAGCATAGAGGGCCAGGATTTCATCCTTGCTGCAACGCAGTTCGAGGCGCGTGGCGAGCACCATCTCGACGAACTTTTCCCGGAACGTGCGGGGTTTCCCGCCGCGGCTCAGGCGGATGGTCTGCATGGTGAGCGTGCTCGCCCCGCTCGTGATCCGCCCGGCCGCAAGGTTCTGCCGCACGGCACGCCCCAGCGCCAGCGGATCCACCCCGAAATGGCGGTAAAAACGTTTGTCCTCGTAGGTCGTGATGGCGATCCGGAACTTTTCGGGGACGCTGTCCGTGGGAAAGAAACGCCACTGGCCGTCGGAGGCGACCTTGGCCGACATCAGGCGGCCGTCGCGGCTCCACACGGTCGCCGAAAAAGGCTCGTCGAAGAGCGTCCGGGGCAGGAACAAACAATACCCCGCGGCGAGCATGGCAACGACCAGCATCGCGAAAAAACATATTCTCTTTTTAGCCGGTTTTTTTGCCATATTTTTACGTATCTTTGGCAAAGTTACCTAAAATCCCCCATTATGAAAACAATATGCCATGCTTTGTTTGCGCTGTCCGCCCTGCTCATCGCCTCGTGCAGCAAGCAGACGTCCGACATCATCGAATGGTCGACCAACGGAGTGACGGGCGTCAGGATGCCTCTCCACGTGACGTTCGTCGAAAACGTACAAGTCGAGGAAAGCGCCATGCAGGATGCCATATCAATCACCCCGGCCGTCGGTTTCGACGCCTACCTGTCGGGGATGCGCATGATCCGCATCGTCCCCAAATCCCCGCTGCAATACGACACGCAGTACAAGGTGGCCATCGACGCCGCGAAACTCACCGGCCGGCAGCACAAGGGCATCGCGGAGTTCAGGTTTGCGACCCCCAAACTGCGGTTTACCTACAACGACAGCTGGCTGCAGCAGAACGACGAGATGACCGGCTATGTGCTCATCGGCGAGATCGTCTCGTCGGACTATGCCGAGGGCAGCTACATGGAACGGAACCTCAAAATAAGCGGCGCGGCGGGTACCGACGTCAAATGGACGCATTCGGAAGACGGGCTCACGCACCAATACACCGTGGGCAACATCGTCCCGCGGGGCGATGAGGGCTATACGCTGACGCTCGATTTCAATTACGACGAAAAGCAAACCCTCCGGGTGGAAGTCCCCCGCAAGGACGAATACGCGGTCATCGACCACAGTGTAAATCCGGAACCGCTCGCCATCGTGGTCACCTTCTCCGAACCCATCCGGCAGAACCAGGATCTGAAAAACCTGATCCGCTTCGACACCAAGTTCCGGACTTCGGTCGACAAAAACAGGCTCTACATCTATCCCGAAGCACGCCCCACGGGAGCGCATAGTGTCACGATCGGCCGCGACGTAGTGAGCAAGAACGGGCAGAAGCTCAAGGAGAGCTATTCGTTCACGGCTACGCTGCCGTCGCGCACCCCCTCGATCCGCTTCACGGGCAAAGGCTCGATCCTTCCCTCGTCGAACGACATGTCGCTGCTGTTCGAGGCGGTGAACTACCAGAAAGCCCGGGTGCGGGTACGAAAGATATTCGCCAACAACCTGCTGCAATTCTTCCAGCAGAACTACTACGACGACCAGTACTATTCATCCATGGATTACGTGTCGCGCGTCGTCCGCGACACGACCATCGACCTGGGGGCCAGGTCTTCGACCAGGCTCGACCAGGGCAATACCTATTCGCTCGACCTGAGCCGCCTGATCACCGAGAGCCGCAAGTCGATGTACCTGCTCGAAATCCGGGGTGTCGACCCGCTTACGCCCGTCGACGACGAATACGACTACGACTATTATTTCGGGGATTACAGGACTTACAAGGAGCGGTCGAAAGTGGTCGTGCAGTCCGACATCGGCCTCATCTGCAAGAGCAGCGGCAGCGACCAGTACGTCGTCTACACGACCGACCTGGTCTCCGCCCGCCCCAAAGGGGGCTGCAAAGTCAGGGCCTACGACCGGCAGAACCAGGTACTGGCCGAAGCGAGCACCGATTCCGAAGGGCGGGCCGTGCTGAGGACGAAGGACGAGCCTTACATCGTCACGGCCGAAGCCGGAGGGGACGTCACCTTCGTGAAGGTAGAACCGGGCACGGCCCTGTCGCTGAGTAATTTCGACGTGGGCGGCACGGCAAATCCCAAGGGGATAAAAGGCTATATCTTCGGCGAACGCGGCGTATGGCGCCCGGGCGACGACATACACCTCACGTTCATCGTCACCTCGGACAATCCGCTGCCCGAAAGCCACCCGGCATCGCTGGAATTCTTCAACCCGAACGGGCAGCTGGTGCAGTCGCTCGTGAACAACAGCTCCTCGGACGGCATCTACACGTTCAGCCTGGGGACGACGCCGGCGTCGCCGACAGGGCTATGGCGGGCCAAGATCACCTTCGGCGGCGCACAGTTCGAAAAATCCGTCCGGGTGGACGCGATCAAGCCCAACCGGATGAAAATCGAGCTGAAACTCGGGGACGGGCAACTGGTCGACGCCGCGCATTTCACGGGCAGCCTGACCGCCCGGTGGCTGCACGGCGCCCCTGCGGCCGATGCCAAGGCGGTGCTCCAGGCACAGTTGTCACAGACCGCCACTCGCTTCAAGGGCTACGAGGGCTATTCGTTCGACGACGCCTCGAAATACTTTGGCACCGAGGAGCGGGAAATCGTCACCGGCACCACCGACGCCCAGGGGTCGCTGTCGCTCTCGACCGACGAACTCTCCTCGCTGGAAGGGCTGAGCCCCGGTATGCTGAGCGGCAAATTCACGGTGAAGGTCTTCGAAAAGAGCGGCGACTTCAGCGTCGACCAGCAGGTCGCGACCGTATCGCCCTATGACACCTATTTCGGGATCGGGGTCGCCACCCAGAAAAGCGACTGGGGCGACGAATACCTCGACAGCAGGAAGGAGCATATCATAAAGGTCGTGATGCTCGACGCCAAGGGCAAGCCCGAACCCGGCAGTGAAAACGTGCTCGTATCGGTCTACAAAATGGATTCCTACTGGTGGTGGGACGCCTCAACGCCCAATTCCCAGGCGCACTACGCCAAAAATGCGCTCAACTCGAATTACAAGACCCTCCAGGCAACCCTTTCGAACGGCACGGGGCAGGCCACGATGCGCTGGAGCACGGGCGATTACGGCTATTACATGATCCGCGTCACGAGCCCGAACCGGGCACACTCGGCGACCCGGATCGTATGCGTATCCTCGTCCGATTGGCGGGGCGACGTCACTTCGGTGACGGATGCCGCCACGCGGCTCGCCCTCACCCGCGACAAGGCCAAATACGTCCCGGGGGACAAGGCCAGGGTCACCATCCCCTCGTCGCCGGGCGCACGGGCGCTGGTCGGCATCGAAAGCGGCAGCGTCGTGCGGGAAAGCTTCTGGGTGGAGTGCACCGGCAAGCAAACCGACATCGAGATCCCCGTCAAGGAGGGGATGGCCCCCAACATCTATGTCTCGGTAACACTCGTCCAGCCCCACAACTCGACGCTCAACGACGCACCGATCCGCCTGTTCGGCGTGACGCGGCTCGACGTCGAGGACGCCGCGCGAAAGCTCACCCCCGTGGTCGAGATGCCCGAAACGGTAAAACCCGAATCGGAGGTGACGATAAAAGTCCGGGAGAAAAACGGCCGGAAAATGAGCTACGTGCTGGCGCTCGTCGACGAGGGGCTGCTGGGACTGACGCGCTTCAAAACCCCCGACCCTTACGGTTATTTCAACGCGACCGAGGCACTGGGCGTCCGCACGTGGGACATGTTCGACTATGTCATCGGCGCCTATGGCGGCAGGATCGAACAGATGTTCGCCATCGGCGGCGACGCCGAGCAGCCCAACACGGGGGCGCTCAAAGCGCAGCGATTCAAGCCCGTCGTACGGTTCATCGACGCACAGAAGCTGGGAGCCGGGAAGACGAACACGCACAAAATCACGCTCCCGCCCTACTTCGGCGAGGTTCGGGTGATGGTGGTCGCCTCGAACGGCCGGGCGTTCGGCGCCGCGGAAAAGGATGTCGCGGTGAAAAAACCGCTGCTGGTGCAGGCCACCATGCCCCGCGTAGTTTCCACCGACGAGGAAGTCGAGGTGCCGGTCACGGTCTTCGCCCTCGAAGACGGGGTCGGGAAAGTCGACGTAAAGATCGCCGCGAACGAATCGTTCTCGACCGTCGGGCCGTCCAGCAAGAGCATCACGCTCGGCCGGAGCGGCGAGGAGGTCGTATCGTTCCGCCTGAAGGTCAACACCAGAACCGGCATCGGAAAGGTGCGGGTCACGGCTACGTCGTCGGGCGACAGCTCCGCGTCGGAAATCGAACTGGACGTCCGGGAACCGAACCCCTATGTGACCCTGTCGAAGGACTATGTCATCGACCCGGGCAAGACGGCCGAGATAAGACCCCTCAAGGAGAACGGCGAGGCCAAGCTGGAACTTTCGTCGATCCCGCCCTTAGACCTTTCGCGGCGCCTCGAATACCTGGTGAGGTATCCCCACGGCTGCATCGAGCAGATCACCTCGGGCGCCTTCCCGCAGCTCTACCTGCCCTCGGTCGTGGAGTGCGACGCGAACATGCTGCAGGACATCGACCGCAACGTCAAGAGCGTGCTTTCACGCCTGGGCAGCTACCAGCTCTCCGACGGCGCATTCGCCTACTGGAGCGGCAACACGTCGGGTTCGGAATGGGGGACGGTCTATGCGACGCACTTCCTGATCGAGGCTGCGAAACACGGCTACGGCGTGGACAGGGCGATGCTCGACCGGGCGCTCAAATACCTGCGCGGCAACCTCTCGGACTACTACCTGACCCAGGCCTATACCCAGTATGTGCTGGCGCTGAACGGGACTCCGACCCGGGGTGCCATGAACCAGCTCCGGGAAAAGGCCGCCTCGCTGAGTAGCGACGCCAAGTGGCTGCTGGCGGCGGCATACGCTTTGGACGGCAACAGGAAAGTCGCCGAAGGGCTGATCTCGCTCTGCGGGGACAACGCGGAAAAGGCCAACCCCTACGACGGTACCTACAACAGCGACGAACGCCGGATGTCGATCTCGCTCATGACGCTCACGATACTCGGACGCCGCGAAGAGGCTTTCCGCATGGCGCTGAAGATGTCGGACATCCTCAAGAAAGACAGGTGGCTCAGCACCCAGTCGACGGCATGGATGCTCAGCACCCTTTCCAATTTCGCCGTAGCGGGACAGACCGGCATCGACGCCACAGCGGGCAGGGAGATCGTCAAGACCGACAAATCCATCGAGAGCATGCCCCTGGCCGCACCGACTGAGGTGAGGAACAACGGTTCGGGCAGCCTGTACGCGGTCGTCAGCCAGAGTTATACCCCCGGCAAGGGCGAGGAGACCGAAGCTGCGAACGGCATCCGGATCGACGTGCGTTACACAAATATGGACGGTGCCGCCATCGACCCTGCCTCGATCCGGGTATCGACCGATTTCTACGCCATCGTGACCGTTTCGAACAAGAGCGGCTACGAACGGTACGCCGACCTTGCGCTGACCCACATCTTCCCGGCAGGATGGGAGATCACCTCCGAACGGGACTTGTCGTCGCTCACCTACCAGGATATCCGCGACGACCGGGTGCTGAGCTACTTCGACCTGAGCAGGGGCGAAAGCAAGGAGATCCCCGTCAAGCTGACGGCAACCTACAAGGGGCGCTACTACCTGCCTTCGGTCTACTGCGAGGCGATGTACGACAACGCCGTCCGCGCCCTGAAAAAGGGACAGTGGGTCGAGGTGGTCGATTAATGCCGCCCCGGCAGCCGGGAAAACGCAGCGTAACCGGCAAAAGATCCCGGCGACACCTGAAAATATATGGGAAAACGGCTTCGGGCATCCGGAGCCGTTTTTATTTCCGGATTCGTACTCCCGGAGGGAAAACGCTGCTAAATTCGGGTATAAGAGGCACTTTCCTCCGGTAAAATAGGAATTTAGAAAATATTTTTAATATATTTGTTGCCAAGGTTAGTTAGATTAGTCATATTATGTGCGAGAAACTGTTTATTTTCGACACCACGCTCCGTGATGGCGAGCAGGTGCCGGGCTGCCAATTGAACACCACCGAGAAGATCGAAGTCGCCAAGTTGCTGGAAAGCCTCGGCGTGGACGTCATCGAAGCGGGGTTCCCGATTTCCAGCCCCGGAGACTTCAACTCCGTACTCGAGATTTCGAAGGCCGTTTCGGCCCCGACGATTTGTGCGCTGACCCGCGCCGTGAAAAAAGACATCGACGTCGCCGCCGATGCCCTGCGACTGGCCAGACACAAACGCATCCACACGGGTATAGGCGTTTCGCCCCAGCACATTTACGACAAACTGCGCTCGACGCCCGAGAAAATCCTCGAACAGGCCGTCGAAGCCGTGAAATACGCCAAAAGCTATGTCGAGGACGTGGAGTTCTACGCCGAAGACGCCGGGCGCGCCGATCCTCAATACCTCGCCCGCGTGGTCGAGGCCGCCATTGCGGCCGGGGCTACGGTGGTCAACATTCCCGACACCACGGGCTACTGCCTGCCCCACGAATACGGCGCGAAGATCAAATACCTGGTCGACCACGTATCCAACATCGACAAGGCGATCATCTCGACCCACTGCCACAACGACCTGGGCATGGCTACGGCCAACACCCTGAGCGGCATCCTCAACGGTGCGCGACAGGCCGAGGTGACGATCAACGGCATCGGCGAACGCGCGGGCAACACCTCGCTCGAAGAGGTGGTGATGACGCTGCGCTGCCACAAGGAGATCGCCGTCGACACCGGCATCGACGCACGCCTGATCACCAAAGCCTCGCACCTGGTGTCGAGCCTGATGAACATGCCCGTGCAGCCCAACAAGGCGATCGTCGGCCGCAACGCCTTCGCCCACTCGTCGGGCATCCACCAGGACGGCGTGCTGAAAGACCGCCAGACCTACGAGATCATCGACCCGCAGGACATCGGCCTCAACGAGTCGGTCATCGCCCTGACGGCCCGCAGCGGCCGCGCGGCGCTCGTACACAGGCTCGAACTGCTCGGCTACGACCTCACGCAGGAAGAGCTGGACGACACATACGGCAAGTTCCTCGAGCTTGCCGACAAGAAAAAGGAGATCCACGACTACGACCTGCTATATCTGGTGGGCGACATCGACCGCATGAAACAGCAGTCCGTATCGCTCAAATTCCTGCAGGTGACCACCGGCACGCTCGTCCCGACGGCGACCGTGGTGCTGAAGTTCGGCGACCACGAGCGCATGGCCATCGCCACAGGCAACGGCCCGGTGGATGCCGCCGTGTCGGCGATCAAGACCCTGATCAACGAGAAGGTCGTGCTCATGGAGTTCCTCATGCAGGCCATCACCAAAGGTTCGAACGACGTGGGGCGCGTACACGTACAGGTACAGTGCGGCAGCCGCACCGTCCACGGCTTCGCCGCGCACACCGACACCACACGGGCGTCGATCGAGGCGTTCCTCGACGCGCTGCGCGTACTGAACGTAACCGAACGCAAGGAAAAGGAGGAGTAAGATGGGCAGGACACTTCTGGACAAGATATGGGATGCGCACACCGTGCGCACCGAAGACGGCGGACGTTCGGTGCTCTACATCGACCGCCAGTACATCCACGAGGTGACGTCGCCCGTGGCTTTCGCAGGCCTGGAACGGCGCGGCATCGGCGTGGCACGCCCGGCACAAATCACCGCCACGGCCGACCACAACATCCCGACCGTCGACCAGCACCTGCCGATCGCCGAGGCCGAATCGCGGCGCCAGGTCGAGGCGCTGGAGGCCAACTGCGCCAAATTCGGCATCGAACATTTCGGCGTGGGCAACCCGCGCCAGGGCATCGTGCACATCATCGGCCCCGAACTGGGATTCACACAGCCGGGCATGACCATCGTCTGCGGCGACAGCCACACCTCGACGCACGGGGCACTGGGCGCCGTGGCATTCGGCGTTGGCACCTCGGAGGTCGAGATGGTCTTCGCCAGCCAGTGCATCATCCAGTCCAAGCCGCGGAGCATGCGCATCACGGTCGACGGGACACTGCGCCCGGGCGTCGAAGCCAAGGATGTCGTGCTCTACATCATCTCGCAGCTCACCGCTTCGGGCGGCACGGGCTACTTCATCGAGTTCGCCGGCGAAGCGATCCGTTCGCTCTCGATGGAGGGGCGCATGACCGTCTGCAACATGAGCATCGAGTGCGGTGCGCGGGGCGGCATGATCGCCCCCGACCGGACGACGTTCGACTACCTGCGCGGGCGCGAACGTGCGCCGCAGGGAGCGGCGTTCGACCAGGCCGTCGCCCGCTGGGAGGCGCTTTACAGCGATGCCGACGCCGTATTCGACAAGGAGTACCGGTTCGATGCTGCCGACATCGCCCCGATGATTACCTACGGCACCAACCCCGGCATGGGCATGGCCGTCGATGCGCAGATCCCGGCCGAGGCCGACCCCAAGGCATTGGAGTACATGGGATTCAAAGCCGGGGAAAAGCTGCTCGGCAAACCCGTCGACTATGTCTTCGTGGGCAGCTGCACCAACGGCCGCATCGAAGACCTGCGGCGCTTCGCCAAGCTGGTCGAAGGCCGGCGCAAGGCCCAGGGCGTGACGGCATGGATCGTCCCCGGTTCGAAAGGCGTCGAAGCCGCCGCACGGGCCGAAGGGCTCGACAAAGTGCTCGCCGCCGCCGGGTTCGAGCTCCGGCAGCCGGGCTGCTCGGCGTGCCTGGCGATGAACGCCGACAAGATCCCGGCAGGCAAATACAGCGTTTCGACCTCGAACCGCAACTTCGAAGGGCGCCAGGGGCCCGGTGCGCGCACCATGCTTGCAGGCATTGCGGTAGCCGCCGCGGCCGCGGTATGCGGCAGGATCGAGGATCCGCGCAAGGTGTTTGAAATGTAAAAATTTTTAACTTCGGTTTGGATCGGCCGGTCGTTGCCGCCGCCTTCAGCGTCGTTTATAATTCCGGCCACCCCCAAACCCCCGCCTCAGGCAGGGGCTTACATGCCGCTTTGCGGCAAAATGGCCGCTGCCGAATGCCGGAAAAAACAAAACCAATATGTCCATACCCAAATTCGAAACCTTCACCTCGGGGGCCGTGCCCGTGAGCACGGAGAACATAGATACCGACCAGATCATCCCGGCACGTTTCCTGAAAGCCACCCAGCGCAAAGGATTCGGCGACAACCTCTTCCGCGACTGGCGCTACGACGCCCGGGGGCAGCGGATCGCCTCGTTCCCGCTCAACGACAGCCGTTATGGGGGCAAAATCCTCGTCGCAGGCCGCAACTTCGGCTGCGGCAGTTCGCGCGAGCACGCCGCATGGGCCATCGCCGACTACGGGTTCCGCGTCGTGGTGTCGAGCTTCTTCGCCGACATCTTCCGCAACAATGCCCTCAACAACGGGCTGCTGCCGATCACGGTAAGCGGAGAGTTCCTCGCGGCGGTCTTCGCGGCGATCGACGGCGACCCTGCGACGCAATTCACCGTAGACCTGGACAACCAGACGCTGACGATCTGCGCCACGGGCCGCAGCGAGCGCTTCGAGATCGACGCATACAAGAAGCGGTGCCTGCTGAACGGCTACGACGACGTGGACTATCTGCGCAGCATCGCGCCCCAGATCGAAGCGTTCGAACAGGCGCATAAATAGCAGCGCAATGTATCCCCGCGTAGAGATAATGGATACCACGCTGCGCGACGGCGAGCAGACGTCGGGGGTTTCGTTCAACGCCCGCGAAAAACTCTCCATCGCCCGGCTGTTGCTGGAAGAACTGTGCGTGAGCCGCATCGAGATCGCCTCGGCGCGGGTTTCGCAGGGCGAGCAGGAGGCCGTGCGCCGCATCGCCGAATGGGCTGCCGCGAAGGGTTATACCGACCGCATCGAGGCGTTGGGATTCATCGACGGCGGCGTGTCGCTCGACTGGCTCGGCCAGGCCGGGTGCCGCATGGTGAACCTGCTGGCGAAGGGGTCGCTCAAACACTGCCGCGAACAGCTGCGCCGCACCCCGCAGGAGCACCTCTGCGACATCCGCGCCACGATCGGCGGGGCCGTCGCGCGGGGCATGAAGGTGAACGTCTACCTCGAAGACTGGTCGAACGGTATGCAGGATTCGCCCGGGTACGTCTACACGATACTCGACGGGCTGGCCGACGCCCCCGTGCAGCGCTTCATGTGCCCCGACACGCTGGGCATCCTCGACCCCTATGCCACCGAACGGTTTTGCCGCGACATGGTGACACGCTATCCGCAGCTTAGGTTCGACTTCCATGCCCATAACGATTACGACCTGGCCGTGGCCAACACCGCAGCTGCGGTGAAAGCCGGGTTCCACGGGGTTCACGTAACCATAAACGGGCTGGGCGAACGCGCAGGAAACGCACCCCTGTCGAGCACGGTGGCCGTGCTGCACGACCGGCTGCACTGCCTCACGGGCATCGACGAAACGAAGATTAACCACGTCAGCCGCATGGTCGAGACCTACACGGGCATCCGTATCCCGGGCAACCGCCCGATCGTCGGCGAGAACGTCTTTACGCAGTGTGCAGGCATCCATGCCGACGGCGACAACAAGAACAACCTCTATTTCAACGAGCTGCTGCCCGAACGCTTCGGACGCGTACGCGAATACGCCCTGGGCAAGACCTCGGGCAAGGCCAACATCCTGAAGAACCTCGAAGCGCTGGGCATCGAGCTCGACGAAGCCTCGATGCGCAAGGTAACCGAACGGGTGGTCGAACTGAGCGACAAGAAGGAGCTGGTGACGGCCGAAGACCTGCCCTACATCATCGCCGACGTACTGCGCTACGACCAGGTCGAAAACCCCGTGCGGATACTCAACTACAGCCTGTCGCTGGCACAGGGGCTGCACCCGGCCGCTACGCTCAAGATCGAGATCAACGGCTGCGAATACGAGCAGACCTCGGTCGGCGACGGCCAGTACGACGCCTTCATGCGGGCGCTCAGGCAGATCTACAAGCACCAGCTCGGCCGCGAGTTCCCGATGCTGCGCAACTACACCGTCTCGATCCCGCCCGGCGGACGAACCGATGCCTTCGTGCAGACGATCATCACGTGGGAGACGGGTGGCAAGGAGTTCAAGACCCGCGGACTGGATGCCGACCAGACCGAAGCCGCCATCAAGGCGACGATCAAAATGCTGAACATAATAGAACCAACATACAACGACCATGGATGTTAACATAGCTCTTTTAGCCGGCGACGGCATCGGCCCCGAAATCATTGCCGAGGCCACGAAAGTACTCGACCGCGTGGCGGCGAAATTCGGACACCGATTCGACTACCGCGAGGCGTTAGTGGGCGCCTGCGCCATCGACGCCACGGGCGACCCCTATCCCGACGAGACGCACGCCATCTGCCAGGCTGCCGACGCCGTATTGTTCGGTGCCATCGGCGACCCCAAGTACGACAACGACCCCAAGGCCCCGGTACGTCCCGAGCAGGGACTGCTGCGCATGCGCAAATCGCTGGGACTGTTCGCCAACCTGCGCCCCATCGCATTGTTCGACACGCTGGCCAGCCGCTCGCCGCTCAAGGCAGAGGTGGTGCGCGGCACCGATTTCATCTGCGTGCGCGAACTGACGAGCGGCATCTATTTCGGCCGACCGCAGGGGCGCAACGAAGCCGGGACGGAGGCTTTCGACACCTGCACCTACACGCGCACGGAGATCGAACGTGTGCTGGACGTCGCATTCCGGCTCGCCATGAGCCGCCGGCGGCGCCTGACGGTCGTGGACAAGGCCAACGTGCTCGAAACCTCGCGCCTGTGGCGGGAAGTCGCGCAGGATATGGCGCCCCGATACCCCGGGGTGGAGCTGGAATTCATGTTCGTGGACAACGCCGCGATGCAGATCGTACGCCAGCCGACCCATTTCGACGTGATCGTCACCGAGAACATGTTCGGCGACATCCTCACCGACGAGGCCAGCGTCATCAGCGGCTCGCTCGGCATGCTCCCCTCGGCGAGCGTCGGGTCGGAAGTGGCGCTCTTCGAGCCGATCCACGGCTCCTATCCGCAGGCTGCGGGGAAGAACATCGCCAACCCGATGGCCACGATCCTCTCGGTCGCCATGCTGCTCGAACACCTGGGGCTCGACAGGGAAGGCAGCGCCGTGCGGGCCGCCGTAGACAAGGCGCTCACCGAAGGCGTCGTCACCGAAGACCTCGCCGCACAGGGCGAACGCCGCTACTCGACCTCCGAGGTCGGGGACTTCATCGCCGCGCATATTTAGGCACGCCCCGCTCCGGGGGCTCCTATCCACAAAAAAGGGGTTGCAACCTTTGCGGTTGCAACCCCTTTTTCCGTGCAGGCCACGAGGCGCACCCCGCCCGGACAGCAACGCCCCCACGGCCCGGCAGCCGGTTTATATCCCGGCCACGAATTGCTCGAGTGCCCCCAGGTCGGCCGCCATCGGCTCCGAAACCCGGGGCAGGCGGGCGAGCCGGGCCAGCCGCGGCGGCAGCGGAACCGCAGCCCCCGTGACGGGGAAGATGACCTCCCCGAATTTGGCGGGATGCGCCGTAGAGAGGTAAAATCCCGGTTTCCCGCACGCTACGGAAGCGGCATATCCGATGGCGCTGTGCGGGTCGGAAAGGTATCCGTAATTGCGGTGCAGCCCGTCGATCGTACGGCGGATCATGGCATCGTCGCAGCGGAATCCCTCCAGTTCGTTACGCAGGGCATCCGGCTCACCGCCGCAGAGCCACAGCATACGTTCGAAATTGCTCGGCGCCCCGACGTCCATCGCATTGGCCAGCGTCCGCACCGACGGCCTCGGACGGTACTCGCCGCTGCGCAGGAATTCGGGCACCACGTCGTTGCTGTTCGAAGCCGCGACGAAGCCGCCGAGGGGGAGCCCCATGCGGCGGGCGAGCATCCCGGCCGAGAGGTTTCCGTAGTTACCGCTCGGCACCACGACCACAGGCCGCCCGCCGCCCGTCTGCTGCCGCCACAGGCAATAGCCATAGAAATAATAGAATGCCTGCGGTATCCAGCGCAGCAGGTTGATCGAATTGGCCGACGACACGCGGTGCCCCGCACGGAATTTTGCGTCGGCAAACAGCTCCTTGACCAGCCGCTGGCAGTCGTCGAACGTCCCGGCCACACGCAGCGGGTGGATATTACCGCCGAGCGTGGTCATCTGGCACTCCTGCAGCCGGCTGATCTTCCCTTCGGGATAGAGCAGCACCACCTCGACGCCCGGCACGCCGTAAAACCCGTGCGCCACGGCGCTGCCCGTGTCGCCCGACGTAGCCGTCAGGATCACCAGTTTTTCGCCGGCACCGCCCATCAGGCCGATCATCCGCCCCATGAAGCCCGCACCGTAATCCTTGAATGCGAACGTCGGGCCGTGGAACAGCTCCAGCGTATAGCGGCTGCCGACACGGCGAAGCGGCAGCGGAAAGTCGTAGATCCGCTCCATCTCCCGCCGCAGGAGGCCGGGGTCGATGTCGTCACCGAAAAAAAGTTCCGCCAGGTATCCGGCCAGCGCGGCATAGGACTCCCCGGCCAACCGCTCCGCAACGGCCATATCGGCCTGCGGGATACGTTCCGGAACGAACAACCCGCCGTCGGGTGCCAGCCCCGCCTGCACGGCCTCGCGAAGCGAAAAGGCGCGTGCGCATGCTTTGTCTTTCGTGCTGTAATATTTCATCTGTTTGTCGTTTTATACTATTCCACAATCCTTGCCCCGCAGTTCGACACGCGGCCCGCATATATCTTGCAGCCGATACCGGGGCGGGCGAAATGCGCCCGCATCCGCTGCGAGACCCGCTGCGAGACGGCCTCATCGGCGGCCAGGGCGAAGATCGAAGGCCCCGACCCGGCAATGTTCATCGCCAGGGCGCCTTCGGCGAGCACCCCTTCCTTCAGTTGGTCGTAACCCGGAATGAACCCCTTGCGGTAAGGCTCCGCCACCACGTCGTGCATCGACCGGCCGATCAGCGCCACGTCGCCCAGGGCGAACCCGGCCACCAGCCCGCCGACATTGCCCCACTGCGTCACGGCATCGTGCAGGGGTACCTCGCGGGGAAGCACTTCGCGCGCCTCCTTGGTGCTGACCACGATGTCGGGATGCACCACGGCGTAGAAAAAGCCCTCGGGGACGGGCAGACGCACGATGTCCAGCGGTTCGTACCCCCGGATCAGCACCACGCCGCCCAGCACGGCAGGGCCCACGTTGTCGGCATGGGGCGTACCGCCGATGAGCGCCTCGCCCATCATCGCAAATTCCACGAGCCGCTCCCCTGAAAAGGGATGTCCCAACAGTTCGTTCACGCCCCAAACCGCTGCGGCCGACGAAGCCGCACTCGACCCGATGCCGCTGCCGGGAGCGATCTTTTCGAGGATCGTAACCTCGACCCGCACGGGTTTTTCGTATGCCCCGAGCAGTGCCATCACCGCCGGGGTAATCACGTTGTCCTCGTTTTTGGCGGGAAGTTCCTTCCCGCTGCGGTTGCGGATAACGAGCCCCCCGGCACCTTCTTCGATGCCGACCTCCAGCAGGTCGCCCACGCCGTCGAGCGTCAGCCCCATCACATCGAAGCCGCAACCCAGGTTCGCCACCGTTCCCGGGGCGAAAACTTTGATATATCGCATGATAAAATCTCCTTTTGAATGAAACCACCTTTGATCGAACCGGGCTTTCCGTTCCGGCAGCCTTGGCCGGAAAATGCATAACGGGTATGCTCGTGACGGAAAAATAACAACTACACCCCCACAGGGGTTGTCGTTGTCGTCGTCGTCGTCGTTGTAGTGGCGGTAGCGGAGATAAGGACGGTGAAAGAAACGGTGCACGCCACCGGGCTGCAGGCTACCCCGCATCCCCCGGTCATCGTATGGTTCCGTTTCATATCCATCGGGGACAAATATAAAACAAAAAAATTTAATATCCAAATCCGGGTAACAAATCGTAAGCCGCCCTAAAAAGCACCAGCGGCCGCTTTATATATATAGGAGCATTCCGGAAAGGCTGAAAACATCGGCTTTGACGACAAACCGTAAGATATTAGGGGTTCCCGGAAGGCCTGCTTTCCTCCGAATCGGGCTAAAAGCGGTTAAAAGGCCAAAAAATACGGTTTCAAACTGTAAGATAAAAGGCTTCTATCCGGGTCGTCATAAAGCGCAAGAAGGGATATAGGTTCCGGATTATTACATTATTAAATTTTTTGCAAAATTATTTTGACGAAACGATTTTATATCCCTATCTTTGAAACGGAACAAATACGGAAATTCCGGACATGAACGCCCAGAACCATTCGAATAATAACGTCATTAATCTGCTGCTCGTCGTCTTTGGCAAGATAACGGGAGAAAGGTGATGTGTATATCCGAAAGATGATAAAAAGGCCTTTCTCCCGATGGAGAAAGGTTTTTTATTATCCGGGCAGATGGCAAAGGCACAATATGCAGAAAACAAGAAGAAGATGAAACACCCACTCAGAAGTGCCGTCACGACGACGGGCCGGCGCATGGCCGGAGCCAGGAGCCTGTGGCGTGCCAACGGCATGCGCGAAGAGCAGTTCGGCCGTCCGGTCATCGGCATCGCCAACTCGTTCACCCAGCTGGTTCCGGGACACGTGCACCTGCACGAGATCGGACAATACGTCAAGCAGCGGATCGAAGCGCTCGGCTGTTTCGCCGCGGAATTCAACACCATCGCCATCGACGACGGCATCGCCATGGGGCACGACGGCATGCTTTATTCGCTGCCCTCGCGCGAGATCATTGCCGACAGCGTCGAATATATGGCCAACGCCCACAAGGTCGACGCACTGGTCTGCATCTCGAACTGCGACAAGATCACCCCGGGCATGCTGATGGCCGCCATGCGGCTCGACATCCCGACTGTCTTCGTATCGGGCGGGCCGATGGAGGCGGGGCACCTCGGCGAGCGGGCGCTCGACCTGATCGACGCCATGGTGATGGCTGCCGACGACGATTGCAGCGACGAACAGGTGGCGCGCGTCGAACGCGCCGCATGCCCCGGCTGCGGTTCGTGCTCGGGGATGTTCACCGCCAACTCGATGAACTGCCTGACCGAAGCGCTCGGGCTCTCGCTCCCGGGCAACGGCACCGTCGTGGCCACGCATGTCAACCGCCGCCGCCTGTTCGAAGAGGCCGCAGCGCTGATCGTCCGCAATGCCGAACGCTATTACTTCGAGGGCGACGACTCGGTGCTCCCGCGCTCGGTGGCCACGAAGGCAGCCTTCGAGAATGCCATGTCGCTCGACATCGCCATGGGCGGCTCGACCAATACGGTGCTGCACCTGCTGGCCGTGGCCCACGAGGCCGGGGTGGATTTCACGATGCAGGATATCGACCGCCTTTCGCGCCGGGTGCCCGTACTGTGCAAGGTCGCCCCCAACTCGCATTACCATATCCAGGATGTCAACCGTGCGGGCGGCATCCTCTCGATCCTGGGCGAACTCGCCCGCGGCGGACTACTCGACACCTCGGCCGGGAGGGTCGACGGGCGCACGCTCGGCCAGGCCATCGCGGCCTTCGACCTGCGGAGCGAAACGGCGAGCAGCGAAGCCAAACAGCGCTACCTGAGCGCCCCAGCCGGCCTTTACAGCCGGGAACTGGGCACACAACGGACTTATTACGACACACCGGACACCGACCGCACGGCAGGCTGCATCCGCGATCTGGAACACGCCTATTTCCGCGACGGCGGGCTGGCCGTACTGACGGGCAACATCGCCCGCCGGGGCTGCATCGTCAAGACGGCCGGCGTCGACACGTCGCTGTTTGTCTTCCGCGGGCGCGCCCGCGTCTACGAATCGCAGGAGCAGGCCATCGACGGCATCCTCGGCGGCGAGGTGCAGGCCGGCGACGTCGTTGTCATACGCTATGAAGGCCCCAAGGGCGGCCCCGGGATGCAGGAGATGCTCTACCCCACGTCGTACCTCAAATCCAGACACCTCGACAAAGCCTGCGCGCTAATTACCGACGGCCGCTTCTCGGGCGGAACGTCGGGGTTGTCGATCGGTCACGTCTCGCCCGAAGCGGCTTCGGGCGGGGAGATCGCCGTCATCCGCACGGGCGACGAGATCGAGATCGACATCCCGCGGCGCTCGATCCGCCTCATGGCCAGCGACGACGAAATCGCCGCGCGCATGGCTGCACAGCAGCATTTCCGCCCCGCGGCACGCGACCGCCGCATACCCGCGTCGCTAAGGGCCTATGCCAAGCTGGTCAGCTCGGCCGACAAAGGGGCCGTACGCATCGTCGAAGAAGAATAAAACCGGACAACACCATGAATACGAACACGACAACCAGAACCGAAGGACAACAGCCCGGCCCTTGTATCACAGGGTCGCAGGCCCTGCTCGAATCGTTCCTGCGCGAGGGTGTGGACACGCTTTTCGGGTATCCCGGAGGAGCCATCATCCCCGTTTACGATGCGCTTTTCGACTACCGCGACCGGCTGCGCCACATCCTTGTCCGCCATGAACAGGGCGCCGTACATGCCGCGCAGGGCTACGCCCGCGTCAGCGGCCGCGTAGGGGTTTGCCTGGTCACCTCGGGCCCGGGGGCGACAAACACCGTGACCGGACTGGCCGACGCGCTGATGGACTCCACGCCGCTGGTACTGGTGACCGGACAGGTGGGTTCGTCGTTGCTGGGCACCGACGCCTTCCAGGAAACCAACTTCGTGGGCATCACGCAGGCCGTAACCAAATGGAACTGCCAGGTCAAGCGTACCGAAGACATTCCCGGGGCGATTGCCAAGGCGTTCTATATCGCCCGTTCGGGGCGTCCGGGCCCTGTGGTGGTGGACATCACCAAGGACGCCCAGTGCGGGACGGCCCCGTTCCGCTACGAAAGACTGACGTCCATCCGCAGCTACGTCCCCGCACCCGCGCCCGCCGAGGAGTGCATCGCCGAGGCGGTACGGCTGATCGACGCCGCACAACGGCCGCTGCTGATGGCGGGACAGGGCGTGATGCTCGGAAACGCCGAAGAAGAATTGCAGGCCTTCCTCGCAAAGAGCGGCATACCGGTCGCCTCGACCCTGCTGGGGCTGTCGGCCGTGCCGACCTCCTCGCCGCAGTATGTCGGCATGCTGGGCATGCACGGCAACTACGGCCCCAACATCCGCAACCAGGAGTGCGACCTGCTCATCGCCGTGGGGATGCGTTTCGACGACCGCGTGACGGGCAACCCCAAATGTTTCGGAGCGAACGCCAAGGTAATCCACCTGGAGATCGACCCCGCCGAGATCGACAAGATCGTACACGCCGACGTGGCCGTGGTCGGCGATGTGAAACAGACGCTCCCGCTGCTCACCCAAAGGATCCGCCCCGCCGCGCACAAGGCCTGGATCGAAGGGTTCCGCGCCTGCGACAAAGTCGAATACGAGGCGGTCGTCCGCAAGGCGATCCGCCCGGAAGGCGGCCGCATCCGCATGGGCGAGGTCGTCGACACCGTAGCGCATGCCTACGACAACGACGCGGTGCTGGTGACCGACGTCGGGCAACAGCAGATGTTCGCAGCGCGCTATTTCGGGTTCCGCCGCAGCCGCAGCCTGGTAACTTCGGGCGGCCTGGGCACGATGGGCTTCGGGCTTCCAGCCGCCATCGGCGCCAAACTGGGCGCCCCCGACCGCGAGGTATGCCTCTTCGCGGGCGACGGCGGGCTGCAGATGACCATCCAGGAGCTGGGGACGATCTTCCAGTCGCAGGTCGCCGTAAAGATCGTATTGCTCAACAACTCCTATCTGGGCATGGTACGGCAGTGGCAGGAACTCTTCTACGACCGCCGCTACTCGTTCACCGAACTGGCGAACCCCGACTTCGGGCTGATCGCCCGCGGCAACGGCATCGCCTACCGCTGCGTGGAGCGGCGCGAGGAGCTGGCCGGGGCGGTGGCCGAGATGAAGGCCTGCAAAGGCGCCTACCTGTTGGAGGTGCGCGTCGAAAGCGAAGAAAACGTATTCCCGATGGTGCCGGCCGGCGCCCCCGTGTCGGCGATCCGGCTCGAATAAACCGAACGAGGTATGGAACAAGAGTATATCATCACCGTATTTTCGGAGAACAAGGTCGGGCTGCTGAGCCAGATCACGACGGTCTTCACGTGCCGCAATGTCAACATCGAAAGCCTGACGACTTCCGAGTCGGCGCTCGCGGGCATCCATAAATTCACGATCGTCGTCCGCACCGGCCCCGACCGGGTCGAGAAGCTCGCGCGGCAGGTCGAGAAGAAGATCGACGTGCTCAAGGTCTTCGTCTACACCTCGGACGAAGTCGTGCAGCAGGAGATCGCCCTTTATAAAGTCACGCGCAGCCGCAACGTCGAGAAACTCGTACGCGAGCACAATGTCCGCATCCTGGAGATCGACGACGACTACATCGTCGTCGAAAAAACCGGCCATAAGGCCGAGACACAGGCACTGTTCCGCCTGCTGCAACCCTTCGGCGTGCAACAGTTCGTGCGCAGCGGCACGGTGGCCATCATCAAATCGCGGCGCGAGCTGCTCAACGAATACCTCGAAGAACTCGAGAGGAACAGACAAAGAACGGATTCATTTTAACTTTTAAAACTCATACAACTATGGCACAGATCAATTTCGGCGGAGTAGAAGAAAAGGTCGTTACCCGCGAAGAGTTTCCCCTGGAAAAAGCACGCGAAGTCCTCAGGGACGAAACCATCGCCGTAATCGGCTACGGCGTACAGGGGCCGGGGCAGTCGCTCAACCTCAAGGACAACGGGTTCAACGTCATCGTCGGACAGCGCGAAGGCTCGAAAAGCTGGGACAAGGCCGTCGCCGACGGCTGGGTACCGGGCAAGACGCTCTTCGGGATCGAAGAGGCCGCCCGGCGCGCAACGATCATCCAGTACCTGCTCTCCGACGCCGGGCAGATCGCCGTATGGCCGACGATCGAGAAACACCTCGCGCCGGGCAAGGCGCTCTACTTCTCGCACGGCTTCGGCATCACCTACAAGGAGCGCACGGGCATCGTGCCGCCGGCCGACGTAGACGTGATCCTGGTCGCCCCGAAAGGCTCGGGGACTTCGCTGCGCCGCATGTTCATCGAGGGCCGCGGCCTGAATTCGAGCTACGCCGTATTCCAGGACGCCACGGGGCGCGCATTCGAACGCGTGGTGGCGCTGGGCATCGGCGTAGGTTCGGGCTACCTGTTCGAAACCGACTTCAAGCGGGAGGTTTACTCCGACCTGACGGGCGAGCGCGGCACACTGATGGGTGCCATCCAGGGTATTTTCGCGGCCCAGTACGACACGCTGCGCGCCCACGGGCACACCCCTTCGGAGGCTTTCAACGAAACGGTCGAGGAGCTGACCCAGTCGCTCATGCCGTTGGTGGCCGAGAACGGCATGGACTGGATGTACGCCAACTGCTCGACCACGGCACAACGCGGTGCGTTGGACTGGTGGAAACGCTTCCGCGATGCCACCAAACCCGTCTTCGAAGAGCTTTACGGCGAAGTGGCCGCCGGCAACGAGGCGCAGCGCTCGATCGACCTGAACAGCAAACCCGACTACCGCGAGAAACTCAACGAGGAGCTGCGCGAGATGCGTGAAAGCGAGATGTGGCAGACAGGCGCCGTGGTGCGCAAGCTCCGCCCGGAGAACAACTGATCCCCCGGAAGGCCTTGCAATTTTTCAGATTGTTTCGCGCTCCGGCGGGTCGTGTCCGCCGCCTCCGGCACCGCTTGTAAATCCGGCCTTCCCCGAGCCCCCGCCCCGGCGGGGACTTGAGAGGCGGCGACGCGGCGGGATTCCCGCAGCGGGACACAGGCGGCCGGCAATTAACAGTTTTGTAACGTAATATACAACAACAATCAATCTATGTGTGGTTTCGTAGGACTATTTGACATCCGCCGGAAATCGGATGCGCTGCGTGGGCAGGTACTGAAAATGTCGAAGCAGATACGGCACCGGGGCCCCGACTGGTCGGGTGTCTACTGCGGCGAGCGGGCGATCCTTTCGCACGAGCGGCTTTCGATCGTCGACCCCCAGTCGGGCGGTCAACCCCTGTTCAGCTGCGACGGGAAACAGGTGCTGGCCGTGAACGGCGAGATATACAACCATCAGGAGATCCGCGCCGAGCTGGCCGGCGAATACGATTTCCAGACAGGCTCGGACTGCGAGGTGATCCTGCCGCTCTACCGCAAACTGGGCGTCGGGCTGCTGGAAAAAATCAGCGGCATCTTCGCCTTCGCGCTGTACGACATCGAAAAGGACGAATACCTGATCGCCCGCGACCCGGTCGGCGTCATCCCGCTCTACATCGGCTGGGACAGCGACGAGCAATTCTACGTCGCATCGGAACAGAAAGCCCTCGAAGGGATATGCAGCACCATCCGGCCGTTCCTGCCCGGGCACTACTGGTCGAGCCGCGAGGGGAAAATGGTGCGCTGGTACAAGCGCGACTGGTTCGAGTACGACGCCGTGAAGGACAACGGCGCCGACATACAGGCGCTGCGCGAGGCGCTGGAATCGGCCGTCAAGCGGCAGCTCATGTCGGACGTACCCTACGGCGTACTGCTGTCGGGCGGCCTCGACTCGTCGATCATCTCGGCCGTCGCCAAGAAATACGCCGACCGGCGCGTCGAATCGAACGACCGCGACCGGGCCTGGTGGCCGCAGCTCCACTCGTTCGCCATCGGACTGAAAGGGGCGCCCGACCTGGCGGCGGCACGCAAGGTCGCCGACCATATCGGCACCGTACACCACGAAATCAACTACACCGTACAGGAGGGGCTGGATGCCGTGCGCGACGTGATCTATTATATCGAGACCTACGACGTGACGACCGTACGCGCCTCGACGCCGATGTACCTGCTGGCGCGCGTCATCAAGTCGATGGGCATCAAGATGGTGCTCTCGGGCGAGGGTGCCGACGAGGTTTTCGGCGGCTACCTCTATTTCCACAAGGCGCCCGACGCCCGTGCCTTCCACGAGGAGACCGTGCGCAAGATCAGTAAGCTGCACCTCTACGACTGCCTGCGCGCCAACAAGTCGCTCTCGGCATGGGGTGTCGAGGGGCGCGTGCCGTTCCTCGACAAAGAGTTCCTCGACGTGGCGATGCGCATCAACCCGGCGGCGAAAATGGCCAAGGACGGGCATATCGAAAAATGGATCCTGCGCAAGGCGTTCGAGGACATGCTCCCCTCCGAGATCGTATGGCGTCAGAAAGAGCAGTTCTCCGACGGCGTAGGCTACAACTGGATCGACACGCTCAAGCAGCTGACCGCAGAGGCGGTCTCCGACCGCGAGATGGAACACGCTGCGGAGCGTTTCCCGATCAACCCGCCCCGCAACAAGGAGGAGTACTATTACCGTACGATCTTCGAGGAACACTTCCCGTCGCATACGGCAGCGCAGTGCGTACCGTCGGTACCGTCCGTAGCGTGCAGCACCGCCGAAGCGCTGGCCTGGGACAAGGCGTTCCGCGACATGAACGAACCGTCGGGGCGCGCCGTGCTGGGCGTGCACAACACCGACCTGACACACGACACCCACCGACCCGAAACCGACTGAACCCGGTAAGGCCCCTGCCGAAGCAGGGGCCTTCCTTTATCGGATCGGAATTCATAAACGGCATCGCCCCGGCCACAGATACCTGTGACCGGAGCGATCTCTTGCGCCCTGAGTGGCCGGACAGCCCCGCGCCCGGCATCAGCGCCGCGGCTTCTTCGCGTCGGGTTTGCGGCGGGAGCGGCGGGCGGCAGGTGCTACGGGTTTTCGCGCAGGGACACGTTTTACGGCGGGCTTCCCGTCCCCGGGGTCTGCCCCGGGTGCTTCGGAAACTTCCGCAGCCGGGATATTCCCTGCGGCAGGTGCGGGGACTGCGGGGGCAGCGCCCGCCGTCCGGCGCGGCTTCTTGCGCACCGACCAGCCGAAGTGGCCGATGGCCTCGCCCAGGGCGAAATATTCGCCGTGGGAGTAAACGATCGGGCAGGCACGTTCGAGGCAGAAACGCCCCGTAACAGGGTCGATATAGGCGGCATCGACCTGCACGGCGACCACCTCGGCCAGGAACATGTCGTGCGAACCGAGGGGCATCACCTGCCGCACGCGGCACTCGATGCTTACGGGCGCCTCTTCGACGATCGGCGCCGCGACCTGCAAGGCCTTCCCGGGCGTAAGCCCCATTTCGCGGAATTTGTCGTAGTCGCGCCCCGACCGCACCCCGCACCAGTCGGCGGCGCGGGCCAGGTCGCGGGTCGTGAGGTTGATGACGAACTCCCCCGTGCGGCGGATTATTTCGTAGGAGTGGCGTTCGGGGCGTACCGAAATGTAGCACATCGGCGGGTTGGTGCATACCGTGCCCGTCCACGCCACGGTCAGCAGGTTATACTCTTCGGGCGTCGCACCGCAGCTCACCAGCACGGCCGGCAGCGGATAGATCAGCGTCCCGGGTTTCCAGCTCTCCTTCATCGGCAGCGTCAGTTAGCCTTCGCAAAGAAATTGCGGAAGAATACGATCTGAAAGTCGATGGCATTGCCCCAATAGGCACCGGTATGCCCGCCGGGGCGTACATAGAAATCGTGCATGATGCCCCGGCGCAGCAACTCGTCGTGGAAATCGTTGTTTACCTCGAAGAAGAAATCGTCGTAGCCGCAGTCGAAGACGATCGCCAGGTCGCCGTTCCCGAGCTGCGGGATGAGGTTGATGGGCGTAGCCTCTTCCCAGGCTTCGGGATGCTCCGTAATCTCGCCCAGCAACTGCGGGATCTCCCAGTTCTGCGGGAAAGGACGTATGTCGAGCCCGCCGCTCGTGCTGCCTGCGGCCCCGAACAGCCCCTTGTGCTTTATGGCGAGCGACATGGCCCCGAAACCGCCCATGCTCAGGCCCGTGATCGCGCGTCCCGAGCGGTCGCGGGCTACGGGATAACGCGCTTCGACGGCGGGCAGCAACTCGCGAATCATGAAGGTTTCGTAGAGGCTCTTCTCGCGCACCTTGCTGTCGAGGTACCAACTGTTCCCCACGCCGGGACAGATGAAGGCGATCCTCTCGCGGTCGGCGATTGCGGGCAGCGAAGGCTTGATCTTCAGCCATGCCATCTCATCGCCCGAGTAGCCGTGCAGCAGGTAGACCACCGGACAGGGCTCAGCGGCGGATGCGCCCTCGGGCACGATCGCCACGACGGGTACGTCACGATCCATCGAGGGACTGTGCACGGCAAGCGTGTCGACCGTAGCCGCAGAAACGACCCGCACCGCCAGCAACAGCAAAAAAGTAAAAATAAAAATCCGTTTCATGGTATATGGGTTTAGTGAAGGCAAAAATACGAAAAAAACGTATCTTTGCCATATGCTAACGGAATTCATCCGATACCTCAGCGCCGAACGGCGTTACTCCCCGCTCACCGTCCGCAATTACAAACACGACGTCGGGCAGTTCCTGGCATGGCTGGATTTCGACGAGGCGCGCTCCGACCCGCGCAGCATCACCGCAGACCAAGTGCGCGAATGGATCATCCACCGCACGGAGGAAGGCAAGATCGGCGCGGCGTCGATGAACCGCGAAATCGCCTCGATCCGCACCCTCTTCCGGTGGCTGCTCCGCACGGGGGCCATCGAAAAAGACATCTGCCGGACAATCCCCTCGCTCAAGACCTCGCGCCGCCTGCCGGCCTTCATCCCCGAGAGCCGCATGACGGCCATCGTCAGCGAATGCGAAGAGGCGGACGGGGATTTCGAAACGACACGCAACTCGCTCGTCATCCTGATGTTCTACGCCTGCGGCCTGCGCCTTGCCGAGCTGGTCGGCATCGACCGCGACGACTTCTCGGCCGACTACGCCTCGCTGCGGGTACGGGGCAAGGGAGACAAGCAGCGGATGGTACCGATCCTCGAATTCGTACGCGAAAAGATTTTAAGTTACCTCGACCTAATTGCGAGGCAAAATATTTGCAATTCTGCGGAAAAAGCACTATTTTTAACACACAAAGGAAAGCGCATATCGCGGAGCGTCGTTTACCGCATGGTACGGGCGGAACTGACCCGTGCGGGCGTACAGGGCAAGAAAAGCCCCCATGTGCTCCGCCATACATTTGCGACGCACCTGCTGAACGGCGGTGCCGATATGCGCGAGATCCAGGAGCTTCTGGGACACGCTTCGTTACAGGCCACGCAGGTCTATACGCACAACAGCATCGCCAGGCTCCGGGAGATATACGCAAAGGCCCATCCCCGGGAAAAGGGAGGGAAGTGATTAACTTTTATAAACTGTAAGGCTATGAACGTACAGATTCAATCCGTGAAATTCGACGCCGACAAACGGCTGGTCGAATTCGTCGAGAACAAGATGGACAAACTCGACCGCTTCGCAGAGCGTTCGACGGGTGCCGAGGTCATTCTCAGACTCGATAAAGACTTTGAAAAGGGAAACAAGATAGCAACGGTCACACTCCACATGCCGGGCGAAGACTTGGTGGCATGCCACCAGTCCAGATCGTTCGAAGAATCGGTGGACGAGGCGATCGACGCCATCAAGCGCCAGCTGGACAAATTCAAAGGCAAACTGGAAAAGTAACCCCACCAACCAACCAATAACCTAAAACGAAGCCGCAGCCGCCCCTCATGAGGCGGCTGCGGTAATTTTCAGCCCGGCAGTTTGCGGCGGGCGCACTCCGGCTGACGGGTTCCTGCTGACGATTTCCGCCCGGCGGCATGCCGTCCTGCACTTTCTGCCGGCTTGTCTTAGGGAGCCTCCGGCCCGGCTGTTCATCAGCGGCAACAAACCGCCGACTCTCCCAAATGCCCGCCCGGCAATTTCCGACCGGCGGCTTCCTGCTCCGGCAATTTGCCCGCCCCGGCCGACTGTCCTGCACCGCCCCCCCCCACACAAGACTGCAAACGGACGGCAGCCGGAAACAGGAAACAGGAAACAGGAAACAGGAAACAGGAAACAGGAAACAGGAAACGGCCGCACTTGCGTGCGGCCGTTCGGAAGCCTTGTAGTGGATAGGGGATTCGAACCCCTATGTCGTGCGTGAGAGGCACGTATCCTAACCCTTAGATGAATCCACCGTGTCGGTTTTGTGGTGCAAAGATAACGCCTTCTTTGAAAACTGCAAAATTTTCCTGCAAAAACTATGATTTTTTTTCATAATGCACACAGCTACACGCATTTTAGCTATCTTTACACGAAATACAACACGTCCCGACAAATGAAACGCATCAAAACAGCAATCCTGCTCGCAACAGCAGCGGTGGCAGTCACGGCCTGCAACAGGAAGCCCGTCGTTCCGGAATTCGGCATGTTGCCGATCGACACGCTGCTCGGCACACAAGACAACGGCTGCAACATAGAATACCGCTTTGCCACGATCGGCAATGCCGGAAAATCGGCGGCACTGGAGGCCATCGAAAAAGCGAATATCGAATATTTCTTCGAGTTGGAGGAGTTCGCCGGTACGGCACGCCAGGCCGCGGACTCGGCCATCCTGCAGGTCGCCGCGGACATCGTACTGCCCGAAGGGATGTCACAGGGCATGGGCGCCTACGAAATCTCCGTCGAAAGCGAAGGCTCCGTGCAGGACACGCTCGTTACCTACTCGATCTCCCGGTGGAGTTTCACGGGCGGGGCGCACGGCATGTACGGCATCGAATACCATACCTATTCGATCACAGACGGATACGAACTCTCGCTGGCAGACCTGTTCACGGCCCCGCAATTGCTCGGCATGGAGAAACTGCTCCGCGAGAAACTCTACGCCCAATACGGGACGGACAACGACGAAGGGCTGGCCGAACAGGGCTTCTTCCCGGAATACATCGCCCTGACGGAAAATTTCCAGATCACTCCCGAAGGCATCACCTTCTATTACAACCCCTACGCGATCGGATGCTATGCACTCGGGGCCGTCGAAGTGGCGATAGGCCGCGAGGAGCTGGAGCAGTTCTGACATCCGGGCGGGACGCCGCCCCGGCGTATCCGGGCTCACGCCCCTACATTCCCGGAACCCGGAACCCGGGACAATAAAAAAAGGCCGGAGTCTCACGACTCAGACCTTTTTCTTTTGTCGGGGAACCACCCCCTTCAAAAATGAGGTACAATCGGAGGTATTCGACTTTCGGACGAGCACCGCCCTTCGAGTCTTAGTAACGGATTGCCGCTACAACCTGCCGATTTCCTCAACCAACCTAAAACTACTAACCTAAATGAACCTTAAAACTTCACTGCAAAGATACGTGCCATTTTTGAATTATGCAAATATTTTACGAATATATTAAATATATTTAACAATTTGGTAACATTAGCCCGTCAAAAAGGGCTCAGGAGGCTTCCAGGAAGCATTCGGGCAGAATGTTAAAGATAACGGAACACCCTTCGGCGACAAAAAACCGGGGTTTGGAAAAGCTAATTTCAGGTAGACCACCATGCTCCCGATGCTGACAAAATTCTAAAGTCCGCACCGTCGGCCGGGAGGGGAAGGGCACAAAAAAAAGGAAACCCGGTATTCCGATGGAATACCACAGTTTCCTCACCAACCTAAAACTACTAACCTAAATGAACCTTAAAACTTCACTGCAAAGATAAGGTGAAAAAACATGCCGTGCAAGTTTTTATTAAAAAAATTTTCGAATTTTTTGATATTTTTTAATAAGTCGCATGCATTCCGTTATCTAATAACATGTAAACATGCAAGATAGCCGGGTACAGCCTATCCCGGGTGATCGAAAATATTTTTTCATATTCTGCGCAGTATTCCCCTCCGGCGCACATTTATATAAAACGGAACACGATAAAAATGGAGTGCACATACCCTGAGCGGGGATAAATCACTACCTTTGTACGATGGACAAGAAGCTACGCGTTACCCTGAACGTGAGAATACAGCATCCCGGCAGCGGGATGCCGCGGCAGGAATTTTGCGGCCGGTTGCGTACGGCCGCAGCGACAACGACGTCTAAAACCCTAATTTGCCAATGACGGTATCACTGATCATCTCCACCTACAACTGGCCGCGGGCCCTCTACCTGTGCCTGGACAGCGTAATGCAACAAACGGCCATGCCCACGGAAATCCTGATCGCCGACGACGGCTCGGGTATCAGCACCCGCGATGTCGTCCGCCATTTCGAGGCGGTGTCGCCCGTCCCCATCCGGCACATCTGGCACGAGGACAAGGGGTTCCGCCTTGCCATGATCCGCAACAAAGCCATCGCGGCGAGCCGCTGCGAATACATCATACAGATCGACGGCGACCTGATCCTGCAACGCAACTTCATCCAGGATCACATGATCTTCGCACAACGGGGCTGCTACGTCACCGGGTCGCGGGGCATCATCACCGAAATGCTCACCCGCAAGGTGCTCAGCGGGGAGATCACCTCGCTCACGCCACTGATGCGGGGCGTACGCAACAGCAACAACGTCATCCGCATCCCACTCATGGCATTCCTCTACCGGACGCTGGGCCCCACCCGCTTCGTCAAAGGCTGCAACATGGCCTTCTGGCGCAACGACCTGATCCGCGTCAACGGTTACGACGAATCGTTCTGCGGCTGGGGACGCGAAGATTCCGAACTGGCGATCCGCCTCGACAACAGCGGCATCCGCCAGCGGTGCATGAAGTTTCGCGGCGTGGTCTTCCACCTCCACCACGGCAAATGCGAGCGTAACAGCCTCTCGGCCAACGAGGAACGTTACCAGCAAACCATCCGTGAACACCGCACCCGCTGCGAAACCGGGCTTGCACGCCACTTGGCAACAACGGAACAGACCCGCGTCCCCGAAACCGAGGTAAAAATCCCCGTTCCCGCCGGCACGGGCCATTGATCCCGGGACAGAAACATCCGGCCCTGGAAACGGCATCCATAAACGTCAGTGCCGCCCCGACCGGGGCGGCACTGACGTTTTCTATCGGCGGCGGAATTTTTCCAGCAGGGGATAATAATGCAACTGCCGACGCAGTTTCCATTTGCGCACCAGGTTCAGGGGCTTGCGTTTCAGCCCCGCATGCCCCCGCACGATATAATCGTCCACGGCATCGAGCACCCGCGCCGAACAGCGGCAGTCGCGGTGCGGTTCGTGGTGCATGGTGTAGCTGCGGATCTCCCCCATCAACCCCTCCGGCCGCGTCAGGGCACGCTCGATGGCCGGGCCGACGGCCTCCGGCGTATCGACGTCGATCAGATGGGGCCCCGGATGCGAATTGCGGAACGTCACGACCGGCTTGTCGAGGAACATGAATTCGAGGATGATCGACGAGCTGTCGCACAACATCACGTCGGCCTGCTGCAGAAGCGGCATCTTGTCGGAACCCTCATAAAATATGACGTTCTCGTTCTCCTCCGCAATACGTTTATAGCCGGCTATGATCCCGGGGTCGGTCAGCTTGGGATGGAACGTGATGACCCAGTCCCACGGATGGGTTTTGGCCAGACGGTCGATCTCCGCCATCAGATGGGGCGCCGAACAGACATTGCGCGTGAAGGTCGGGGGGTAAAGAATCACCGGATGGTCATTCTGCGGTTTGCGCTGCACTTCGGGCGAGAAATAGGTGTCGGCTTTGGGCCAGCCGGTCTCGTAGACCCGGAAGAAGCCGTATTTCTTTTCCAGTTCCTTGAAATAAGGCGTGCTGCTCGGCCCCTGCGTACAATAGATGTCGAACCATCCGCGCACCGTGAAGTGGTCGTCGACGGCCTCGATCCGCTTCTGGATCGCATAGCCGTGGAAAAGCGCCACCTTCACGCCCGGGATAAAATCGGGGATATAATTGCCCGGTGCAAAAACCGCGACCGGGTTATAAGCGACCGCCTCCCGGATTGTCCCCAACCGCACCTCGCCCTCTTCGAGCACGACGGGACACCCCTCTTCGATAAACCAGGCCGCCTCGCCTCCGCGGCGGCGGATTTCATGTTCCAAAGGCCTCAGGATCGAATAGGCATAAGGCAAAGTAACGTACAACAGGTATCTTTTCATCGTTCCAGGTTTAGGTTACAACATTCAGCGGTTCAGTGCGCCAGCCGCCGCTTCAGGCTCTTTCCCCAGCGCATCAGGGTCGAGACGGCGAGCACCCCGGGGCGCATCCACCGCCGCCTGTCCATTCTCAGCAGCAACCGGTCGCAACGGCTGAAGAACCCTCCCAACTCCGCGCGGTAGCGTCCGACCTCCGCATTGATCCCGCGGGCAAACTCCGTACCGCCGGCCCACGGGTTGTGGCTCTTGCGCAGGTAGACCAGGTACCAGCGCATTTTGTTGAGCAGCAGGTAGAACTCCAGCCGGTCGCCGAGGATATCCCGGTGCCGCACCAGCTCGGCACGCACCGCCTCGCTGAATTTAACGCAGTAGCCGATATCGAGCGGCGAACGGTTGGCCGACCCGCCGCGCTGCACATACCCGTAGCCCACGTAGTCGATAAACCGGACACGCGGCTGCTGGCAGCCGATCTGGATGTTGAGCAGGCTGTCTTCCCCCAGCCGCAGCGGATAATGGCGCAGCTCCTTTTCGAACAACGCCCGGCGATAGAGCCGCCCCCACACGGTCACGGAAATGGCATGGTAGAGCGACGCAACGAGGAAATCCAGCCCTTGCATGTCCGATGTGCGCATCTCGCGCCTGGGCGCTTCGTAGGTCTTGCAGATACGTTTGTAATCGCAGCATACGATATCGTACCCACCGTTTTCCCCGATGGCCGCCACCAGTTTCTCCAGCATGCGGGAGTCCCAGACGTCGTCGCCGTCGAGAAAACAGATGTAGTCGCCCTGCGCATGGCGGATACCCGTCTCACGGGCCCTGGCAGTTCCCTGGTTGACAGTCCTTACGACGACGATGCGCGCGTCGCGCTCCGCGTGGCGGCGTGCCACGGCCTGCGAACCGTCCGTCGACCCGTCATCGACGACGATAGCCTCGAAATCCCCGTACGTTTGCCGTCCGACCGAATCGAGGCAGGTATCGAGATAGTTTTCCAGGTTGTAAACCGGAATAATGACCGATACCGCGGGCTTTGATTTTTCCCTTTCCTCCATCTATGCAATCCAATTTATCGCTTTCACGATCCGGCTGCCGGCTCCGTCGTAAAAATCCATGTTTCTGTATAATATCCCTTTATCGTGCCAGACGCCGCCGCAAACTGGTACGCCAGCGCAATCCTGTCGTCAGCATGACGACGACCGGGCGCATGACCCGGTAACGGTCGAGATCCAGCAAAAGCATCCGTGCCCGCGAATAGCGCGCTCTGAGCTCGTCCCGGTAACGGCCGGCCGATTCGCGCAGGTCGCAGACAAACGGCCGGTTCCCGACCCACGGGCTGCGGCTTTTGCAGACATAGACCGAATACCAGCGCACCTTATTCAGCAGCGCATAAAATTCGGCCTGCCCCCGAAGCGATTCGCCGTGCCGTTGTAACTCCCGTTCCACAATACTACAAAATAAGCAGCAGTAATCAAAATCGAAACTTCGGTGATTGGACGACGACGGCCGCTGTACGTAATCATAACCCACGTAATCGATGAAATGAACGCGGGGAAGGCGGCAGGCGATCTGGATGTTGATCATCGTATCCTGCCCCAGCCGCAACGGATGGTGGTTCAGTCCGTTATCGAAAAGTTCCCGCCGATAGAGTTTGCCCCAGAGGGTCACCCAGATCGAATGGCGAAGCGTCGCTTCGAGGAACTCGAGCCCTTCCATATCCTCCGTCCGGGATTCACGGTAGATCGCCTGGTAGGTCTTGCAGACCCGCTTGAAATTACAGCATACGATATCGTACCCGCCATTCTGCCCGATCGAGGCGGTCATCTCCTCCAACATGCGCGGTTCCCAAAAATCGTCGCCGTCGAGGAAAGCGATGTATTTTCCCTGCGCCCGGGCAATACCCGTCTCGCGGGCACGCGCAACGCCCCGGTTCGGGGTGCTCACCACGATGATCCGCGGATCGCGCTCAGCATAGCGACGCAGAAGCCCGGGCGTACCATCCGTGGAACCGTCGTCCACGACGATGGCCTCGAAATTCCCGAGTGTCTGCGCCAAAACCGATTGCAGGCACGTATCGAGATACCCTTCCAGATTGTAAGCGGGGATGATTACAGAGACCTCGGGAGAGGGTAACTTGCTTAAAGATTCGTTCATTTATTTTATGTAGTTTGTTACTGCTTCTGCGATACGTTCGCCGTCCAGGGCGGCAGAGATGATGCCCCCGGCGTAACCGGCACCTTCACCTGCGGGGAAGAGCCCCGCGGTTTGGGGATGCATGAGCGTCACGGGATCGCGCGGAACCCGGACGGGCGACGAGGTGCGAGATTCGACGCCCACCACGATGGCTTCGTTCGTCACAAATCCCCGCATCCGCCGCCCGAAGGTGGCGATCCCCCGGCGCAGCCCCTCGCCGATAAACGAGGGCATCCACTCGTCGAGCCGCGAAGGGATAATACCGGGGATATAGGAGGTCTTGGGCAAGGCCGCGCTGGGGTGTCCGGCTACGAAATCGGCGACGCGCTGCGCCGGGGCGACCTGATGCTCGCCGCCGTGCTGCCGGGCCAGCTCTTCGAACTGCTGCTGGAACTTCAACCCGGCCAGCTCGCCCCATTCCGCACGCAGGTGCTCGAAATCCGCGAGCCGCACTTCGGTCACCATGCCCGAATTGGCATAGGGTGACGTGCGGCCGCTGGGCGACATGCCGTTGACCACCGACTGCGCGGCATCGGTCATGGCCGGAACGATGAACCCGCCGGGGCACATGCAAAACGAGTAGACCCCGCGGCCGGCCTCCTGGCTCACCAGCGAATAAGCCGCCGCCGGAAGGTATTCGCCCCGCGTCGGGCAGTGGTACTGGATCGAGTCGATCAACGCCTGCGGATGCTCGATACGCACGCCCATGGCAAAGGCCTTCGCCTCGACGCGCACGCCCCTGCGGTAAAGCAGCTCGTAAATATCGCGTGCCGAATGTCCCGTGGCCAAAACCACGGCCGCCCCTTCGACAAACGTGTCGCCGCACCGCACGCCCCGGATACGGCCGTTGCGGATTTCAAGATCCGTAACGCGGCTGCCGAACACGAACTGGCCGCCCGAGCCAAGGATCGTCTGCCGGATATTCTGCATGATGCGCGGTAACTTGTCGGTTCCGATATGCGGATGGGCTTCATAGAGGATTTCGGGCGTGGCGCCATGGAACACCAGCGTCTGCAACGCCTTGTTATAATCACCGCGCTTCTTGCTGCGTGTGAAGAGTTTGCCGTCCGAGAAAGTCCCCGCACCGCCCTCGCCGAAAGCGTAGTTCGAATCGGGATCGACCGCCCCGTTGCGGTTGATCCGCGCAATGTCGACCTTGCGCGCTGAAACGTCGCGCCCCCGCTCCAGGATAACGGGCTTCAGTCCCAGCTCGATCAGCCGCAGCGCCGCGAAAAGCCCTGCCGGGCCCGACCCCACGACTACGACCTCGGTATGTCCCGACACATCAGGATAATCGAAATGCACGGGTGCGGGCTGCGGCTCCCGGTCGACATAGACCTCCAGCGTCAGGTTGACCTTCGGTTGCCGCTGCCGAGCGTCGATCGAGCGTTTGACGACCCTCACCAAGGCAATATCGTGCTCCGGCACACCCAGACGCCGCGCGGCAAGCGAAGTGTAATACTTCGCGTCGGCAGCCTGGCGGGGCGTTAAAACGAGTGCGACATTCTGCGGCATAAGCGGATAAATTGCCTACAAAAGTAAATAAAAAAGGCTTATAATCACCCGCCCCGGATTGTGAATTGTGAATTTTTATATACCTTTGCACATAGCGAGCGGATATGGTGTAATTGGTAGCCACGTCAGACTTAGGATCTGATGCCTTACCGGCGTGGGGGTTCGAGTCCCTTTATCCGCACAAAGGAGCCTTTTTCCGGGGCTCCTTTTTTGTTGCCCGTTCGGTGCAAAAAGAAGAAAATCGACTGTATATCATCGTTTTGCAAAGGCTTCGAACGATTCCCCGAGCCGGAAGCAGAAAGCAGTTCGCGGCAAACTCGCGGGAGCACGAAAGGGAACGGCCCCGAAAAACGGGCCGTTCGGCGGAGCTCGCTCCCGAATACGGCTATAATGCGCTGTTTTGCTGCGTTTTACATCGCAATAAATCTCTCTTGCAGGCGTTTTGTTAACCCCTAAATTTCAACTTGGCAGAACAACATGAATTTTTTTGACGGCCTCCTTTACGAATCCCACAACCGAGCAAAGCTGATAGATCATAACTGACAACACTCTAACGTTATTCGCTCTACGCTTGCTGTACTCTGGAATTTTCTTCGTATCTTTAAGAAACCGTAAAAACTATTTGAGCCATGAAATTCTTTATCGACACGGCCAATCTGGAACAGATCCGCAAGGCGCACGAACTGGGCGTCCTGGACGGCGTAACGACCAACCCATCGCTGATGGCCAAAGAGAATATCCGGGGTACGGAAAACTGCAACCGTCATTATGTTGAAATCTGCAACATCGTCGAAGGGGACGTGAGCGCCGAGGTCATAGCCACAGACTTCGAAGGAATGGTGCGAGAGGGTGAAGCGTTGGCGGCGCTGCATCCCCGCATCGTCGTGAAACTGCCCTGCACGGCCGCAGGAATCCGGGCTGTAAAATATTTCGCGGCGAAGAATATCCGGACAAACTGCACGCTGGTATTCTCCGTGGGGCAGGCGTTGTTGGCGGCAAAGGCCGGAGCGACCTACGTGTCTCCGTTCGTGG
>ONZT01000255.1_pt1 | contig 50250 bp, 41 predicted proteins | sample 1671571 | NCBI WGS metagenome assembly ONZT01 (sample SAMN06348170, study PRJEB24527) | human gut metagenome | biome: human gut; feature: ankylosing spondylitis patient; material: feces | host: Homo sapiens | place: China | collected 2015-10
CCTGATCACGCCGATGGTACTGCGTAACAGTGGGAGAGTAGGTAGTCGCCGTTTTTTTCAGAGAGTTCATCCCCTCGGGTCAGAAGACACGAGGGGATGACTTGTTTTTGGGAGATTCATTTATTTTATCTATATTTGCAAATGAGTATTTATATAAACGTTTAAAGCAAATATTTAAAGTATGAAGACAAAATTCTTTTTAGCTGCTGCAATGGTGGCATTCTCTTTTGCGATGATTTCTTGTGGTGGTAATAAAACAGCTAATTCGGAAGCTGCTACAGACTCTACGTCAGTTGCTGTAGAAGCAGTGGAATCTGCTGCAACTTGTTGCAAAGGTGACTCTGCTGTTTGTGACTCTGCCAAGGCTTGTTGCAAAGATAAAGCTGCATGCGACCAGAAAACAGAATGCCCTCAGAATGCAAATTGTGAAAAGAAAGCTTGTGATAAGAAGTAATCAGCAGGTATTAAAGCTATAATTGAGTGGGAATAAGGTATCTAACAGTACTTTATTCCCATTTTTTGTAGGCAGATACATGAACTTTGATTGTGATATATTTGTTATTATATAGTAGTTCTTCTTATGAAATGATATTTTTATGAATAAAAAAGTAACGTTTTATTTGGAGGCTAAGAAATAATCTATACCTTTGCATCGTCAAACAATAAAAGAGACAATAAACATGAATCAATCATTTATACATATTCTACTGTGTGGTATTATTATTCTGCTGGCAAAGGTCGGGGGAAGTGAGTGTCGCGCGTAAATGTGTATAATGAAAATATACGAAAGCCTTTCTCACTTCCTTGTGTGAAAGGCTTTTTTGATGGTGTATAATCAGATTAAAAAAATAGAATATGAGCGACAGATTATTTATTTTCGATACCACCCTTCGCGATGGTGAACAAGTACCGGGATGCCAGTTGAATACAGTGGAAAAAATTCAGGTGGCAAAGGCATTGGAAGTTTTAGGTGTAGATGTAATTGAGGCAGGTTTTCCTATTTCCAGCCCGGGTGATTTTAACTCGGTGATTGAAATATCAAAGGCTGTGACCTGGCCGACGATTTGTGCATTGACGCGTGCGGTACAAAAAGATATCGATGTGGCAGTGGATGCCCTGAAGTTTGCTAAACATAAGCGTATTCATACAGGAATCGGTACTTCAGATTCACATATTAAATATAAATTCAATTCTAATCGGGAAGAGATTATCGAACGTGCTGTGGCGGCAGTGAAATATGCCCGTCGTTTTGTGGATGATGTAGAGTTTTATGCAGAGGATGCAGGACGTACGGATAATGAATATCTGGCTCGTGTGATTGAAGCGGTTATTAAGGCTGGTGCTACAGTAGTGAATATTCCGGATACAACAGGTTACTGCCTACCTTCCGAGTATGGCGCGAAAATCAAATATCTGGTAGATCATGTAGCAGGTATTGAGAATGCAATCATTTCTACCCACTGTCATAATGATTTGGGAATGGCTACTGCCAACACGATGGCAGGTATTCTGAATGGTGCCCGCCAGGTAGAGGTTACCATCAACGGTATCGGTGAACGTGCGGGAAATACGGCCCTTGAAGAGATAGCAATGATTATTAAAAGCCATCACGAGATTGATATTGAGACGAATATCAATACTCAGAAGATTTATCCTACCAGCCGTATGGTATCGAGCCTGATGAATATGCCGGTACAGGCTAATAAGGCCATTGTTGGACGCAATGCATTTGCGCATTCTTCGGGTATCCACCAGGATGGCGTACTTAAGAATGTGCAGACTTATGAAATAATTGATCCGCACGATGTGGGTATCGACGATAACTCTATCGTATTGACAGCCCGTAGCGGACGTGCTGCCTTGAAAAATCGCCTTTCCATTCTGGGTGTAACACTGGATCAGGAAAAACTGGATAAAGTATATGAAGAATTCCTGAAACTTGCCGACCGCAAGAAAGATATTCATGATGATGATATTCTGGTATTGGCGGGTGCAGACAGAAGTGGTAACCATCGCATCAAATTGGAATATCTTCAGGTGACCAGTGGAGTAGGAGTCCGTTCCGTTGCCAGCCTCGGATTGAATATTGCCGGAGAGAAATTTGAAGCGGCTGCCAGTGGTAATGGTCCGGTGGATGCTGCCATCAAGGCTCTGAAGCGTATTATTGACCGTCATATGACTTTGAAGGAATTCACGATTCAAGCCATTAGCAAAGGAAGTGATGATGTGGGTAAGGTACACATGCAGGTTGAGTATGATAACCAGATGTATTACGGATTTGGTGCAAATACGGATATCATAGCTGCATCGGTAGAAGCCTATATCGATTGTATCAACAAGTTTACTAAGTGATGTGACTCTAAACGTAATTTGTAAATCGTAAAATAATAAATAAAAAGATGAATACATTATTTGATAAAATATGGGATGCACACGTAGTGACTACGGTGGAAGATGGCCCTACACAACTCTATATCGACAGATTATATTGTCACGAAGTAACCAGTCCTCAAGCTTTTGCCGGTTTACGCGCACGCGGGATTAAAGTACTCCGTCCGGAGAAGGTATATTGCATGCCGGACCATAATACACCGACTCACGATCAGGATAAGCCTATTGAAGATCCTGTCTCAAAAACTCAGGTGGATACATTGACTAAGAATGCAGCCGATTTTGGGCTGACGCATTATGGGATGATGGATAAAAGAAATGGTATTATTCATGTGGTAGGTCCCGAACGGGGACTCACTTTACCCGGAATGACGATTGTCTGTGGCGATTCACATACTTCTACTCACGGTGCGATGGGAGCGGTTGCTTTTGGTATCGGTACAAGTGAGGTTGAAATGGTACTTGCTTCACAATGTATTTTGCAGTCACGTCCCAAGACTATGCGTATCACGGTAGATGGTGAATTGGGTAAGGGAGTTACAGCCAAGGACATTGCCCTTTATATGATGTCGAAAATGACGACCAGCGGTGCAACCGGTTATTTTGTAGAATACGCCGGTGAGGCAATCCGCAGTCTGACAATGGAAGGCCGGTTGACACTCTGTAATCTTTCTATTGAGATGGGAGCCCGTGGCGGTATGGTTGCTCCCGATGAAGTGACTTTTGAATACATCAAAGGGCGTGAAAATGTTCCTCAAGGCGAAGAGTGGGATAAAGCAATGGCGTATTGGAAGACTTTGAAGAGTGAAGAAGATGCGGCTTTTGATAAAGAAGTCCATTTTGATGCAGCTGATATCGAGCCGATGATCACTTATGGAACTAATCCGGGTATGGGTATGGGCATCACGCAGCATATTCCTACAACCGAGGGTATGAATGAAACGACGAAAACTTCATTCTTGAAATCTCTGGACTATATGGGATTTCAGCCGGGTGAATCATTGTTGGGTAAAAAGATTGATTATGTATTTCTGGGTGCTTGTACTAATGGGCGTATCGAAGACTTCCGCGCATTCGCTTCCATAGTGAAAGGGCGTCAGAAAGCCGAACATGTGATTGCATGGTTAGTGCCGGGTTCTTGGATGGTTGATGCCCAGATCCGTGAAGAAGGATTGGATAAGATTCTGGAAGATGCCGGTTTTGCCATTCGTCAGCCGGGATGTTCGGCTTGTCTGGCCATGAACGATGATAAGATTCCTGCCGGTAAATATTCAGTTTCTACCAGTAACCGTAATTTTGAAGGACGTCAGGGGCCGGGAGCCCGTACGCTATTGGCCAGCCCGCTTGTGGCGGCCGCTGCTGCCGTAACGGGAGTGATTACCGATCCGAGAGAACTGATGTAATAGAGCTATAGGACGATCGGGGATTTACTGCTCAAGGAGTTTGTGAACGGAGATTGTCCGCCTGCACTGTAAATCGCAATTATTTAAATCGAAAATAAAAAGATGAAAGCAAAATTCAATATACTTACAAGTACTTGTGTGCCTCTTCCATTAGAGAATGTGGATACAGACCAGATTATTCCCGCGCGTTTTCTGAAAGCTACAACCAAGGAGGGGTTTGGAGAGAACTTGTTCAGGGACTGGCGTTACGATAAACAAGGGAATAAAATAGAATCATTCGTGTTGAATGACCCTACATATGGAGGACAAATTTTGGTAGCCGGAAAAAATTTTGGTTCGGGATCCAGCCGAGAGCATGCTGCCTGGGCCATTGCCGATTATGGTTTCCGTGTAGTGGTGAGTAGTTTCTTTGCAGATATTCATAAAAACAATGAATTGAATAACTTCGTTCTTCCGGTTGTGGTAACCGAGGAATTCCTTGCAGAGTTGTTCGATTCCATCTTTAAGAATCCGAAGATGGAAGTGGAAGTCAACCTGCCGGAACAAACCATCACTAACAAAGCTACCGGAAAGAGTGAACATTTTGAAATCAATGCCTACAAGAAGCACTGTCTGATGAATGGACTTGACGACATCGACTTTTTGTTGACTAATAAAGATAAAATAGAACAATGGGAAAAGGCGTCAAAATAGAAATCATGGACACGACTCTCCGCGACGGTGAACAGACCAGCGGAGTATCGTTTGTGCCCCATGAAAAACTAATGATTGCCCGACTTCTGCTGGAGGAGTTGAAAGTAGATCGTGTGGAGGTAGCTTCGGCACGTGTGTCCGATGGAGAGTTTGATGCGGTGAAAATGATATGTGACTGGGCTGCCCGAAGGAATCTACTCCAAAAAGTAGAGGTATTGGGGTTCGTCGACGGACATACTTCATTGGATTGGATTCATGCTACCGGATGTCGTGTCATCAATCTGCTGTGCAAAGGTTCGCTGAAACATTGTACCTGCCAGTTGAAGAAAACGCCCGAAGAACATATCGAAGACATTCTTGCCGTAGTGGATTATGCCAATGAACTCGATATTGAGGTTAATGTATATCTGGAGGATTGGAGTAATGGTATGAAGGACTCTCCCGAATATGTGTTCCGGATTGTGGATGCATTGAAGGAGACCACTATCAAACGGTTTATGCTTCCCGACACATTGGGTATCCTGAACCCGCTTCAGGTGATTGAGTTTATGCGGAAGATGAAAAAGCGTTATCCTGACACACATTTCGACTTTCACGCACACAATGATTATGATCTGGCTGTAAGTAATGTGCTTGCTGCCGTGCTGAGTGGGGTAAAAGGGCTCCATACCACTATCAACGGTTTGGGTGAACGTGCCGGAAATGCTCCTTTGGCGAGTGTACAGGCCATCTTGAAAGACCATTTCAATGCCATAACCAATATCGATGAGAGCCGGCTGAATGATGTGAGTCGTGTGGTCGAATCGTATTCGGGCATTGTGATACCCGCCAACAAACCGATTGTAGGTGAGAATGTATTTACTCAGGTGGCCGGCGTACATGCCGATGGAGACAATAAAAGTAATCTTTATTGTAATGATCTGCTTCCCGAGCGTTTCGGGCGTATACGCGAGTATGCTTTGGGGAAAACTTCCGGTAAGGCCAATATCCGCAAGAATCTTGAAAGTCTGGGACTGGAACTGGATGAAGAGTCCATGAAGAAGGTTACGGAGCGAATCATTGAGTTGGGTGATAAGAAAGAGTTGGTTACTCAGGAAGACTTGCCCTATATTATTTCTGATGTGTTGAAGCACGATGGCATGAGCAATAAAGTAAAATTGAAAAGCTACTTTGTCACTTTAGCACACGGATTGAAGCCGATGGCAACACTGAGTATCGAAATCGACGGTCAGGTTTACGAAGAAAGTTCTTCCGGTGATGGACAGTACGATGCCTTCGTACGCGCTTTGCGTAAAGTATATAAGGTGACTTTGGGGCGTAAGTTCCCGATGCTGATCAATTATGCCGTAAGTATCCCCCCCGGAGGCCGTACCGATGCCTTCGTGCAGACAGTCATCACCTGGAGTTTTGGTGAAAAGGTGTTCCGTACCCGTGGATTGGATGCCGACCAGACAGAGGCTGCCATCAAAGCTACTATTAAAATGCTGAATATAATAGAAGAATATTAATTATTGAACAATATGGATTTTAAAATTGCTGTATTAGCCGGTGACGGCATCGGACCGGAAATCTCTGTACAAGGTGTAGAGGTGATGAGTGCCGTCTGTGAGAAGTTTGGACATAAAGTAAACTATGAATATGCCATTTGTGGTGCGGATGCTATTGATAAAGTAGGTGATCCTTTCCCCGAAGAAACCTATCAGGTGTGTAAGAATGCCGATGCAGTTCTCTTTTCGGCTGTAGGTGATCCTAAGTTTGACAATGACCCGACTGCCAAGGTACGTCCGGAGCAAGGACTGCTGGCTATGCGTAAGAAACTTGGTTTATTTGCCAATATCCGTCCGGTGCAAACCTTTAAATGTTTGGTTCATAAGTCGCCTCTTCGTGCAGAGTTAGTAGAGGGAGCCGATTTTCTGTGTATCCGTGAGCTGACCGGTGGTATGTATTTCGGTGAGAAGTATCAGGATAATGATAAAGCATATGATACGAATATGTATACACGTCCTGAGATTGAACGTATCCTGAAAGTCGGTTTTGAATACGCAATGAAGCGTCGCAAGCACCTTACCGTAGTCGATAAAGCCAATGTGCTTGCTTCCAGCCGTCTGTGGAGACAAATTGCACAAGAGATGGCTCCGCAGTATCCGGAGGTGACTACTGATTATATGTTTGTGGATAATGCTGCAATGAAGATGATCCAGGAGCCTAAGTTCTTTGACGTAATGGTGACGGAGAATACCTTTGGCGACATTCTGACCGACGAAGGTTCTGTAATTAGCGGTTCTATGGGATTACTCCCGTCTGCTTCTACGGGCGAGAGTACTCCGGTGTTCGAGCCGATTCACGGTTCATGGCCGCAGGCAAAAGGTTTGAATATTGCTAACCCACTGGCACAAATCCTTTCGGTAGCAATGTTGTTCGAATACTTCGATTGCAAAGCCGAAGGCGCTTTGATCCGTAAGGCTGTCGATGCTTCTTTGGATGCAAATGTACGTACCCCCGAAATTCAGGTAGAAGGTGGTGATAAGTTTGGCACGAAAGAAGTAGGAGCATGGATTGTTGATTACATCCGGAAAGCCTGATTTCGTTTTTATATTTATAAAACAACAGACAATGCCGGAGAGGAGTGATATTCTTTCCGGCATTCTTTTTCTGTTTTAAGTCTGTATGAATGTTATAATCCGGTTTCATTTTTTCTTTTTGTGCTATAAAAACATAAATTAGATTTGGTTTGTTGTTTCAATACCCCTGTTTTATTTCTTATTTTTTGTATTTTTGCAGGATATTTACAATGAGGCAATGAATAAAACGATCAATTATCAACTGACTATCGTTGTTCCGGTATACAACGAAGAAGACAATATCTACTCTTTGGAACAGAAATTGGGAGAATTTTTGCCCAACTCTATTTGTACGGCTTGTGTATTGTTCGTGAACGATGGTTCACGTGATAACAGTAAGCAACGTATCATGGAGGTATGTGCGCGCAATAAGGATTTCTTTTATATGGATCTGGCAAAAAATTCCGGATTGAGTGCCGCCATGAAAGCGGGTATCGACTACGCTGAGTCGGTATATGTGGGATACATGGATGCCGATCTTCAGACTACTCCCGAGGATTTCAACCTGTTATTGAAGGATATTGCCGACTATCAGTTGGTGATGGGTATCCGTGCCAATCGTAAAGACTCCTTTTTTAAAAACCTCCAGTCCAAGATTGCCAATGGTTTCCGGCGGATGATGACCCATGATGGTGTTCAGGATACAGGTTGCCCTCTTAAAGTGTTGCATACGGCCTATGCCAAACGTATTCCGTTCTTTACGGGTATGCACCGTTTTCTTCCTGCGTTGATTTTATTGCAGGATGCTAAGATCAAACAGATTCCTGTCCGTCATTTCCCGCGTGTAGCAGGTACATCCAAGTATCATTTGTGGAACAGACTGGTTTCTCCTTTCCTCGATTGCTTTGCGTACCGTTGGATGAAGAAGAGATATATTAACTATCGTGTCGGCGACAATAACTTAATGGAGTAGTCTTGTGGGAGGTAACGGCTTTATTTATGTAATCGGTTTTTTGGCGCAGGCTTTTTTCTCTGCGCGCATCATATTCCAGTGGGTACTATCGGAAAAAGCAAAGAAGGTAGTATCTCCTTCCATATTTTGGATTCTGAGCATTGCCGGTTCTTATCTGTTGTGTATCTATGGGTGGTTGCGTGATGATTTTTCTATTATCTTCGGACAGTTTATTTCTTATTATATCTATTTGTGGAATCTGAACGAGAAGGGTATTTGGAATAAATTGCACGGGGTACTGAAAACTCTGCTGGTAATTACCCCCATTATTGCAGCAGCTTTTATGCTGCACGATGCACAACACTTTATCGATAGTTTCTTCCGAAACGAGAAGGTGCCTCTCTGGCTGTTGGTCTTCGGTTCAATGGGACAAGTCATTTTCACTCTTCGTTTTGTATATCAATGGGCTTATTCATTCCATCATAAAGAGTCTTTACTGCCTGCCGGTTTCTGGATTATCAGTCTGGTCGGTTCATCGGTTATTGTGGCATACGGTGTATTCCGTCTCGATCCGGTTCTGATTTTGGGTCAGTCTGTCGGTTTCGTAGCCTATTTTCGCAATCTGATGATTGGGCGTAAAAGCTCCAAGCAATCAGTTGCCTATGAAAAGTAAATTTCTTCCGTTTTTATTATTGCTGGCAGTATTGCCCGTGCTGATTTTCCGGGATTATACTCCCTCCAATGAGTTACGCTATCTGAGCATTGTCGACGAGGCACTGCGCAATGGTGATATTTTTACGTTCACCAATCACGGTGTGCAATATGCCGATAAACCTCCTTTGTATTTCTGGATTCTGATGCTGGGCAAATGGTTGCTGGGCAGTCATGCCATGTGGTTTGCGTCACTTTTCTCTTTCATTCCTGCTCTGGTGATTATGCTGGTAATGGATCGGTGGGTAGAACGTGAAACATCTGCGGCCAATCGTCTTTCGGCACAGCTAATGTTGATGAGTTGCGGCTTGTTTTTAGGGTTGGCAGTTGTTTTGCGTATGGATATGCTGATGTGTATGTTCATCGTTCTTGCCCTCCGTACTTTCTACCGGATGTTGAAAGGGCAGGGCAGCAAGAACCGGAATGCCTTTCTGTTTCCCTTCTATATTTTTATGGCTGTTTTCTCCAAAGGTCCGGTCGGTATACTGGTACCCTTGCTGTCTACTTTTGTCTTTCTGCTTATCACCGGGCGTGTGAAAACCTTCGGACGCTATTGGGGATGGAAGACATTTGCCGTGCTACTGTTAGGATGTTTCATCTGGTTTGGTGGTGTCTGTTGGGAAGAGGGAGGTTTGAACTATCTGCATGATCTGCTATTCCGCCAGACTGTAGGACGGGCTGTCAATGCTTTCGACCATAGTGCACCCTTCTATTATTATTTTATTTCCGTTTGGTATTCGTTGGCTCCTTGGGCGTTATTGCTGATAGGGGTGATTGTGGCCGGGGCATGTCGTCGGTTAATCCGTTCAGATCTGGAGCGTTTCTTTATGGTAATCATCCTCAGTACTTTGCTGATGTTGTCTTGTTTCAGTGGTAAACTTGCCGTCTATTTGGCACCGACTTTCCCATTTTTTGTCTATCTGGCCGTACTTTTGCTATCACATTTCCGATGGAATCAATGGCTGGCGTTGACGTTGGTTCTTCCTGCCGTTGTTTTTGTGGCAGGCCTGCCCGCTCTTATCGTGTTGGGACGAATGCCGGGCACCGAATTTCTGGGACAGAAGCTTTTTTACGTGGCCGGTGGAGTGTTGACAGTTAGTGGTTGTGCGGCTCTGTATTTCCTCTATCGGAAGAAATCGTTGAACAAGACTATCAATACGCTTGCCTTCGGATTGTTTTGTGCTATCTTTGTGGGCGGTTGGGATGTACCTGCCATTAACAGTGAATTGGGTTATTCCGAATTATGCCGGAAAGCAGTGGAACTTTCCAAAGAAAAAGGGACTTCCGGTTATTGTGTCCTGAATGTACGTCGTCCTGAGAATATGGATGTCTACCTGCACGAAGGGGTGAAAGAAGTGACTGAAGAAGAAGTTTTGGATAATAAATGTCAGAATACCATCCTGATGATTTCGAACAAGAAAATACGTTCGAACAAGGAACTGCAGAAATTTGTTGACGGTAAGGAACATTATGTTATAGGCCGTTTTTCCGTAATGGTACTCTAAATAAGATTGAATCATGAAAGTATTAGTGACAGGAGCTGCCGGTTTTATCGGCTCTTATACAGTAAAAGCATTGATAGCACAGAGTTGCGAAGTTGTAGGGTTGGATATAATCAATTCTTATTATGATGTGCAGTTGAAGTACGACCGCCTTGCTGATACTGGTATAGCAAAAGAGTCGATAGAAGATGGTGTATTGTTACCAAGTTCTAAATACCCTTCTTATCGCTTTATTAAGATCGATTTGACTGATCGTGACGGACTGAACCACTTGTTTGAATCCGAACATTTTGATGTTGTGGTTAATCTGGCAGCCCAGGCGGGTGTGCGCTATTCGATAGAAAATCCTTATGCGTACATCGAATCGAATGTTGTAGGTTTCCTGAATTTGCTGGAGTGTTGCCGTCATTACCCGGTGAACCATCTGGTATATGCCAGCTCAAGCAGCATTTATGGCCTGAATGACAAGGTGCCTTACGCTGAGACGGATAAGGCCGATACACCGGTAAGTTTATACGCAGCGACGAAAAAGTCGAATGAACTGATGGCCCATGCTTATAGCAAACTGTACGGTATACCGACTACCGGTGTGCGTTTCTTTACAGTGTACGGTCCGTGGGGACGTCCGGATATGGCTCCATGCCTGTTTATGAAAGCAATCCTGAACGGAGATCCCATTAAAGTATTCAATAATGGGCAGATGCGTCGTGACTTCACCTATATAGACGATATCATCGCAGGGTTGATGAAGATCATCGCCCATCCTTCTGCCGATCCTATTCCTTTCTATATTTATAATATCGGTAATTCCGCTCCTGTGGAACTGATGGATTTCATTTCTGTGATTGAGAAAACAGCGGGTAAGACGGCAGTTAAGCAGATGATGGGGATGCAGCCGGGAGACGTGGTATGTACTTATGCCGATACAAGCCGGTTGGAAAATGATTTTGGCTATAAGCCTTCTACTTCCATAGAAGAAGGAATCCGAAAATTCTATGACTGGTATATAAAGTATTTCAATAAGTAACGTACAAAATCTTACTTTTGATAACCTGAAAATCTTTCCTGACGGTCCTCAGTGGATAATCGCACGCAGACAGAAAACAAAAAGAAAATAAAGCGGTGGCAGTATATCCTCGGGACAAATAAATGAAAAGGAAATGATAAATGCCGGATTATGGAAACACTTGGAAAGATTATTTTTTATCTATCAAACTTAGCCTTATATCATCTTCTGATGTGGTGGGGAGTCAATACGTTGTGTGTTGGGGTGGTAGCTGCCGGTTTTGAATATTGGATACTTTTTGCTGTGCTTATTTTCTTAGGGATAAGTACTTTTAGCTATTTACTGGCGCACTATTTTTGGAATAGTAGCTATTGGGGGATGTTCCTCAAAAATGCAGGTATGTTCCTTTTGGCTTTATTTGTTACTTATTTAAGAATGATGTTTTACGACCTGTAATTGTCGGGATGCCTTTCTGCATCTGCCTGAATTTCATGTTTTGGGGATACTTTTGCCTTTGAAAGAGTTCTTTTGATAGTAATGCCGCGCAAATACTTGAAAATAGGACAGTTGTTAAAACATTACTTCTTTTTCTACAATGCCACGATAAAACAATTAATGTTCAAATAACCGGCATAAATTAATCACTATTTTAAATAAGATTTCATTTCGCCCAAAGTCCTAAGGCATAGAAAGAAAATCTGCTTGAAAGGGCAATCAAACTTCATCTTTGCAGCCAAGATGTGTGTCTTCGCAGCCAAGATATACATCTCTGCAGGCAAGATGTATATCTTAGCCGCTAAGATGAAGAAAGTTAGGCATAGAACTTGGATTACACCCGGATGAGCCGGTAAGAGAAATATGAGGAGGATTGGAGTACGTATTGGATTGCTAAGTTCTTTCAGGACTATATCCGCAGTGTAGAAAACGCAATTCGGAGCTTTTAAGGCTAACAAATAATTCACATCTCTTAAGTCTTTGGCAGATGTTATGCAGCAAAGATAAGAATAAGAATTAATAAAATGCAAAAATAGAATCTTTTTTTTAATAAATACCAGAGAACTTAGACTAACCAATCTTTTGTAGTAAATCGAAACGGCATCCTTAATTTCTATCTTATAGATATAAGTTGCATATATTCAGTGTATTATATTTTAGTTTGGTAGAATATAGGTACAAATAAGTATAAATGATACGGTTGTTCCTTCAAAAAAGCATCTGCATTTCTTGCTTTTACTCTGATAAACTGTACAAAATTCCTGTCTTTCCAAGTCCTGAAAGGACTACTCCCCAATGAATTGTTTTTCGGAATAGGATATCAGCATAGTTCAGCAAAGTTTTAATGTCGACAGAAAACTAATAATCAAAACTAAAAGGCCTATGAAGACTTAGAAGAACGACCAAACTGATTCCGGATTTATACATCTTCCGGATGGAACATTCCTTTTTTTATGTTTAACCGAAAAATTTAATGTATGACAAAAAGAACTAACCTGTTTCCGAGTTTGATCAAAGCTCGTGAAATGAATTGCCTCAAAATAGCAGGTACCAGTTTGCTGCTATTATGTATGTCACCCCAGTTTGCTGTGGCCGATAGCCTAAAGCAAGATGCAGTTACCGTCACACAACAGCACAATGTAAAAGCCAGCGGCATTGTTACCGATGAAGCCGGCGAACCTCTCGTTGGTGTATCCGTATTGGTAAAAGGGACTACTTTGGGAAGTATTACCGACCTGAAAGGAAGATTCTCTCTGGATGTTCCGGAAGGAAGCACTTTTGAGATTTCTTATATTGGTTATAAAACACAGATTGTCAAAGCGGAGAGAACTCCGATGAATATTGTTCTGAAGGAGGATACTCAGAAGCTGGATGAAGTTGTCGTAGTGGGCTTTGGTACCCAAAAGAAGGTTAACTTGACGGGGGCGGTATCGGCTGTGACCGGTGACGATATTTCGAAACGACCGGTTGCCAATGCCGCTATCCTGTTGCAAGGACAAATTCCGGGATTGCGTGTCAATCAGGGGCTTGGACAGCCCGGTGGCGAAGGGACTTCTTTCCGTATCCGTGGTCAGGGGACTTTCTCTTCTGCCGGATCAGATCCTTTGATCTTGATCAATGGCGTACCGGGTAGTATGACCAACCTCGACCCCAGTGTGATCGAGAGTGTTTCCGTTTTGAAAGATGCTGCTTCGGCAGCCATTTACGGAGCAAGAGCCGCCAACGGTGTTATTCTCGTTACTACCAAGCAGGGTGCCGTGGGAGATAAGGTGAGCATTAGTTATCATGGGAATATTGGTTTGCATACACCGACCAAACTCTACGACCGGATTACCAATTCGGCAGAATATATGGAGTTGGCAAATCTGGCCTGGAAGAACTCCGGAACCGGAAAGCAGTACACCCAAGATCAGATCAACCTCTATCGGAATAATGTCGGTGACCCCCAATATCCCAATTTCGATTGGCAGGACTATATGTTCCGTACGGCCGTAGTGCAGACACATAATCTCTCGATGGCCGGAAGTACAGAGAAAACTACTTATAACGTGGCTTTGAATTTTGTAGATCAGCCGGGTACTATGCGTGGATTCAAATATAGAAAGTATAACGCCACAATCGACCTTACCGCACGCATTACCAATTTCATCAAAGTCGGAACCTATGCCAACCTGATGTATGGTGAAACGGAACAACCCCGTCAAGGCCAGAACGATGCATTCCTCTCTACTCTTTCGCAAGCACCGACCTATATGCCTTGGTTGCCGGACGACGGAACAGGGATTCGTCGTTGGACAAGTTCGGCTTATTCGTTCGAAAGCCATAACAAGAATATGCCTGCCATTATCGGAGAGAATGCGATGAAACGTGACAACAATTTCGATATTAATGCCCAGTTGTGGTTAGAGATTAACCTGGCTAAGGGATTGACATGGTACACCAAGGGTGCTGCCCGTCTTCAGTCGAACAAAAGTAAAGACTGGAGAGGGAGTACGACTTATACTTACGATTACCACACCGGAGAGAAGTCGTCCGAGCTTGATAAAGGAGGATTGGGGCTGAGCGTGGGCGATAGCCGCCGTTTCTATACCAATCTTTATAGTTACTTGAAATATGACCTGTCACTGGCGGAGAATGCACACAATTTCTCTTTGATGGTAGGTTATAATCAGGAATCGGAAAAATATGAAACGCTCAACGCTTACCGTAAGGACTTTGCCTTTGACCTGCCGGTGCTCAATGCCGGTGGTACGGCCGATTGGAGCAACAGCGGAGGTGAAGAAGAATGGGCTATCCAGTCTTTATTCGGACGTTTCAACTATAATTTCAAGGAGCGCTATCTGTTTGAAGCCAATATGCGCTATGACGGAACTTCGCGTATTTCCGATGAAAACCGTTGGGGTGTGTTCCCGTCATTCTCAGTCGCCTGGCGTGCTACGGAAGAAGAGTTCATAAAAAAAATGAACCTCAACTGGCTGAATAACTTCAAACTGAGAGGCTCATGGGGACAGTTGGGCAACCAGAATATCGGGCTTTATCCTTATCAGGCCATGATCTCCGGGGTAAATGACTATCCGTTTACCAAAACTTCGGACGGAGTGGTTATCGGTTATCAGCAGACGGCTTATGCCAATCGTAACATCAAGTGGGAGACGACTACCATTACCGATATCGGTTTTGACTTACAGGTGTTTGACGGTTTGAGTGTGACCTTCGACTGGTATAAAAAGACCACCGATGACATTTTGCGCTCTTCACAGGTGTCCAGTTTGCTCGGACTTTCGGCTCCGACTGTAAACAATGGCTCGGTAGAGAATAAAGGTATAGAGGTTGCCCTGAATTATGCCAATATGGTAAAGGGAGGCACACTCAAGGGACTCCGTTATAATGCCGGTGTTTATTTTGACCGTTCGCGCAACAAACTGACTGAATTTGGCGCAGAGGAGATCGGAAGTTACAGTATCAAACGTGAGGGATTGCCTTACGATGAATACTACATGCTGGAGTGCATCGGTGTATTTGCCGACAAGGCCGAGATTGACGCTTCGCCGAAGCAGTTTAATGACAACACCCAGCCGGGTGACCTGAAGTATAAGGATATCAGCGGCCCTGATGGGAAACCGGACGGAGTGATCGATAATTACGACCGCCGTACTTTCTCCGGACGCTTCCCCGGCTTTGAATATGGCATCAATGCCAGTGCCACCTGGAAAGGCTTCGACCTGTCGTTGATAGGTCAGGGAGTAGCTGATAAGAAATATTACACCACTGACTGGGGAGTGCAGCCTTTCATGCAAGGCGCTTCTCCCAACAAAGACTATATCAAGCACATGTGGACGGAAGAAAACCCGTATGGAGCCAAACATCCCAAACTTTATTGGCAGGATATGGGCGGAGGCAAGAATACACGTCCCAACAGCTATTATCTGAAAGACGCTTCTTTCTTCCGGTTGAAGAATGTGACACTTGGCTATACGTTACCGCGGGTATGGACCGAAAAGGCAAATATCTCCAAAGTACGTATTTACTTCTCCGGTGACAACCTGTTGACCCTGACCCCTTACAAAGGACTCGACCCCGAACGTAACGGTGACGGAAGAGATGCCATCTATCCACAAAACAGAATCTACTCGTTTGGTTTAAATGTTGAATTTTAATTAGGACATGCAATGAAAAAGAATATTCATATATTGTTAGCTGCCACATTACTTTTCGGTGCCACCTCGTGTGAAGACTTTCTTCAGAAAGATCCTCCGTCAAGTCCTTCGCAAAGCGTATTCTGGCAGAAGAAGAGTGACTTTGAATCAGCTTTGGCCGGAACCTATTCGGTCATGTACTCCGGTGTATTCTCTCAGATTATGCCTTGTCTGGACGGATTGACCGATAATGCAATCGTGCAACACAGTGAAGGTACCTACGGTTGGGCCAAGACCATCGCCCAGGGAGACCTTACTCCCAATCAGGGCGGGTTCGTGACCGACATTTATGGTAATTGCTATAAAGGCATTGCCCGTGTACATATCCTGATGGAACAACTCGAACAGTATACCGGATCGGATATCAGTGCAGACGATAAGAAGTTTATGCTCGCACAGTGTAAAGCGTTGCGCGGTTACTTTTATTCATGGTTGTATCAGTGTTACAAAGAAGTGCCTGTCGTGACCCAGTCACTCGACTTGAACACAATGTACCAGCCTAAGGCCACCCGTGCCGAAGTGTTGAACCGTGTGATGACCGACTATGACGAGGCTATCAGCGAATTGCCCGATAAACTGTATTCCGACTCACAGACATCCGGGCGATTTACCGTTTCGGCTGTCAAGGCTCTGAAGGCGAGAATTCTGTTGTTCGATGCCTACGATAGCAATGGGAAGGCCATCCCTTCGAAGATGGAAGAGGTGCTGACTTTGTTACAGAGTATCAAAGGATATAGCCTGGCAGCACGTGTACGTGACAATTTTATCTCTGAGAAACAATTGGCATCACCGGAAATCATGTTCTCCGTCCGCTTCCTGCGTCCGAACCTGACTCACTCCATGGACTTGTATTATGGTGCCTGGGCTGTTCTCGATCCGACCCGCAATATGGTGGATGCATTTGAATGTACGGATGGAAAACCGTGGGGAGAGTCGCCTCTGACCGTACGTCCTGACGAAAGCATATTGTATGGTAACAATGATGCGCTGAAGAAAGCAGAACGTGCCAAGATGTTCATGAACAGGGACCGCCGTCTGTATGAGTCGGTCAATCACTCCATGATGGCTAACTTTGCCAGTGACGGATGGAAAGACGAGGAGGTACAGGTGAACGAATCGAACAATAAAGGACCTACCGGTTTCAGCGCCCTCAAATACATTCAGCCTACGGATGTGACACCCGGATACAGTACTGTTTCGGATGCAGATGTAATCGTGTTGCGCTATGCTCATGTATTGCTGATGATAGCCGAGGCGGAGAATGAAGCCCATGGACCCACTACGACAGCTCTGGATGCTATAAACAAAGTAAGGACACGCTCCGGTCAGCCAGCTATCGGGGCAGGTATTTCACAGGATGACCTTCGCGAACGTATCCGGAACGAATGGCGTATTGAGACTTGTTTTGAAGGTTTACGTTACTTCCAGTTGAAACGATGGAAGCTGATGGATAAACTGGTGAACGGAGCGGAAGATCCCGCCTATCCGGGATATATCAAGGTGTATAAACCTGCATTTGAATTCTTCCCCATTCCGCAGTCCGAAATAGACAAGGCAGGCGGTGTCCTGAAGCAAGATCCGGCCTATGAGTAAGGGTACGAAGAAGACATGACCGGTAGCCGGATTCACGGTTGGTAATAAAGATGATAAGCCGACGGAACGCATGCTTCATAAGGAAGAAGCGCGTTGCCGTCGGCTTTTTGTAACAGACGAGATTTCAGATAATAAATCGGATAATCTCGTGTATGTGATTCTTTTTTCAATATATCTATTGGTTTATCACTTTTTAATCAAAGATGGTGTGCCAATTTTTATCATAATATGCATCAAAACATAGTCTGACTTGCTCTGCATTGTTCTTCTCCTCTGCCAGTGGAGGTAGTTCGTCTAATCCGAAATATTCACTTTTAACGGTTTCCAGATTGTCAGTGAACTCACCTCCCACGACTTTGCATAATACAAAAGCCTTGGTAACTCCATAGGCATATTCGGGCAGGTTGTGTAGTTTTCTATCTTGTACAGCAATTAGTTTTATTGGAATTACATCCAGTCCTGCTTCTTCTTTCACTTCTTTGACAGTGTTTGTTTTAATAGATTCGTATACATCGACCCATCCTCCGGGTAAAGACCACGTACCATTTTTTTCTTTAACAAGCAGAATTTTATCCTTTTGGAATATAGCGGCTCTTGTGTCCAGTTTAGGGGTTTGGAACCCTGTTTCATTGCAAAAGACAGATTTCACATGACTCAATGAATATCCGCTACCTAAACTGATCATTTCAGCTGAAATCTCCCGTATTCTTTCAAATCGTTCTATATCGAATGGATCTTTTGAGTAGCATAGCCCTCCCTGTGCTAAAAATTGCAGTTCTGTTGCCAATTTTACCCAGGGCATTCTGTCACGTTTATTCTTGTCGATGGATAAAAGATAAAGAATATCAGTGGGATGATTAAAGTAATAATCTGTGTGGATATGGTTTACACAGTGGCATCCCCACAATGCTAAACCGAAAGCTACGCCCGCACTTGACGCACATTGCATGTCGTAAAATGTGTCTCCAATATAAATGGTTTCCTCTTTCTTTGTTTTCGACTGTTCGAGATATTTCAGCATGGGGGCAGGAGAAGGCTTAGGCTTATCACTGTCTCCGGCACAAATTACGGTATCAAAATACCCGTCCAGGCCGAAGGGAGAAAAATCAGTTTTGTATTCTTCCCTGTTTTTGGATGTTATGACACCTAATTTGTAACCCCGGTTTCTGAGCTCTTTCAGAACATCTGCTACGCAGTCAAATAGTCTGATCGTATGAGAATAATTGGCAAGGCAGGTATTCCAGACGATATTACTATTTTGTGTATCTGATATTCCCAACTGCTTCAATGCTTCCTCCCCGGGTATCCCCAAAGCGAAAGTTAGGTCGGACAGCTCCACTTTTTCGTTTTTTAATTCCCATATTGTATCACGCAGAGAATTTAATACGGCATACTCCGTGTCGAGTAAGGTGCCGTCTATGTCAAATATTACCGATTTAATCATATTCCTATATGTTTTTGTTGTTGAAATAAAGACATTGTTGTTTGAGGCAAAAGTAGGAAGGATAAACCGGAAAAAATTTGTGATAGATTAAAATAGTGTGTTGCTAATACTCTGCCCGTATTTTACTTAGTGTGGGTAAGGTAATGCCGAGGTAAGAGGATATATAGCCTAAATTAACCCTGTTGTGTAAGTCGGGGAAATCTTTTAGCAACTTTTCATAACGTTCTTTGGCCGTAAGCGTAAGTCTTTCAATACGCAGATTTTGTAATAGTAGGAATGCTTCCTGATGGGCGATACGGGCCCAATTCGCTAATTCGGCATTTGTTTGGAATAAATTGTTAAGTGTATCTATCGGTATGGAATATGCCACCGTTTCTTCAAGAGTCTGCACATATTCAAAGCCTACCTTATTTTTTAGGAAATCCAACGAACCGTAAGTCCAATCTCCTTCTTTTGAAAACCAGGTGGTGGTTTCCTTGCCATCAGTCAAAACATAGGATCTTGTAAGTCCCGATTCAATGAAAAACACATTCCTATCCGGCTTATTTGCGCTTATTATATGAGTTTTGGTGGGGAATAGGTGTTTCTTGAATCCGGAAGTCAATAGTTCTATTGAATCGTTCGATACAGGATATTTTTTCTTTATGGATTCTATGATCTTATTCATATACAGTCGGGACCGTTATGCCATGATGAAAGCGTAAATCAGAATTCCCAACGTGGTCAGCAAACCGGCATAGATCGTGATTTCCGTATGTTTCACTTTGCCGAAGGAGGTGCCTTTGGCTATTTTCTTCAACAGATAGCACATCAGTGCAGCTCCGCAGCATCCTATGACAGCTCCTACAATCAGGTCGCCCGGATAGTGTACCCCCAGATAGATGCGTGTATAGCAGTTCAGTGTGGCCCATAGGAGAATGAAAAGGCTCAGCCACCGTTTGCGGAACAGGAAAACCAGGAAGAAGGCAAGTCCGAAAGAGTTGGAGGCATGACAGGATGGAAACCCGTAGCGTCCGCCCCGGTAGTTGTTTACTACGTGAACGAGGTCGGAGATCGGATTCTCCGGGTTTGCCGGGCGCAAGCGCTCTACGACGGGACGTATCAGGCCGGCACAAACCTGATCGGCAAAAGTAATGGTCAGCGCGATGGCAGCCAGACAGCACAAAGTTATTTTCCAGTTGAAATTCTTTAGCAGTACATACAAGATGCTGGCATACATCGGCACCCAGATCCATTTCCCGGTGAAGGTACTCATAAAATAGTCGGCAAAGGTGTTATGAAAACCGTTGAGGTATAGCAGCAGGTTCTGGTCTACGTTGGCCAGTGACTGGATAAGGTCGTTAGTCATATCGTTGTTGGGTTATGGGGTGATTATCTTTTAGCCAGGTCGTCGTACAGCTTTTGCAAATATGCTTTAGCTTTGGGTAAATTCTCTCCTTTATGTTCTCCTTCGTCCGAAACGACAGAGTTCGATTCACAGTTGAATACGACTTCATTTTCCGGTGTCATCATTCCGAAAGCGTTCGGGAAAGTGAAGAATCCGAAGTGAGGAGAGGCCGGGTTAAGCATGTTTTTACTGAAAGCGAACTCTTCGTGCGGAAGTCCCAGTTGCCCCAGCAGTGTGGCGGCAATGTCGATCTGTGAACCGTAAGTATCGATATGTTTCGGTTCTTTCACCGCTCCTCCTATGAAAATCAACGGAATCCGGTAACGGTCTACGGTCAGGTTGTCTATATCCTGCGGATAGGCTCCCAGATGATCGGGTACAAGAATGATGACCGTATTCTTCCATAAAGGAGTCTCTTTGAACCGGCGTACAAAGTCGCCGGCACAACTGTCCGCATAAGCAAAAGCATTCAGTCTCGGATTGTCCAGCCGTTGAAACGGAACTTCGAAAGGTTCGTGACTGCTCGAAGTCTGTACTATTTTCATAAAAGGTTCTTTGGGAGGATTCTGTTCCAGGTCGTTCAGCAGTCGGTTGAATACCACATGGTCGTGTGCTCCCCATTTGCTGAGACGTTCGGAAAGAGGAAAATCCTTATCGGAAACAATGTTGTCGATTCCTGCCTGAATCAGGTAAGAACGCATATTGGTGAAGTCGGCATCTCCTCCGTAATAATATTGCAGGTCGTATCCTGCCTTTTTCAGGCTGCCGGGGATCGAAGGCAAGTGTTGCGTCTTCTTCGGGTACTTCATGATGCTGGTGGTCGGTTGTGCCGGATAACCACTGATGATGGCTGCCAGTCCGCGGTCGGTACGGAAACTGTTGGCGAAGAAGTGGGTAAACAAGACCCCTTCACGTCCGAACTGATCCATGTTGATAGCTACGTTGGGTTCTCCTCCAAGGGTTTCCATCAGTTTGGACGAGAAGCTTTCTAGTATGATTAATACTACGTTCGGGCGTTCGATAGTGAAAAGCTGAGGAACACTGTCGGACGGAGTAACCGGTTTATCCTTGAGTTCCGCGAAGAGTTTGTCGGCCTCCTCAGCCGTCATAAACCGGTATTGTTTGTCGAAATTATCCTGTCGCGACAACGACTCCATCAGGCTGAAACAAGGATTGATGGCCGCATGGTTCAGTCGCTGGTTGCTGCTGAAGTAAGCTTTGCTCAGATTCATGGTCGACACCGTGAAGCCTCCCCGTATCGGGATGAACAGGAGTCCGGTGACGAGCAGCAAAACTCCGGATACGCTTAACCGGTGGAAAGGTATTTTCAGAGGTTGCTTCTGATAAATCAGCACCCGATAGAATATCCAGTAAAGCAGGGCTGCATAAACGGCGATTGCGGCCAGTCCGGCTATTACGACCCAAATGCTGACACTGGCCAATGCGTCTTTGGGAGAAGAAAAGAGGTAAAAAAGCGGGGTGGCATCCAGACGGAACCCCCAGTATTCATATAACCCTAAGTCACCGATAAAGATACAGGATAGCAGGATGGCTATGATCATGAAGTATACCCGGCGTATCTGGCGGATAATGGAAGGTTGTATCCAGACCGAAGCGATCAGCAATAGTCCGGGAATAGCGGTCAGATAACCGGCAAGCGAAAGGTCCAACGGAAGCCCGTGCCCTATCACGGAGAAATAATCAGTCCATGACACCTTATTATATAAGGTATGGTAGTAACCCATGAAAATTGGTTTCTGGAGGACGAATATGAGGACAAAAAGAAAATAAGTCGTGACGAATTGGATAAGTCTTCTCTTCATAAACTCTATACTTAAAAAGATTGAACGGTCACAAAGGTACGATTCTTTTCTTTATCTTTGCGCATTAACTGTGGTAAAACAGAGAGCTATATGGCAAAAATCGCAAAGAAACTTACCGAACTGATAGGCCATACTCCGTTGATGGAGTTGTCCGGTTATAGTCGTAAATACGGCCTGCAAGAGAATATTATCGCTAAACTGGAGTCATTTAACCCTGCCGGAAGCGTAAAGGACCGGGTGGCACTTTCGATGATCGAGGATGCCGAGAAGAGAGGAGTTCTGAAGCCCGGTGCCACGATCATCGAGCCGACCAGCGGAAATACCGGTGTGGGACTGGCCATGGTGGCTACCATTAAAGGGTATCGGTTGATACTGACCATGCCCGAAACGATGAGTCTGGAACGTCGCAATCTGTTGAAAGCACTGGGAGCACAAATTGTATTGACTGACGGGTTGGCAGGAATGGCCGGTTCCATAGCCAAAGCTGAGGAACTGAAAGATTCGATCCCCGGTTCGGTCATTCTGCAACAGTTTGAGAATCCTTCGAATGCGGAGGTGCACACACGCTTCACCGGCGAAGAGATCTGGCAGGACACTGACGGCCAGGTGGCTGTGTTTGTAGCGGGAGTAGGAACGGGCGGAACCGTTTGCGGGGTGGCCCGTGCACTGAAAAAGCATAATCCGGATGTATATATAGTAGCTGTGGAACCGGCGTCGTCTCCCGTACTTGAAGGCGGGAAGGCCGCTCCCCACCGTATACAAGGGATTGGGGCGAATTTTGTTCCCGGTATTTACGATGCTTCGGTTGTAGACGAAATCATGCCTGTGCCTGACGATGAGGCGATCCGTGGCGGGCGTGAATTGGCTTCTACGGAAGGACTGTTGGCGGGGATTTCTTCCGGAGCCGTTGTTTATGCAGCCCGCAAGCTGGCCGAACGTCCGGAGTTTAAAGGAAAGAGGATCGTGGCTTTATTGCCCGACACCGGCGAGCGTTATCTCTCTACCGAGTTATTTGCGTTTGACGCTTATCCTCTGGATTAAAAAGCACACTCGCGCTTGTCTGACATTTTAATATATATGAACCGGGGATCGGCCTCTGACCGATCTGTGGAGAAAGAAACTGTATGCTCTGCGTATACTCCCCATTACCGGTTCGTTTTTAATAGATTATTTATGAATCGAAAAACTATCATTGTTCCCTTTCTTTTGGAAGAGGGGATAGGGAGGAAGTATCTCTTTCTCCTTCTTTTCTCCATCTTTTCCATATCCCTTTCCGCTCAGACCTATCAGGAACTTTCTGAGAAGGCCGTCGAGTGTGTTGGAAAAGACAGTCTGGCGCAAGCCGAGGATCTTTTGAAGCAGGCATTGAGACTGGAACCGAAGAACCCCCATAATGCTCTGTTGTTTTCTAATCTCGGCTTGGTGCAACGCAAGCTGGGACGTTATAATGATGCTGTCGAGTCGTATACTTATGCACTCAACATTGCGCCGCTCGCCGTGCCCATTTTGCTGAACCGTGCCGCCATCTATCTGGAGCAGGGTATGCAGGACAAGGCTTATGTGGATTATTGTCAGGTGATGGATGTGGACAAGAAGAATACGGAAGCCTTGCTGATGCGGGCGTATATTTATATGTTGCGGCGGGATTATAAAGGAGCTCGTCTGGACTACCAGCGTTTGCTGGAAATTGATCCGAAGAATTATAACGGACGCCTCGGCTTGGCAACTTTGGAACAGAAAGAGGGCAAATTTCGTGAATCGCTCGATCTCCTGAACCAATTGTTGGTGGAATTTCCCGAAGATGCCGTTTTGTATGTGGCCCGTGCCGATGTAGAGCGGGATATGAAACATGAAGATCTGGCACTGGTGGATTTGGACGAAGCCATCCGCCTGGCGCCTAACTCCGTCGATGCCTATTTGCTGAGGGGGGATATCTATCTGGACCAGAAAAAGAAGTCGCAGGCGAAGGCAGATTTCGAGAAAGCTATTTCGCTGGGAGTGCCCCCTGCCGATGTTCACGAACAGATGCAACAATGCAAATAATTTCGGAAAATAATAGTCCGGAAGCTTGACTTTTGCTGTTGATTATCGTATCTTTGTAAGCGTAATCATAAACTATATTCAGATTAAAATACGGTAGAAGGGAGAAGTTGAAAGCTTTTCCCTTTTTTTATGCCTTTTCTGTTCATCGGCACGGGAAGCCGGGGTATATGGGGGGAAGCCCGGCTTTCGGATGATGAAAGCCCGGCTTTTCGACCCAAACAGACGGTTGCTCCGACTCGGACAGACACCGTCTTCCGACCCGGATGAAGCTTTGTTCCGGTGCATTACAATATGTGTTATGAAAATATCTCCTATTGTTATCGGCCGGTAGCCTACCCGGTTAATAAAACATAAAACTGCTCTTGACAAAATCCGGTTGCGGTTTCTCTTCCGGTCATACAAACTGGCGGATCAGCGCGACAAATTCTTTTCCGTATTTTTTCTTTTTGTATTCGCCAATCCCATTGATGTTGCCGAATGCTTCGACGGTTGTGGGACGCGACAGGCAGAGCAGGTGCAGCACTTTGTCCGATAACACGATGTATGCCGGGAGTGCTTCCTGGTCGGCCAGTTGCTTGCGCAACGCGCGCAAGGCCTCGAAGAGGTCTTCTTCCTTGCTTCTGCTTTCTCCGTCCCATGCCTGTGCATGGACGTTTACGGTCTTTCTTCTCTTTCTGGCGGTAGCAGGCTCTTCTCTCCGGATGACAACCAGCATTGCCCTCTCACGGCCAAAAAGGACGTCACTTCCGCTCTTTGTTATTTTCAGGTGATTGTTTTCGTTGTAGGCTATCTCAAAGTATCCCATTTGCAGCATTTGCAGCAAATAGTCCTGCCAGTCGCGCGCCGGGATTTCTCTTCCGGCTCCAAACGTTTTCAGCTCCGTATAAGCTTTTTCGGTGATTTCAGCAGTCGGGTTCCCTCTCAGGATATCTATCAGGAGAGTTATGCCTGCCTGTTGGTTGGTACGGGCTATGGCGCTTAAGGCTTTTTGAACGATGACAGTTCCGTCGAAGCGCTCGGGCGGATTACGGCATACATCGCAGTTGCCGCAATCTTCAGTAGCCGTTTCGCCGAAATAGCTCAATAAGATACGTCGCCGGCAGATGTCGGCTTCGGCATATTGTTGCATCCGGTTTAATTTTTCCAGATTGATATTCTGCTGGTTGCTTTCTGTTGCAAACTTTGTCAGCAAAATCAGGTCGCCCAATGAATAGAATAAAATCGTATCGCTGGGCATACCGTCACGCCCCGCACGGCCGATTTCCTGGTAAAAACTTTCGATGCTTTTCGGCAGGTTATAATGTATCACCCACCTGACATTCGACTTGTCAATGCCCATCCCAAAAGCGATGGTGGCACATACCACTTCGATCCGGTCGTTGATGAAGTTGTCTTGTGCTTCGTCCCGTTGGCGGGCAGACAGTCCGGCATGGTAGACGCCGCAACGGATGCCGTGTTTTTGCAACATCTGTGCCACTGTTTCAGTTTTACTGCGGCTCATGCAGTAAATGATTCCGCTTTCACCCCGGTGGCGGGCAATGAAGTCTACGATGGCTTTGCTCTTCTCCTTGGGTTGGTAGCCTCTTTTTACAGACAGGCTCAGGTTAGGGCGGTCGAATGATGAAATAAATATCTCCGGTTGCTTCAGTTGCAGTTGGCGGACAATGTCTTCCCTTGTGATTTTATCTGCCGTGGCAGTCAGGGCAATCATGGGGATGTTGGGGAATTGAGTACGTAAGAATCCCATCCGGGCATATTCCGGGCGGAAATCGTGTCCCCATTGCGAAATACAGTGGGCTTCGTCTACCGCAAACAGTGAGATGGTCATATCCCTCAGCAGATAGTCGGCTTCGGAGAGCAGTTTCTCCGGTGATATGTAGAGCAGCTTGAGCTTGCCTGAGATACAGGCCCTGCGTAAGTTGGCATTTTCGGATTCGTCGTTGCTGCTGTTCAGTGCACCTGCCGGTATTCCGTTGGCACAGAGAGATTCTACCTGATCCTTCATCAGTGAAATAAGAGGTGAAATAACAATTGCAGTGCCTTCCATCAGCAAGGCCGGAAGCTGATAACAGATTGATTTGCCTCCCCCCGTGGGCATCAGAACCAGCGCGTCTCTCTTACTCATCAGGTTTCGGATGATCTCTTCCTGCAGGGGACGGAAGCTGTCATAACCGAAATAAGTTTTGAGGGTTTGTATCATTTGATATTTTTCATTCATCTTTCGGGCAAAGGTACGCTTTATTTCCGGGTTATTAAAAGTTAAATATTCTTATTAACGCCCCTTTTTACCCACTTTTCGACGATTTTGATTGTTTTTATATCAAAAATATATACGAAAAAGTTGTGTATATCAAAATAATGTATGAAATTTGTGACATCTAAAGTTACAAATTAATAGTGATATTTAAAAACAAACCCTAACCAGTTAATTCAATGAGTGATTTAGAAAACAAAACCCAGGAAGAAACTCCTAAAAAACGCCCTTACAATTTAAGGGAGAAGAAAGAAAAGAAAGCTGCTTACCGGTCTTTAATCAGACCAGAGTTGGCAGATGAGTTGTATGACAAGATTCTGAACATCATTGTTGTACAGAAGAAGTACAGAGACCCTGACTATTCGGCTAAAGATTTGGCGAAGGAACTGAAAACCAATACCCGTTATCTTTCGGCTGTAGTTAATTCTCGCTTTGGTATGAACTATTCTTGCCTGCTGAACGAGTACAGAGTAAAAGATGCTTTGCACTTGTTGACGGATAAAAGATATGCCGACAAGAATGTAGAGGAAATCAGTGCGATGGTTGGTTTCGCTAACCGTCAGTCTTTTTACGCTGCATTTTATAAAAACGTAGGTGAAACACCCAACGGATATCGTAAAAAACACGCAGAAAAAAAGAAATAATTGCATTTCTTGAAACGGAATAAAAAGGAATTATCTCAGAGTACGGCTTTGAGGTATTTCCTTTTTATGTTTTATAACCTCAACGTTTAAAGGTATGAAGAAACATTTTATTTCAATGGCTGCGGCCGCAATCTTACTGACTGCTTGCGGCAGAGCCGAAAAAACAAACCCTGCTGCGGCAGATAATTTTAAATATACAGTGGAACAATTTGCAGATTTACAGATATTACGCTATCGCGTACCCGGATTTGAGAATTTAACTCTCAAACAGAAAGAGTTGGTTTATTATCTGACTCAGGCTGCGTTGGAAGGAAGAGATATTCTGTTTGATCAGAACGGAAAGTACAATCTTACCATCCGTCGGGCGCTTGAGACGATCTATACGGATTATGCCGGTGACAGAAACAGCCCGGACTTCGTGAATCTGACCACCTATCTGAAACGCGTATGGTTCTCAAACGGTATTCACCACCATTATGGTTCGGAGAAATTTGTTCCGGGCTTTACGCCGGAGTTTCTGAAACAAGCATTGCTCAGTGTAGATGCTTCCGGGCTGCCGTTGGCTCAAGGACAGACGGTAGAACAACTGTTTGAGGAGCTGTCACCCGTTATTTTTGATCCGAAGGTGATGCCTAAGCGAGTGAATCAGGCGGACGGCGAAGACTTGGTGCTGACTTCGGCCAGCAATTACTATGACGGGGTCACCCAGCAGGAAGCTGAGGATTTCTATAATGCGATGAAGGACCCCAAAGATGAAACCCCTGTCTCTTACGGACTGAACAGCCGTCTGGTTAAAGAGAACGGAAAGATCGTCGAGAAGGTATGGAAAGTAGGAGGGCTTTATACACAGGCCATCGAAAAGATTGTGTATTGGCTGAAGAAAGCTGAAAGGGTGGCAGAAGACGAAGCTCAGAAGGCTGCCATCGGCAAGCTGATTGAATACTACGAGACCGGTGACCTGAAGACGTTTGACGAATATGCCATCCTTTGGGTGAAAGATCTGAATTCACGCATTGACTTTACAAACGGATTTACTGAAACATACGGTGATCCGCTCGGGATGAAGGCCAGCTGGGAGTCCATCGTGAACTTTAAAGACCTGGAGGCTACGCGCCGTACTGAACTGATAAGCGGCAATGCCCAATGGTTCGAAGATCATTCCCCAGTGGACAAGCAATTTAAGAAAGAAAAGGTGAAAGGGGTGACTGCCAAAGTGATTACTGCTGCCATTCTTGGCGGAGACTTATATCCGGCGACGGCCATCGGAATCAACTTGCCTAACTCTAACTGGATTCGCAGCCATCATGGCTCCAAGTCGGTCACTATCGGGAATATCACCGATGCTTATAACAAAGCGGCTCATGGAAACGGATTCAACGAAGAGTTTGTGTACAGTGATACAGAAAAGCAACTGATCGATAAATATGGTGATCTGACAGGAGAATTGCATACCGACTTGCACGAATGCCTGGGTCACGGTTCCGGAAAATTACTTCCGGGAGTTGATCCGGATGCCTTGAAAGCCTATGGATCTACAATAGAGGAGGCACGTGCCGATCTGTTCGGACTTTACTACGTAGCCGATCCTAAATTGCTGGAATTGGGCTTGGTGCCGGCTGAAGAGGCTTACAAGGCCGAATACTATACTTATCTGATGAATGGCCTGATGACCCAGTTGGTGCGTATCGAGCCGGGCAACAGTGTTGAAGAGGCTCACATGCGCAACCGCCAGCTCATTGCCCGTTGGGTGTTTGAGAAGGGTAAGGCCGATAAGGTGGTGGAGATGGTGCAGAAAGACGGTAAGACTTACGTCGTGGTGAACGACTATCAGAAACTTCGCCATCTCTTTGGCGAATTGCTGGCCGAGATACAGCGCATCAAGTCGACCGGAGACTTTGCAGCAGCCCGTTCGCTGGTAGAAACCTATGCCGTAAAAGTAGACCCCGAACTTCACTCCGAAGTATTGGCCCGCTATAAGAAACTGAACCTGGCGCCTTATAAAGGATTCGTGAATCCAAGATACGATGCGGTAACCGACGAGAAAGGAAATATAATTGATGTAAAAGTAACCTATGATGAAGGCTATGCCGAACAGATGCTGCGTTATAGCAGGGACTATTCGCCACTGCCTTCTGTAAACGATTAACCCATGGATGTAAAAGAACAATTGAAAGATATTAAAACACAGCTCCGTCTCTCTATGAACGGAGTTGTGTCCCAAAGCATGCGTGAGAAGGGGCTGGACTATAAACTGAACTTTGGTGTTGAGTTGCCCCGTATTAAGAGCATCGCCGCTGCTTATGAGAAGAACCATGACTTGGCACAAGCCTTGTGGAAAGAGAATATCCGCGAGTGTAAGATTCTGGCAGGTTTATTGCAGCCGATAGATACCTTCTTTCCCGAGATAGCTGATATCTGGGTAGAGGATATCCGCAATATTGAGATAGCAGAACTTACGTGTATGAATCTGTTTCAAAACCTGCCTTATGCCCCGGCGAAAACTTTCCAGTGGATTGCGGACGAGGCGGAATATACACAAGTTTGTGGCTTCCTTACCATAGCCCGTCTGTTGATGAAAAAGGGAGATATGGCCGAACGCCCTGCGGGTGAATTGCTCGATCAGGCGATTTGTGCCGTACAATCGGGAAGTTATCATGTCCGTAATGCGGCAATGCTTGCTATCCGTAAGTATATGCAGCATAGTGAAGAACATGCTTTCCAGGTATGTCGCCTGGTAGAAGGCATGGCCAACTCTGATAAAGAAGCGGAACAGATGCTGTATACGATGGTGAGAGAGGAAATTAGCGATTAACGATAAGGTTGTGTCGAAACTTCACCACAGATTACGCAGGTTTTCACGGATTATCAACATCGATAATCAATGACTTAAAACTCACTCAGTGTCACTCTGTGCCCTCTGCGGTGAAGTCTCGACACCTTTTCATCGTCCGTCTTTATCGTTCGTCGACTATTGTCACATTGCTGATAAATACGCTATCATATCTTTTGTGCCCTTTTGCCCAGCGATTGTTGTCATAACAATCGATAAAGCGAAGACTTAAATTCTTTCGGATGGAATCCGGAATCAGTTGTTCCGCCGGTTTCTGTGAGATCAGAACAAACGGCAGGGCTTTTGTAATCTCTTCTTTATTGGTTAAATCCATGTCTCCGATCTTCTTATGTGCTTCGTATACCAACTCGATGCGTAGCACTTCGTCTTTGCTGTGATAGAATGGCAGAGCTTTTAGCTCCGGGTTTTCTTGGGTAGCGCTGATGCTTTTGGGATCTGAGTTACTCACAAAACTTCCGATATAAGGCATTACAAACAACTCGGCAACAGCAAATAACGCTACGACTCCCATCAGGAAAGAGAAAGGCCGGAGCTTGAGCGCAGAGCTGAATAGCCAAACTGCTACTGCCAGGAATAATACAGCCAACCATATGAACATCCCTGTACCTATCCGTCCTTCCCGGTACATGAAGAGATAGAGAGCAACGGGAAGGGCCAATGTAGCCACTACAATCAAATAAGCATTTATCCGGTAAATCACTCTGTCTTTCAGGTGCGGTATTTTCTGTTTAGCCTGTTGAATCCAATATACAAATAAGTATCCCATGGTCAGTGCGGCCGGTAATAAGATAGGAAGCAGATAGCGTGTCTTCTTTTCCGGGAGCAACGACAGGAAGAAAAGGATCAGTAACATCCAGCTCAGGCAGAACATGTACTCTTTGGATGCTTCGACCCGCTTTTTCCAGAAGGGCACTATCAGTGCTGTCAGTGTCAGCAGCGACCATACTCCTGTTTCCAGGAAAAACTGCCAGTAATAATACCAGGAACGTACGTTGTGGTTACTCCAGGAAGAAGACTCTTTGTGGAATACATAGGATGCCATCTCCTGGTGGCAGATGTATGTGTAGGCATACCACCACGTGCTGAGCACGATGCAAATAAAGATCATGGTGAAGAGTGCGGCCCATTTCCCTTTCATTCTTGTTTCCCTGCGATAGAATAAGAGGTAGGCACAAATGAACGGGAGAAGCAGGGCATAGAAAGATACGGGCCCTTTGCCAAGGAAAGATAATCCCATAAAAACGCCTGCGGCAATGAAAAGAGGCCACTTGCAGGCAGTTTGCCGCAAAGCAAGATAAAGATAATAAATAGCTCCCATCATGAATGCGTGGCAATAAATGTCCCAGGTAGCTGTACGTCCCATTAGAATGATATTATAAGAGGTGCACAAGATCAGGGAAGATACCAGGGCATAGGTTCGGTTACCGGTCAGCTTCGTAGCAAACTTATAGAAAAAGAGTACTAACATGACGGCCGCAAGTCCGGCCATGGCTCGTTGCAAGGGAAGATTATCCGGCGAAATCACTTCTACCACGGCAGCAATCCATGTGGGAAGTGGAGGCTTCTCCAGTCGCAGCTCTCCGTTCATGGTAGGCACCAGCCAGTTATGGTCATATACCATTTCGCGTGCAGTGACAATGTTTCTTGATTCCATGATGTCTGCAAAGATTGCGCCATTGTTTATAAAGAAAGAACAGCAGAACACAAGAAGTAATAGAGGCAAGTGCCAGCGATAATTTTGCGTGAAGGGGACTCTTGTCATAAAACATTTTTTTAGTGATTGGGTGCAAATTTACAGATATATTTTTGCTTTCCGCAAAAAACAATTAACTTTGTTGGCGCTAAAATAGCGCCGATATGGAAACTCAAAATGTGAAAGATACGGTACGGCAGATATTCACCGAATATCTAAATGCGAATGGACATCGCAAGACTCCTGAACGTTATGCGATACTGGATACCATATACTCCATTGACGGGCATTTCGATATCGATATGCTTTATTCGCAGATGATGAACCAGGAAAATTTCCGGGTGAGTAGGGCTACACTGTATAATACCATCATCTTACTTATCAATGCACGTCTGGTGATAAAACACCAGTTCGGCACTTCCTCCCAATACGAAAAATCATATAATCGCGAGACACACCATCACCAGATATGTACGCAATGCGGTAGGGTCACAGAGTTTCAAAATGAAGCTTTACAGAACGCGATTGAAAATACCAAACTAAGTAAGTTTCAACTTTCGCATTATTCCTTATATATATACGGTATATGTAGCAAATGCGACAGGGCCAACAAGAGAAAAAGAGTAAATAATAACAATAAAAAAGAAAAATGAAAGTAGATGTTCTATTAGGATTGCAATGGGGCGACGAAGGTAAAGGAAAAGTAGTCGACGTCTTAACTCCGAGATATGATGTAGTTGCACGTTTCCAGGGTGGACCGAATGCCGGTCATACACTTGAGTTCGAAGGACAGAAGTACGTGCTTCGCTCTATCCCTTCGGGTATTTTCCAGGGAGATAAAGTAAATATCATCGGTAACGGTGTAGTGCTTGATCCGGCTTTGTTCAAAGCGGAAGCAGAAGCGCTGGAAGCATCGGGACACAACTTGAAGGAGAGACTGCACATTTCGAAGAAAGCGCACCTCATTTTGCCTACGCACCGTATACTGGATGCTGCCTATGAAGCTGCCAAAGGTGATGCTAAGGTAGGAACTACCGGAAAAGGTATCGGTCCGACTTATACGGATAAAGTAAGCCGTAACGGTGTCCGTGTGGGGGATATCCTGCATAACTTCGAACAAAAATATGCTGCAGCGAAGGCTCGCCACGAACAAATCCTGAAAGGTCTGAATTATGAATACGACCTGACTGAACTTGAAAAAGCCTGGTTTGAAGGTATCGAATACCTGAAACAGTTCCAGTTGGTAGACAGCGAACATGAAATAAACGGTTTGCTCGATGCCGGAAAATCCGTGCTTTGTGAAGGTGCTCAGGGAACTATGCTGGATATTGACTTTGGTTCGTATCCGTTTGTGACTTCTTCGAATACCGTATGTGCAGGTGCATGCACCGGTTTGGGCGTTGCTCCGAATAAGATCGGCGATGTATATGGTATTTTTAAAGCTTATTGTACACGTGTAGGTTCGGGTCCGTTCCCCACAGAGTTGTTCGATAAAACTGGCGATCAGATCTGTACGCTTGGTCACGAATTTGGCTCGGTGACGGGACGTAAACGTCGTTGCGGATGGGTGGATCTTGTTGCACTGAAATATTCAATCATAATCAATGGTGTCACCAAACTGATTATGATGAAGAGTGACGTACTCGATACTTTCGAGACGATCAAAGCTTGTGTGGCCTATAAGATGAATGGTGAAGAGATCGATTACTTCCCTTATGACATTACCGACGAAGTGGAACCAATCTACGTGGAACTTCCGGGATGGCAGACAGACATGACAAAGATGCAGAGCGAAGATGAATTTCCTGAAGAGTTCAATGCTTATCTCTCCTTCCTTGAAGAACAGTTGGGCGTACAAATCAAAATTGTTTCTGTAGGTCCCGACCGCGAGCAGACTATTGAAAGATATACTGAAGAATAAGAAGCCTCACCTGTATCCTTCTTTTTTAAAAGGAGGAAGAAGTAGACTTTTATAGAAGAATTAATTCAAAACGAGGCCTTTCTTCTTCCCTCTCTAAAGTAGAGAGGGGCGAGGTGAGGCCTTTATTATAATACTTATGAAGAAGCATTTTATTACTTTTCTCTTGCTATTGGGAATGACTGCTTCCCTGACAGCGCAACAAAATTACCAACCGACAGAGGCTAACCTGAAAGCCCGGAGTGAATTTCAGGACAATAAGTTCGGAATCTTCCTTCACTGGGGGCTTTATGCCATGCTTGCTACCGGCGAGTGGACGATGACGAACCATAATCTGAATTATAAAGAGTATGCCAAACTGGCCGGAGGATTCTATCCCTCTAAATTTGATGCAGATAAATGGGTGGCGGCTATCAAAGCCTCCGGTGCCAAGTATATCTGTTTCACTACCCGTCACCATGAAGGTTTCTCGATGTTCGATACCAAGTATTCCGATTATAATATTGTAAAAGCCACTCCTTTTAAACGTGATGTGGTAAAGGAACTGGCTGATGCATGTGCCAAACATGGCATCAAACTGCATTTCTACTATTCACATATAGACTGGTATCGTGAAGACGCTCCTCAGGGAAGAACCGGACGCGGAACCGGACGTCCCGATCCGAAAGGAGACTGGAAGAGCTATTATCAGTTTATGAATAATCAGTTGACAGAGTTGTTGACCAATTATGGTCCGATCGGTGCCATTTGGTTCGATGGTTGGTGGGATCAGGATATCAATCCCGATTTCGACTGGGAACTTCCGGAACAATATGCATTGATCCATCGTTTGCAGCCGTCTTGTCTGGTTGGTAATAATCATCATCAGGTACCTTTTGCAGGGGAGGATATTCAGATATTCGAACGTGACCTTCCGGGAGAGAATACCGCAGGACTTTCCGGACAGAGTGTCAGCCATCTGCCTCTTGAAACATGTGAGACGATGAATGGCATGTGGGGATATAAGATTACAGACCAGAACTATAAATCAACTAAAACTTTGATTCATTATCTGGTGAAGGCTGCCGGTAAGGATGCCAATCTGTTGATGAATATAGGTCCGCAGCCCGATGGAGAACTTCCGGAAGTGGCTGTTCAGCGTTTGAAAGAGGTGGGAGACTGGATGTCAAAGTATGGTGAAACCATTTATGGAACGAGAGGTGGCTTGGTAGCTCCTCACGATTGGGGAGTAACGACCCAGAAAGGCAATAAACTCTATGTGCATATTCTTAATTTGCAGGACAAGGCTTTATTCTTGCCTATCGTTGATAAGAAAGTGAAAAAGGCAGTGGTCTTTGCTGACAAAACGCCGGTACGCTTCACAAAGAATAAAGAAGGAATTGTACTGGAACTCGCTAAAGTTCCGACGGATGTAGATTACGTGGTGGAACTTACAATTGACTAATTTTTAGCTAATTCTTCATAAAAGCGATGTGTGGGAAATCTCCTCTCCGTCGCTTTTGTTTATTTTTGGCAAGCTATTTGTATATTAGCTATTATAACAATTTAATTAAGAAAGAATATGGTAATAGGAATTCAATGGATTATTTTTATTGGCATCGCTCTCGTTAGCTGGCTGGTGCAGATGAACCTGCAAAACAAGTTCAAGAAATACTCCAAGATACCCACAGGAAACGGCATGACAGGACGCGACGTAGCTATTAAAATGTTGCATGACAACGGTATTTACGATGTTCAGGTGACTCACACTCCCGGACAGTTGACCGATCATTATAATCCTGCCAATAAGACAGTGAACCTGAGTGAAGGAGTTTATGAAAGTAATAGCATCATGGCTGCTGCCGTGGCTGCTCACGAATGCGGACACGCTGTTCAGCATGCACGGGCTTATGCGCCGTTGACGCTCCGCAGTAAGCTGGTGCCGGTGGTTTCGTTCGCTTCACAGTGGATGACGTGGTTATTGCTTGCCGGTATTTTGTTACTGAATTCGTTTCCGCAGTTATTGCTTGCCGGCATTATCCTGTTTGCTTTGACCACCTTATTCAGCTTTATCACACTTCCGGTAGAGATTGATGCGAGCAAACGTGCATTGGTATGGCTCAGTGCATCGGGAATTACTAACTCGTATAATCATGCCAAAGCGGAAGACGCTCTCCGTTCGGCTGCATACACTTATGTTGTTGCTGCGTTGGGCTCGTTGGCTACGCTGATTTACTACATTATGATATTTATGGGACGCCGGGATTAATCTCTCCTTCCCGTACGGAATAAAAAGAAAGGAGATGTGTCAAGACTCACCACAGAGGACACAGAGTAACACAGAGGCGATTTTAAGTTATTGATTATCAATAAAAAGACTCTGTGATACTCCGTGTTACTCCGTGGTAAAAAGAGTTATGATACATCTCCTTTTGTGTATAGGAAAGTATTTTTTATGTTTTAAGTGCTGATGGTGCTTTTTTTATATATCTTTGAAGAAATAAGAACAATGTTTATAAAAAAAGTATTAATATCAATCAATATGGTCCCTATCTTATAAGTCTGAGAGGACAAAACGTTTTTGCATATCGCGTGGTAACAGAAACATCCTGTTTTGGAGTTGGAGTGATAAACTGTACATCAGGTATAAGCGAAAGTTGGGTTCCGGTAAATTGAAAAGTATGAGAATTAGAACAGCCTTTTTTATATTTTGCATTTCTTTATTGTCGGGAGCCTGTAGGCAAGTTGCGACAGAGTCTCGAGTGCAGTCGGTTTCTTTTGAAGACGGTTCTTCTATGATAGCTGATACGATTTTCTTAGATAGCTTATCTCTTTTTATGCCCGAAACAAACGAAGAAGCTTTAATAAACAACATTGATAGAGTCTGCGAATTTGATGGACGATATTTTATTTTGGATAAACGGATGAAGCAGGTGCTTTGTTATACTCTTTCTGGGAAACATTTATTCACGATACATGCTGTGGGGAATGGGAAGGGAGAGTATGTGGATCTGTTCGATATTGCGATTGATGAAACAGAAAATAAATTGTTGCTTTTAGTCTATCCTTCGCAGATTCTTTACTATGATTTGGAAGGTACATACCTGTCTTCTTATCCATTGGACGATATGTATTTATCGTTCGCAGTGGATAATGGATGTATCTATTTGCGGAATGATACTTATGCTAACGGAGTGGTGTCAGATCATTCTCTGACAGTGATTAATAAGGAAACGGGTAAGCGAACTTCTTTATTAGAACCTTTATACGAAACGGCACCGTTTTGTTCTTTTGGTAATTACCAAATTACGAATACTGCTTCAGTGTTATTTACCCGTAAGTTTGATAATTATATATATCGAATAACGGGAGAATCGATTGAACCACTTTATATGGTAGATTGGAAAAGCAAGGCTTTTCCGGAAAGTGATAAGCAGCGTCAGTTCCAATGTAACGATTTGAATCAGTTCTGTTATCAAGGGAAATATATATATACTATGACTGATTTATGTGATACTCCTTCCTGTTTGTTGTTTAGAACCAATCAACCGGGCGTGTGTCTGCTTTCAAAAGCTACCGGTACAGTGAACAATTATCAGGTAATTATCAATACGGATTATCAGTTACCTTTACCCAATTATATGCCGGTAGATGGGAAACAAAGTCGGATTTTCTTTATCTATTCATCCGAAGTATTATGCGAGCAAAAGAGATTGTCTGCTGAAGAAGGTATTAATGAAAAAATGCGCTGCTTACTGGATCGGATAAAGGAGGGAGATAATCCGGTTATTTTTACATATCATGTAAAGTAAGTCGTTTAAAGATTACCCCAAACATCATAGATTCTATAAATGGCGTTTTAGAGTTGATGTTGTCTATGACGCTTGGGGATAATATCGTTTAGTCTTTTAGGCTTATTCTTGATAAGGTGATTGCCAGAAGTAAGAGTCATTATGTGAGTCGTAGGCGGTGGCACCGGGCTTTCCATTGCTACTGTATCCTTCCGGAACTAACGAGATATACATCGGCCACTTTTTGCCCGGATAGTTTGTTTCTGCGTTATATTCGCTTTGCAGAGGGCAAGTTACGTAATACAGGTTCTTGGCCATGTAGTAATCCAGATAATACTCTTTGGTCTGTTTATTTTTATTGTTCCAGTTTGCGTCTTCGTTTAGTACAACGGGTTGATTGTTGCGGAGGCGTTCGCGCACTTCACCAATGCCCAGAAGGTTTCCTTTTTCATCTGTTACATAAGCGTTGAATGTCGGGTCCATCCATAACCATTTGTTGAGGGTGTTGGAGTAGACTGCATTGATGACGTGGCAATCATTGATCATCACTTTGGGCATACAGGTGATGAAACGGGATTTGAATCCCATAGCCAGATAGCACTCGTTCAGCATTTGTGCCATCATCCGGCAGTTTACGCCCCGGTTCTCCTTTTTGCAAAGTTCTACCATGGCTATTGTGTTCCGCTCTTCCGGATTACGTGAATTGCCATCATGTGGAACTATGTTGTGAACCCAGTAGAGAAGGTTTTTGATTTTGGAGATTTCGTCTCCGCTTCCGGCGATACTATCCAGGTTGAAATGTTTCCGTAACTGTACCAGATTACTGTCGTTAGGATTCATGTAGGTGAAGCGGGGTAGAGTGTCAGTTACTGATTCATTATAACATATCGGTTTTGTTTCAGTTCTGTTGTATCCTTCGGCTTGTTGCAGAATATACAGATAGTCACTGTCCAGACGCATTTTAGCCATTACTTCCAGATACTTCTTCTCTTTACGTAAATTGTCGATGTCACTGTCACCTTTAGCATGGTTGTAATCATTCCATCCGGAGTTGAAAGCCTTCTCAAAGTTTTTCAGGGCTGCCTTTTTCTTTCCCTGAAGTGCCTGATAGCAAGCAAGGTCGTAATAAACCAGTCCTGTTATATTTTTTGCTTTTTCCTGAAGTTGTTGAGGCAATCCTTGATACAACTTCAGTTTCTCCCAATTTAATTTCTCGGCCTTTTTGTAATCTTTCTGTTTGCGGGCGTTTGCTACTTCCTGAGTGAGTGCGCTGTACTTTCTCTCAAATTCTTTTTTTTCGTTGTTTTGTGCCATTCCCGATAGTCCAAGGCATAACATTGTAATGATCAAAAAAACTGTTTTCATATGATTCCTGTTAGATAATGTGATTTCTTTGTCTTTCAGAAGGCAAATGGTATACCAAATTAATAAATATCTCTTATTGAGCAGAATGGCATTAAAAAGTATTGTCCGAAAATGAACAGTCTTAACGGAACCGGACACCGGATACATTTGCTTACAGATTCACAGAAAGTCTGTGGTTTCTGTTTTAATAATCAATTATTTCATCTAACTTTGCAACTCAATTCAATAAAACAGTTAAAACAATGGCAGCAAAACCAGGTATACCTAAAGGAACCCGTGATTTTTCGCCCGTAGAGATGGCGAAACGTAACTACATATTCAATACAATTCGTGACGTATATCATCTGTATGGTTTCCAGCAGATTGAGACTCCTTCGATGGAGATGCTTTCTACCCTGATGGGAAAATACGGTGAAGAGGGTGACAAATTACTTTTTAAAATACAGAATTCAGGTGATTACTTTTCGGGTATTACAGACGAAGAGCTATTAAGCCGTAACGCCGCTAAACTGGCCAGTAAATTTTGTGAAAAAGGGTTGCGTTATGATCTTACCGTACCCTTTGCCCGTTACGTGGTAATGCACCGTGATGAAATAACTTTTCCCTTCAAGCGTTATCAGATTCAACCAGTCTGGCGTGCTGACCGTCCGCAGAAAGGACGTTATCGTGAATTTTACCAATGCGATGCCGATGTGGTCGGTAGTGATTCACTGCTGAACGAGGTAGAATTGATGCAGATAGTAGATACGGTGTTTACCCGTTTCGGTATCCGTGTCTGCATAAAAATCAATAATCGCAAAATACTGACCGGTATTGCCGAGATCATCGGAGAGGCGGATAAGATTGTGGATATAACTGTAGCTATCGACAAACTGGATAAAATCGGTTTGGAAAATGTGAATAAAGAATTGGCTGAGAAAGGGATTAGTGATGAGGCTATTGCCAAACTGCAACCTATCATTCTTCTGAGTGGAACCAATGCTGAGAAGTTGGCTACACTGAAGACTGTACTTTCCGGTAGCGAAACAGGTTTGAAGGGAGTGGAAGAGAGTGAGTTTATTTTGAATACCCTTCAAACGATGGGACTGAAAAACGAAATAGAGCTTGACTTGACATTGGCACGTGGATTGAATTACTATACAGGTGCTATTTTTGAGGTGAAGGCGCTTGATGTGCAGATTGGCAGTATCACCGGTGGAGGTCGTTACGATAACCTGACTGGTGTATTCGGTATGGCAGGAGTATCGGGCGTAGGTATTTCGTTTGGTGCCGACCGTATTTTCGATGTGCTCAACCAGTTGGAACTGTATCCGAAGGAGGCTGTTAATGGAACTCAGCTTCTGTTTATTAACTTCGGTGAGAAAGAAGCTGCTTTTTCTATGGGTATTCTGGCTAAGGCCCGCGCAGCCGGTATTCGTGCCGAGATATTTCCGGATGCTGCGAAGATGAAGAAACAGATGAGTTATGCGAATGTTAAGAACATTCCTTTCGTAGCCATCGTAGGTGAAAATGAAATGAACGAAGGAAAAGTTATGCTGAAAAATATGGAGAACGGTGAGCAGCAGCTGGTCACTTCCGACGAGTTGATTGCCGCTTTAACGAAATAAGGAAATCGCTTCTACCTTTTCAACTAAAGCTCTTTTGGGGTGAAAAGGTAGACAGCTTTGGTTTAAAAGAAACGGGGCCTTGGTTTTGAACCAATGACCCCGTTCTTTTTTATAAGCTTTTTATAATACCCATACTGCACTGCCTCAGTGGCGAGATATATTCTACAAGTGGCGTTCCGGATACATATCTTCCCACCACTGAGGACTATCCTGCAACCAGCGGGCAAACCATGCCATAATACTGTTATGCCATTGCACGCGTTTCGGATAGTCGGCAATAAAGTGGTTTTCTCCATCTACAGTGATGAACTCTACTGTTTTACCCAATATTTTCAGGGCATTGAATAGCTGGATGCTTTCACCGATAGGTACATTGGTATCTACGGTGCCGTGCAGCAGTAAGAGTGGAGTGTTGATCTTATCGGCGTTGAAGAGCGAGCCTTGTTTGGTGAACAGTTCCGGATTGTTCCAGGGATAACTGTCGGCTGCTGCTATGGCATTATAACCGTATCCCCAATAACCTTCGCCCCAATAACTGGTCACATTGCTGATACCGGCATGTGAAACTGCGGCGGCGAAAATATCCGTCTGAGTCTGGAGATATTGCGTCATGAATCCACCGTAAGATGCACCGAGACAACCGATTTTCTTATCATTCACGAACGGGTGTTCTTTACAGAACTGTTTGGTACCTTCAATGATGTCGTCGGCAGTACGTTTTCCCCAGGCATTGACATGGCGTGCTGAAAACTCTTGTCCGAATCCGATTGTTCCGCTTGGCTGGATAACATATACCACGTAGTCGCGTGAAGCAAACAGTTGTGCGCAGTACGGATTGCTGATGCCTCGTTCTGTCGGGGTCGTTCCTCCATAGTAATACACAATCAGCGGATACTTTTTATTAGGATCGAATGAAGGCGGCAAACACATCATACCTTTAATCTCAGTGCTATCTGAAGCAGTGAAATTCCATGGTTCCATTTTACCCAGTTCAATTTTTTCGAGGGTAGGCTTCATCGGGTCGGCTATCAGTCGAGAGGTTTTCTTTTTCAGGTCGTATACATAAGCGACTCCTGCATTGTAGCATCCTTGTCCGATGTAGGCTGCCAGCGACGGATTGTTTTCCGACATGGCAAATGCACTGGTGACATCAGTCTCCAGGTTCAGCTTTTCAAACTTACGGTCTTTGGGAGAGTAACGATAGATGTTCCGGCAATCTTCGTCATTGGTGCTAAAATAGATGCACCCGTCACCTTTGTTCCATTGCAGGAAGTTGACAGACGGATTGAACTCTTTAGTGATCGGATCGATCTTGCGGGTAGCTAAATCCATGATGAATGCCTGAGAGTCGAAATCATTGGCGATCGGATGATTACCACAATTCTTGCCGATACCGTCAAAAGCTTCCGGGCTGGCGGTGAGCAGTAATTGTCTGCCGTCCGGTGAGTAGCTGGCTCCTCCGAGGAAGCGGTCTTCAAAGAACAGAGTATCGACAGCCAATGTTTCAAGGTTCACTTGGAATAGTGAACTCAGAGAGAAAGGACGTTGCGTGATATTTTCCTTCGAACTGCTGTAAAGTAAATATTTGCCGTCCGGTGAGATATCCTGCATATACGTACTGTGATTGCCGTAGGTCAGTCGTTCGGAAGTTCCGTTGGCAATGTCATATCTGGCCAGAAAACTACGTCCGCGTGTATTCGGAATACGGTCGGCGGGGCTGACAATGCGTTTCAACGGCCCATCATCTTTCACGCCTTCTTCACGAGGATAGTATATCAGGAAGTCTTCGTTGGGCGACCAGCTGAAACCTTGCTCGGGAATGCCCTGCAGGAGAACTTCTTCCTTCAGCGTGATGGGATCGAGAGTGATGACGTCATTTCCTTCGGATGCCACTGCCGTATAATAAAGTTTATTACTTTTCGGCATCCATCTCATGCCGTCCCTCAGATTGGTGAGGAGTACTTTTCCTGTTTTCAGTTCAGTCAGTTCACAGTAGGTGCGTGAACGTTTCAACGAATGATTGTCCCAATAGCGGGTCAACAGATATTTCCCGTCCGGTGATACGGAAACAGCAATGGCGCGGTTGCCGTATACGGTATTGTCGAGTGCGAAACGGTGTTTCTGATCGGGATCGGTGCTACATGCCACTTCTTTGAATTTATCATCTTTCACCAGTTCGCACTTCAGTGAAGGCGCAGTCTTATCGTCCGGGGTTGAAAGTAGTTTAATGGCAATTTCATAATCCATTTCCGGTTCCAGGCGTAGGGCAATTTCTTTGGTTGCTGCTTTGGAGATACTGTCTTCCGCAGCATCTTTCACCATTTTCGATTCGCCGTTGATGAAAAGCTCCCACCGGACCGGAGAGGTCACTTTCAGTTTGCCTTTCATGAAGCGTTCGGCCCGTAGCTGAGTCTTCAGCAGATAAAGCAGATTGTCTTTATCGGCTTTCGCAAAAGTGACCAAGCCTGCTGTATCGGCAGACAGCATTTGTGTCGGTGCATTGGCAAGGTCAAGCATTACCGGCGTTTGCAGCAGTGCTTTGGCGGTGTGTTTTTCTCCTTTGGGGTTGATACTGTCGTTCATGATCGGAGTGCGTACAGTAATGGCATTTCTTACCTGATACTGCGTCAGCCTCTCTTGTGCTTGTGTGGCAAGTCCTGTTGTCATCAACAGCGCCATCATCAGTAACTTTTTGTCCATTGTTTCTTTGAGTTTATAATTGGTTATTTCATTTTATATACCAGCGTACCACCCTTCACGATGTCTTCGTGGGAGATATAGTTTTTGGTATAAAGTTCACCATTCAGTGTGATGCTGTCGATGTACTTATGTTCTTTCGACAAATTTTCGGCAATGACTGTGAACGTTTTTCCATCCGGCAGGTGAAGTACTATTTTCGGCATCTGCGGAGCACCGAATATATAATGCCCGCTCACCGGATCGACCGGATAGAATCCCATAGCATTGAACATATACCAGGCTGACATCTGTCCGCAGTCGTCGTTTCCACAGAGACCATCGGGCTTGTTTTTGTATTGGGTATCAAAGATTTCACGTATCAACTCCTGAGTGCGTTCCGGCTTGCCGGCCAAAGCATACAGGAAGGTGACATGGTGGCTTGGTTCGTTGCCGTGGGCATATTGTCCGATCAGTCCGGTAACGTCTGCCAGTCCGCTTCCTTCCAGTTTGATAGTGAACAATGAATCCAGTTTGTTGAGGAAAGGCCCTTTACCACCGAATAATTCGATCAATCCCGGTACATCGTGCTGAACATGCCAGGTGTATTGCCAGGCATTTCCTTCAGTATAATCGCCTCCGCGGCTTTCGGCATGTGCCAGATCGCTGGGATTGAAAGGAGTTTTCCAGCGTCCGTCGGCATAGCGCGGGCGCATAAACTGTGTTTCCTTATCGAACAGGTTCTTATAGAATTCCGAACGTTTACTGAAGTATTCCGCATCTTCCTTTTTACCCATTAACTCTGCCATTGTAGCTGCGGCGTAGTCATCGTAAACCGATTCAAGTGTACGTGAAACCGATTCGGCATCTACCTTGTCTGTCGGATAATAACCATATTTCATATAAGTTTCCCAGTCCGATTTCGGATGCGAAACAGTCAGCGTCTGTTTGATGGCATCGAATGCTTTCTCGGCATCAAAGCCACGGAAGCCTTTCTTATAAGCTTCGGCAATAACCGAAACAGAGTGGTTGCCGATCATAGTATTCGTTTCTTTACCCCACAAGGTCCAGATAGGTAAGTAGCCTTGTGCCTGATTTTGTTCGATCATCGAATTGATGAAACCGTCTACTCGTTCGGGTACGGCCAATGTATAGAAGGGGTGGGCAGCGCGGTAGGTATCCCAGATCGAGAAGGTGGAGTAATAGACTCCCGATGCTGATTTTACTACCGAGTCTTTGGCGTTACGGTATCTTCCGTCTACATCGGCAATATTATTAGGCTGTATCAGTGCATGATAGAAGCTGGTATAAAAATTCTCCAATTCGTCCGGAGTACCTGTCACTTCGATACGGCTCAAGTAACTGTTCCAGATGTCCTTGGCTTTCTGTCTTGTACCGTCGAAATCCCAGTCTGCCAACTCTTGATCCATATTCTTACGGGCACCGTCTACACCGACTGTAGAAATGGCTACTTTCATCAGCAGTTGTTCGTCCGGCTTCATGTCGAAACTCATTAACAGACGTTTTCCTTTTTCAGTTTCTTCCATTGGCAGGGAGATGGAATCGGTCACCGGTTTGCTGAACTTCATTACAAAGTATAAATCCTGATTCACCCATACGCTGCTGCGCACGTGTCCTGTCAGTGTTTGAGCATCTTCCCAATTGATTTCGCAAGCTTTTACGTGCGATTTATATTGTTGGGGATTCCATACCAATCCGTGTTGAAGGTCGAGTAACAGTGAGGCTGAATCGGCATTCTGATAAGTGTAACGATGCAGTGCTACATGATCTGTTGTGGTCAGTTCTGCTTTTACTTTATATTTATCGAGTTCTACAGTGTAGTATCCCGGTGTTGCGCTTTCTGTCTTTTTAGAGAAACCGCTTTTGTAGTCATCCCGTACTCTTTGTCCGGTGACAGGCATTACAAGGAGGTCGCCCAGATCCATACATCCTGTGCCATTGAGGTGAGTTTGAGAGAAGCCCCAGATCAGTGAATCCTGATAATTGTATCCTGAGCAATACTGCCATCCGATGGCATTGGTTTCCGGGCTTGCCTGTATCAGTCCGAAGGGCAGGCAGGCACCCGGGAAGGTGTGACCGTTGTCGGCTGCTCCGATAAAGGTGTTTACGTACTGAGTGTAGTCTTGGGGGGGGGCCGGGGTTTCGGGGGTGCAGGATGTGCAAAGACCGAGTCCTAACCATGCAAGCATAAAGGTTGATTTGAACTTCATAGAATGACCTTGATTAATTGTTTTGGTGACAAAGATAAGGAATAAAACCGAAAGATAGTAAAGAATAGAGAAAGAAGGCTGTAAACAAGAGGCTTAGATTTAATTTATTCGTTTCAAGAAGCTGCCTGTTGTTATCCTAAATAAGTGAGATGCCGATGGATCGGAAATTAAGTTCTGAATAATGAAAGAGTATCTGTGAGGTATTCAAAAGAGAGCCTGTGAATGAAGTTACTGATATATTCGGATGAATGATTGCCTATTAATCTATATATTTGTGGAACCGTATGTCGTGATAGTATTGAATACGGTCCGACGATTATGGCGAACTTGGGAATAAGGGAATAGGTATTCTCTATGTCATGGGCTATGATTGAGTAGAATACATTCAAAGAAAAAGAAGAAAAATGAAGAGAATGAATGCGTATCTGTTGACAATGATTTGGATTTTGGGAGCGGTATTGGTTCTGATGCTCTTATGTTATGTGATTTCCGGTTTTGATTTAGGGGCACTTGTCCTGGTATCAATATTATGGTGCATTCCGACGTTGCCGTTTCTCCTGTTTATAGCCTGTAGTTTTATATTTGGACTGAAAGGTTTGGAACATTTATATTGGGCGATAGGGTCGTTGTGTGTGTATGGGCTGTTGACCTATATGTTGCTGACTTCGTGCCAGATGGCTGCCGATCCTAAAATTGTTCACGGAACTTTGAAAGTAGTTCTATTTTTTGCCATTGCTTTCGGGTGTGGCTGTTTGTGGCGCCCGACTGTATGCAATTTCTCTGTTGTACTGGGCATTGCAAAGATTCCTGCAACTTTGTGTGCTGTGTTGCTATTGGGTTATGTTATGCTTGCAAATATGCGAGAAATGGGTGGAGTCAATGATTTATACTGGGCAGGACCCCAATATAATGCGGATAAAACACTGTTTTATGATTATAAGATGCGCCTTTCTCCTTTTCCTGCCCGGGTTGTCGGTGTGCGCTATTTCAACAAATATGGGCATTACGTTGGAGGAAGTGCCGAGCAACCGTGCAATAATGTCCTTATGGATATGCGATTGGGGGACATCCCTGACGGGAGTGCCGATATTCTGCTTCACAAACGGTATAAACCCACTGTGGTAGGTTTACTGGCTGACTGCAAAAATGCCTTTTGTTACGATCGGGATCATACCACCATTTATTTATTTTACAAGAGTGATTCTTTGCGTCGTGTGGAAGTAGACCATCACGAAAACGGTATTATTTCGAAGATTCGCAAGTATCAAGCAGGAACTGTCGATGAATATGATACGGTAGAAATGTTCGACGAACTGGGTGTGCCACAAAAGATGTTTTATAATAACAATTCGTGGTTTCGTCTCTGGCGTATAAACGATTTTCAGGTAGAGCCCGAGGTTCCTTGTTTCAAGTATGGATATGCCAGTCCGGATCATCCGGCAATAGATGAACGGCTTCGTAAAGTATTGGACTTCAGTAAACAAAAGGAGCAAACACGCGATTCACTTCGGATGCTGGGAGAGTCCGGGGATAATCTAAACATCGCTCTTCTGTTAGAAGGATTTATAATTGACAACCATACTACGATCTCGGTTGCGGTTGATGCTGATTCATATTACGGGGAGAACCATAATAGTGATTTTGAGAATTTGAAAACCGTTCGGCAGATGGAGACCATCTGTGATGCATTGTCTTTATGCCGTCTGGAATCGGGAATAACCGAACGCATTGTGCACTATTACGATGAATCTATTAAGTGTCCCCGAATCAGGATCAAAGAGAATAGTAAGCGTAACAAGTATATCATTTTCTATCTATTAGAGAATCGGGTTGTCAGTTCTGATTTTAAGCTTTCTTTTGTTTTTGACCCTTCGGCTCATATGGACAAGGTTAAACGGAGAGATGCGGTTGATTATTGGGAAAAGATGCATCAATTAGTGGATAAGTCTGCTGATGATAATGGGGATATGCCGACGATCGAAAGTGAATGATTTAGAAGAAGAACATTCTCGTCACAAGTCCGTCAAACAATTGTAATACGTAAGCTGTTTCTTTGCAAACAGATAATGGAATGCAATGATAGGTCTTTTTAATGATTGTTTCCCTCCGATCATGGATGGGGTATCACTTACTACACAGAACTATGCCTACTGGCTGCATAAGAAGACGGGGAATGTTTGTGTAGTGACTCCTAAGTCGCCTGATGCGAGAGATGCGGAAGAATACCCGGTTTACCGGTATTCATCCATTCCCATTCCTATGAGAAAGCCTTACAGATTAGGTTTTCCGCGCATCGACTGGCCTTTTCACGAGCGTATCAGCCGGCTTTCATTTGAACTGGTACATGCGCATTGTCCTTTTTCTTCGGGAGCACTGGCCATGCAGATTGCCAGAGAACAACATGTTCCGGTTGTAGCTACGTTTCACTCCAAGTACCGGGCGGATTTTGAGAGGGCCATTCCTTCCCGTCTGTTGGTAGACTATCTGATACGAAAGGTGATTCGTTTTTACGAAGCTGCCGACGAAGTGTGGATTCCGCAGGCTGCCGTAGAAGAAACTTTGCGGGAGTATGGGTATAAAGGTAGGGTGGAAGTGGTGGATAACGGAAATGATTTTGCGGGTGTCCCTTCATTGGAGTCCATGCGGCGGGAGGCACGTCGCGAACTGGGACTCTGCTCCGGGGAGTTTATGTTTCTTTTTGTCGGTCAGCATATTTGGGAAAAGAATTTGGGCTTTTTGCTCGATGCACTTGCACTATTACCGGATGTTCCTTTCCGGATGTACTTTGTAGGTTCAGGTTATGCAAATGATGAATTGAAACAAAAAGTGGCGGGGTTGGGATTATCTTCCAAAGTGACTTTTGTCGGTAGTATTGTAGAGCGTGAAGTCTTGAAACGCTATTATGTGGCTACCGATCTTTTTCTTTTTCCTTCTTTATATGATAATGCCCCGTTGGTAGTGCGTGAAGCTGCCGCTCTGGGCACTCCTTCGATACTTATCAAAGATTCGACTGCTTCGGAAATTATTTCCGATTCGGTAAATGGTTTTCTGAGTTTTAATAGTACGGATGCCTATGCCGGTCGGATACGTGAAATATTGCAGGCCCCTGCCGTGATCAGACAAGTGGGAGAGGAGGCGTCGCGAACCATTGCCCGTTCGTGGGAAGATGTCACCGAGGAGGTGTACGACCGTTATAGCCGGTTGATAAAACGGAAAGAAAACCGGTAACTTGTAATATCCCAATTCTTTTAATCATGTCAGATTCTATTAAAACCTTTAAAGCTGGCTATATCCTGCTTCCCGTCCTGATAGGGCTGTCAGTGGTAGGGTGGCTGTTCTACCGGGAGTTCAATCCGGAACTTTTCAGTGATATTCATTTCTCCTGGCGTCTGGTAGGCGGATTGCTACTTGCCATACTTTTTATGTTTGGGCGAGACGGTGGGTTGATGTGGCGTTTCCGCTTTATTACTGACAGGGAATTGACTTGGCGTCAGGCATTTCGGGTAAATATGCTTTGTGAATTCACATCGGCAGTGACTCCCTCTGCAGTGGGAGGGAGTAGTCTGATTGTGTTATTTTTGAATAAAGAAGGCATTAATGCCGGACGCAGTACAGCTTTGACTATCTCCTGCCTGTTTTTGGATGAATTGTTTCTTGTATTGGGCTGCCCGCTGGTTTTACTCTTATTTTCGTTTGATGATTTGTTTGGTAATGTGGCTATATTATCGTCAGGAATTGAGATTCTGTTTTTCCTGGTTTATGGGGTCGTTACGATCTGGACTTTCCTGTTGTATCTTGCTTTGTTCCGGCGTCCGGAATGGGTAAAACGTTTGTTACTCACTATTTTCCGCTTGCCACTGCTCCGACGTTGGCACAAGGCCATCGAAACACTTACGGACAATCTGGTATTAAGTTCCAGAGAGATGAGTCAGAAGTCTTTTACCTTTTGGTTGAAAGCTTTTGGGATTACTTGCTTGGCTTGGATTTCACGTTATCTGGTAGTCAATGCTTTGCTGATAGCCTTTACCACTTCGGGCAGCCAACTGTTGGCCTTTGTACGTCAGCTGATTCTATGGGTAGTTATGACTATCAGCCCTACTCCCGGCGGCAGCGGAGTGAGCGAATATATGTTTCGTGAATATTATACCGATTTTTTTGATGTGGCAGGCATGGCTTTGGTTGTTGCTTTCGTTTGGCGGATTATTACCTATTACATGTATTTGCTGATAGGTGCTATAATTATTCCCGGTTGGGTGAAGAAGTTGAGAGATTAAACAATGTTGTCACAAGCCTGTAAAAAGAATGTAAATTCTTGCCGCTATCTTTGTCCTGTCAAAATTAAAAGAGAAAAGCCTTATGAGTAGAGAAGAATTACAGCAGAAAAGTCGTTTCGCCATGATAGGAACATTGATGACCATTGTCAGTCTGGTGTTTTTGTTTTATGTAGGCAGTTCGCTGCTCAATACAACCAAGAAATATAAAGAACAAGCCATTGAGATAGCGTGTATGGACAGATAGTTAGTTACTTAGTATCCGGTGACTACTTGATCAGTTCTTAGGCTGATGAGATTTTTTGGACCTCCTTTTCTACATGCGGATTATTAATAAAACAACTCGATTTTGTGCTGCTTATAATGCATTGTAAATAAGAATATTACTGTTCTTTTCGATGTCTTTATCTCAGCCCGGGTACGAGGTTCCATGGGTTTGTGTACCCAGGACAGGATAATATTCAAACCATTTTTGCTTAATATACTAAGGAGAATAAAATGCTTTATATGATACAAAGAGATAAGTAATTAATGTCATTTTCTTGTTTATTAGGACTTTATAACGAATAAATCCTCTTAAATGAAGGGTGGAAGATGGAAGATCGAAATGCATTTTCTGAGTTCTTCTTCAAATTTGGTGGTAAGTTTTCTTTTACTCATGGAATTTAATTCCGTTTTCGGAAGTGTAAGCCCTCGTTTATAGTTGACAAAAAAGCAAGTATCCCGGCTTTCCCCCGAAGAGTCCATCCATGAGGTGAAGAAGCGAATTT